>RCUL01000037.1_pt1 | contig 162323 bp, 133 predicted proteins | sample 2167521 | NCBI WGS metagenome assembly RCUL01 (sample SAMN09932745, study PRJNA488358) | compost metagenome | feature: garden; material: soil; isolation source: compost soil in acetic acid-enriched culture | place: Germany: Experimental Botanical Garden Goettingen | collected 2016-01-27
GAAATATCTGGACCGCAGGCGGGAAAACCGAATACATTTGGGAAGGTTCAATTTGAATTTATGACAAAATAGCCTGTCTCTGATGATCTAAAAAAGTGCTTTTTGAGATTAAATGACCATTTTTTACTGCTAAAAAGAACAGAATTTACACCCTCTGACAGGAGGAACTGAGCGATATTTGAGTAATAACGAATTATAAACAATAACCAATAAGAGCATAGGAATGAGTCTGTCATTAGCTTCGATCAATGCGGAAGCTGAGACGAAATGTGGCCTTTATGGCCAGCATACCTTAGTATAATAAATAACCAATTAATAAATATCTAACTTATGATGAAAAGTATCACAAAAATGGGGTGCTTTGTACTCTGCCTATTTTTAATAATGGGAAGTATGGGCTTACCGCTCTTTGCCCAGCAAAATGTTCGGCTTTCAGGTAAAGTGACCAATAGCAAAGGAGACGCACTACAGGGGGTGAGCGTCCGGATTAAAGGGAAAAATCAGGGAACAAGTACAGATGCTGCCGGGAAGTATCAGATTGAGGCTGCTCCCGCAAGCACACTGGTTTTTAGTCAGGTGGGGATGAAAGCCGAGGAGCGTACCGTCGGTGCTCAGCGACAGATCGACGTACAGCTGGTTGAAAATGACAATGCATTGGATGAGATCGTCGTAACGGGCTACGGTAGTGCTGTTAAAAAGCGTGATCTGACTGGGGCAATATCTTCTGTCAGTGCAAAAAAGATTGAAGAGCGCCAGCCGATCAACATTTTTGATGCCTTACAGGGACAAGCAGCAGGGGTACTCGTCACCAATGATGGTGGTGGTGCTCCCGGAGCAACTGGTAGTATCCAGGTGCGGGGGACTTCGACATTAAATGGTGGTAATGGCCCTTTGTATTTAGTAGACGGTATCATTAATCCTGAAGGCGCAAATATCAACCCCACAGACATTGAGAGTATTGAGGTCCTAAAAGATGCTGGTTCGGCGTCAATTTATGGTACACGGGGTGCCAATGGGGTAATTTTAATTACCACCAAACGCGGGTCGGAAGGAAGACCATTGATCAATCTAAATTACAATCATCTTTTTGGTCGCTTGTCGCATTACATACCGGTGAGTAATTCGGCCGAAGTTCGTGAGTTCAGAAATATACAGGGTAACGCGACCAATACGGATTCCATAAATCCAAGTTTCAATGCAGACAATGATCTTCAGCGTTTATTGTTGGGTAATCTCGCCCAAAAGAAAGAGATTAAATTGAGTATTGGTGGTGGTCAGAAAAATCTTCGCTACTACAGTAGTTTGAACTATTTGGATGATAAATCCATTATGTTAAACAGCTATGCAAAAAGATTGCAATCACGTATCAATGTCGAGTACCAGATGTCATCCAAATTGCGCTATTCAAATAATATTTCCTTTTCTTGGCAAAAGACAAATGCGACACCAATTGGAAATACCATCCGTGTCCTCATGGACAGGCCAGCTTATTCGTTGATTTATTATCCAGATGGATCACTGACGAGTTATATCGGATCTAAACGGAACCCTATTGCGAATGCGCTGTATGAAGAAAATCTGATTCAGACCTATGCAGGACAATTTAATAATCAGCTTGATTATCAAATAAGAGATGATCTAAAATTTACCACATTATTTAATGCGCGATTAGATAATACGCAGAATACTGAATTTTCGCCGCGCTTTCTGTCTGCCAAATTGGATCAAAATTATGGAACAAACGAGTTTAATAAAGTCTTTACATGGGAATTCCAATCGTATCTAAATTATAATAAAACCTTTGCACAGGATCACAATGTGTATGCGCTACTGGGATTTAGTGCTGATCGAAAGCGGGCAGATCGCTTTCACTCGGAGTATATGAATAGTGTCAATGAGGAAATCCGGGTTACATTGCCCGATTATCTGGTGTTAGCGAATACAAACACCTGGGCAACGGCTAATGCGACGGCATCTATGTTTGGCAGAGTCGGTTACAACTATAAAGGGCGCTATTTGGTACAAGGTTCTTTCAGAAGAGATGGTTCTTCACGCTTTGCACAGGCCAATAAATGGGTGAATTTTTTCTCGGGATCCGCAGCATGGCGATTCTCGGATGAAGACTTCATGAAATGGGCGAAACCAGCCTTACAGGATGCGAAGATCAGGTATAGTATCGGACAGCTTGGAAATGATCAGATCGGAGACTATGAATCCTATACTAAAGTGAAATTCGGTGGTAACTACAATGGAATCGGTGGAGCTTCATTGACACCTACATTCGGAAATAACTTGATCAGATGGGAAAAAACAACGCAGCATAATGCAGGATTAGATCTGACCTTCTTAAATGGACGCTTAGGAGTAACAGCCGATTATTACGTAAAGACAACCACAGATTTACTATACCCAAGAGAATTGTCCAAAGAAACTGGATTTTCAAAAGTTAATGTGAATTTTGGCTCGATTCGTTCCAAAGGAGTGGAATTGATCGTGAATGGTAAACCGATTGTGACGCGCGATTTTACCTGGGAAGTTAGTGGGAATATATCTTTTGAACGTAATAAGATCTTGAAACTGGCCGATGGTGTACCGACATTTGCCGGCAATAAATGGTATGTAGAAGAGGGCGGTCGCATTGGTAATTTTTATGGATGGCGCAATCTGGGTGTTTATGCCTGGGATGAATCGAATGCCTATAATGATAATTGGGATAAGTTAACGCTAGTGTTGGACGATCAGGGCAAACCACTTTACCGCGATGGAAAACCTGTCTACATCTTCGAAGGTCGTGACTACAACGGAACAGTACAGCAGTTATATGCACCTGATGGCAAATTAAAAGGCGGAGATGCTGAATGGTTTAATAATAAAAAAGATAGCTTGATCAACGACGAAGACCGGATGGTTCTCGGTAATGCAACTCCTGATTTCTACTTCGGTTTTATGCAGACGTTTACCTATAAACGGTTTTCACTAAATGTTCTTTTCAATGGTTCGTTTGGGCGTGAAGTGTACAATGCGCTATTACAGCGCCAGAATTACCCTACAAATACAGGAGCTGGTTCGCCGGATATGGTCTATAATGTATGGCGCAAACCAGGTGATCAGGCCAAATATCCTTACTATTTGGAAAAAAATAACCGCGGAAATATGAAAACCAATCAAAATAGCCTATATATCGAAGACGGATCGTTTGTGCGTCTTGCCAGTGCACGCTTATCGTATACATTTGATCAGCAATTGATCAATAAGTTGAAAATGAAAGGGCTTACGGCTTATGTCTATGGAACGAATCTATTGACCTGGACAAATTATAGGGGCTATGATCCGGAATTCAGCACAACGAATCCATTGACACCGGGTGAGGACGACGGGCGTTATCCAAGAAGAAGAGAATATGGATTTGGAGTAAATATCAATTTTTAAGAGATATTGGTTATGAAACCATCACGATTTATCCAAATGAAAAGTAAATCAGATCGCTTCATCACTTTTAAGAAAAAATTATACAGATGAAAACAAAGATTTTAGCACTATTACTTTTGTCAGCCACCTTAGGGGGATGTAGTAAATTTCTGGAGGAAAAACCTTTGGCAGAAGTTGCATTAGATCAGCATTTTAAAAATCTATATGATGTGCAGGCTGCAATGGCAGGGATGTACAGTGGATTTCAGATAGAAATGATTGGCGTAGGTAATGCAAAAGATAATTTTTTGGAGAAATACTTGTATTGGGGAGAATATCGGTCGGATAATTTTGACCGGGCCATTAGTTATACCAAAGATTTTATTGATGAGATTGTATTAAATGGTATTACTCCGACTAATCAATTTTCAGACTGGAGTGGTTTGTACAACATCATTGGAAGAACCAATCTGAATATTAAATATATTCCTCAGGCGGCAAAATTAGATAGCCGGATTACACCACAAATGGTCAATGATTATCTGGCACAATGTTATGCGCTTCGGGCAATGTGTTATTTCTACCTGGTTCGCGTCTGGGGCGATGCACCAATTTGGCTTGAACCTTATGAAGATCTTAACCAGCCGGCATCACGTCCTAGAGACAAAAAGGAAAAGATCATGGATGAAGTGATTATTCCTGATCTGGCAAAAGCATATGCTCAGGTGGATAAGGATGCCAAAAACCCACTATGGACGATCGGTAGTGCAGGGATATGTGCCATGATGGCCGATGTTTATATGTGGAAGAAAGACTATCCGAATACGAAGATCTGGATTGAAAAATTGTTTTTGGCCAAATCTCCTACAGGTGCGAGTTATGCAGGTACCAATGAGAAAAATTTACAGGACGCTGCCACATGGAAGGCTATATTTACGGGGCCACTGAATAGCAAAGAAGCCATTTGGAGTATACATTGGGATTATACGAAAAATGGATGTGCCTGTATGCAGACTTCATGGGCGCCAAATAATAAACCTATTGTTGTCGACGAAACAGCATGGACAGATCTGTTCCAGGCACAAACCACGGGGACACCAAGTCCTGATATCCGTCCGCAACAGACTCTTGATGTCTACTACGGTTTACCGAATAACAAGCGGGACCGCTTTATTAAATGGTACCCTACCAATGCGACACCGACCAAAGAAGATCCTTGGCCGGCAACCAATCAAATGCTTCCGGTCTATTTAACGATCTATAGATTGGCTGATATTTACCTCTTGTATGCTGAAGCTTTAAATGGGTTGGGAGACAAAGCAAATGCCTTAAAATACCTCAATTTTGTGCGCAAACGTGCCAATTTGCCAGAGTATGAAGCGAGTAATCCTGGTTTGGCAACTGCTTATCAGCTCGAAACTGCGATTCTAAACGAACGTCGCATGGAACTATATGGTGAAGGGAAACGCTGGTTTGACCTGGTGCGTACTGGCCGTGTAAAAGAAGTGATGGATCCTATTCTAAAACGTAGACAAGAAGACGCTGGAAGTTTGGACAAACCAGGCTTCCTGGACCCACAACGAAGAGTGTATTGGCCTGTTCATCGAAATGTGTTAAACTCCAATACCCTATTGGTTCAAAATCCAGGATATACAGATTAATAGATGAATATAAATCAAAGAGACATGAAAAGATTGTTTAATATAAAATGGACACAATATATGGTTATTGCAGCAAGTTTGCTGCTGACAGGCTGTTCGCTTTTCGATTTGGAATTACAGGAAAATTACGATTACAAACATAAAACACTGGATCCTAATATTGGGATCAGTGCACGTAAATTTTTAGAAAATCGTTCCTATGAAACTACAGAGAATCCATCGGATACGATCTTTAAATGGATGCGTAAAGGATTGGAGTATGCTGGTATCGGTCTTGAGGAATTGGATAAAACGGATCGCACATTTATCTTTTTGCACAATGAAGCAATAAAGACATGGGATGCCAAAACAAAAAAGGTGACTGCAGGACTTTTCTTCGATTTTCCGATTGTGACCGGTGTGGATGGCACAGGTAAGCCGATTACCAGACCGGCTACGAAATGGGATGATTATAACCGCGACGATGTCCGTAATTATTTTCTCTATCTCATTTTACAGGGCAATTACAACTTTGATAAACTGACGATTTCAAATGTAAAAGCCAAAACTTTGCTTCCGGCAAATACAGTAGCAAGCAAAAGTTCTTTATTAGGCTATCTGAATGAAGGAAAGGGTTTTGATCAGGAGGGAATGATGTATTTAAAATTGATGAATAACAATGATCTGGCACCGATTCAGATCAATAACAAAACAGCAAATAGATCTGGAGGTTACGTGGCAACGAATGGTGTGGTCCATGTTTTTGGAAAAAAAGGAGATAACACAGTTTATCCGTTTAGTGATGGACTCTAGGGAAAAGAACCTTATAAACAAAATAAATATGATGAGAAACTTTTCAGTATTATCCGCTTTATCACTGTTATTGGTGATGGGGAGTAGCTGTGAAAAACCAGCTGCGGTAAAATTGCAACTCAATGGTATCGCCTGTGTGCAATGCCATACCATTCAATCGGCTGCCGATTTGCAGGCTTTAAGTCTCCAGCCGGGCGATACCGTGATTATGAAATCTGGCGACTGGACAAACCAGGAACTAACATTCAACGCGCAGGGAACAAGTCAACAACCCATTGTACTGCTGGCTGAACAACCTGGAACGGTACTTATGAAAGGCACTTCTTCTGTTAGTATCACCGGAAAATGGCTTGTGGTTAGTGGTCTTGTCTTCCAGAATGGATATACCTCCGGAAAAAATGTGGTCGATTTTACCTCTTCTTCATCAAATTGCCGGTTGACAAATACGGCTATTGTGGATTATAATCCACCCGCAGCAACTACTGACTATAGATGGGTATCCATTAATGGATCCAATCATCGTATTGATCATTGTTATCTCAAAGGGAAACTACATCAGGGACCGACGATGGTGGTCTGGGGAACAAATAAAACGATGAAACATCGGATCGATCACAATTTCTTTGGGGAACGGGCAGAGCTACCGAATAACGGCGGCGAAACAATCCGTATCGGAACAAGTGACTGGTCCATGACAAGTGCATTCACGACGATTGAAGATAACATTTTTCAACGTTGCAATGGTGAAACTGAAATTATCTCGAACAAGATGGGCGGCGATACCATTCGCAATAATTTCTTCCACGAGAGCGAAGGGACGCTATGTTTGAGACATGGAAATGGTTCTGCTGTTTACGGCAACTATTTTGTCGGTAACGGCAATAGTGCAGCTGGTGGTATCCGGATAATCGGAGAGGATCATATTGTCTATAATAATTACTTCCAAAATATGGCGGGAACAGGACAAAAAGCTCCGGTGGCTATCATGGATGGTGTGCCTAATTCACCATTAAGTGGTTATTATCAGGTAAAACGTGTGAAGGTAGTGGCCAATACGATGATCAAATGTAAACAGTCATTTGATATCGGTTCGGGGAAAGGGGGAAACAGCCGTACCTTACCACCAACAGATGGACATATCGCCAATAATGTGGTGTCGCAAGCTTCGACATCAACCATGCTGACCTTTACCGATCAACCCGTTAATTTTACTTACCAAGGAAATATCGTGTATGATGTGCCAACGAGCCAACAGCTACCAGCTGGATTTGCGCGTCAGAATCCAAAATATACATTGACAACTGATGGAATCTATGAGCCGACCAGTACCAGTCCGGTGTTGGGTGCTTTTGTTGGTAATTATCCTTTTGCTACCGCGGCAGATGCTGGTGCTCCAAAATTGGACGCCAAACATCGGGATTTATTGAAAGCACAGAATATCGGTCCGGGATTTATGACGGGTCTAGGGAGCAGTCTGGTAATAAATCCTTAATTGATTCTAAATATTGTTTTATGGGGGCTATCCAAAAAGGTTGGATAGTCTCTTTTTTATGCGATTTTATATGTATATCTCCAAAGCAGGATTGTACATAATTTCCTGTTTTTGGTCAACACAAACACAACAGATCCTGCTTTCCCGTAAACAGCCCCATTAACGCCATTTTAGATGATTGCGCTAACTGCCAGATTAGGGCATAAAAAATCAGATAAACATTAAAATGAGAACATACTAATACCAAATTATTCCTAAAAACAATTCTCTATCAGTTTTTAGACAGTAATCAGTCATTGTTTATTCAGTCTATACTGAGTAATCACTGAACAAGCACTGAACGAGCACTGAACAAGTATTGTCAAAAGGCCTAATTTGGTTACTATTTGATCATGGTTTGCTGCACTTAAAATTATAAAAGAAAAAGCTACGCTGGACAGGCTTATATTTATGCTAAATATTTGTATTAATAATACTTATTTGTGGATAAACTACTCAAATAATTAAATCAAAAGGTAAGCAGGGCCCGATTTCTCACTGGATTGGAGGTTGTTCCATTTGATGATGGGAAAGGGCCATAAACTCTTGCAATCATAGATATGCAAGTTTGGGTAATTTTCATTTATATTTTTTAACAGGCTTTGGAGAATGCTTTTTTCGGTATTCTTTATAATTTCCATGTTTTTCGTATTCCAGTGTACCTTCCTCGCAATAACTGCTGAGATAAACAGAAAATTTATTGCTTTGCTCTTTGTTGGCATTCAGCTGTTGGATGATATCAGAAACACGACGGGGTATTTCGAAAAAATTGGAATTGTAAACAAGATCATCCAGTTCTTTCGTCAGTTCAATACGACGTTTTGACTCAGGAGGAATATTGTAGAGTGGTGTTAAATCTATTTGTTCTTTGAATATGGTGTGCGGTTGAATTTTTAAAGCACGGCAGATCAGGATAAAGTTGTTCAGTGAGGCCCCTTTTCCTTTTTCAACAGCTGCTATTGTGTTGGTGGTCAATCCCGTCATATTGGCTACATCTTTCAGGGTGTAGTATATTTTTTCGCGTTGAATGCGCAATTGCTCGCCGATTTTCCCCAGTATATTCTCATTAATATCTCCCATATACAAATGGAAAACTTATTTGCGCATTTTTAAAATAAAAATATTTGTGTTTTTATTTGCGTGATTAAGTTTTTGTTTTTATATTTGTTTCAACAAGAGCCGATAACTAAATATGATCTAGAACAACAGGCTTGGAGCAGAGGTTTAATCTGTTGTTGTACGACTAAAATCTAAATAATGAGAAAATTAAGTGTTAAAAATATCGCAAAGTCACCAGAATAAAATTGATTTCTATTTTATAGACTTGTATCTAGCATCCTATGTTGATAACCCCTATTATTGACTTGTAACTGCCATTCAAAGCATAGGATTAATAAAAAATAAAATAATTTGAATAGTTAAAATAGACTCCCTGTTGAGTTTGTTTAAGGTCTGTTTGCGCAAAAATAAAGTAATTATTTTGCGTGAGGGATGTTCTTTGACTTATTGGTATTGAAAAAGGAAGATATAAGAATATAGGCTGATCAGATGTATTGTTGATCGGTTTGATTAGGATAGGAGGCATCTTGTTATGCCGTAGGGTGAGCGCAATGGCGACTCACTAAATACCTTTTTTTCATAAGATGTTAAGTATATGCAACATTGGATGATTTATGACCTCAAAAAGTAGGGTATAAACAGCAGTATTGTCCGCCAGAGTAGTATCGCAAAAGATGTTAACGATCTCAGAATGTAGGGTATATGCAACACCAATGCTTTGTAACTGTTTTGAGGGCTGATGTTGATGAGCTCAAAATGTAGGGTATACACAACAGAGTCTTGCGCCTGCATTTTGTGCGACCAGAAGTTGACGATATTAAAATGAAGGGTAGACACAACGTCGCGTAGTTTCTCACACTCAATCATTTAGATGTCGATGATTTCAAAGTTTAGGGTATACACAACGGCAAACTTTTCGTCGAAGACAAATTTCTAGATGTTAATGATCTCAAAATGTAGGGTATACGCAACTGAAGTACCATCCAAACGTTCGTCTGGCGTGATGATGATCTCAAAATGTGGGGTATGTACAACTAAAAGTCGCGTTGGCCCATGAGGAAAGAAGATGTTAAAGATCTCAAAAAGTAGGGTACAGGCTATTGACACATGGGTTATTACCGTAATTCCCTTGTATAGTACTTGAAAAGTATAAAAATTTTCAAAATTATATATTGAGGCATCTTGTTATGCCGTAGGGTGAGCGCAATGGCGACTCACTAAATACCCTTTTTTTAAAATATATTGAATCATTGATTTATGCTTTTAATGATCACAATATGTAGGGTATAATCAACTAGTTTTTCTATAATAATTGATGCTGTTTTTTAATGACCACAAATTATAGGGTACACACAACTGCTATATTTGCGTGTAAGATAGATTTCAATACCAATAAGTTTTTATAACCGAATAACAATTTGCACTTACCCGGCTTCGGTTTCCATAAAATCCGTCAAGTTCCGCCGGAGCTGCGGTAAGTAATTTTTCGTGTGCTAACCATAAAAACGAATTATGAAACTACTTTTACTAAACAAGGACATTAAAACTGCCATTGAACACCTTCACAATGGTCATGAAAAAGGACTTAAATTTTTCTACCAAAAATTCTATGCACATTTCCTTTTTCGTGCCCACCGTGCAACCGATGATGAATGTACAGGCGAAAGTATCGTTCAAGAGGCATTTCTCCGTCTTTGGCTGTTCCGAGAAAATGTGCATTCCGAAACTGAGGTTTTCGAGTTTCTGAAAGTCCAGGTAAAGTCTGCCATTCAGGCTTTTTATCAAAAATCACGTAATAGATTTCACCGAAGCTTACTCCGCCTCGACAGCATCGAGGACTATCAGGAGTTTATGCTGGGCTATGAACTCGAAGAGGAAAGCGAAGACGATGTGCTTTATATCGAACAGCTGGAATTGGAGAAGAAAAAGAAAATGGATCAGCTCAATGCCGTTCTGCCTAACCTCAATAGCGATCAGCAGCTTTTTATTCGCCTTTGCCTCAAATATAGTTTTAACTATGAACGTATCGCTTATTATATGGGAAATATATCTGATTATGAGGTTGGTCTACAAATTGAGAAAACAATCGAATACCTGCGTTCCATCATTCATAGTGAAGAGAAAATGCAGCTCATGGCTAAACCTGTGGAGTTTAAATTAAATGGCGAAATGACTGAAGAGGAGGCTGAAGTCTTCCGCATGCGCTATGAATTACAGTATTCTTTTGACAAGATTTCAGAAGCGTTACAATTGGATGGGGGAGAGGTGCGTACATTATTTATTAATGCACATGCAAAAATTAAATCTGCTAAGAAAACGGCATAACTAAACATAAAAAGATATGGCAGCTGATACAATGATATTGACCCGCAAAATACAGGTTTTTGTGGATTGTGACGATAAAGAAAAACGATCGGAATATTTCAAACAACTCTTTGAATGGCAGGATCTTGTCTTCCGTGGTGCTAATATGGTCATCACCCATCAATATGTACAAGAGAATCTCAAAGATCTAATCTATCTACAAGAAGATGTGAAAATAAAACTTGCAGACCAGGCGAAAGATCCGGAAGGTGTATTGAATACTTCACGGATGAATACAACTTATCGCCTGCTGTCCAGTTATTTTAAGGGACGAATTCCTACGGATATTCTATCACAGATAAACACGGCTTTAATCAAATATTTTCAGGCGGATCGTCTCTCGTACTGGAAAGGTGAGAAATCACTCCGCAATTATAAAAAAGACATGCCTATTCCTTTTTCCGGTAGACAAATTAACTTGAGTAAAGATGAGAATAATAGAGATTTTAAATTCACACTATTCAAAATACCTTTTCGGACATACCTCGGTAAAGACCGATCGGATAAAAGGGTGTTGCTCCAACGTGCACTCGTGGGGCAGATCAAAATCTGTAGTAGCGCACTCAAAATTGTTAAAGGTAAAATCTTTCTGCTGTTGGCACTCGAGCTTCCGAAAAAGATCCAAGAATTGAAAGATAACGTTATCGCTGAAGCGTCCCTTTCTATCGAACACCCTATAGCAGTGACTATTGGTAAGGAATCCTTTCAGATCGGCAATAAAGAAGAGTTTACTTACCGCCGTATGGCCATTCAAGCAGCACGGCATCGCTTGCAGAAAGCTGCCGCATTTGACAAAGGTGGGCGTGGTCGTAAGCGGAAAATGAAAAGCTTGGAAAACTATAATGAAAAGGAGAAAAATTACGTAGACACAAAGCTCCACCTGTATAGTCGCAGGTTAATAGAGCTTTGTGTGAAAGCTCAAGCGGGGACACTCTTACTGGTTAATCAATCCAATAAAGAAGAAATTGCCAAAGGTGATGAATTCTTGTTGCGAAACTGGAGCTACTATGGACTGATCGAAAAGATTAAATATAAAGCTAAAATGGTCGGCATTAACATTATTATCGAATAAATCAATCTAATTTTTTTCCTTTATAATATTCATTCCAGCTATCCTTCGCATACCCTTTACCCAGATATTTAAATGTGAAAGCAGTCGCATCTTTTATCTCCTGACCAAAATAATATACTTTCCAGCTATCTTTGCTGTATCCGTCGCCGAGAAGAACAAAGCTTGGGGCGGATACGTCTTTTATTCGATTGCCTCTATAATAGACATTCCAACTGTCTTTGGCATATCCTGCATCCAGTATTTTTAAGCTGGGCGCAGAGACATCTTTAATCTTAACGCCCCGATAATAGGCATTCCAACTATCTTTGGCATATCCCCAACCAAGTGACTGGAAAGAATGTGGCGATACATCTTTGATCTTGACACCACGATAATAGGCATTCCAGTTGTCTCTTGCATAAGCATTACCTAAGTCTTTGAAAGATCGTGCATCGACATCTTCCATCTTCCTATCCCTGTAGAAAACCCGGTTGCCTATGTTGACATACTCGTTTTCTCTGTCATGCCGAAAGGTCGTCTGAGACGTAGATCTTTCATTGTCCCCAATGTGTTGAGCAATACTTCTCTCCATTATACATAGCAATGCAAAGGAAATAACAAGCATATTTTTTAAGTGGAAAAAGACCATAATTTATTCTGTTGTGTAATGTAATATTAAACCTCTACCTTATGACCAAAATAATTCACCGAAGGTTTAATAATTTTATCACTTAATTTTTAACAATATTCATTCATTTCAAATGAAGTGATTTTGGAATGTCAATATTTTTTTGTATATTGCTGGTTATGAGTTTTAAAGAAAAATTAGAGAACTGGCGCACGTCAATCAATCGCGCCGGTAGTGGTGAGGAATTGTATATTTTGCTTTTGAACTACAAAAGGTTTATCAATAAAAATTGGATGGACGATTTTGGTGATCCGGGCAACTGGAAATCCGAACTAAATCAGGTCATCAGCAAAGTAAGAAAGAAAGTGGATGTGGCAGACATTCGAAATTGTGGGGATCTGTCGTCTTATCAGGACGATGCCCGACAGACTGCACATTCGCTCAATCATACCTTAAAATATCACCACTCATTGACAAAAGGGTAGGCTAGGCCTACCTTTTTTTTGTGTAAAATTTTCTAAGTAGGTTCCCTAGCGGTATATAACGTCACAAATCACGGTATATACCGCTTTACTTTTATAACAAATCCTACATTCGTAGTTGCCCCACTAACGCAGTATAGGGTACATACACAACCGATTATAAAAAAAATATTTGCGGATGTCAGAAAATGTTTTTACTATTGTATAGTAGTATAGAATAGTATAGATTAATACTAGCCATACTACTGTGTAATAACCAATCTATAAGAAGACCAATTTATGATCTACCACATGTATTACCTAATCTGTAAATGGCAGCGATGTATTCTTGTCTTCCTTTTTATGCTAATGGCGGGTTTTGCGCAAGCACAGAACCAATCGTTTGAATTGAGAGGAGTTGTATTGGATAGCGTCGGACATTTACCCATTTCCAATGTTACAATTGCCTTTATGGGAAAGAATGCAGTTGTATCAACGGATGCACAGGGACAATTCCTGATTAAAGATGCGCACATCAACGATCAGCTTGTCCTGACTTCGGTCGGGTTCGACCGTAAAACTGTTCGGGTCACGAGTACCAATCGTATGACCATTTACTTATCCTCATCAAGTTCCAATCTGGATGAAGTGACTGTCGTGGCCTACGGTACACAGAAAAAAACGAGCATGGTGGCCTCCATTACCTCGATCAATCCGAAAGAAATTAAGGGACCAACATCCAATCTGACCTCCATGCTGGCAGGCCGGGTAGCTGGACTAATTGCTTATCAGCGGAGTGGAGAACCGGGGAATGACAATGCTTCCTTCTTTATTCGCGGCGTCGGTTCTTTTGGCGCAGGGAAAAAAGATCCTTTGATTTTGATCGACGGAATGGAATCCAATACCACAGCACTGGCCCGTTTACAGCCGGATGATATCGCTGGTTTTTCCGTATTGAAAGATGCTGCAGCATCTTCATTATACGGCGCTAGAGGTGCAAATGGGGTTGTTTTGGTCAACACCAAAAGTGGTATTGTCGGTAAGGCAAAATTCAATGCACGTTTTGAGAACTCCATCTCAACCAATACGCGTAATTTTAAATTCGCCGATAATATCACGTATATGAAGATGGCTAATGAGGCGGTATTGACCAGAGATCCTAAAGGAACTCTTCCTTATAGCCAAAACAAAATTGATCATACAGAACAGGGAGACGATCCGTTGCTCTATCCCAATAACAACTGGATCGACCAGCTGATAAAGGATTATACCAACAACCAACGTTTTAACTTCAATGTCACCGGTGGAGGGAACCTTGCGCAATATTATGTTGCAGGTACCTTTAATAACGATAAGGGAATTCTGCGATCCGAAAATAGCAATAGCTTTGATAATAATATCAACCTGAAAAATTACTCCCTACGTTCTAATATTACCTTAAATGTTACCCCAACGACTATTGGAATTATCCGTACTTCGGCGCAATTTGATGACTATACAGGACCAATAGGGGGCTATGATAAATGGGGAAATCTGATCAATGGTGGACAACGCGTATTTCGTGAAGCAATTTGGTCCAACCCGGTAATGTTTCCAGCAATTTATCCATCGTCCTATTCTCCATTTGCGACGCATCCACTTTTCGGAAATAACTTTATTCCAACCACCAAAACGCTATATAACAATCCCTACGCCAATATGGTCAATGGTTTTCAGGAATATAATAGCTCCACGGTCAATGTGCAATTGGAACTGAAACAGAATTTCGATTTTATTACCAAAGGGCTATCCGCTCGCTTAATGGCCTATACACAACGCTATTCTTATTTTTCTGTCACACGGAGCTTTAAACCATTTTATTACAACTTGGTCCGAATCCCGGGTACAAGCAATACGGTTTTAAGTCTGCTCAACGAAAATGAGGGTACAGAATACCTAGATTACAACCAGGGAAATAAAATCCTAAATACGACGACCTACGGTGAGTTTGCTGTCAATTACAACCGCACGATCGCTGAAGACCATGATATTACTGGGATGTTGATCGGTATTATCCGTAATTATCAGACCGCTAACGGTGGTGACTTGCAGGCTTCATTGCCTGCTCGCAACCTCGGGGTGTCAGGTCGGGCGACCTATGCCTACAAAAACCGCTACCTTTTTGAGTTCAACTTTGGCTACAACGGTTCCGAACGTTTCTCCAAAGATCATCGCTTTGGTTTCTTCCCATCTTTTGGTGTGGGGTGGAATCTGAATGAGGAAAAAATGTTTGAATTTATGAATCCCGTTGTTTCCCGCTTAAAATTGAGGGCAACCTATGGTCTGGTGGGTAACGATCAGATCGGGGAGGACCGGGATCGTTTCTTCTACCTATCGCAAGTGAATCCGAATAACGGTGGCCGAGGTTTCTCTTGGGGAAATAACTGGGATTACACACGGCCCGGTTATTCCATATCGCGGTATGAAAATCGTGATATTACCTGGGAACGGGCAAAAACCTTCGATGCTGGATTTGACCTGAATCTAAAAAATGGCTTGGGTGTAGTGTTTGATTATTACAACTCTACCCGGAGCAATATCCTGATGGTGCGTTCTAATATTCCTTCTACAACCGGTTTTCAGGCCGATATCCAGGCCAATATAGGAAAGGCGCAGAGCCGGGGATTTGATCTGGCCTTGGATTACAATAAGTCTTTTCAAAATACCTGGTGGACTCAGTTGCGGGCAAATATGACCTATGCAACGAACAAATTGCTGGTTAATGAGGAACCGGACTATCCGGCAAATTTATCCTACCTGTCTCGATTGGGACATCCGATCAAACAATCGTATGGTCTGATTGCCGAACGCTTGTTTGTTGATGATATTGAAGCCGAAAACTCACCATTACAGAATTTTGGTGGCGCCTTTAAAACTATGGGTGGTGATATCAAATACAGGGATATCAATGGCGATGGTAAAATCACGGATTTAGATAAAGTGCCGATCGGTTATCCGACAGATCCGCAAATTATTTATGGGATGGGTTTTTCTGTGGGTTTCAAAGGCTTTGATGTCAGTGCATTTCTACAGGGATCTGCCCGTTCATCATTCTTTATTGATCCGGGAAACATTACACCTTTTGCGATCAACGGACCTTATCAAAACGGTTTGTTGCAGGAAGTGGCCAACAGCTATTGGTCCGAAGATAACCAGGATGTCAGGGCGCTGTGGCCACGCTTGACGGATGGATTTAACAACAATAATAATCAGTTTTCGACCTGGTGGATGCGTAATGGCGCATTCTTACGATTGAAATCTGTTGAATTGGGCTACAATTTACCGAATCAGTTTCTCAACAAGTTTAAGATGTCCAATGTGCGTTTTTATGTCAACGCCCTCAACCTTGCTGTGTGGAGCAAATTCAAGATGTGGGATCCCGAAATGGGTGGTGAAGGATTAGGCTATCCTGTGCAGGCTGTGTATAACGTAGGTATTAACGTGGGATTTTAAAAGGCAGTTTATCATGAAAAATCTAAGATTAATTAAATTATTGGTTGCGTCAGGTTTGTTGTTTTTTCAATCCTGCAACTATTTGGATGTCGTGCCGGATAATGTGGCGACAATAGATAATGCATTTACGATGCGTAGCGAAGCAATAAAGTACTTGGCCACCTGTTATTCATACCTACCGCCAGATGGTGATCCGACCAGAAATCCAGCTTATCTAGCGGGGGATGAATTCTGGCTGGACTACCCAACCCTCAGTATTGATGGGACAAACTGGAATATCGCCCGCGGAAATCAGAATGTCACCAATCCCTATGTGAATTATTGGGATGGTTATATGTATAATGCCATTCGCGACTGTAATATTTTTCTGGAAAATATTCGTAATCCCGAAAAAGTACGGGATATGACCCAGGACGAGCGCACCACCTGGGAAGGGGAGGTGATGTTCTTAAAAGCATACTATCATTTTATGTTGATGCGGCATTATGGTCCTATTCCTACCATGGATGTCAACTTATCTGTAAATACCTCCATCGAGGATGCAAAAGTTAAACGACAGCCGATTGATGAGGTTGTCGACTATATAGTCAAGGTTCTTGACGAGGCAATTCCTAAACTACCCAATACGGTCCAGTCTCCGGTTACGGATTTGGGCCGTATTACCAAGCCAATTGCCTTGGGGATCAAAGCAAAAGTATTATTGTATGCCGCGAGCCCGCTATTCAACGGCAATACGGATTATGCGACCTTTAAAAATGTCGATGGTACGTTGTTTTTCAACCAGAGTTTTCAGTTGGAAAAATGGCAGCGGGCCGCCCGCGCTGCAAAGGAAGCGATTACCGCATGCGAGAACCTGGGAATGGGCTTATACCAATTTCCAGGTACTGTATTTCCGCTCTCCGATACAACAATGATTCAAATGAGCGTTCGCAATGCTGTTACTGAAAAATGGAATAAGGAAATCGTCTGGGCAAATCCGACTTCACGGGCTTGGCAGATGCAGTATTCATCTATGGCACATATAGACCCCAATAACGCAGGCAATAACAGTGTGCATGGTACCTTAGCGCCTTCCTTAAAAATTGTTGACCAATTCTATACCCGAAATGGCGTGCCGATGGATGAAGATAAAACCCTGGATTTCAGTAATAAAAACCAGCTTCGTGCGGGTATTTATGCCGAGCGGTTTAATAATATCCAGAATTATCAGACTGCCCGCGTGCATTTTGACCGTGAAAATAGATTTTACGCCAATGTTGGTTTTGACGGGGGGATCTGGTTTATGGAAAATAGTCCGAGCCGTAGTGATGAAAATACCTGGACCACACAGCTGCGCCTGGGATTATTTGGCAGCGGGCTCTCTATTCCTGTGACGACGTACTACCCTAAAAAATTGGTAAACTGGAAATTCGCTTTCAAAGACGGCAATAGTTCTCACATTGAAGAATATCCCTGGCCGATGATGCGCTTGGCAGATCTGTACCTGATGTATGCCGAAGCTTTGAACGAAAGCGAGGGACCAACCGCTGATGTATTTTTATACCTGGATAAAATCCGTCAAAGGGCTGGACTGGAAGGTGTCCAAGAATCCTGGTCAAAGTATGCGTTAAATCCTGCCAAACCGACAAGCAAGGACGGTTTGCGCAGTATTATCCAACGTGAACGGAATATTGAAATGAGCTTTGAGGGATCACGCTTTTGGGATCTGAAACGATGGAAATTGGCGGCACAGGAACTGAATAAAAATATCACTGGTTGGGATAGAAACCAGGATAAAGATCATCCGGAACTTTTCTATAAAGAACAGACCTTTTTTCAACAACGTTTTGTGGCACCAAGAGATTACTTCTGGCCGATACGGGAAAACAACCTTTTGGTCAATCCTAACTTAGTACAGAACCCAGGTTGGTAATCCCTTATTAAATAGAGAAATTATGAAAAATCTAAAATATTTAAATTATTGCTATTTCTTGGTCGGCCTTTTTTATCTATTGGCTGGTTGTAAAGAGGAAAAGGGATGGACGCTGCTGGAAGATGACCAAACGAAACCAGGTGTTGTGCAAAATACTTCTGTGACCAATGGCTACGGACAGGCAACAATACATTATAGTTTACCGTCCAGTAAAAATGTATTGTATGTCAAGGCTGAATATGTCATGGCCAATGGGCAGACACGGGTCGTAAAATCATCAACCTATAAAAATGAGATCTTAATCGACGGCTTCCCCGATACACAAAAACATACGGTGAAACTTTATGCCGTAAACAAGGCTGAAGTGGCTTCAGATGCTGTGGACGTTACAGTAGAACCTAAAACACCGATTTTTGATCTTGTATTCGGACAAATGAAAATTGCGCCGACATTTGGTGGCGTCCGGATCAGTTCAGTCAATCAGGAAAAAGGCGATGTGGTGATTGTCCCGATGGTTGATTCATTGAATAATGGGGAATATCTACCTCTGGACAACTATTATAGCCAGGATTCCCTGATCTTATATAATATCCGCGGGCTCAAGTCCCGTGAGATGAAATTTGCCTTTTATGTACGTGACCGATGGTTAAACAAATCGGATACCTTATATACCTCGCTGACACCTTTGGAGGAAAATCTTTTTCCGAGACAGCAGTTTTCAGCGCTGCACTTACCGGGGGATGCGCAATATATGTACGGGACGACTTCGGAAATGATGTGGGACGGCAATATGAACCCCTCACGCTGGCCGGCCTTATATACGGTTGAAAGTGCCGGTGCGCCGCAATCCCTGACCTTTTCTATCGGCAAAGAAGCAAAATTGAGCCGCGTCGTGATTTTCCCACGTCGGGAAAATGGTTTTTATGATAAGGGTAACATGCGTGAATTTGAAGTCTGGGGAAGTAACAATCCAAATCTGGATGGCTCCTGGGAATCTTGGTCTAAACTGGCAACCTGTACCGTGCGAAAACCTTCGGGTACTCCTGCTGGAACAAATACCAACGCAGATGAAGTGTATGGCATCGCAGGTTGGTCTTTTGATATGCCCGAAGATGCTCCAAAATTCAAATATCTACGGATCCGCAATCTGCGTAACTGGCGTGGTAGTTACTTTATCCAGATTGCCCAAGTACAAGTATGGGGTGTTTATTAACTATTAAAAAGAAAATGAAGATGAGAACATATCTATGCATACTGGCCTTGTTCGGCGTTTGTTTATTCGGCGCATGTTCCAAGATGGATGAATTTACCAAATTCACCGATGGACAGGAAATAGTATATCCTGCGAAGCTGGATTCCATCAAAATACGGTCGGGAAAATATCGGGTACAAGTAGATGGCATCTTTCGGGTGAACGCCGGAGTTTCCGAGCTGCGCGTGTATTGGAACAGTAAACAGGATTCGATGAAGTTTCCGGTAAAATTGACTGATGCTATCGATACCGTACATTATGTGATTGAAAATCTACCGGAAGGCCCCATGAATTTCGAAATCCGTACAGTAGATAGCCAAGGAAGATTTTCGGTTCCGACCTTTCTTGTCGGAAACGTTTATGGCGATCGCTATCGTGAAGGACTTTTCCAGCGGACAATATTGGAACAGAATTTTATGGCTGACCAACAATTTCAACTTGCCTTACAGGATGTGACACCAAGTGTGGGATTCTATGCCATTCGCATGACTTATAAGAATCAGAACAATACAACTACGGATACTGTCGTGCGGACGAAAGAGTTGAATGAGAAAATTAACCTGTTGGACTATCTGCCGAATCAGGAGATTGCTTACCAGACTGTATTTCGGCCTGATAGCAATGCGATTGACACCTTTATGGTGCAGCGCAACAAAATACCGATAAAAAAAGGCGACATCAGTATTTGGTGTCTGAAGAATTACAAAACTCCGTTTACAGCGACGGCTTTCGATGGCAACCGTTGGGGAAATCTGGATCATTGGATAACCAATACGAGTATGAAAAACCACAATGGCTATGGTGGCTTTGGTTCGGATGATGGTGGTGTAGTTAATATTGAAGCCGGATGGGGCGCTCCTGCGATCGTAAATGGTAAAATTGAGCAAAAAGTAACCTTATTCCCCGGTAAATATCGTTTTTTTTGTAACTTATCCTGGACAAATTATGATCAACCGCCAGCAAAACTGGTTGTTAGCAAAGCAAACAGTGGAATTCCAGATCTTGAGCAGATTCAACAGGCAATGGCCCATGCTGATGTTAAATCAGATGGTGTTTATTTTGAAATCAAAGAAAAGGTTATTGTCAATATGGGGATGCTGGTCAATTTTCAACCTGACCATTACATGAAGATAAACGCTTTTCAAATCAATTTACAATAATATCAAGCAGAATGAAGACAGTTATTTTTGCGCTAAGTTTTATGCTATGTACCTTCATGTTATACGCACAGCCTTTTCAGGTCAAGAAAAATGGCCTAACGTTGACCTATAACAAACAAGATGGAACATATTCACTAAGTAAAGATCAAGTCGCCTATATACAGCAAGCAAGTGCCTATCTGGCACTTGCTAATGGACAGAAAATTAGTACAGATAAACTGACAGGAACCCGCAGCGTCACAGAAAAGCCCATTCAGGACAATTTAGGCAAAGGTATACAGTATACCATTTCTGTTAAAACCCAACAGGGCATCACATTGCTGCAGCATTTTTATTTCTACGACACAATAGATGGTGTCATCCTTGAACTGGAAGTTAGGGGTAAAAATATAGCCAGTAATGAACTTGTGCCGATCTGGTCAAATGCTTCAATTGCCGGTCTGGGAAAATCCTTGTATCAGCTGGCCGTTCCTTTTGATAACGATACGTTTATTTCGTATGAAAACAATATCCTCGCAAAGAATAGTAAGCGCAGCGCCGAGGTCGGAGTTGTATACGATAAGGACAGTGGAAAAGGTCTGTTGATTGGTTCATTGGATCAATCCGTCTGGAAATCGGGTATTGCGATCAAAGGAGATCAAGGGCAATATACCCACCTGGCAGCACAGGCGGGATTTACAGATGTAACTATCACACGTGATTCCATGGCGCACGGGACGGTGAAGGGGGATGTAATTCGCTCCCCAAAATACCTCGTGTCTTACGACAAGGATTGGCGCATTGGGCTCGAAAACTATGCTAAAATCCACCGGAAGCTATCGCCGGCCTATGTGAAATCTTGGCAAGGAGCCACACCTGTCGGTTGGAACAGCTGGGGCGTTATACAGGAAAAACTTAATTTTCAGAATGCCACGGGCACGGCAGACTATTTTGCGAAAGATATTCCTTATTTCCGCAACGCAGATGGCGAGGCTTTTATAGATCTTGACTCTTTCTGGGATAATATGACACCCGGAGGTATGTCAGGCGACTACACACAGCTGAAGCAATTTGTTCGCTATTGTGACTCTTTGGGCCTCAAGCCCGGTGTGTATTGGGCGCCTTTTACAGACTGGGGCCATGGGAGTGGACCCGACCGCAAGGCGGAGGGAAGCCAGTTTACCTTTGGCCAGCTTTGGACCAAAACCCAAAAAGGCTACCACAATTTAGATGGTGGACGTGCCTTGGATCCGACACATCCCGGTACGTTGGCCCGTATGGATGTGATCCTGGGCAAATTGGTCGACTGTGGTTTCCGAATGATCAAGGTCGATTTCCTCTCTCATGCGGCAATCGAATCCACAGGTTTTTACGATAAGAAAATTCAGACAGGTATGCAGGCTTATGCTGTGGGAATGAAACATCTCGTCGACGTGCTGCAGGGTAAAATGTTGATCTACGCAGCAATTTCTCCTTCCTTGGCGACAGCCCAATTTGCACACATGCGCAGAATAGCCTGCGACGCCTGGAAGACGATCGACCAAACACAGTATACCTTAAATAGTGTTAGTTACGGCTGGTGGCAAACTTATCTCTACGACTTTATCGATGCCGACCACCTTGTCTTTCATGATGAAAGCCCTGAAGTCAATAAGGCCAGATTGCTTTCGGGTGTGGTAACGGGGACCATTATCCTTGGTGACGACCTGTCCAAAAAAGAAAACTGGCAGCCTAAGATGAATCAATATCTGCAGGATCCCGAAATTTTAAAAATCATAGCCGACGGTAAAAGCTTCCGTCCGGCAGGATTTGTAGAAGGAAAAGCAGCAAATACGTATTATTACAAAAAGATTGGAACAGCGCTGTATGTGGCCGTATTTAATTACAATACAGCCCCGGCAGCAATAAACATAGATTTTAAACAGATTGGCCTGGCGCCAAATACAACATATAAGGCGGTGGAACTGTTTGAAAAAACAGCGCAGGAATTTGTCGCTGAGAAATCCATTGCCTTTGAGCAGGCAGGTGCAAAATTATTTAAGATTGCCCTGTTTTAATCACAATATATGAAGATAAGCAAAGAAGAAAATTTTAAAGTATTGATCGATCGGATCAAACGCCTGGAGGCATTGAATACACTCTCTAAACATGAATGTATTGTGCAGGGGGTGTTGGATGCTATTGATGCCAATGAACTGGAGGTACATGCCAGTTTACCTTCTGTCAATAACTTGATCCAATACCTGGGTTATGCACGCGAAACCTTCGCAAAGGCGTACCGTGATCTGATTGCCCACGGAGTCGTGGAATCGAAAAACAGAAAAGGATATTTTGTGGTGAGCAACAATACACAGATGAAACAAAAAGTTGCGGTGCTGCTGTATGCATACGATACCTTTCAAGATACCTTGGTGAATGAACTGCGGACCAACCTTCCCGAAGAAGTAAGCGTGGATCTCTTTTTCCATCACAACAATATGGAAACCTTTGAAGATATTTTCAATCGTATTCAGGGACGATATACGGTATATATTGTTGCTCCGATTGAAAATAAAGATTCCGAAATGCTGTTACGTTCCATCCCGGCATCCAAATTATTGATTATTGATCGTTTGATGGATCTTGGCGATGATTATTCCTATGTTTCCCAGGAATTTGAGGCAGCCACTTATGCCGTTTTTCAGGAACTTTATCCAAAGATCAAAAAGTATAAAGAAGTGATCTTCTATTTTAGGGAAAATACAGCCGAACCCAATGAAATCAAAAATGCTTTCTTACGCTTTCTGAAAGACTATAAAGTAAAAGGACGTATCGAAAAGCAATACTATGTGGGGGATCTAAAAAAGGGAAAACTGTATTTTACCATTCATAATCCGGAGCTCTATCAGATGTTGAAAGAGGTGCTGCAAAAAGGCTGGACCCTCGGGCAGGATCTGGGAATTCTTTCGCATAATGATGATGTCATCAAAGAGATTATCAGCGGCGGTATAACCACCTTTTCGACAAGTTTTGCACGTATCGGATCGGAAGCAGCCAAGTTTGTGCTCGAAAGAACGTTGATCAAAGAAGTGGTGCCAACGACATTGGCAGACCGCAACTCTGTCTAAAATAAGGAAGTTTTTAAGATGATAGTTTTTAGTTTTTGTCTTTTTACCGGTTTGGTTGCTTTGGGATCCTTATGGAAGTTTAAAACCAACTATTCCAATACCTTAAATGGCTTTTTCCTTGCAGGAAAGAGCAACAGTTTTTGGATGGTGGGCTCGGCTTTGCTGTTGACCAACCTGAGCGCCAACCAGTTTATTGGTGAAAATGAATCGGTCTATATCAACAACCTGTCGGTCATCGGCTGGGGTGTGAGCTCGGTGGTCGCGATGCTCCTGGTTTCGGAATTTCTGCTACCTATCTATTTTAAACATGGTTTTCGGACAGTGCCGGACTTCCTTGCGCTGCGGTTTGATCCAAAAACTAAAATGTTGGTATCTATACTTATTCTGGTTGGATACATCGTTAACTTATTGCCACCGGTATTATACGGTGGTGCGCTAAGTCTGGCCACGATGTTTGATGTGCCCGGACTGTTGCACATCGGTTATTGGCAGAGTATCTGGATACTGGTCTGGGCCCTGGGCATCATTGGGAGCTTATACAGCATATTGGGGGGATTGAAGTTGATTTCCCTGTCTGACCTAGGCTTGGGCCTCTGTCTGTTTTTGCTCGCACTGCTGATTCCGATTTTTGCCTTTTGGCATTTGGGCAATGGCGATATCTGGACGGGGGTGCTCCAGTTATTTCACGACAAGAAAGAACATCTCAATGCTGTGGGATCCAAACAGGATGCTGTGCCCTTTTCGACCTTGTTTACCGGGATGCTCCTGATCAACTTTTACTATTGGGGCATGGAACCCTATATTGCACAACAGGCATTAAGCGCTAAAAACTTAAAGGAAGCACAGAAAGGAATGACTTTGGCTGCGGGAGGTAAGCTCCTGATGCCGCTGCTGATCAATTTACCGGGCCTTTTGGCGGTACACTTATTGCCGCATGTGCGGCCTACAGCTTCCGTTTTTCCAAAACTTATTGTACTGATCTTTCCCGATGTGCTGATTGGTTTTTCCTTGGCACTGGTCTTTGGTGCTGCAATGACGACCTATACTGCTGGACTTCAGAGCTGTGGTAGCTTATTTATTTTTAATATTTATAAACCTTACCTGGAACGTAAAAACAGAACGCTCAGTGAAAGGGAGCTGGTCAGAAAAGGAAAACTGTTTGAATTGATCATCTCTATCTCGGCCATGTTTATTGCACCTTTTATCCTTTTTGCCCACGACGGGTTTTATACGTACCTGCAAACCGTATCGGGGCTGTTCAATATGCCCATTTTCACCATTATGATCTTGGGGATTCTATCGCGCCGTGTGACGCCAAGGATGGCACAAATCGGCCTGTTCCTGTACATGTTCAGCTATTTCATCCTGGTGTTTGTCTGGAAGACAGAGCTGCACTATCTGCACTTGTTCGCGCTGTTGTTTATCGCTGTGGCACTGGTCATCTGGGGAGGAAGTAAATTGAGCCAGCCAGACTATCTATCGGAGTATCAATTTGAGTTTTCGGGCCAGGACAAGGGCAGCTATTGGAAGGGAAGGTACCGGATCGGCGCCTTTCTCATCCTATTGATGATTGTCATCTATTTTGTTTTTTCACCATTGGGCATCGCTCAATAAATTGTATAAGTCGCTATGTTAATGCACAGAAAAATTAAATGCCTCATCTTTATATGCTTGACCCTCTATTCGGCCACATCGTATGCACAACGCTATTACCTCTGGGATAATAAGCCCGCAACGGACTGGATGACTGAAGCATACCCCATCGGAAATGGACGAATTGGCGCTATGATCTTCGCGGGCGTAAATCAGGAACATATTCAATTTAATGAAAATAGCCTATGGACAGGTGATGAACAGGAAACAGGTGCCTATCAGGCTTTTGGTGATCTTTTTGTTCGCTTTGACTCCGATGTTAATAAATCCTTTACCACCTATAGCCGAAAATTGAATTTGGATAAAGGGCTGCATGAAATAGCTTATCAGCAGGATGGACAGCAAATCAACCGTCGGTATTTTGCGAGTCAGCCCGATCAGGTCATGGTATTTGACTATGCAAACAGTAAAAAAGGGAAACTCAATGCCCAGATTGCACTTCAGGATGCACATGGGCAGGCGGTGCAGGTAGAAGATGGTCATCTGTGGTTTCAGGGAACGCTCGACAATGGTATGCGGTATGCCGCACAGGTACGCGTGCAGGTTGTTGGTGGTTCACTTTCCAAAACGACAGATGAAAAAGGACAGGCTGTCCTTACCGTAAAATCTGCCGATCGACTTATTCTGCTGCTGAGTGCCGCAACTGATTATGCCAATACACGGGCTACCAAATGGAAGTCGGCCGAAGAACCGATGAAGGTCAATGAACGTTATCTGCAGCAAGCGGAAAAATATGGCGTAAATAAGCTGCTGGCACGGCACGTTGCAGATTATACAGCGCTGTTCAACCGCGTGGAGCTTGATCTCGACCATAGCCAGCTGGACAGCAAGCAAACAACAAAAGCACTGTTGGAAGCCTATAAAAAACAGCCGATCCCGGCTCTGGAAGCATTGGTATACCAATATGGACGTTATTTGCTGATCAGTTCCTCACGGAAGGGCGGTTTGCCTGCAAACCTGCAGGGACTCTGGAACAACAGTAACAATCCACCATGGCGCTCAGATTACCATTCCAATATCAATGTACAGATGAACTATTGGCCTGCAGAAGTCGCTAATCTGCGTGAATCGGCCTGGCCTTACCTCGATTATATCAATAGCATGCGTGAGGTGAAAAAAATAAATACACAAAAGGAATTTCCAGGCGTAAGAGGCTGGACCGTAAAGACCGAAAATAATATCTTCGGTGGGGAGAGCTTCCTTTGGAACACCCCCGGAAGTGCTTGGTATGCACAGGCGCTCTGGGAGCATTATGCCTTTAACAAGGACGAGAAATACCTACGCGAATTTGCATACCCGATTTTAAAAGAAATAAGCGAGTTTTGGGATGATCGTCTGGTTCGAAGACCGGACGGAACTGTGGTGGCGCCAAAGGGCTGGTCGCCGGAACATGGCCCCACAGAGGATGCCGTGAGCTATGACCACCAGATTATTTACGATCTCTTTAACAACTACATCCAGGCGAGCACAATTCTGAAGTTGGACACCGATTACCGTAAGCATATCACGGCACTTCGCGATGCGCTGCTCAAACCCAAAATCGGTAAATGGGGACAGCTGCAGGAGTGGGAAACGGATCGTGATGATCCAGAGGACAAGCACCGCCATGTATCGCATCTGTTTGGTCTGTATCCCGGTAACCAATTCTCTGTTTTAAAAACACCGGAACTGGCCAAAGCTGCACGAGTTACCCTCACCGCGCGTGGCGACGAATCGACCGGTTGGTCCATGGCCTGGAAGGTTGCCTTTTGGGCGAGATTACAGGATGGAAATCATGCCTATAAGATTTTAACGAATTTCATTAACCTCGTCGGCGGAGAGGGCATCGATTATAACAATGGAGGCGGAGTGTATGCCAACTTGCTCTGCGCGCATCCACCCTTTCAGATTGATGGCAACTTGGGTTATGTAGCTGCGGTGAGTGAAATGTTGCTGCAGTCGCAAACGGATGTGCTGGAATTACTTCCTGCACTGCCTGATCGCTGGTCGGCCGGAACAGTTAAAGGACTCAAAGCCCGTGGCAATGTACACATCGAAAAGATGGAATGGAATAATAGCCGCATTAAGCAGCTTATTCTTTCTTCGCCGCAGGATCAAACGATTCAGGTGTTAAGTCCTTCCCCATTGGCAGGTCTAAGCCCACAGCAGGAAATCAATGGTAAATACCTTTACAAAATTCAATTGAAAGCAAACAAAATAGTCAAGTTCGTTAACAAATCCTAAATCTATTTATATATGCCAACCCATCATTTTAAACATGTTGTACTCGGGCTTTTGATGACCCAGGGGCTTGTCCATCTGGAGGCACAGGCGCAGTCCAAACAGATTCCTATTGAAACCAGATCGAATGCCCTAGTGTTGGAGTACGATTCCACGAAAACACTGAAAATGCTCTATTACGGTGAAAAATTGAGTGATTCTAAAGAGTACTCGACCATTGCAAGCGGTTATAGGCAATTGACAGATTATAGTGGCCTCTCCAACGCGGCGTATACCCCCTCAGGTTCAAAAAACCTACTGGAACCCGCCATCAGTGTCGTTCATGCCGATGGTAACCGGTCCCTGGACCTGCGCTATGAAAAGCATGAGGTGAAAAACCTGGATGCCAATGTCAAACAGCTTGATATCACCCTAAAAGATCCGGTATACGATATTTATGTCGTTTTACACTACAAATCGTTTTTGAATGAGGACATCATTGAGCAGTGGGCAACGATCCAAAATAAGGAAAAGAAAGTCATCACGCTGGAAAAATTTGCTTCGGCCAATCTGACCCTGCGCTCCAACGCGTATTGGCTACGGCAGTACCATGGCGACTGGGCAAAAGAAATGCAAGTAGAGGAGGCACCCTTGACTCATGGCATTAAAGTGTTGGACAGTAAGCTCGGAACACGCGCGAATTTATTCCAGCCACCTTCCTTTATGGTGTCACTGGGCAAGGCGGCATCCGAAGATGAAGGAACAGTACTGATGGCAAGCCTGGGGTATAGTGGGAATTTTAAGGTGGATTTTGAAGTGGATTACCTCAATAACCTACGTATCATTGCCGGCATAAATAACTACGCTTCCAATGTAAAATTAGCCAGCAACCAGGAATTTACAACGCCCAAATTGATCTATACCTTGTCGACAAAGGGAAAAGGCACCGCCTCCCGAAATCTGCACAATTGGGCCCGTAAATATCAGCTGCTGGATGGAAATGGCGAACGTCTGACTTTACTCAACAATTGGGAGGCGACCTACTTTGATTTTAATGAACAAAAATTAAAAGGTTTGCTCCAGGATACCAAGAAACTAGGCGTTGATCTATTTTTATTGGATGATGGCTGGTTTGGAAATAAATATCCGCGTAACAGCGATCACTCCAGTCTAGGAGATTGGCAACCGAACCGGACAAAACTGCCCAATGGTATCGCAACACTCGTGGAAGAAGCGACCAAGCAGGGCGTTAAATTCGGAATCTGGGTAGAACCCGAAATGGTTAGCCCCAAATCCGAACTCTACGAGCAACATCCGGATTGGGTCGTCAAACAGCCACAGCGTGAAGAACATTACTTCCGAAATCAGTTGATCCTGGATCTGACAAATCCCAAGGTGCAGGATTTTGTTTTCCAGATTCTGGACGACCTGTTTACTAAAAATCCGACATTGGCCTATATCAAATGGGACTGTAATGCGGTCATTTACAATGCGCATTCCGCATTTCTAAAAGACCAGGGTGCTTTCTATGTTTCGTATGTGGAAGGCCTTTATAAAGTGCTGGAGCGCATTCGTTCGAAGTATCCGAAAGTGCCGATGATGTTATGTTCGGGCGGTGGTGGTCGTGTGGACTATGCGGCACTTCGGTACTTTACCGAATTTTGGCCTTCGGACAATACAGACCCTTTGGAGCGTATTTTTATGCAGTACGAGTATTCGTACTTTTTCCCGGCAATCAGCACCTCAAACCATGTGACAGACTGGGGAAAACAGTCCCTCAAATTCCGTACGGATGTAGCTATGATGGGTAAACTGGGTTTTGATATTGTGGTGAGCCACCTGAAAGAACAGGATCTGTTATTCTGCCAGCAGGCGGTAAAGAATTACGACGCGCTTAAAGGGACAATCTGGCATGGGGAGCAGTATCGTTTGGCCGATCCACGTGAAGGAGACTTTGCCGCCCTCAGCTACGTGAATAGTCAAAAAACCGAGGCTGTCATCTTCAACTACCTGGTCAATAACCGCTATGGCATCGGAACAACCGATCCTGTCCGTTTAAAAGGACTGGATGCCCAAAAGCAATACCGGGTGGAGGAGATCAACCTGTATCCGGGAACCAAGTCGAGCTTAGGCCAGGGACAAACCTATTCGGGCGACTACCTGATGAAAGTTGGCGTAAATCCAGACCTGAATAGCAACCGCCCCAGTGTTTTACTAAAAATATCGGCACTTTAAAAGAATAACTGTGGCACATCCGAAGCTCCGACGCTAACAGCCCGGACTTCGGATGCGCCAAATGTATAAACCCAATTGAGCAAAAAACTCAAAAATCATGATAAAACCTAAACAGTATAAACGGACTTTGTTGGCCCTGCTACTCAGCGTTGCCAGTGGATTTTCTGCCCTACAGGCCAAAGTACAGCTGCCAGCTTTTATTGGCGACAATATGGTGCTGCAGCAGAAAGAAAAGGTCAAGATCTGGGGAACCAGTACCGCAGTCGGCAAGGAACTTAGCGTAAACACCAGCTGGAACAACAAGAGCTATCAGGTTGAGGTCGATCAGCAGGGAGGCTGGCAAGTCTATCTGGAGACACCGAAATACGGTGGACCCTACCAAATTACCATCAACGATGGTGATCAATTAATCCTAAAAAATATTCTGATCGGTGAAGTCTGGTTTTGTTCAGGACAGTCAAATATGGAAATGCCCCTGGCGGGCTGGGGTAAGATCAATAACTTTGAGCAGGAAATCAAAGCAGCCAACTTTCCCAATATTCGTATTTTGCAGATTCCAAAAGCAACCGCCAATCAACCTACCACAGCAGTGAAGGTGGAGTCCGGTGGATGGAATCCGGTGACGCCACAAAGTATTCCGGAGTTTTCGGCGACAGCCTATTTTTTTGCACGTGAGATCTACGAGAAAACAGGCATTCCCATTGGCCTGATCCATTCCTCCTGGGGCGGAACAATCATTGAAGCCTGGATGAGCCGAGAGGCACTTACACCTTTTTCAACCTATACGGCGGCCATTGAAAAAATTCAACGTCCGGATGCACAGGAAATCTATGCGAAAGATCTGGCCGAATGGAATCGCGTCGCCGAACAGCAGGATCAAGTGAAGACAGCAACGCAGGGCAATTGGTTTGCGCCACAATTGGATAAAAGCAGCTGGTCTACGATTACAATTCCGAGCTTTTTTGACAAGAACCTATTTCCGGGAATGGATGGTGTCGTTTATTTTGGCAAAGACGTTGAACTACCGGCACATTGGCAAGGTAAACCCCTCAAGTTGATTTTGGGAGCGATTGATGACAACGACATCACTTATGTCAATGGTACAAAAGTGGGTGAAACTGTCGGTTACGACCAGATTCGGAAGTATACTGTTCCTGCAACGGCCAACAACGGCAGCCTATTGCATATCGCCGTTCGCGTATTTGATGGAGCCGGCGATGGTGGAATATATGGCGGAACAGAACAGCCGCGACTGGAAGGGCCAAATGGCGAACAGCTATCTCTCGTTGGAGACTGGAAATGCAAAGTAGGTTATGATCTGGCGAAGCTGCCGGCAAAACCTAATGCGATGGAGGGTCCCAACAGACCTACTGTGCTTTACAATGCCATGGTTAAGCCTTTTGTGGATTTTAAAATAAAAGGCGCCATTTGGTACCAGGGTGAAAGTAACGCGGATTCAAAAGACGCTCCTTATCAGCAACTGCTGCCAGCACTGATTCAGGACTGGCGCCAGCAGTGGAACAATGAAAAGATGCCTTTTTATTTTGTTCAACTGGCCAACTTTAAAGCGAAAAGTGTAACACCGCAGCCTTCTTCCTGGGCGAGATTACGGGAAGCGCAGCGCCAAACACTCAAATTGCCTTATACAGGTATGGCTGTTATAACGGATATCGGCGATGCACAGGATATCCATCCGAAAAATAAGCAGGATGTCGGTAGAAGACTTGGCTGGATCGCAACAGCGCAGCTCTATGGCAAGAATATCCCTTATTCGGGTCCTGTCCTTCAGCATTGGACGACAAAAGCTGCAGAAATGGAACTTAGTTTTAACCCCATGGGCAAAAAACTGGTGCTGAAAGGAGCGGATAAACGCAACGGTAGTTTCACAATTGCTGGTGCCGATCAGGTCTTTTATCCTGCAGAAGTCAAACAGGTCGGAAATAAGCTGATCGTATCTGCCAAAGAAGTACCGTCGCCCGTCGCAGTGCGCTACGGCTGGGCCGATAACCCGGATCTGACTTTATACAACGAAGCCGGGATACCCGGATCTCCCTTCCGAACCGATGACTGGACAAAAAATTAAAACCACATGAGTAGATCATCAAAAATAAATCTTCGGAAAGGTAAGTTACTTTGCACGCTTGTGGTTTTCTTTTTTTCGGGCAATTTATTTGGGCAAGTGCAGGGGGGCAAACTTTGGTATCGGCAGTCAGCAAAACAATGGGAGGAGACCCTACCCCTGGGCAATGGAAAAATTGGCATGATGCCCGATGGTGGATTGAAGAATGACCATATTGTACTCAATGATATCACCCTATGGTCGGGAAGTCCTCAGGATGCCAATAATTATGAGGCCAGCAGGTATTTGGATAGTATTCGAAATCTGATCAAAAGTGGGAAAAACGACCTCGCTCAGCGTCTGATAGACCAGCATTTTATCTGCAAAGGCCCCGGATCGGGCGGCAAGCAATGGGGCTGTTATCAAGTGCTCGGCAATTTGATGCTTGCCTTTGACGGACAAACGGATCTCACCGCAGTGCAGAACTATCGTCGGGAACTGGACCTCAATAAGGCGATGGCAAAAACAAGCTATGAGCTCAAAGGTGTCAGGTATAGCCGCGAATATTGGACAAGCTTTGCTGATGACCTGGGCGTTATTCGTTTACAGAGCAGCAAAAAAGGGCAGATTAGCCTGGAAATCAAGATTGACCGTCCCGAAAGGGCGACTGCCAGGACCGAGGATGGTGAGCTTGTTTTGGTAGGGCAATTGGATAATGGTGTGGACGGTAAAGGAATGCAGTTTAAAACACGTGTCCGCGCACAGATTAAAGGGGGAAAACAGCTTCTAAAAGGACAATCTATTGTCATCCAGCAGGCTGACGAAGTGCTGATTTACGTGGCGACAGATACTGATTTTAAAGGTAAGGATTTTGAGCGTACGACAGCTGTAACGCTAACAAAGGCTTTGAAAAAATCCTACAGCCAGCAGTATGCCGACCATCTACGAAACTATTTGGCAAAGTTCAACCGTTTGTCGCTCCGATTGGGGCAGTCGAAAGATGACTTACCGACCGATCAGCGTCTGGTGGCTTTCGGTAAAGAACCGGATCAGGATCCAGGGCTGGCAGCGCTATTCTATCAGTATGGTCGTTACCTTAGTATCAGCAGTACGCGCTTAGGCTTGCTACCACCAAACTTACAGGGCTTATGGGCAAATCAGATTCAGACGCCCTGGAATGGGGACTACCACCTGGATATCAATGTGCAGATGAACCATTGGCACCTCGGGTCGGCCAACCTGGGTGAGCTCAATGAACCCTTGGTGGGTCTTGTGGAAGGCCTTATGGCCCCGGGGGCAAAAACCGCGAAAGCGTACTATAATGCACCGGGCTGGGTGGCCCATGTGATCACCAATGTATGGGGCTATACAGAACCCGGAGAGTCTGCTTCCTGGGGCATTGCCAATGCAGGCTCGGGCTGGCTCTGCAATAACCTTTGGGAACAGTACCTCTATACCGAAGATATGGACTATCTACGGCGGATATACCCGATTCTCTATGGAGCAGCACAGTTTTATTCCAGTGCCCTGACCGAACACCCAACGAAGGGCTGGCTATTGACTTCGCCCTCTGTATCTCCCGAAAATTCCTTCAAGCTCCCCAATGGGCAGCAGGCAAACGTCACGATGGGACCAACGATAGATAATCAGATCGTACGTGAATTATTTGAAAATGTCATCCATGCAGCGGGATTATTGGGCAATCAATCGGATCCTTTTTTAACGAAGGTTGTGGCACAACTGAAACGTTTAGCACCGGTGGTGCAGCTAGGCAAAGATGGCCGCATCATGGAATGGATCGAAGATTATGAAGAGGTGGATCCGCAGCATCGGCATATCTCGCATCTGTACGGTTTGTATCCCGGTTATCTGATCCGTTATGATGAACATCCGGACTGGCAGCTTGCCGCTAAAAAAAGCCTAGATGTGCGGGGGGATGATGGACCCAGTTGGGCCATTGCCCATAAACTACTCTTTTGGACCAGATTACATGAAGGCGAACGGGCTTATAAATTATTTCGGCAACTCATGACCCCACGTGTCGATACACATATCAATTATGGCGCCGGTGGTGGTGTTTACGCCAATTTACTAACAGCAGGCCCTCCATTTCAGATCGATGGTAATTTTGGTGGGGCGGCGGGCATTGCCGAAATGCTGGTGCAGTCCCATCAGGATACGGTGTATCTTTTACCGGCGGTTCCGCAGGCCTGGAAAAAAGAAGGCCGGGTGAGGGGCATGCGCATCAAGGGAAATCACACATTAGATATGGAATGGAAAGATGGTAAGATACTGAACTATCAGATTTATTCATCCAAATCACAACAACTTAACGTATGTATAGATCATAACTGGATCGCCTATCGTACAAAAGAAAAATAAAAGGTTCCCCAGCCTGCAATTTTTGCAGGCTGGGGAACCTTTTGTCTTAAAAATCTCATTGCATACACATGTTATACACAATTATATGTAAATATGAAAAACAAAAAAGACAAAACGGTAGTCGGTACTTCTACGCTGAAAGTGCTATGACTGCTGTCTTAAGATTGCAATGGAATCAATACATTATGTTCCAAGCGTACAGGCACCTGCTTCACCGAGGTAAAACCGTCTTCCTTGGAAATGATGTTGGAAAGATCCAGTCCTCTTTTGGAGAACGTACTGATCAAAGCTGTTCTAAAGGTTGCCTTGGCTGAACCCCAGCCTTGTCCTAAGATGGTGTCGTTGTTGAGCTGGATCAGTTCATCTGTTGAGTAATAACTGAATTTTTCCAGTAAGTGTTGGTAAAGATTTGTTGTTGTAGCCATACAATTTAAAAATTTAAAGGATTAAACCATAAACTGTATCCAGATCTTGTTGGGGAAAATAACCGTTGTATAACGTTTATTTTGGTCGAAACCCGTATTAATTTACCACCGCGGTGTCTACACTCGGTTGGTATTGCATCATGCAATTCTGAATACTCTACAAAGATAGTAGATTATTTTTTAATATTAAAAATATTTTTGTTTTTTTGGTAATTAGGTGTGGATAAGAAGACTAACGCCGGCAAAAGTGAGTTTGGTTTTTTGGCTGTGGTTTGGTTATGAAGTGGATAGCTTTCCCGATAATTTATCATGTTACTGTAATCTCGTCGAAAATACTTTAAAAAACAGAGATAAGACAATACTTTTGCGGCATGAATAGAATTGCGGAAATTAACGAATACATTGCTGCCGAACGCGAGGTATTATTGCAACACTCCTTGTATCCTAAAATCAAAACGATCAAGAATCTACGGTCTTTTACCGAAGGGCATGTGTACGCTGTATGGGATTTTATGTCTTTATTAAAAGCTTTGCAAATTAAATTGACCTGTACAACTTTGCCTTGGTTTGCAAGTGAGCATCCTTCGACACGCTATCTGATTAACGAAATTGTATTAGCGGAAGAATCCGACGAATATATTGATGGTCGCCGTTTGAGCCATTTTGAAATGTATCTGGACGCAATGAGTGAAATGGGAGCAGACCTGCACCTGGTTAACAAGTTTATCGTGAACGCCAAGAAATCCAAAAGTATTTTTGATGCCATTGCATTGACAACCTTGGATAAAAGGATCAAAGATTTTCTGAATTTTACTTTCGAATTGATCGAAGAAGGGGAGGTACATAAAATTGCTGCCGCTTTCACATTTGGTCGTGAGGATCTTATCCCGGGTATGTTTACCTCCATTTTGCAGGAGCTGAAAACCAATTTTCCTGAATCGAGCTTAGATAATTTTATCTACTATTTCCAACGTCATATTGATTTGGACGGTGATGAGCATGGCCCTTTGGCAATGCAGATGATCAGCGACCTGGCCAAAGAGGATGATGATAAGTGGGAAGAAATGAAAATAGTCAGTAAAGAGGCGCTTCAAAAGCGCATTGAACTCTGGAACGCAATAGAAGATTCCCTATAGGGAATCTTCTATTGTTTGGCTTCTTTGTAAAAAGAATTGATCTGATAATTTTACGGAAAACTATTCCGACAGAGACGTTTTTAGGGCTTGGGTAAAAGCGCTGATAAATTGTGGATCCAATGTGTTAGAAAAGGTATTCATATTCCCTAAGCTAACAATGAGCGCTGGTATTTTTGCTCCCCGTAAGATCGCATGACTATGGCTTTCAACCGGTTTCTGCGTGCTTAATCCTTGATTTTTTAAATTTGTTGTGAGACGGAACGCAAGTTCTCGGCTTTGATCCTGTATCTTGGGAAGTTCAGCAGCTTTTGGATACCGTAGGCCGATTGGCTGCTTGGCGTTTGAAGGATCAATGTCAAAATGAATAGAAATTAATGCGTCACCAGTAAAGGCCGCACGGTCTTTGAGCATCATAAATTCGTCTTTCGAATGGGTCAATACAACCTGAAAACCTTCTTTTTCAAGTTCATTTTGAATCATCTTACAAGCCTGTAAAGTGAGATCTTTCTCTTTGAGGCCCTTGCTGTTGGTGGCACCACTATCTTTGCCTCCATGTCCCGGATCCAGAACAATGGTCTTTACGCCATTTTTAACAGCGCTAGTAGCGGAGATCTTTTCTTTCGGAGGATTAATAAAAGAAAAAGAGACAATTAACACGAATATACAAGGAACAAACAGCAGATACTGATAACCTTTCGTGCGTGGTGATAGATTTCGCATCAACCTGTCGATGCGTTCTACCAATTCATTTTGGTTTTTTAAAATTCTACTTTGCATATAATCTAATTGTTGATTTTGTTGTGTCATATTCAGCAGGAAGCTCGCATAATCGGTCTTTCCATAGCATTCAGCCACCGCTATATCGACCTGAAACTCATGTAGGCGATACAGTTCTTTCCGAACCCAATAAATGGCGGGGTTTATCCAGAAGATGCAGCACATCAGCTCGATGTATAATTTGTCCCAGGCATGTCCTTTTAAAATATGCTGTGCCTCGTGGGCAAAGATGAGCTTGCCTTCGGGATTTTCAAGTGCGCTTTTATCCATAATGATATAATGAAAGATCGAACAATTATTGAAGCGATTAAACGGCGGGATTACTTTAATTCCCTGATGCTCCTGAAAATCCATCTTCTTTAAACAGCATACGAGCTTTAAGCTGCGATAAACTAATCGTGTCAGAAAGAAGATGACGATCAATAAGTAAGCGTAAGCGAGTATTTTTTTTAACTCTATTCGGTCCCATAGATTGAGCTGTTCTTCGGGTTCGATCAAAAAAGGTGCATTGGAATAACCCAGCTGCTCTGGCGACTGTATTTCCTGATTTGAATTTGTTTTGGAATCGATTAATTTGACATAATCAGTCTTAAATTTAAGAAGAGGAACCAGCGTACAAAAGCTCACCAACGCAATAAGCAAAAGCCGGTTCCAACGAAAAAATGAAAGCTGCCGAAAAGCCAGGACAAAGAGCGAGACTAAAATAAGTAAACTGATATTGGCCTCTATGCTATAGGAAAATAGGTTATTCATCTTCTTTACTTTTATTGATAATTTCCTTGATTTTCTCGATGTCTGTTTCGCTGATTTTTTGTTCCTTGACAATGAATGATACCAGATTTTCGACAGAATCATCAAAATACTTGTTCATGACACGCGAAAAGAAAAACTTTCGGTATTGCATCTTGGAGATCAGCGGATAATATTGGTAAGTCTTTCCATAGGAATTGAAACCCACATACCCTTTTTTCTCTAAAATCCGTACAATGGATGATATGGTATTATAAGGCGTTGTTTGTGTTGGATCCATATATTCAATAATATCTTTGACAAAAGCCTGCTTTAATTTCCATACAGCATGCATAACTTCTTCTTCTTTTTTTGTTAATTCTTCCATAGTTATAAAGCTATAACTTATTTTTTAGTTAATCAACTTATTTTTCAGTTTTAAAACTGAAAAATAAGTTGATTAACTATAATGTATTGATTATTAGTGATTTTATTTTTTTAATAGGTAGTCGGCCACCGCCTGATAAGCGGGTAGGGAGTATCCATCGTTGGCTGAATTAGATGCCAGGGGATGAGAGGATTTTTGGCAGATTTTGTCCTTTTATGGAAAATTGATTGAAAAATGTCTTTTTTACATAACATATTGGCGTTTGTGAAGAAATTCATTTTCCAATTAGTGTCTAAGTTTGCAACGCAAAAAAATAACAGAAAGACATTGAACTTTTTTTCGTCGCATTGGACAAAAGCATTAGGTACCGTTTTGGTGCTTGTATGCACAGTTTTAGAAACGCAGGGCCAGGACTCGTTACGTATCTCGCTCGCCGATCTGATCAGTAAGTCGCTGCAAAATAGTAAGTATATCGAACAGTCGCATTTGCAACTACAAGAAAAAGCGATTGCTGTACAGCAGCAACGGATGGAATTGCTGCCGAAAATCAGTGTCAGGGCTTCTGCTAGTTATGCGAGCAATATGCCGGTCTACGATCGGGGGATATTTGCCAAACCATCACAACATGATGTGATCCATTACCTGTATGATACCGGACTCGATTTCTACCTGAACCTCTACAACGGCCATCGGGATCTGATGAAAATCGAATCAAAAAAGCTCGAAATGGAACTGGCCAACATTGATTGGAAAAGTTCCACGGCGCAGATTAAGCTGGAGATCTGTAACTTGTTTCTGGATCTGGATTTAGCCTATCGCAACAAATTGCTGATCGAGCAGGATATCAAAGATCAACGGACGCAATTGAAAGAGATCGAACACCGTTATACAGCCGGTGTTGTGCTGCATAGTGATGTCTTAAGGATTTCCCTCGAATTGTCCAAGCGTGAACTGCTTTTGGTACAGATCGCCAATGATATCAGAGCAATCAACCAAAAATTGCAGCTGATCGCCGGTATACGGCAGGAAATTATCCCGATGTGTGCTACGATGGAAAGTCATACGCTGAACTATGCGGAAATCGTTGCCATTGCCAAACAACAAGCTTTTGTACTGCTGCAATCCGAACAGGAAGTTGCGTTGAAAAAACTGAGTATCAAACAGGCGAAGTCAAACTACCTGCCCGAACTAGGCCTGACCAATACATTTACTTATGCGAATCCGCAGGTATTTCTATATCCATATAATGGGAGTTGGTACAATTTAAATATCGTAGGACTTAAATTGAACATCCCAATATCCGCATTGTACCTCAATAAAAATATTGTCCGGGGAGCTCAAGTCGCACTAAAGCGGGAGGAGGTCAAACACCATCATGAGGAGGAAGTGGTGGAAAATGAACTGTTACAAGCCTACCTGGATTATAACCTCGCACTTGAACAACAGGCGGTCTGCCAAAAAAATCTAACGCTGGCCAAAGAAAGTGCCCGTATTATAAAAAATAGGTATTTCAAGTCTTCCGCTTTGATTACAGATCTATTGGATGCAGATATGCAATGCCTCAAGACAAAATTTGATCTGGAATCCGCCCGGATCGCGATACAGAAACATTATTATTTTATTGAATTTTTGAAGGGTACTATCTAATGAAACCTAAATCAGACCGGTCAATGACCGATGTACAATTGACCAGAATCACCAATTGGTTGGCTGGGATTGCTTTGTTAGCACTTTTACTATGGGGCGGAAGGATACTCTGGCTACGCATCCGGTATACTTATACCAATGATGCACAAGTGACCCAGTATATTAATCCCATTATTTCTCGTGTGGGCGGTTACATTGTTTCGGTTCACTTTAAAGATCATCAATCGGTCAAGCGCGGCGATACCTTATTGTTGATCGACAATCGGGAATACAAATATGAAGCTGAACAAGCTTCGGCTTCGATAAACAAAGAAAATGCGGAAATCAGTGTGTTAGGTAGCCAAAAGGAAATATTGCAGGCCGAACATGAATCGTTGGAAAAATCCATTGCTGCTGCCGAAGCGCGGATGACGAAACAGCAACTGGAATACGATCGCTATAAGTTTCTGTTTGATGAAAAATCTGCTACGGCGCAGCAGCTGGAAGATATAAAAGCCACACTGGAGGTGTACAAAAGTGAACTTGCAGCATTACAGCATAAGTTGGAGGCATCGCGGGATCGGGTGAATGATGTTGATGTAAAAAAGGGGGTGATCAATGCGGAGAAAGCACGGTTGTCAGCTGCAGCAAACCGAAAGCATCTTGATGTAGGATATACCGTAATCCGGGCTCCCTATGATGGTCGGGTAGGGAAACGTAGCATTGAAAAAGGACAGATGGTAAATCCTGGCGAGGTGCTGGGATTTATTGTCAATGCAGAGACACCAACTTGGGTGACAGCCAACTTTAAGGAAACGCAATTGCGTTATCTCAACCTTGGTGGGCGTGTAGAGGTTGTTGCGGATGCCTACCCGGATGAAACATTCTATGGAAGGATAATTTCTATTTCGCCAGCAACAGGTTCTTCTTTTTCGCTACTCCCGCCGGACAATGCGACGGGCAATTTTGTGAAAATCGTACAGCGCGTTCCCGTTCGTATTGAACTGGATAGGGGTCAGGGAGCTGCAAAATTACTCTCAGGAATGAATGTCAATGTTTCGGTCTCAAAAAATCAATAACAGTGAAAGGGATCTTCAAAGACTGGGTACCCGAATGGCTGATTAAGCTGATTTTATTTAGCGGATTGATGCCAAGCATGGTCTTGTTTTTTCTGCCCGGTGCCAATGTTAATGTCACCGCGGGGTTCTACGGTGCACAGCCCAGTGATGTTCAATTCCTCATTATTCTTTTCTACGCGGGATTTGTCGGATTCTATGTCCTGGAACGTCGCTTTTTTCAGTATTTCCCGGTCAAACAGTACTATATGATTTTTAACCTGCTGCAATTGCTCAATTGTTACCTGATGTATCGCATTAACGAGATCAGTTGGATATATGGCTTACGCTTTTTTCAGGGTATGCTGTTCGCATCGGCTGTCAACCTCTCTATATCCATGATATTTTCCCGACTGAAAACCGAAAGGGCAAAGGAGGGAAGTTATGCGATTTTTTTTGGTATGCTGCTCTGTAGCTCGCCTTTCAATACCTTTGTGACAGCGGAATTTATAGATTCATTTAACTTTGATGAACTTTACCTATATGCTGCCTTATCTTTTGTACCGGGGCTACTACTGATCATCGTCACAATGAAACCCATCCGGCATAATCGACCGTACCCTTTATTTTCCCTGGACTGGGCCAGTTTTATCTTCTACAGTTTTATTGTTATAAGTTTCGGTTATCTGATGGTCTACGGACAGGAACTTTATTGGTTTTCGAATACCTCCATGCTGACCGTACTGATCGGTGGAATTTTATGCCTGGGCCTGTTTATCATGAGGCAGAAAGCAATCAAACGTGTTTATATCGAGCTGTCCATCTTTGGAAACCGGAAATTCCTGTTCGGAATCTTGGTCTTGTATATGATGTATATCGAACGGTTTTCGTTGGCGATCTCCAATCAATATTTTCTACAGGTCATCCGCCTGGATCCCATTCACCTGTCCTATATCCAATGGTTTAATATCCTCGGGATTGTATGTGGTGTTATGCTCTCCTTCTACTGGCTATTAAAATGGCGCACAGTGAAATGGATCTGGATTGTCGGCTACTGTTGCCTGCTGGCCTTTCATCAATATATGTTTTTTTCATTTGAAAGTGAGGGCAATGAAGATCACTTCTGGTTGCCGTTGGTATTGCATGGGCTGGGTGTTGGCCTGATCATGGTGCCGACAATCTTATTTGTGATTGCCAGTGTACGCCCTCATTTGGGAGCTTCAGCGGCGGCAGCTTGTTTGGCCGTACGTTACTTGGGCTATACCAGTAGTATCGGTCTGCAGAATTTCTTTAAATTATTTGAATATGCCCGGCACCGGGAGGTTTTTCGGGACCAACTGCAGTCAAGCAATCTGATATTTGAAGACTATATTCAGCAGGAATCTCACAGGGTACTGCAACATGGATTGCAGTACAAGGAGCATACCGCAGGATTGAAGCTCATCAGCGAGCGGGTTAATATACAGTCTTTCGTCCGGTATGGCATGGACTACTATGAATTGATGTCCATAATCAGTATCAGCATCTTGCTGCTGATACTGATTTCTCCTTCCTTGAAAAGCATGTATAAGAAGCTTAAAAAGAATCAGATTTCACCGGTATAACGGTGTCACAATTGATCAATATCCCAAATGGCTGCGGCACGTTGTAATTCCACCAATGCGACCGCATAATTGTAGCGCGCTTCATGGTAAGCAAGTTGGGTTTCATTGTAGGAGCGTTGTGCGTTGATCACTTCCAGCAGGGCGGTTTCGCCGCGATTGTAACTGTAGATCTTTCCCTCCAGGATTGCTTTTGCTTCGAGCAGCATCGTATTATTAAATTGCAGTACCTGTTTTTGTGTGGTTTTATATTGCATATAAGCTTGATTCACCTCAGTCTGGATGCGTAATGTTGCATCTTGATAGATCAATTCGTCTTGCTCAATTTTGAACTGAGCAGATTTCAGCTCCCCTTTATTAAAATTGGAAAATTTCAGTGGTATGGCTAAGCCGGCATTGATGGCATTAAACTGTGGTGTTGGTGCGGTTTCATTTCTGGCCTCACCATTGTAGGTAAAGCCGATGGAAATACCGAGATCTAACACACGGTTTGCCTTTGCCAGCTGGAGCAGACTATGGGAGAGCTGTTTGTTTTGTAATGCAGCCTTAAGATCAGCACGCTCTCGTACTGCGGTTGACAGCAATGTACTTAATGAAAAGTTGCGATCAAAAGAAACATCAGATCCTTGTGGTAGCCAAAGAACGGGGTTCTTATCCCCCATAAGCAGTGATAACCCCGCTAGGGAGGAATTGGCTGTTGCTTCGGCCGCCGATAGCGTATTGCGCATATGGGCGGCTTCCAATTTTGATTGTCGGTAGTCAATTTGTAGAATAGCGCCCAGTTGATAACGTATACTGTCTGAGCTGGCGAGCTGAGCGAGTTGTTGATAGGAACTGTGATAGGTTGCTGCCAATTGCTGGTTGTACCTTGCTGATAAAAAAGCAAGGGTGGCATCGGCACGTAGATTTCGGAAATAGTCTCCGAATAGGAGACGGGTGGTTTCGGCCTCATCCTTTGCAACCTGGCGACGTGCCTGCCGTTTTGCCCCCAATTCTACCGTCCAGCTCAATCCAGCGGTATAACCCCGCCCGAGTTGTTTGCTTCTTTCGCTATTGTCAAAGAGCCCTACGGTGAATTCAGGATCGGGGAAGATACTGGCACTGATGATATTCGCCTCAGCGATTGAAAGGTTGAACTTTTCAGCAGCGTAACCGAGGTTGTTCTTCCCAACCTGGGCGATAAAGTTGCTGTAATCCAGTTTTTTTTGTACAAAAGTTGAATCTATCGTTTGTGCCGCCACATTTCCAAGTGGAAGTATAAGGAAAAGAAGAAGTTTGATCAGTGTTTTCATCGGAATTTTATTTTAGTCCTTCTGATTGAAGCAGCTATACTGCTTTAATCAGAGTACGGTTTTGATTTTAGGAATTTGTCTCCGCTTGTATTTGATTGGTTGATGGTTCTGACCCACCGCTGTATTGTCGTCCTCTTTCCATCAAATAATACAAAGGTGGAAGCATAAACAGTGTCAGCAGGGTAGAAAAGAGCAAACCATAGACGATCACGGTGGCTAGAGGCCGCTGCACATCCGATCCGATACCTGTCGCCAATGATGCTGGAAGCAGACCAAGTATAGCCACCGTCGCGGTCATTAGTACAGGGCGGAATCGACTGAAAGCGCCTTCAATGACAGCTTTTTCTAAGGCCATACCATTTTTTCGGAGCACATTGAACTGGGAAAGCATCAATACACCATTTTGTATGGCAACACCAAAAAGAGCGATAAAACCCACTGCCGAAGATACATTTAGGGTCATACCCCGTATATTGAGCGCAAGCATTCCACCAAAGAGTGCCAGCGGTACAATACCGATAAGTAAGCCGGCCTGTCCAAAAGAACCGAAGGTGCTATACAGCAGGATAAATATAATCGCCAGTGTCAGGGGGACGATGACCGCCAGTCGGCTGTAGGCGCGATGCTGATTTTCAAATTGACCACCCCATTGCAGTCTGATTTTCTGTGGATCGTATTTCAGCTTCTGGTCGATTGCCTGCTGGGCTTTGGTCAGGAAAGTACCTAAATCTTGCCCCCGTACATTCAATCTGACGGTCAGCTGGCGGCTATTGCGTTCACGTGAAATGGTACTTTCTCCGGTATTGAGTTTGACCGTGGCGACTTGCGACAAGGGGATGCGTGTGCCATTATCAGGATACAACATCAGATTGCCGATCTTTTCCGGCGAATTTCGCTCGTTCTCAGCATACTGACAGGTGATATCGTATACTTTAATCCCCTGATAGACCTGAGATACAGCTTTGCCACCAACTGCAATTTGAATCAGGTCAGTGACATCCGAAATATTCAATCCATATTGTGCAATTTTGTCGCGGTCAACGATGATCTGCAACTGTGGGAGTGGCGGCTCCTGGTCAATGGCCAGGTCAACAGCGCCTTCCACTCCTTTAAGGGTGGTCACGAGGTCTTCGGCGACACGCCGGGTTTCTTTCAGATCATCCCCAAAAAGTTTGACAACGAGTTCGCTATGTGCTCCCGCGATTTTATCCATGACACCATCGATCATAGGTTGTGAGAAAGCTACATTATAGCCGGGCATTTGGGCATATTCTGCGGCTAGCTCATTGATAAGATCTGCTTTGGTTTTTCCCCATTTCCATGTTTTGTATGGCTTCAAACCCACACTGACTTCGAAGTGTGAAGGGGTCCAGGCGTCAGTACCATCATCATTGCGTCCTGCCTGTACCATAACATAGGAGATCTCCTCGTATTTCAGGGTACACGCACGCAGGCTGTCGCTCATTTCTTTGGATTTTTCTACCGTGATGCCCGGAGGGAGGGAGACCTGTAGCCAGATCGAACCTTCGTCGAGCGTAGGCAAAAAATCTTTACCCACGGATGCTGTCAGCAGTCCTGTCGCTAAAAGAACAAGGCCGAGGGGAACAAACACTCGTCTGGGACGTAGCATTATTTTTTTGATCCGCTGATGGTAAAGTGCCGTTAATTTTTCCAGCCATCGATTGTGATAAACTTTTTGTGGCTTGCGGTAGATGAGGTAAGCCAGTCCGGGAATCAGTAGCAAGGATACGGCTAGAGCCCCCAATAGCGCATAACCAACGGTATAGGCCATCGGTGTAAACAGTTTCTTTTCTACCCGTTCGAAAGCGAAAAGAGGAAGATAGGCTGTGATAATAATGATGGTGGCAAAGAAAATTGGTTTGGCTACTTCAGCAATTTTCGTTGTTAAGGTCTGCTCGAACAATGGAGCGTCGGGTTTTTCTTCCCTTTTTTTCAGAATGGTTTCGAGCATAACAATGGCGCCATCCACGATAATTCCGAAATCTATCGCCCCTAAGGATAATAGATTAGCAGGTATATCTGTAAAATGCATCAATATAAAGGCGATCAACAACGAGAGTGGAATGGTGATGGCAACCAATAGAGCACCACGCCAGCTCCCCAGAAAAAGGATCAGTACAAGAATGACGAGTACCATACCTTCGAGCAGTGTTTTGGATACGGTATGCAGGGTGTTGTCGACCAGGCTCGTGCGATCGAGGACCACGTGTATTTTGACATCTTTCGGAAGGATTTTACTGTTAAGTTCCTCGACCGCCGCATTTACACCGGCCAATACCTTGGAGGGATTCTCATGCTTTAATAGCAATACGATGCCTTCAATATTATCTGAATAGTCTACTCCACGTTTGTCACTATAGCCCAGGGCGCCTTTACGGGCGAGGTTGCCAAGCTTTACCTGTCCAAGATCCCGCATGTAGATACGGTTGCCATTGACCGATTTGACAACAATATTGCCGAGGTCATCCAGCGATTTGACAAGGCCGATACCTCGGATCACATAGGATTGGTCGCCACGGTTCATCATGCTTCCACCGGCATTGGCATTGTTGGCTTCGATTTTTGCGGTTACTTCGCCTAGAGAAACTTCATATTGATCGAGTTTTTTAGGATCCAGCTCGACCTGAAACTGTGTTGTGATGCCCCCAAAATTGGTTACATCGGCTACTCCCGCCACCTGTTTGATCTTAGGGATAATGACAAAGTTTTGGAGTTCGGTCAATTTCCGTAGATCTTGGGTATTGCTTTCGAGAATATAACGAAAGATTTCCCCTGTTGGCGAGGTAAGTGGATCTAATCCAGGTACTGCCCCGTAGGGGAGACTGAGATCTGCCAGGCGTTCCTGTATACGGGCCCTGGCCCAGTAGTCGTCAACACCGTCTTTAAACACGATGGTGACCATGGATAGTCCAAAGGTGGTTTTGCTACGCATGACTTCCATTCCTGGTAATCCGTTGATGGTCTGTTCAATGGGAATTGTTATCTGTTGCTCCATTTCCTCGGCGGCTAGGCCCGGTACCTGAGTGACGATTTGTGAGGACACGTCTGCAATATCGGGATAGGCTTCAACTGAAAGCTGTTTCCAAGCGTAATACCCGAAAAATGCGATAAGTAAAAAAGCAGCGGCAATAACCCATCTCTTGGCGATGATATGGCTAACAAGTTGTTTCATTGTAATAAGATTTTTGGATAAAGATTTAGTTGCTTGCTAGCAGATAAAATGCGCCCTCACCGATGATCTGTTCACCGTTGGACAGACCCTGTATAATCTGAATCTGCTCATTTTCGGTGACACCGGTCTGTACATATCGTCTCATAAATGTGTGGGGAGCTAGCTGTACCCAGACAAAGCTTTTATCATTAAATTGGAGTACAGCTTTCGCAGGAATAAATATACTGGCAGCAGCTACCTGTTCAAATTGCGTATTGACATACATACCCGGTTTGAGTAGCCGATCTTTATTGTCGCATTCAACCAGCACTTCGATATTGCGGTTTGCTTCGTCGACAAACTGATTGATATGGACAATTTTTCCTTGTAGTCTTTTTGTGGGCTGGTTGTCAATACGCACTTCGACACTGCGGATCTGATGAATGGCACCGAGGTCTTTTTCCTTGATATAGGCCGAAACCCATACTTTCGACAGTTCGGCAATCCGGAGTAAAGCTGGAGCGTCTTCTTTATTGTATTGGCCAAGGACAATGGTATTGCTGAGGATTTCACCATGGATGGGTGAACGGACGAGCATGGGCTGACCAAGTACGACCTGCGCTGGGTTGTTGTCGTATATTTTTAAAGCCGCCGCCGCATTATTGAGCGTCGTGTTGCTAATGGCAAAATTGGTTTCCGCTTCTTCAAGTTCTTTTTGTGTACCGACACCGTGGCTAAGCAGATCCTTTTGACGTTTTAAAACATTTGCTGCCAGGGCATAGGTTTGTTTGGCCTCAAGGTATGTTCGTTGTGCATCGAAATAATCTGAAGAACTGATTGAAAATAAGGCTGTATTGACAGCTACTTTCTGTCCCAGGCTCACGTAGGATCTGACAACCCGCCCCGCAAAGGGCATGGGGATTTCAACATAACTATTGGGGATGATTTTGACCATCGCGGCTGTGCTGAATGTCAACTGATGCGGTTGCTGGACGACGGCGGTACACTTGATCTTGGACAGCAGTGGCGCCTGTGCGTTGATTGTCAGGGTGTCACCTGCAAAATGCAGGGCCGAGGATTCGTCCGAAGATACAGCGGAGCGTTGAGTGCATGCTTGCATGATCGTGAAGGCAGCGATCCAGCCCATGAATCTAAGGGGATGGATAGGAATTTTGATAGCGCGGTTAACCATTGTTTTTAGTTTCTAAAGGCCATCTTCTACCCATTCAAGAACTGTTCAGTGAATGGGCGGTTGATGACCGGCGTTTCTGTTTCTAAAAAATTATGGTGCAAAGCTATCCATGCCTCTGCTGGAAGGCAGTTAGAGAGGCTTTAGAAAAATATTAGAATTTTATTAGAGTGCTGATGGATGGGGTAGATTGATCTGGAATACACTACCGATGCCTTTCGTTGAGCGGACGAGAATTTCGCCTTGATGCAGTAGAATAATCTTTTTGGTCAGTGAGAGACCGATGCCATTCCCTTCACTGTAGGCTTTGTTGTTGCCGCGATAGAAAGGGGTGAATATGCGTTCAAGATCCTGAGGCTCGATGCCTATGCCGTCATCTTTAAATTCCAGTTGTATGGACGTTCCACTGGATTTAATCGCTATGGAACATTTTTGGTTATCGGAAAACTTACATGCGTTTTCAATTAAATTCACAAAAGCGACCTGGAGCAGGTATTCATTGCCGACAATCGAAATCATCTGCTCGTCTTCCAGAGCGGGATCAATGAAAATGTCGAGTTTATAATCAGGATTGGCCTGCAAGACCTGCTGACAGGCGTCAAGCAGGAGTTCATCGATACGTAGTGCTTTGAAGGAAATCTCCGAACTATCGTAACTCGCCTTGGCAAAATCCAGTAGACTATTAAACAGTTTTTTTAGTTTCTGGGCGTCGTTTAGTGTGTTGTCAATGATAACCTTATATTCAGCGGTGCTTCGGTCTTTATTCGCGGAAATTTCGAGTTCGGTAATCATCGCTGCCAAAGGCGTGCGCAGTTCGTGGGAAATATTGGAGACAAAGTGCTTTTGGCCATCAAAGGAGTTTTCAAGACGGTTCAGCATATCGTTAAAGGTGTTTGCCAGTTCGGATAGCTCATCTTTATTGCCTGTGCTCTGAAGTCTTGCATCCAGGCTATTGGCCGATATGTTTTTGACTTTTTGCGTCATGGACTGAATCGGACGGAATACTTTTTTTGAGAAAAATATTCCGGCGGCATAGCTTAAAAAGACCGCAAAAATAAAAACAATAATGATGGTCGATAATAGATTTTGAAGTTTATTGTAACCATACTGATCATAAGCGGCAGCGGTGATGATGAAATTCGCGTTGTTGTATGCATAGGTAATGCCGATCACCTGCCATTTGTCCTGATAAAAGCCAATTTCCTTTTTTTTGACAATATCCCGCAACATAGCCGGCGTCTCCTTGACAAAATCAATGTCTACGGCATCATGGTATAATAGCTTAAAACGGGTGTCATAGATGGCTACTTCAACCTCGTTGAGAATTTTTCGGTTGTTGTGGTAGATATCTTCCAGTGTTTTTTTGTCTACCTGTGCATTTAAAAATAGATTTGCTTTGGTGTAGGCTTCTTTTTTGAGGAGGGCATAAAATTCATTCTCCCGGTTCTCTACAGCCGAATAATAAACCGTGCAGGCAAATACCATCAGGATGGTCGCTGTGACGACTGTAAACAGTATGGTGATTCGCGTTCTGATCTGCATTAGTCCTGTTTTAAAATAAAGCCCATCCCAGATTTGGTATGGATATATTTTTTATCAAAATCCTTGTCTACTTTTTTTCGGAGGTAATTGATATAGACATCAATAAAATTAGTACCGGTATCGAAATGGGTTTCCCAGACTTTTTCGGCAATCTCCATTCTAGACAATACACGTTCGGGGTGCAGCAGCAGATAGTGGAGCAGTTTGAATTCTTTGGGTGTCAGACTGATATCAATATTGTTGCGTCTGACATTTTTGGTATGCAGATTCATTTCCAGATCTGCATAGCGCAGGATGGTTCCTGTAGTGCTGTCCTGTTTCTGATAGCGTTTGAGCAGCACCCGTATCCGTGCCAATAGCTCCCGCATTTCGAAAGGTTTGACCAGATAATCGTCCGCCCCAGCATCAAAACCTTCGATTTTGTCATCTGTGGTACCGAGTGCGGTAAGCATGATGATGGGCAGGTCGGGTTTGATATGGCGGATTTCCTTACAGAGATCAAGCCCGTCCATCTTGGGTAATACAATATCGGTAATGATCAGGTCGAAATCGTGTTGCAGGGCCATTTTCTTTCCTGAAATACCATCATAGGCAATGTCGGTCTGAAATTCGTTTTCATCCAGTCCGCGTTTTATTAGTCCCGCGACACGGACATCATCTTCGACTAAAAGAATCTTCATACAACAGCGAAAGATTATTCGTTAATACTTCATCCTCAATATTGACTTCGACCAAAGCGTATGGACGGTGCAGGACAAAGTTATCAAATTTACCTTGGTTTCGCTATTTAACGGCAGCTCTTTTCGATAAGTTCATATTCTTGCCATACGACAAGAGTATCGTGCTCTAAATCAGTTAACTTTGATGAATAACCAGGTGCCTGGCACCTATAGATCAATGAGCAATGGATAAACCAAATTCAGCAAAATTAGAAGTCATTATTCCTGCGTATCGGATGCACAGTCAAAGTTTTATCAATGTTTTGGATGGTATCACGGAGGAACATGCACGTCAACGTATCAACGGGCAGACCAACCACATGGTGTGGATGGCCGGTAACTTTGTCAATGTACGTTATGGAATCGCATACATTTTGGGCCTTCAGGAGGAAGATCCCTATCATGACTTATTTTTTATGGGTAAAACATTGGATGAACAATTTAACTACCCAAGTTTAAAAGAATTGAAAGATAGTTTCTATGCCATTTCCCCCAAAGTCTATCAGCGTCTGCTGGAAGTAGACGATGTGCAATTGGCGGAGATTTTCAAAATTGATATGAACGTTCCTTTTGTCGAGGAGAACAAACTTAACTTTATAGGGATGTGCATTGGACGACAGGATTATCTCTGCGGTCAGATGGCATTGATGCGGCGTATACTCGGTTATCCGGGTATGAAATATGAAATGGACGAGCAGATGACCTATTAAGCGTCAAACAGCATAAGCTAGTGTTTTGTAGACAATGTGCTAGCTTATGCTGTTCAAATGCCTTTAGCCCAGATGTGTCAGGATCTCATCGACTCGTTGAAGGGCAATAAAGCGTTCGTGTTCTAAATTAACCTCATGCTGTTCATGTGTCCAGGTCACGTGATAGGGAATGTGAACACCAAACCCACCGAGCTCGAGTACCGGAAGGATATCGGATTTGAGGGAATTGCCCAGCATCATAAAGCGATCAGGTGTGCAATCCAGATGCTTGAGTAACTTACGATAGTCTTTTTCTTTTTTGTCGCTCATGATTTCGATATGGTGAAAATAGTCTTCCAGTCCCGAATTTTTTAATTTCCGTTCCTGATCCAACAGATCACCCTTGGTTGCAACGACCAGTCTGTAATTGCCCTTTAGCTGGGTCAGCGTTTCGGTCACACCGGGAAGCAATTCAATGGGCTTCTGCAAGAGCTCATGTCCGATCGCTATAATTTGATTAATGATCTCAAGGGGAAGCCTGTTTTCTGAGATTCGATTGGCGGTCTCAATCATACACAACATAAAGCCTTTGATTCCATAGCCGTATAGGTGCAGATTCTTCATCTCGGTAGCGAAGAGCTCCTGCGAGACGGTATGTTGTGGAAGGTAATTTTCTAAAAGCAGGCAAAATTGTCTTTCTGCTTCCTGAAAATAGGATTCATTGGCCCAGAGGGTATCGTCGGCATCAAAAGCGATGGTTGTTATCTTATTTTTCATTTGTATCATTAGTTGTTCATCAATTATTTTCAATGGTCTTCATGAGCTCGTTTACTCATTAAGTTGGTATTTTAAGGTATTCGTGAGCTCGCTGCGCTCGGTTCACGCTGCCTTCGGCGGCATAGTATTCAAGAGTTCATCTAACCCACTCACATCGAAGACTCGTCTTGAATAAATCATGCTGTTTTTAAATCTACTTTTGTAATTTTATGAAGCTAATTTCTCAAAAGGAAATCATTATTAAAAGGACATTTGTCCCGGATCGTTATGTTAAGAACAAATCAATCATTTTTGGATCGTACGATAACATTTTACGCTCAGCAGCAGCGTCAGGAGGATATCGTGGTCAGAAAGTATACCAAGGGGCAAAACTTATATGATCAGGGGATAGCATCTACCAAAGTCATGGTTATCAGTGAAGGGATAGTCAAGTGTTATTTTACCGAGGCTAATGACAAGGAGTATATCGTTGAATTTCTTTCGACCGGGGAAATTGTCGGGGAGATCGAAAGCATTCGTCATATTCCCAGTCTGTGTAGTATACAAGCCATGACCGATGTGACGGCCTATGCATTTTCCAAAGCGTATTTTAGGGAGCTATTGGAAAGAGATATCACATGGAGCAATATGTTGCTGGATGTGATGGCACAACGTATTGTGCATACCTCGAGCCGGGCATCTTACCAGCAGTTATACAGTCTGGAACATAGTTTACACCGTTTATTGGAAATCCAATCCCAGCAGGATATTGCGATCAAGAAAGAGGATATGGCTGCCTATCTCGGTATTTCGGTCAGAAGCCTCAATCGGGAGCTTAAGAAATTCCTAGAATAATTACCTATCCCATTTTTTAGGGCATTCGTCACATTTTTTCTATTTAACTTTTCATTTCTATTAGTATTGTATCATCAAAACCAATCGTAGATGAAATATCCATGTTGGAAAAGCACAAACAATGTGAAGAAAAACTGGATATTCCATTTGACCATTTAACAACAAAATGTGAAGCATTCATGAATACCATTAAATGCAAACATAAATGAATAATTGATTACGTTATGAAACTAAAAGATTTTCGAAAAGTAGAATTCTGGTTAGCAACGCTGCTTTTTATTATATTCAGCTATACCCTTGTATCAGATACCAATCAAAGGAATGATGGTGGTATCCATGAACAATTCGTTACCGTAGGCATAAGTTATTCCTATTTCTTTAACTTTTTTGTGCCCAAGTTCCTTTATATTTTAGCGGTCTATCTAAGTTTTTTGGCGCTGAATTTTATACTGATCCCCGCAATTATTGATAGGAAACGCGAAGCATTAAATTACTCCCTGATCGTTCTGCTGATAGCTATCGTTAGCCTTGTTCTAGGTATTGCTAAGACATACAGTCATACCTATGAGTTGTTGGCATATAAGACAATTCAACAGGGATATAATAGCCTGTTTTTTGATACTTTTAGTAAGACCACATTATTGGTCATTCTTATTTCGGTCTATACCTGCGTGAAGTATTTTATTGCCTATCTGCTCAAAAATTTGGACGGAAATACCGCTGTGCAAAGACAAATGAAAATGGATCTGGCTTTCGGAATAGGATTTTGGTTCGTAGGATTATTTTTATGGATTACATCCAGATCAAATTTTCAGCTTACGATTCTCTGGACCATGGTGGTGCTCTCTGCGGTCGGTATTGTGATTTATTCGCTTTACTACCTATTGCCTGAACTGTATAGGCAGCAAAAAAAATTTAGCAGCTATTTTTGGAACATCTTTGTTATTAGCTTGATACTGACGTTACCCTTAAGTATTTTGGCACTGTTCTTCTTTAATCGGACATCCGAAGTAATTTTTATTGTAGCGTTGTTTCATCTGCCTACACAGCTATTGGTCAGTATTCCACTTTCATGGTTTTTGTATAGAAAACGTGTTTTACAAAATTCTGAGTTGACCTCACTACGTACCGAACTGGGTAAATCAGATGCTAATCTCAACTTCTTAAAGTCACAGATCAATCCACATTTCCTGTTTAATGCATTAAATACATTATATGGTACCGCTTTGCAGGAAAAAGCCGAACGGACAGGGGAGGGAATCCAGCGACTGGGGGACATGATGCGGTTTATGCTTCATGAGAATACACAGGATAAGATTTCGCTGATCCGAGAGGTCGAATACCTGAATAATTATATCGCATTGCAAACTCTTCGGACCTCACAGTCTGCCGATATTAAGATCGAAACGTTGATTGAAGAGCAGTTTGAAAATTACCAAATTACCCCGATGTTGCTTATTCCTTTTGTTGAGAATGCGTTCAAACATGGCATTAGTTTACAGAAGCCCTCGTATATCAAAATTTCCTTACAGGTCAGGGGCAATGTGCTATTCTTTGATGTCAGTAACAGTATCAATCTCAAAAATGACAATGATCCTGAAAAGTTAAAAAGTGGTGTGGGGCTTGACAATGTACGGAAACGCCTATTGCTATTGTATAAAGACAGACATGAGCTGATCATTCGTGAAAATGCACAGGAATTTTTTGTCCATTTGACCTTACATATTGACTAGGTAAATTGTCATTATTTTCGATCTTTTGTTAACCTTTTATAAGTCTTCGTTTGACGGAGCATTTTAAAATCCAATGAAAAAGCTTTTTATTTTATCACTTATCGTCTTGTGTCACTCGACTATACAGGCTCAGTTTAAGCTGCATGGCCGAATCCAAAACTATCAATCAGGCAAAAGTCTGAATGTCAATATACCGCTTGTATTTGGTTTTCGTAGTGAAAACTCGCAAACAATATCCATTGCTGGCGATGGTTCATTTCAGTATATCTTTCCGATTTCGGAACAGAAGTCGGCAACAATTCAGTATAACAAGGTGATATTTCAAACGCTATTGCTGAATCCGGGAAAGGATTTGGAACTGGTCTTGACGGATAGCACCATTCGTTTTATTGGGGGTACAGCAAGAGCCGAGAATGAACTTATACAACAGATTAATCCGGATCCAGTACCCTTTTTTATGAAAGCTCCAGCCCTTGCTGATTTTGCTAAATTTTCCTTTTCCCAGTTACAGGAAAACTTATTGAAGCCTTATTTTTTGCATAGCAATCAGATGAACACATTGATTGAAAGTTCACGATTGTCTCCTGAACAAAAGCAGTTTATCAGAATGGAGTTTAATGCGCAGAAATACAATCAGCTCAATGATTTTGTGCGCGAGTGTGCTTTGCCAAAATCCACAGCGGATAGTTTGATACTGCATATTTTTGATGATGCTGACCTGAGTCTTCGTACCTCAGCTGGAGGACCATCCTATTATACCTTCGTGGATAACTATGTACGATATCTCGAAAGGAAGGCTTTTGCCAAAATAAAAGCGGAGAAAATACCATCCGGTAAATTGATACCTTATTTTGGAATAAGCTTGGATAGCGCCAATAGGTTGATGGATATCTATAGCAAGGATTATTGGCGGCTTATCGGTGTAGCGAACAATTTTCCGTCAAGTATCGCTGCGGAGTATGATTATCAACAATTGGTCAATCTATATCAGGATAAGGATTTGAAACATTTAGAAGCCTTGGCAACGGCTCATTTTAGCCGCTTTCCTACAGCCAGACATAATCCAGCCATTCAGGGCTATATTGCGGAATTGAAGTCAGCGTTGGTAGAAAATAAGCAAAACAAAAATATTCAGATTTTTGCGGATTACGAGCGTGTAAACTCAATTGATGAGGTGATTGCGACATTGAAAGGAAAGGTCGTGTATCTTGATGTGTGGGGAACCTGGTGCGGTCCCTGTAAGGCGGAGTTGAAATATACGCCGGAACTGAAGAAAAAATATGCGGATAAAGATATCGCTTTTGTTTATCTGGATATGGATGCAGATAATAAAGATGAGGACTGGAAAGATTTTATACGAATCAATAATTTGACAGGAATCCATTTGCGTAAAAATAGGGAACAGATGGACCCCTTTTGGAAGGAGCTGCTACGAAATGCCAAGGACAAAGCGGAATATTACCCACAATATTTTATATTTGATAAAACAGGAAAATTGGTCGTTGAAAAAGCGCTTCGGCCAAGTCATGGACAGCAGCTTTACGAGCAGCTTGACAAGATTTTAAACCAATAATTTGTATGATAGCCATAGCGATAGATGATGAGCCACTGGCGTTGGAGGTCATTAGCCATCACACGTCAAAAGTTTCCTTTATTGAATTGAGAGAAACATTCACAGATGCTTTTATGGCGATCAGTTATTTACAGCGGCAGCATGTAGATCTAATTTTTCTGGATATTAAGATGCCTGATATTTCAGGTATCGAATTTCTGAAAAGCCTGAGTACGGTTCCCATGATTATTTTTACAACGGCTTATTCCGAACATGCTTTGCAGAGCTTTGAACTTGACGCAATTGATTATCTGTTAAAGCCTTTTTCTATGGCTCGATTTTTAAAGGCTTGCAACAAAGCACATGAATTGTACCATCTGAGATCTACAAAGGCTGAGACCAACAAGGGCTATTTTTTTGTAAAAGATGGTTATGAACATGTAAAGGTCGAATTTGAAGATATACACTATATCGAAGCTTCCGGTAACTATACGCAAATACATCTATCGAATAAACTGATTAGCTCAAGGATCACCATCAGTGAGCTCAGCGAATTGCTGCCAAAGGCTGATTTTGTGCGTTGCCACAGGGCGTTTATTGTTGCAAAAGGCAAGATGACAAAGTTTGATCGCGCCCAGATCTGGATAGCTGACAGAATAATACCTATTGGTACCACCTATACAGATCTTAAATTGTATTAATACACAAAAATAAACGCAATGCAGCACTATAGCATCATGTACCTAAAACTCGTTTTACTTTTTATGTGTTTAACTAGCTATGTGACGGGACAAAATATGGAGAAATCTTTATTAGATAAAACGCTTTCCAACTATTATCCTAAGGGAAATGAACCTGGGATAGCTGTTGCGATTAGTCAGCATGGACAGATCCGTTACCAATATGCAGTCGGAATAGCGGATCTAAAAACGAAACAAAAGATCACAGAAAAGACCCATTTTCGGATGGCCTCCGTCAGTAAGCAGGTGACAGCGCAAGCTATTTGCAGTTTATTTGCTCAGGGAAAGCTAAAACCAACGGATCAATTGGGACTTTTCTTTGACGATTTGCCCTTAGCTTTGGAGGGTATTACCGTCGCTCAATTACTCCAACACCGTTCGGGAATAATGGATTATGAGGCATTGATACCAAGTGATCGAACAGCGCAGGTTTCGGATAAAGATGTGCTGGATTATATCCGGCAGACCGATACTGTTTATTTTCCATCGGGGAGTCAATTCAGGTACAGCAATACGGGCTATTGCCTGTTGGCTTTGATTGTGGAAAAGGTGGCAAAGGAGTCTTTTGCAGCATTTGTAAAAAAGCATTTGTTTTTGCCGAATGCTATACGCGATGGAATCGTCTACACTGTTGATTCGGATATCCCCAATCGGGCTTTCGGTTATCATCCCAAGGGGGATACCTTTGTTTTTGCCGATCAGAGTGTGACCAGTGCGACTCAAGGCGATGGCGGAGTTTATCTATCGGCTTTGGAGTACCATCAATGGGCCAATTATTTGCTTCATAAGCGTTTTCCCGAAGCTGTTATACAGGATTTTCTGGGAACAGAGCGCCTTCCGGTAAAAGATGGTGTTTCCTACAATTTAGGCTGGTTTATCTATCCTTTGGAGCGAAATACACTGTTCTTCCATTCGGGAGAATCAACGGGCTTCCATAATATTGTTTATTTAGATCAGCAGAAAGACCTTGTTATCACTTTATTTAGCAATCGTGATGATCTATTGATTGCGGATGCATTTGATGCGCTGCTTGCTGTACTTAAACTGCCTAAGCCCATGGGGCCAAGTGCCGAAAACAAATCTGTTTTTGGCTGGCTAAATGCAGTATATGCGAATTAGCATGTCTGCTGATTGAAAATAAAATCGCCTATGTCTTTTCTAAAGACATAGGCGATTTGGCGTGTGGATTAGAATTAACCCTTAATTCCTTTTAACCAATCTCTGAATTTACCGAACTGCTCGGCCACAAATGATTCATGATCTTCACTTTCTTCATCTGCTCCGGGAAGAATATGTTCAAAATAAGATCCTTTCAGGATTTTACGCAATAGTCCTTCGCCTATGAACGGCTTATCATCATTGAGTGTCCGTGCGGCTTTCAATAAATGACGGATATCATATTGTAAGGGATTGATATCAGGTACTTGCTTGTTGAGATTCAAGAGCTCGTACACAGCTATACGTGCAGTTCTGACAGAACTTTCCATGGTAAATACCACATCGTTGTTGGTTTCGACGAACTGTCCAACGAGACCTAGATTTTTACAGCCATTTGGAACGACTCTTGGGCGATCGCCTTTAGCACGGGGCATAAACATCGATGTGATATAGGGCATAAATGTCGTGCGGACGATCGTATTTTTGATGACATCATCCAATTGATCAATGATTCCCAGATGATGACATAGTTCGGCCAAAATTTCATCTCCGGTACATTCGGGCATAGTCTTTTTAATATAATTTCCTTGTTTGTCCATAAATAGGGCATAAACCCAAAGTACAAGGACATCGTCGGGTTGACAGGGGAAGTGTGGCTGTCTGTTACAGGTAAAGCTCATCAACCAGTTGGAGTCTGTAATTGTAATAATACCGCCGGTGACTGTTTTTCCTGAATAGGGATCATTGACCGAATAGCCCTTTAATTTTTCAATCAAAGCCGAGGGTTTACAGGTCAGGGTAGCAGATTCCCAGGCTGACTTTTCAATGTTGCTGCAGAATTTTTCGGGTTTACCGAAAATAGCTGATTTAGCAGCCAAATTTTTCCAGAGTTTCCAACCGGCACTCTGTCCACTGGTACTGTTGTCGATATCGATGATCGGTGCTTTGGTATTATCGCCATAGAAGGTGTCTTCGGTCATTGAACCGGTCGTGACAATGACAAAGTCATTTGGACCAAGTGGGATACGTACTTCCTGACCATCTTGTTCGGTAATGATACCCGCAACGGTTTTTCCTTCGGTGTTGCTTTGTATGTCAAGATCTTTGACCAGTACATTAAACTGGATCTTAACACCTTTATCTTGTAACACCTTGCGTAATGGGGTGACAAAGGTATCATATTGATTGTATTTAGGAAATACAAGGGAAGAAAGGTCGTTTAATCCATCAATTGCATGAAGGAAGCGATGCATGTACAGTTTCAATTCCAATAAGCTATGCCAGTTTTCAAAGGCAAACATGGTGCGCCAAAAGGTCCAGAAATTACTGCTCAAGAAAGATTCGCTGAAATAATCTTCAATTGTCAGGTCATCCAATTCTTCTTTCTTTTTCAACAGGAGTTTGATAATTGCAAGTTGATCTTTTTTGGCCAATCCAAATTTGCTAAAATCTTTGATTTCACCAAGATTATGGATAAGTCTTGCTTTAGAATAGTTGGAATCGTTGTCGTTGATCAATCTATATTCGTCAAGTACACTGTAGGGAGCTGGCATTTCCAATGCTGGAATATCCTGAAACATATCCCATAGATTTTCATAAGTCATGTCCATTTCACGTCCACCACGGATGACATAACCATCTTTGGCATTACCGGCTCCATCCAGGGATCCACCTTCGATATGTAACTGCTCCAGGAAGGTGATATTTTCCGCAGGGACATGTCCATCACGGATGAAATAGTATGCTGCAGACATACCCGCAATCCCGCTACCGACAATATAGATTTTGCTGTCTTTGTAGGCTTTGTTCGGTATACCTTTATTGCGTTGGTAATTTCCTATCTGATCTGAAAAAGGCATTGCCTTTTTAGGCGTGTTACGTTGTTGTTCTGTGCTTGAATCCGGTTCATGATTTACATTTCCATATTCAGCAGATGCATTTAATACTTTGTCGAATTTTGAGGTGATTTCTTTCATGATTCTTATTGTTTTTAATTCTTGAGTAAAGTTAGCTATACTCCTTAGATCATTTATGCCCTCAAATTCGCTATTGTTCTACCGAATTTCCTTTTTTTACATATTTTGTCTTTTTCGATATTCAGAAGGCGATAACATGGAGTACTTTTTGAAAAAACGGCCAAATGCAGAGATCGAATTGAAGCCTATGGCGTAGGCAATGTCGGAAATGGTCTTCTCAGGATTTCCGAGTAGGGCATACGCTTCTTTGAGCAAATTTTCGTCTATGATTTCATGTGGCGTCTTTCCAGATGCCTTCTTAACAATACTAATCAGGTATTTGTTTGAAATAAATAACCGATCGGCGTAATATTTCACATCTTTGGATTGGCTGCAGTGTTGCTGTACCAGATCTGTAAACTTAAAGTAGAGGCTATTGGCCTCCTGAATTGTTTCGACTGCATGTTGGTCCTCCACGGCCAGCACATCGGCTATTTCTAGCAGCAGGTTAAATATAATGGTGCGAATAATGTCGGGGGTAAAACGTGTCGCCCTGAGGGTCACCTCTCTTAAATATTCAAGGAGCCTTAATAATTTTCCGGCGAGTTTTTCTGCCTCGGGTATAATTGCGAATGTCGTATTGTTGAATAGTCCCAGTTTTACTATAAAAAATGGGTTGGCAATGTTTTTAAGTAGAAACAACTTGTCAAAGAAAAGTAGTTTCATTCTGAAATCCTTGCTGACCGCTGTAAATTTAATGATGGTGGAAGGGGCTGAAACAAGTAAGCTATGTTGTGATAGTGTATATTCGTGATTATCAATTTCCACTGTAATTGTTCCGGCCGTACAAACGCAAATGGCGTAAAAATCAATACGGAAAGAATTTCTGGGGTATTCGAAAAGGGGATTGCCAGATGAGATGTAGTAAGGGCGATTGCAATCTACACCAAAGAAAGATAAAGTGTCTTGTAGGCTGTCGTGTGTATTTGGATTGATCTTGATACTAAACTTCATAGGAGGATTGTCATGTGCAATAGACCTTTTTCTTTCGGTTGGATAAAATAGGTTATGTGCGTTTTAAAATAAGCTTTTCTGTAGCAACCTCATCTTCTATACCAACAAAGTAGCTTTGAAACCCAAACTTTGTCAGTAATTGTCTGGAGGCAGCATTATCTGGGTCAATGATGCCGATCACATCCTTATTGGCGTCGATGCTTTTGGCCATGGTCAGCAGAGATTCACAGATTTTGGTACCTAGACCTTTACGCCAAAACTCCTTTTTAAGCAAATAACCGATTTCAAAGACGGTTGGATCTTTTTTATAGTTGACCAATTTGCAGTCGCCCAAAAATAATTGGCTATCGGAATCTATCACCTTAAAATAACCTAATAATGGATCTGTATTGATTTCGAGAATTGAAGCGAATTTTTTTTCTGCCTGCTCGGCGGTTAATCCCTCACCCGAAATATATTTCATGATATCATCGTCTTTGGTAAGGTCTCGAAAAAGAACGAAATCTTCGGCTGTGTATTTTTTTAATTCTAGTGTGTTGTACATGGCTCATGTGTCTTCTACACAAGATAAGGTTGTTTTTCTGTTAAATCAAAAGTTGGGCTCCAAATAATCATTTTTCTGTCTTATTTCTGGTTTTGCCAATTGGGATATCGGAATTTAACTTAAATTGTCATGGAGGAATAAATACATCGGCTCATGACAACAAAAGTTTGGAATGATGTATGGAAACTAGATCACATTTAACTATTGATACAATGAAGATAGCAGGATTATATGAAACGCATATCCAGGTACGTAATCTGGAGGAGTCTGTCAATTTTTATACGAAGGTACTTGGCCTGCGGATTGCACACCGTGATCCCAATCGGCCTATCGTCTTTTTGTGGGTCGGTACAGGTAAGGAGTATATGCTGGGACTTTGGCAGGAGGAAGCAAATTTTCAACCGCGGCATTTTGCTTTTAGAACCAGTAAAGAAGATATCTTGAATTACGCAGTAGACTATCTCAGGGAACGGGATTTGCAGCCTTACAATTTTTTGAAAGATGGTGTAGAAAAACCAATGGTATTTGCCTGGATGCCGGCACTGGCCATTTATTTTAACGATCCAGATGGAAATCAATTGGAATTTATTGCTCTATTGGAAGGTGAGGGGAGGCCAGAATTGGGGGTAATGTCCTACGAGGATTGGTTGCAGCAGGAATAAAAAAATAAGCGGCTATTTTATTAGCCGCTTATTTTTTATGAAACGAGGTTGACAGGCCAGCCTTGAATGGATCGAGCTGCGCTGTTAACCCTTTGATAGTCTAGTAATGGCTTCATCCCGGGTAGCAACAAAGTTGATCTTACGGCCTTTGTTACTTTCGTAGATAAAATCATTCAAACTTTTGCTATTATAAATAGAAAAGTCACCAACAATAGCAACGTCAAAATCATACTGCGTATATTTTTGAAGAATATCCCCCGCCAACTTAGTTTTGAGTTCAAAAAAATCAGCCGAAATATTTTCTTGGTATAAGATTGCTTTGTATGCTTCCTGTGCGCCACAGTCTACCATGATCTGTAAACCATCATCGAGATTGTTGATGAGGATATCAGTGTCTTTTACTTCAGCGATATTTTTTTTGTTTACTTGGATAACGTCGATTTGCATAGTCGTAATATATTGAGTAGTAATGATTGTCTTTAAGCCGTAAAGATTGCTCTATCCTGCAAAATCTTTCAGCATATTAATAGATGGGCAGAAATATAATGTGCCGCTCTGAGCTGTACTAAAGTCCAGAATACGGTCATAATTACCTTCAGGATCACCTATAAACATTCGCTTTAGCATTTGTGTCACGGTACTAAATCTACTGGCATAAGCAATAAAATAAGTGCCCATTTGATTATTGGCGATATTACCAAAAGGCATATTGTCCCTGACGATTTTGAGGTCATCGCCTACATTGGCTAAGGCCGAATGCGAATTTGTAGGTTTTACATCATCCGCCATTTCAATATCATTGGTTTTACTTCGCCCAATAACTTTTTCCTGTTCGGATACCGGTAAGGCCCGCCAGCGGTTCATGTCGTGAATGTATTTTTGAACAAAAAGATAGCTGCCACCTTTATAGGCTTGATCTTCATCTCCAATAATACCAAAAAAAGCACGGTCTTCACCTGTCGGGTTTTCGGTGCCGTCGACAAAACCTAGAATGCTTCTTCCGTCCCAATAACGAAAGCCGTGGATTTCTTCCTTGCAGTCAGCAACTGCTGCCAGGACATCGGAAATTTCGGCTGCCATGTCGATACAATAGCTTTGCTCTTCAGCGCGAATATGAAAATGGAGATCACCTGGGGTAGCAACAGCGACATGTTTTTGACCTACGATGGGCTCAAAAGGAATTAATTCTTTTGGTAATGGCTCCTGTAATGCTAATTTTTTCCAGGCATGATAACTGATCCCCATGACGACACTCGCTTTTATACCAGTCGAACGTACCTGAGCTGAATTATTCAGATTGACGACCAGGGCACAGATCCGTTCAAACACTGGTTTCAGCTCTTTATTTTCCTGAAAATTCCATACCATGAAAACGGTATTGTTGCTGGGCGAATCGATAACATTCTGCGCTTGATTGTTCATAAAATATTGTATTGATTGGACATTGACAATAATACTAAGCTACAAATAAAATTGTAATCTATGCTTTTCCCCTTACGTCGTTCATTTTTAAGGTCATTGATAGGGCTTCTGTTTCGATCCAGTTACTGTAATCTTCAATGGCTTTTAAACGCAGTTCATCTGTAATATATCCTTCTATTACCATTTGTTGTGACTGGGCAACTTTGATCCAGATTCCAAGATTGGTCTGAAAATGATCGTCGCCCTTGGTGTAGGTCAGATCGGCGTTGATTGTCTCAATGGTTGTAAATCCCTGTTGTTGGAGTAAAGTGGCGATTTCATCTGCGACACGGTTGTTCATACCCGCATCAGCACGCCATTTCAGAAATGTATGATAAAACTCCTGCATACTGGTCGGTGGTGCTGGATTCCATTCAATTGCTGTATGGTTATAATCCAGGATCGAAAGCTGTCCTCCGGGTTTCAGCCAGGATTTGAACCGTTGTAAGGCTGCAGGAATATCACTTAGCCATTGCACTGTTCTTGCAGTCATAATCAGATCAAACTGATGTGGAGGCTCATAACTGAAAATATTATCACAGACCAGACTAAGATTGGAGGTGCCACCGTACTGCTGATTCCCTATATCAATAAAAGATTGAGTGTTGTCCAAACCGATCACTGTTCCGTCCGCGATAAGTGATGCGGCTTCATTTGTCAGTGTTCCAGTGCCACAACCTACATCGAGGATCGCTAAACCAGGCTTTAACAGTGGAAGAATAGTCCGATAGTCATTTGCTAATGTTCGTCTTTCAAATATTTTATTTGCCTGTTGGTCTTTTCTGTCAATAAATTTCTCTTTCATTTGATTGGTTTAGTGTCCCGTAAATATAATTTGCTTTGACGATAAAACAAACTTCTTTTTGATTGAATGGCTATGTACTTCCAAAGCCTCCGCTGACAAGGATCATCTGAATCCGGTTTGCCCTGTATAGCTGGATACTTTTGTTTAATCGTTCCTGTAGTCTCTCCGAGGGACTACCGTCGGGGTTGATTTTATTACCGAGAACAATACCGATAGCCGCTTTGGTCTTTTTGTCACGCAGCCCATCGATACAAATCAATATACTTTGGATCAGAAATACGATAAGCCCAAGTTTCATCCCTGATGTAATGATCTTCAATATGTCCTTTAGCAATTGATTTTTTAGTTAAATGATTCACTGTCGTTGTAGCGATCTATTTTGAAAATAGCAAAAAATAAGGTTAAAAACTAAAAGACGTAGGTTACAGCAAAAAAAGATCTGGGGGTACTCCAGAAAATAAGATCTTTCAGCGGATGAGATGTTAAAGAGTTTGAGGAGATTGCTTTATAATGGTGTTTTTTTATTTATAATTTTATATAAACAATATCATTAAGTATTTGTTAATATTTCAAACAACTATTTTATGAAGTATCTTTTTTCAATTATCTTAATTGTAGTCCTCCTGTATGGAGAGACGAATGCCTGCACCAGGGTGGTCTACAAGGGGCCCGGTCAAACGGTTATTACAGCACGTAGCATGGACTGGAAGGATGACATTGCTGCGAATATTTGGGTATTTCCGCGTGGTGTGCAAAGAAGTGGTGAAGTGGGGCCGCAATCGCTGACCTGGACATCACAATATGGTAGTGTGATTGCTAGTGCATGGGATATTGCGACCGTGGATGGACTGAATGAAAAGGGACTGGTCGCCAATGTCCTTTGGCTGGTCGAGTCTACTTATCCTAAATTTGATCCCACCGGAACAAAAAAGGGGCTAGCGATCTCTGCTTGGGCACAATATGTACTTGACAATTTTGCGACGGTGGCTGAGGCGGTGAAGGTGTTGCAGGACGAGCCTTTTGTAATTGTGAGTGACTATATTCCGGGAACCGAAAAGTTTACGACCGTACATCTATCCCTTTCGGATGCAACGGGTGACAATGCCATCTTTGAATATATCAATGGAAAATTGGTTATTCACCATAATGCAGCATATACGGTGATGACAAATTCACCCGTATTTGAGGAACAGCTGGCTTTAAACAGATACTGGCAGGGAATCCCGGGGACAATTATGCTTCCGGGTACCAATCGGGCTGCAGATCGTTTTGTGCGTGCTTCGTATTATATCAATGCCATCCCGCAAACGGAGGATACACGAACTGCTGTCGCGAGTGTATTTAGTGTCATTCGTAATTGCTCTGTCCCATTTGGTATCAGCTCGGAAACTGAACCTAATATTTCCTCTACCCGATGGCGGTCAGTCGCAGATCAAAAGAATAAAGTTTATTATTTTGAGAATGTGTTGACTCCGGGAACTTTATGGGTGGATCTTACTAAATTTGATTTGAAAAAAGGCTCCCCTGTTATGAAATTAGATTTAAAACAGGGCATAGCAATTAATGGCATCTCAAATGGACTATTTAAATCTGCCAACGCCTTTAAATTTATGGGTATATAGTCGTGTGAAAATAATAAAAGCCAATAGGGTGTCTGATATTTTTGGACACCCTATTGGCTTTTAATTTATTCGTATTCCCGAGCATCTCTTTTCAACGATCAATGCGCATGGGCTTCGTTTTTATTCTTAGGACAGCTTTCTTGTTTTTATTTAACGGTGGTGCCATCCGCGATTTCTTCATCGGCTTTACTCACAAGCCGCATGGTCGGATTAAGATTGCCAAAGATTTCTACCTGTCCGTCAATGCTACGTCCTTTTTGTACCGGAACACGACTTGTTTTGTTGTCCACAACGGCGATGACAAAACTTCCTTCACCTGAGGTAAAGACTGCGGCTTTGGGAACAACAAAGGTGCTATCCTGAGAAGTCAGGGGCAACTCGACCTCAGCAACCATACCCGGGAGGAGTTTGTTGTTGGTATTGGTAATGTCGATTTCAACTCGTTCAGATCTGAATCTGCTATCCAGCGCTCCTGACTTGCGTGCGATCTTACCTGAAAACTGTTGGCCCGGCAAGGACTTTACGGTAAACTGCAGCGGTTGATCTGCTGCCAGAAAGCCGGCATATTGTTCGGGTACGGCAACAGCCAAGCGGAGCTTGCTCTGTTGCTGGATGGTCATGATGGGCATCTCCGAGCCCCTGCCCGCTGGTCCAACATAGGCACCCTGATTGACATTACGTGTAGCGATAACACCATCAAATGGGGCACGTATTTCGAGGTAGTTCAATAGATTCTGTACCTCCGCATAGGCTGATTTTGCCGCCTGAAATTGGGCAAAATCAGCATTCTTTTTCGCTTCGGCGACCTCAAGATCCAGTCGGGCTACAGTACCTTCGACTTTACTGGTTTCGAACAGTCTATCGTAGGTACTTTTGGTGGCCATGTAAATCGCTTCCTGCGACTTTAACCTTGATTTTGCGGCTGACAATTGTGAACTCAATTCTGGAGCCTCGAGTACAGCTAACAGCTGTCCGGTCTGAACCCGACTGCCAATGTCAACTTTTAATGCTCGTACATAGCTGCTCACTTTGGCATAAATTTCTACCTGCTGAAATCCACTGATCTCGCCCGGTATCTGCATCTTGTTTGTTAGTTTCTGTTTGGACGGTGCAAATGTTTCCATTGCTGGACTTGCCGTTACAACTGCTACTTTTTTGCTGTTTTCCTCGGCAGCGGACTGACATCCGGTTAAGTAGGCGAGCAGGCCAACTGCGGATAATATTTTTAGGAGATTGTGTTTCATGATAAAGGTTTTAATGCTGCGATATAATGTTTACTTTCTTCGTCTTCGGGATCTAAGGAGATCGATTGGGTGCTGCTTTTCTCTTGTGCCCAAGCAAATATTAAAGGTAAAATCACCAGTACGGCAAAGGTGGAGAAGAGTAAGCCTCCGATAACGGCACGTCCCAATGGGGATACCTGTTCACCGCCTTCACCATGACCGATAGCCATTGGCAACATCCCGACAATCATGGCCAAACTGGTCATAATAATAGGACGTAGACGCAGTGAGGCTGCTTCGCGTGCTGCTGCCAATGCATTTTGATTGTGCTTGCGGATATGCTCCGCATTGGTGATCAATAGCACCGCATTGGCGATGGATACACCCACAGACATAATAATACCCATATAGGATTGCATGTTGAGTGTTGAACCGGTCAATAATAGCATCAGTAAGGATCCAAGAACAACTGCTGGCACGGTGGTGAGAACAACCAAGGATACTTTGAACGACTGAAAGTTGGCCGAAAGCATCAGAAATATCACAATAATTGCTACAGCCAAACCTGCCTGTAGGCTATCCATGGTTTCATTTAATACTTTTCCCAATCCGATTTGTTCCACCGAAAGACCGCGTGGAAGTTCGCCCAAAGCTTTAATACTATGTTGTACATCATTGGAGGCTGTTTTCAGATCCGTATGGTCGATATTGGCCGTGACGGAAATGTAGGGCATAGCACCTAAGTTGTCATTCTCGCCATAAGTATAAGATGGCGTAATGGTGGCAATGTCGCTCAGTATTGGTCTTGACGAATTTTTTAACAATGGTATTTCTCCAATCTCTTTCTCGTCTTTCATTTTATCAATCGGAACCTGTACTTGTACATTGTAGGATAGCCCCGCTTTTTCATCAATCCAGGTATTTTTCTCTGTATAACGGGAGGACGATGTTGCTGCGATCAATGATCGGGTCACTTCTGCAAGGTCAATACCAAGCTGAGCGGCACGCACCCGGTCAATATTGATGTCATAGGACGGGTATTTGATGGATTGTGCCAGCTGTACATCCCTGAAATAGGGGATAGCTTTCAGTTCTTCGATTAATTTACCTGCATATTTCTCATTATTTTTTTTGTTCTTACTGGCAATTCGCACCTCGATCGGTGTTGGTGAACCTTGGCTCAGGACTTTATCGGTGAGTTCGATGGGTTCAAAGGAAACTTGCACATCTGGAAGAGCGGCCTTGAGTCGCTTTCTGTATTCATCGCGGAAGCTGTCCATATCGTTCTCGTAATCTTTAAGAGCGATTTGAAAAACTGCCTCATGAGGCCCAGCCATAAATAGGTAGATCGGCGATACAGAGAACTGCCCTGGGTGCTGGCCAATGTACACGGAGGAGATCCCTATATGTTCTTTTCCAACGAGTTTTTCAAGTTCGGCCAATGCGCGTTTGGCTTTCTCTTCGGTACGTTCGATACGGGTTCCTTCAACCGCACGCAGACGCATCTGAAATTGGCTCGAATTGACCTTTGGAAATACGTCCTGTCCAATCGTATTGAGTAAAACGAGCACCAGGCTTATGGCACCAACCAGGTAGACGACGGTGATAATTTTCTTCTGTTTGAACAGTCTGTCGATCATTTTCATAAACCGATTTCTGAAACGTTCAAACAGACTGATCTTGCCATCGTTGTTAAAATCTTCCCGTTCGACAAGGAGTTTCTTCTGATTCAAGGTATCTTGTTCGGATTCAACGGATAGACCTGTTTCGGCAAATTTTATTTCATCTGCATTCAGTCCTTTTGGATTTATTTTATGTGGACCGGTCTTGTGGTGATCTTTCATCAACCAGTTGGCCATGATCGGTACAAAAGTCTGTGACAGCAGGAAGGAGATGATCATGGAGAATCCAATGGACAGGGCTAAGGGTAAGAATAGGGATCCCGGAATACCTGTCATTGTAAATGCAGGCGCAAATACGGCAAGGATACACAATAAAATCAACAGCTTTGGCAGGGCAATTTCCTTACAGGCATCCCAGATTGCCAATGCTTTGGGTTTGCCCATATCCAGATGCTGGTGTATATTCTCTATCGTAACCGTACTCTCGTCAACGAGGATGCCGATTGCCAGTGCCAACCCACTCAGTGACATTAGATTGATCGTCTGTCCAAATAGTTTCAGGAAGAGTACGCCCGAAATAACAGAGATTGGGATTGTTAGGATAACAATTAAAGCTGCTCTACGGTCGCCCAAAAATAATAAGACCATCAGACCAGTGAGTATTGCTCCGATAGCGCCTTCGGTAATCAAACTTTTGACGGAGTTGATGACATAGACGGATTGGTCAAACTCATAGGATAATTTGACATCCTCGGGCAGGGTATTCTGTATTTTTGGAAGTGCGGCCTTCAGATTTTGTACGACCTCCCAAGTGGAGGCATCCCCGGCTTTGGCAATGCTGACGTAGACCGATCGTTTGCCATTGACCAGTGCATAACCTGCTGTGACATCGGCACCATCTTTTACAGTAGCTATATCACCCAGATAGAGATTTTGTACACTGCCTTTAAAAAGCGGAATTTTCTCAAAATCCTTCACATCACGAATGGTGTTATTGGTGGGTGTAATGTAGTTTTTATCTTTTATACGGACATTTCCGGCAGGTGCGGTCTGGTTGTTGAGTTTTAATGCTTCGACGACCTGATCAGGGGTCATATTGTGACTGCGCATCAGATCGGGGTCAACATTGACTTCGATTGTACGTGGACTACCTCCAAAAGGTGGTGGGGAAAGTAATCCCGGTATGGAGGTAAAAGAAGCCCGTACATAGACATTGGCTAGATCCTGGAGTTCGTTGTTAGAACGTTTATCACTGCTGAGTACCAGCTGCCCTACAGGGAGTGAAGATGCGTCAAACCGGATAATAAAGGGTGGTTGTGATCCTGGGGGAAAGGACGCCTGGATCCGGTTGGCCAATGCACTCAATTCGGCTGCAGCCTGAGCCATATTGGTGTCTTCGTAGTAGGAGATCTTCATTAAGGTCAGCCCCTGGATATTTTTGGTCTCAATGGATTTGACTCCGTTGGCAAAAAGCAGGATATTGACGTAGTTTTTAGCAAAATAGGACTCCATCTGATCTGGAGAATAACCTCCAAAGGGGTGCGCAATATAAATAACAGGAAGGTTCATTTTGGGCAAAATGTCTACCTTGATCGTGCGTACTGCGCCTATTCCGAATACAATAAGGCCCATGACCAACACAAGGATGGAGATCGGCTTACGTAAGGCAAAACGTATTAAATTCATGCGGTGTTATTTATAGTTCTTTGTTGAAAATGTCGAAATCTCCAGCTGCTGCTGCTTTCAGCAAAAGTGATTGCCACAGGTTGATATGGACGATTTCGCGATCTGTTTCGGCTCGATTAAGTGTATATAGGGTTTGGGTGACATCCACAAGTGTCGCCAGACCGTTTTTGTACATAGCCATCTTTTGATTGTAGGCCTGTTGGGCCGCTGATACTTGTCGAGGGGCTTCGATATCGCTCTGTTGTGCTAATCTGATCTTAACGTCGGCGGCATCCAGCTGTGCAACAAATTGTGCTGCGGTGGTTTGATATTCCTCCCGTAAAGCATTGTTGGTATGCCGTTGTGCGCTGATTTTTTTGTTGATTCGGGCGATCGTGGTTAAATTCCAATTGATTCCCAAGCCCAAAAGATAGTTTTGTCGGTTGGGGCGGATACCATCCCAGTAGTTTCTTGTAAATGCATGGAGGTCTGTCGTGTAATCGCTTTTGAAGCCAGAACCTCTTGCCTGGAAAACACCGAAGGCCGATAAGGTGGGCAGGTATTCCTTGTTTGACAGTCGCAGTTGTTGTTCGCCAACTTCAATCCGGCTTTTGTAATATTGAAGCACGGGGTTGTTGTCCACCAACGTCGGGTCGGTGGTCAGTAGCTGGGTAGGTGTTTTTGTTACCAGCGCAGTGTCAATTTGAAGATCTGTTGCGTTGATCCCCATCAGTACCGTTAATTTGTTGTTTTGCTCCTTCACATTCTCTCCGGCCTGATTCAAACTGATCTTCGCGCGGGATACTTCTGCCGAAGCCAGGGTTGAATCGACACCGGGCAAAATCCCATTCTTGGCTTTGGTAGCCGCGATGTTAAAGAATACGAGCGCGCGGTCAAGGTTTTTCTGTTGATTTTTTTGAAGACGTTGGCTCGCCAGAAGATTTAGATAGGCTGCGGCAATCTTGATCTTATGCTGGAATTGTTCTTGTTGAAGATCAATTTCCAAGCGTCTGCTGTCCGCCTTACTCAATTCGATGCGCTCTTTTCTGCGGCCAAAGGTGTAGATATCCCAATTGATGTTGGCAAGATAAAGCGCTCCAAAAGCGGAATTCCAATTTTGCTCCGGAAGTGCCGCACCCGAAGAAGCAACACCGAGTCCACCAAATCCATACAATGGGCCATTCTGTCCATTGATGGTTCCATAATCTTGTTGCGCTGCAACGGTCAAATTAGGCCAGAAGTCGCGTTTTACCTGTTCGTTGGTCTGTAGTGCTGACTGGACATAATACGCCTTTGCCTTAATAATTCCATAATTTGCAAGACCTTGGTCTACGGCATCACGGATGGTAAGCTTTTGTGCAAATGAGGTTGAGGTCGCAAGTGATACAGCCAATGACAACACTAAATTCAATTTCAGCATAGGTTATATATCATTTTATGGAAACGAAGATAGGACTGAACCTTGTTGTATAGTCCGTTTAAAATGATCTATGGCGTTTAAAAGTGACCAATGTAATTCGTCATTTATTTTTCGGTGGTTATAAACTTAATACTTTTACTTTGTAACAGATTTTAAACAAAATAAGGGAGTATGAGAAAGGTTCTGGAAAATAAGATCATACAGGAAACCATGTTGTTGGTTTTCTCGTTTATCCTCTTTACGCTGAATGACTGGATTCTGATTTTGAGCTGGAAAGGCTTCTTGATGGGGGTGATCTATTTTTTGATCTTATATATCCATGCGCAGGTGAACCGTTTTTTTCTGCTGCCTCTTTTGCTTAAAAAGAATAAAGCCACATTGTATGCGCTATCGTCGATCGCAATATTGTTGGTGTTTGCTTTGGTGCTAAAAGAAATAACGGAAAACTTTATTTACAAGAACTGTTTTTTGTATAAAAGCCTCGCGCAGAAAACATTCCATTATCAGGTCGGCGTATTATTGGGCTCGTTGATCTGTATTTTGGGAAGTATCCAATTTATTGAATTCTATCGTTTTCAACGATTGAAAACGCGACGGGAACTGCTCTCCAATCAGACACAATTGTCTAATTTGAAAAAACAGCTGAATCCCCATTTTTTGTTCAATACCTTAAATACCATTTATGGTATCAGCCTTAAATTCCCGGAACGTACCTCTGAATTGATTATCAAAGTGTCACAACTGCTGCGTTATCAGATGGAAAGTAGCGACAAGGAATTTGTTTCAATGGATGATGAGATTGATTTTATTTCGAGTTATATCGAATTGGAACGTGAACGGTTGGGCTATCGAACCAAGATTGACTTTGATTATCAGCGGGAAGAGGGTGTTAAGTACCAGATCGCGCCGATGCTATTGATCACATTTGTAGAGAATGCCTTTAAACATGGTACCTGTAGTATAGAAGATTGTTACGTATCAATTTCGATCAGGATTGAAAAAGGGAACTTATATTTGCATGTACGAAATTCAGTTCCCGTGAAAAAACGGAATGTATTTTCGGCAAAAATAGGTTTGGAAAATACGATAGCGCGATTAAAATTGCTCTATCCCAACCGCTATCAGTTAAATACAAATGCAAGTAAAGAGGAGTTTGAGGTGTCTTTAGTTATAAATCTTTAGCCATGGAGAAAAATCGCTGTATTGTGGTTGACGATGAACCAGCTGCACATTATGTATTGGTAAATTATATTGAAAGAAGCGCTGATCTGGAATTGGTCGCTCAGTGCTACAATGCCTTCGAAGCACTGGAATATCTACGCAATAATCGGGTTGACCTGATCTTTCTGGATATTGACATGCCCGAAATTACCGGAATGGAATTCTTGAAAATGTTGGACAATCCACCCAAAACGATCTTGACAACAGCCTATTCGGAGTACGCATTGGAAAGCTATGACTATGGGGTGGTGGACTATTTGTTGAAACCAATATCTTTTCCTCGTTTTATTAAAGCTGTACAGCGCTTTCTATCTTTTAACCAGAGTATAATACCACAGGAGGAGGAGCCAAAAACAATAAGTATCCGTATGGATGGACGATTGATTGAGGTGAAGCTTTCTCAGATCGATTTTATCCAGAGTTTTGGTAATTACGTAAAAATCGTGACACCGGCACAGACTTATCTTACTGCTAGTACCACCCAACAGATCTTAACGCAGGTACCTGCGTCCAAATTTGTCCGCATCCATAAATCGTATATTGCCTCTATCAACAAGGTCAGCAAGTATGAACATGGTATGGTGCAGATCAATAATATGAGTCTGCCCGTTGGGATTACTTTCAGAAGAGAATTACAAGAACGCTTAGGGAACAGGTAAAATCACCCTTCAGCACTTACATGAGGTTGATGGAGCACCGGAAAATTTACTGAATTTGCAATAAAACAATATTCATTGGCTTTTTTGTGGAGCGCTATTGCTTTGGCGATCATTTCAGGTCGCTGTACACGGATTGAGGGGCTAAGTATGACCTCTTTAAAAAAGCCCTTGCCACTTTCTTCCTCCATCATTGTTCCTGTGGCATGATCAATATATGATTCCACGATAATATTGTTGACCGAACAGAAATGAAGATACCATAGCATGTGGCAGGAGGATAAGGACGCAAGTAAGAGATCTTCGGGATTGTGCTTGTTGGGATCTCCACGAAATGCCGGATCAGAAGAGCCCTGGATAATCACTTTGTCCTTTATGCTGATCTGGTGGCTTCGTTCATAGTTTTTATAATGATCTGTACCACTCCCTAAATTGCCCGTCCATTCAACCGTCGCGTTATATTGATGTTCTTTCATCGACAAATGATGTTTTTATTGCTTATTCCTTGTGAAGTTATAAAATATCAGCGGCATTTTATGTCATAAATTCCAATTGTCTATGGAGAGGTATCGGATCTGCCAATTCGTTTATATAGTGGCCATGCTTTTCTTTTTTTGGTTAATAATAAAATATACTTAACGGTATTTTATTTTATATATTTGCATCATGATATTCGTTTTTAAATTTTAAATTGTTTTAATTAGGCTTGTGTAGGTATTTTTTTGATTAGTAATATACCAAATGGTATTATTATTTAATAGCAAATATAGGTAGCTCAAAAGGCAGGTGTTAGCGTGATAAATAGGAATTAGGTACAAAAATAATTTGAGATATGGAACAATATGATCTAGTCATTATTGGCTCTGGGCCCGGCGGATATGTTGCCGCGATTCGTGCTGCCCAATTGGGGTATAAAACGGTATTGGTCGAAAAATACAATACATTAGGTGGAACATGTACCAATGTTGGTTGTATTCCGACAAAGGCTATTTTGGACAGTACCCACCATTATCACGATGCTGTACATCATTTTGCGGCACATGGAATTACGGCGGATGGCTTGTCAGTAGACTTTGGACGGCTGTATGCGCGTAAGGATCAGGTGGTACTACAGAATACACAAGGTCTTAATTTTCTTATGCGGAAAAATAAGATAACGGTGATGCAGGGTACAGCATCCTTTGTGGATAATTCGACATTAAGCATTATCAAGAAAGACAATGTGACCGAGCTTATTCAGGGCAATAAGATTATTATCGCCACAGGGTCGAAACCGGCTACTATTCCTGGGGTAGTGATTGATAAGGAAAGAATCATCACTTCAACGGAGGCTTTATCCCTAAAGGCGCAGCCAAAAAACATGGTTATAATTGGTGGTGGTGTGATTGGCGTGGAAATGGCCTCTATATTTAATAGATTGGGCGTTGAAGTTACGATCATCGAATATGCGGATCATCTCCTGGCAAATATGGATCATGAACTGGGGGATGGGCTCAAAAAAATCCTGTCCAAGGAAGGGATCCGCATACTGCTTCAACAGGCTGTTTATAAAGCAGAAAATTTGGGCGATGGCGCGCAGGTCTCGTTCAAAGATCGATCTGGGCAGGAGCAGGAAATAACGGCTGACTATGTGTTGGTGGCTGTCGGTCGCAAAGCTTATACCGAAAAATTGGGGCTGGAAAATACGGATGTTCAGTTGGATACCAGGGGAACAATTGTGGTAAATAATCAGCTGCAGACCGCTGCACCCAATATTTATGCTATCGGAGATGTGATCGGTGGGGCGATGTTGGCCCATAAAGCGGAAGAGGAAGCACTATTTGTTGTCGAACAGATCAATGGTCAAAAACCGCATATACATTATGATCGAATACCTGCTGTTGTTTATACCTGGCCTGAAGTCGCATCTGTCGGTTTCAGCGAAGAGGAACTCAAGGCGAAGGGAATGAAATATACTGTTGGGAGCTTTCCATTTTCTGCCAATGCCCGTGCACGTGCGGGAATGGACACGCAGGGCTTTGTGAAAGTTTTGGCGGATCCGGTCTATGGTGAACTGTTGGGGGTACATGTGCTGGGAGCAAGGGCTGCAGATCTTATTGCGCAGGCAGTCGTAGGGCTGGAATATGAAATTACGGCAGATAGTATGGCCAGGATTTCTTACGCCCATCCGACGTACTCCGAAGTGATGAAGGAAGCACATACTATTGCATCAGGACGACCATCAGTCAATATTTAACTGTATTTAAATTTGCAGAAGGTCACTGTCGCTGGCTTTCTGCAAATAATAAACAATTGATAGAAACTTTGGTTCGGGGTTTGGGATAAACTATATTTGTTAAATATCAATGAATATTGCCGCATGGACCAACATATATTAACGGAAAACATCCTGAAACAGATTGATCTTACTAAGGAGGAAATGGACCTTTTCTTTTCCTTTGTCAAAATAAAAAAGGTCAAGAAAAAACAGTTTTTATTGTTGGAAGGGGATGTTAGCCGTTATGCACTATTTGTCGTTTCGGGTTGTCTGCGCAGTTATTGTGTGGATGAAAATGGGTATCAATATATTCAGCAGTTTGCACCCGAAGGTTGGTGGATAGGGGATATGTATAGCCTAGTCACGGGTAAGCCGGGATATCTTGCCGTTGATGCTGTATTTGATTCTGAAATTGCCATGATCGCAAAAACGGATCTCAATAGATTGTATACAGAGATCCCAAAATTGAATATTTATTTCAGGGTGTTGGCGGAAAATGCCTTGGTATATTACCAGAGCCGTGCCATGGAAAATCTCCGTTTGACCGCTAAGGAGCGTTATGAACGATTTTGCACACGCTATCCTAGCTTGATAGCCTGTCTTCCGCAAAAGCAGGTGGCCGCCTATATTGGCGTGACCCCCGAATTCTTAAGTAAGATGCTGAATCAATAAGGGAAATCTACCATTTTTCCTGCAGCAATGTTTCCAATTTGCTGATTTCCTCTTGGTACATTGTTTTCTTGCGTGTGCCAAAATAAAGTGTATTCTCAACCGGAGACTGACCTTCCCAGACTAGTTTTATTTTGCCGGAAGCAATAGCTTCTGCACATAAAAAATCAGGAACAATAGAAAAGCCTTTGTTATTGCTGAGACAACGTATAATGGAACTGATATTGGGTACAATGTAATTGGGGCTGAAATCGGGATGTTCGCCAAAATGTGTTGACCAGAAATTCCTGAGGTGATCCATATCTGCGGCAGTGCTGTACCATAGCTGTTTTTTTAATAGCTGGGAAGCTTCCTTAATCTTATTGTCGTGCAATAAAGCTTCCAATTCGGTTGTATCTGTTTGGCAACCTGCGATCAGCACGATACGCTCTTTTGAAAAGGGCTGATAGACTAAATTCTGCTGATTGCCTTTTTGCGGTGTAATAATGAGGTCGAGTAGCCCATTGTCCAGATCCTGTTGCATCTGCGGGTATTCGCCGAATTTAATAATGAGGTTGAAGGGAAGTTGGGCAATATGTTCCTCAAGTGTGTATTGAAAGGTTTCAAAACACATTCCAACGCTGATGGTAATACGTTCATCGAGAGCTCGATTGTGAAAATGTTGCTCGCCTATTTCTAGCTTTTTAAGCGGATCAATAATATAATTATATAAAATTTTTCCTTTCTCTGTCGGTACCATCCGACGTGCTGACCGATCGAATAGTTTGTGCCCTGTAAAGGCTTCCAAAGAATTGAGATGTAGACTCACGCCAGGTTGCGAAATAAATAATTCTTGTGCGGCCGCCGAAAGTGTGCCGGTCTCATAAATCGCCTTAAATGTACGAAGCCATTCTAAGTTCCATTTCATATCTATTATTTTAATGATACAAATATACAATTTAAATTATTTGTATTATCTATAAAAATGATAGAAATTTGTGTTATCAATAATAAAAATAATAGAGATGAATATATTTATTATCAATGGCGGACAGGAGTTCGCACACTCAGGTGGTTCTTTTAATACCACAATTACAAATTGGACAGAGCAAACCTTAGTTAAAAATGGATTTGAAATCCGTGTGACCAATGTAAATGATGAATTTGACGCGATGGTCGAAGCTGAAAATTTTAAATGGGCGGATATCATTGTTTATCACTTCCCTGTATGGTGGTTTCAGGTGCCTAACCGTCTAAAGCTTTATATAGATGAAGTGTTTACAGCTGGACACAATAATGGCATCTATCGGAGTGATGGTCGTTCACGTAAGAACCCGGCAATCAATTATGGTACCGGTGGATTGATGCATGGGAAAAAGTATTTTGTAACATCAAGTTGGAACGCGCCAGATACGGCATTTACGATGGAAGGCGAGTTTTTTGATCAACATTCTGTTGATGAAGGTGTTCTGTTTGGTTTCCATAAGATGAATCAATTTGCTGGATTGGAAAGTATTGGAAGTTTTCATTTCCATGATATGGAGAAAGGCGCAACACAGGAGCGTGTGGATAACTACGAAAAGGAATATAAAGCATATTTGGAAGAGGTATTTTATTTTGAAACTCAGTTATCATGAAGATCTATATAACGGCTATTTTAAAGGCGAATCCGGTATTTCGAATCGAGGTTATGCATACATTGCAGCATATGGTCGAAGAGAGCCGAAAGGAAGCTGCTTGTATACAGTATGATCTGCATCAGCTGGCTGAAGATGAGAATCAGTTTATCTTTTATGAAATCTGGGAAAGTCAAGCCGGACTTGATGCACATAATCAGCAACCTTATATCCTTGCATTTGGCCGAATGGTTGAGGAGAAGCTGCAAGAGATACCACAGATTTACTTAATGGAAAAAATAGCTTGATTCCATTTTGAGAGGGAGGACAAAATTTATAATTTAAACTGGGATCAGACGCGTTTTTATATTAAAAACTGTTGAAATCATTCGTGTTAGCGTTAAGGAGTACTAGCCGTTTATTGCTATTTAGTGACACGAATGATTTTATTGGTTCCTTTTTCAACGCCAATAGTAAGGGGATTCCGTTGCTTCAGACTCTCTTGTAAAAGAGATAACTGATCTTTCCGCTCGTCACCTTTGTTATCCAACCAAAAAGAAGAAGCCATCATACCAATCTGTATCCTGTAAACCGAGTCTTGTTCGGGTACTGCCTGTTCAATAACCTGGTTTTCATACCAAATTAGATTTTCATCGTTCTTTTTGACCGAACATGAAAATAACAGCAGACCGAAGATTAATAGCGTGGCTGATCTAAAAAAATGCTTAAGTGTAAAATCCATCGACGTTTTGTTTGATAACTAAATCTACAGTTTTTTTTCATCTATATAAATTTTTTTTGTTGTGATGAAGCTATCAGATTTATTCGTCGAGTGTATGTTTTATACGGTATTCATGAGCTCAATCGTTCGGTTCACTTGGTTTGAATAAATCATGATGGTTTTATACCTCGTTCCTAAAATCTGCTAAATCTACTACAGATGCTGTACTGTCGGTCATTTTCAAAGCCGTTGTATACGCGCTGTAATGTTGGATTGCAGTGTATGGATGATGAACCGGGTTTGGATTGCTGTGATCCGTTCTAAAAATTGTTTTTTGTATGTTGATAGGCAGCTTCCAGGTGATCGAGAAATTGAAATAGCTTATTGTTCATCTCGGTGTAGTCATAACTGCGGATTTGATCTGGGGTCTGTACAAATCTATGTAGTTTGCTTTTGCGCAAAAGATCTTTCTCTGCCTGAATCAACAATTCGACAACTTCCGAATTGAGTTCCATATGGCATTGAAAGCCATAAACCAGTTCGGTGTACCTTACGATCTGTCTTGGGCAACCTGCACTGACCGCAAGAACTTGACTGGCTGGACTGAGCCCCGGCATATCATTATGCCAGTGACCAACAGGTAGAAATTCGCCAAAATGCCTAACTTTCTGATCCGCCAAACCGTCTTGAGTAAGTTGGATCCCAAAGACACCTATTTCTTTCTCCGGACTCGGTTCGTATGTTGCCCCTAGGGCTTCACCGATCAATTGTGATCCCAGACAGACCCCAACAACGGCTTTTCCAGCATGGATACATTGCCTGATTAAGGCGATTTCAGCCTGTGCATCATAATAAGGATATTCTTGTTGAGACGAATCTGGACTTTGAGGACCACCCATAATAACCAATAAGTCTATCATCGTGCCGTCTTGTGGTAGCGCTTCATATTGATATACCTTGGAGAAACTCGTTGTATGGTGTCGTGCTAATGCCCATTGCAAATAGGCTCCCGGAGCTTCAAAATCTTCATGCTGTATAAAATGCACATTCATACGCTCTATTTTAAATCAAATTCTCGTTCCAATAATAACTATCGGGGGTATTTCGTTGTCCGAATATCGCCGTACCTACTCGTACAATAGTTGCGCCTTCGGCAATTGCTATTTCCAGATCCCCACTCATTCCCATGGATAATTCTTGCATCGATACATTCGGAATATCGAGCATAATGATTTGTTGTTGAATCTGTTTGAGCAACTGGAAACACCTACGGACTTGTTCAGCTTCGGCACTTAGGATGCCAATCGTCATCAATCCTTTTATGCGTAAGCTGTTCAGAGGGGCGATCTGCCTGACGAGGTCAATGACCTGATCTGGGGCGGCACCATATTTACTTTCTTCGTTAGATGTATTGACCTGAATGAGTATATCTATGGTTTTATTTTCGGCTGTGAGTCGCTGATGGAGCTTTTGAGCTAAATCGAGGCGGTCTACAGAGTGCACACAGGAGACATTATATTTAAGGATCTCTTTGATTTTATTGGTCTGTAAGTGTCCAATAAAATGATTGCGATGTGGAATTCCCTTCAGGTCTTCGTATTTCTCCTTTAGTTCCTGCACTTTGTTTTCGGCAATCAAGGTCTGTCCGGCTTGTAAGGCGATTTTAATACGATCCGCTGTTACAGTTTTTGTTGCGAGCAATAATGTTACCTCTTGTGGATCTCGACCACTACGCTGGCAAGCCGTTTCGATACGTTGGAGTATCATCTTTATATTGTCACTGATAGTCGAATTCATTTTTTTGAATTAATTGTTTATCCTATTTTTTTATCATACGATCGATTTGTTCATCTTTATCCAATCTAAAAATATGTTTATCAAAGGGATAAAACCATTTTTTATTGAGACTATAGCTGTCTGATAGAAGCGGCGATGCTCTTTTCGATTGGATTGTCTCCTTTTTCTAAATATGTGGCAATACGTTCCCTTTCGACAGCAGTTTTGTTCTGACTAATCTTTTTTTGCCCCTGCAGATCCGTTACTTCAAGTTCGAAGGCGACAATTCCTCGCATCATGCCTTTTTTAAAACGATCTGAGAGCCCTCGCCATTGGTTTAAATAAGCAATGTCATAGGTCTTGATCATCTGTTCTAATACTTCTATTTTTTCGTCCTCATTATTTATAATCCGTGCTGTTCCGTAGGCATGTACAGCGATATAGTCCCAGGTGGGAACGCTTTCCTCTTTGTCATAATGCATAGGGGATATGTAGGCATGTGGTTCTGAAAAAATAACCAACGAAGTGTTTTCTACGATATACTTTGCTTGCTCATTTGCAACAGCAAAATGCGAACTTAAAAATAGCTTATCTGCATGTTCGTTGATCTGAAAGGGAAGTTGTGTTGCTATCGGAATATTGTCTTTTATGGATACAATCGTTGCAAAACTATATTGTTTCATAAATGCGACCTGTTCCGTATATTCTTTAAATTGAAAATGTTTGGGTACGTACATACAATGGGGTATTTTTTTTGATCATATCAAAAATAGGGCAAAAGTGATGGGAATAAATGGTCCAAATTCAATAAAGTGGATAGTCCAGTGACAATTTTAATGGGTCTAATCGAGATTGTCGGCTATATTTACCTTGATGATAGTAAAAGAAGAAATGAAGAAAGAAAATTACGTACTGCGGCGCTTAGCTCCAGCACAATGGCAAGATTACAGAAGATTAGACTGGAGGCGTTAGATACAGACCCTGGGGTATTTGGAAGTAATTATCAGCGAGAAGCGGCTTACAGCCAGCAGGATTGGGTGGCACTACTTGAGAATCAAAATTGTGCGATATTTGGACTATATGATCATGAGGCTATCGTCGGGTTAACAGGCGTGGTAGTGGACCGTGATGATGCCTCAAATGCTATTCTGATTGCTTCTTTTGTTCGCGAACCTCATCGTGGAAAAGGGTTGTCAAGATTATATTTATCTGGCACGTATTGCATGGGCCCGCCAGAAGGGATGTGCACAGATCACCGTATCGCATCGCGCGGGGAATGAACCGTCAAAGGCAGCAAATCAAGCCTTTAATTTTACCTATACACATTCCCGTGAAGTTGAATGGCCGGATGGTACTGTCGCAGCTGAGCTGATGTATGTGTTGGTTTTATAATTGTTAGCGGACAAGGTCTGTTGTGCTTCATGTCTTGTTATTTGGCAAATTTTTTAGCGCCACCCACGCAGAGTATGACACCAATGGTGACGAATAACATCCCGATATTCACTTCTTCGTGAAGTAGGCTAGCGGCTAAGATTAGACCAAAGAAGGGTTGAAGGAGCTGTAGCTGTCCAATAGAGGCGATACCGCCTTGAGCTAATCCTTTATACCAAAAGATAAAACCGATAAACATGCTAAAGAGGGAGACGTAAGCGAGACTTGCCCAGGCCCCAATGCCTACATGTGCCACCGTGGGAGGAAGAAAAATAAAAGTCAGGGGCAGCGCTACTGGTAATGAAAATACCAGTGCCCAGGAAATTACCTGCCAGCCCCCTAATGTCTTTGAAAGCTTGCCCCCTTCGGCATAGCCCAGTCCACAAAGAATAACAGAAAATAGCATGAGTATATCACCAACAGGGGAGGAAGATATACCTTGCCTGAGAGCGTACCCAACAACCAAAAGACTGCCCAATATCGAAAAGATCCAGAATACTGGCCTGGGGCGCTCGCCACCACGAATGATACCAAAAACAGCAGTTGATACGGGAAGTATACCTACAAAGACAATGGAATGCGCGGAAGTCACATAGCGTAGAGCCAAGGCACTCAATAAGGGAAAACCAATGACTACACCCAACGCCACAATACCAAGGGATAAAAACTGTGTTTTTTGAGGGAATTTTTCCTTGTTGATCACTAATACGATAAGGGCGAGTATACCTGCGATAGTAGCGCGGGCTACGGTCACAAAGAATGGATCTAAATCTAAGACTGCTATCCGTGTTGCAGGCAATGATCCACTAAATATAATGACGCCAAGTAAACCGTTTAGCCAGCCATTTGATGATTCCGTTGCTTCTGTATTGATGCTCATTGTCAGATTATCTAAATTTTGATACAAATCTCGCGAATAGTTAATATTGAGTACAGTTACAGTTTTTGTTTAATTGATGGATACAGTTATATTTACAAAATGGGAAAAGACTTTCTATACAGTGTTTTGGCTCAAAATATAGCGAGTAAAATAAAAAATGGTGTTCTCAGACCCAATGAACGGCTACCATCGGTGCGCGTGTTGAGTAAAGAACATGGTATCAGTATGAATACAGCTAAGCGGGTATTCCTCGCATTGGAGGCGCAATCACTAATTTATTCGATACCGCAATCGGGATATTTTGTTAACGCATGGAATCAGCATAAGTTACAGCTTCCGGAAACAGGTCAAATACAGCTGATAGCGGATAGTGTTGAACCCAATGAGCTGATCAGTAGCGTCTACGCGAATATGGGCCGTAAAGACCTAACCTTGTTTTCCATCAGTGTTCCCTCAGGGGATTTACTGCCTTTGGCTAAATTAAAAAAGGAAATCGTACTTGCAACCCGGGAATTAGATGCCGGCGGCGCTGAATATGAACCTTTACAGGGGAATTTGAAATTGCGTAGGTTGGTAGCGGCCCGTTCCCTGGGCTGGGATGGTCGATTGACAGCGGATGACGTCATCACAACGAATGGTTGTATGCATGCCCTGTCGCTCTGTCTGATGGCATTGACCAAGCCGGGAGATACCATTGCGCTGGAGAGTCCCTGCTACCCCGGTATTTTGCAGTTGGTTCTGAGTTTAGGATTAAAGGTTATTGAATTGACCTGCGATCCAATGTCGGGGATTGATATCCATTCGCTTGAACGCTTACTGCCCGAGATCAATGTTTGTCTGCTTGTGCCCAATTTCAATACCCCATTGGGCTATTGTATGCCCGATAAAAATAAAATTGAAGTGGTCAGGTTACTTGCTAAGCACGCTGTTCCACTGATTGAGGATGATACTTATGGCGATATCTATTTTGGGAGCGAACGACCCAAATGTTGTAAAACCTTTGACGAAGAGGGCAATGTGTTATGGTGTGGCTCGGTATCAAAAACATTGGCCCCTGGCTACCGGGTGGGCTGGGTCGCTGCTGGGAAATACAAGGATCAGATTCTCCGCTTGAAATTAATCCATGCCCTGTCGTCCACAACATTAATTCACGAGGCAGTGGGTAATTTTTTAATGACTGGAAGATATGATCATCATCTCTATGATCTTCGGAAAACATTGCAAGAAAACTATCAACGGTTTGCCAATGTGATCGCGGAGTCTTTTCCGGAAGGAACCCGGATCAGCAGACCTCAAGGAGGGCTAGCACTCTGGGTCGAGTTGCCAAAAAGCATAGACACGACAAAGCTTTACAACTACGGATTAAAAAAGAAAATGAGTATTGCTCCAGGGAGAATGTTCACCCTGCAAAATCAATTTCAAAATTGTATGCGCCTCTGCTTAGGACTACCCTGGACGGATGAACTACGTTTTGCGCTGGTGCAGTTGGGAAATCTAGCCCAAATGATGCTACATGCCAATAAAACTGATCCAGAAATAGATCAAAGACCTTAATACTATTTATCTGTGTTTTTAGGCTGGTATTGTGGTACATGATCCAATTTTGCAAATAGATGCGGGCCATTCATTTCAATACCTGCAGCCAGAAAGTCATTGAGAATATGTTGATAAATTTCGGATTTGGCCAGCTCAATTTCCCCAGATTTGGAAATATAAACATTCAGCTCATAGAGGACATAAAAGTCGTCTAGTTTTTTTTGTAATACAAATGGTGCTGGGAGTTGATTGACACGTGCTATACGTGGGGGAATATTTAAGAGCAATTCGTGTATACGTTGCCAAGGTTCTTCATAGCCTACTGTGAGTTCAACCTGAAAACATATTCCTTCTTCTGAAAAGGTAGAATAGTTAACAGTATTGCCCGATAGGATGGACGAATTTGGAATGGTGATTTCCTCATTTTTAATTGTTCTTAATCGAGTTACCAAGGGTGATTTTTCAATGACAACGCCTGTCTTATCCGCAATTGTAATTCGGTCACCAATGCGGAAAGGTCGCATATAGGTAATGACAAGACCTGCAATAATATTTGAAATGGCTGAGGATGATCCAAGGGAAAATAGCACCCCAATAAAAACAGATATTCCTTTGAAGATGTCTGAATTGGCGCCCGGTAGATAGGGGAATATAAGTACCAATGTAAAGGCGTGTAATAGAAATCGGACAATGGTAAATGTAGGCATAGCAAACTCCCGGTGAAAGCCATTGACCTCTAATTTACCTTTATCAATCTCGTTAAAAATATATTTCACAAATCGCACTGCATAACGCATGACAAATAGAATGACGAAAACAGTGATCAGATTTGGAATATAATCCCAAATGGCGAAGACCGCTTTTTTCAAAGGTTTGGTAAAAAGTCCGATCAGATTGGAGGCCCAGCTTTGCGTAAACGGAAAGACACTGAAAACAATGGGAAGCATGATAAAAGCGATCAACACGATCAGTCCCCAACGTGCAATATTGATTGTGTTAATGAAAATACGGGTTTTCTGAACGGAAGTGACCAGCACATAATTTTTGATCTTAACGTCCTTGATCCGCTCTGTACGTTCGGTCAATAGGCGATTCGTGCCATACTTTTTTAGTCTATTGATAAAAAATACCAAAATCGAAAAGATGATAAGGATAAGAAGGACAAGCCCTGTACGGATCAGCACTTTGGTAATGCTATTGTCTGCTCTTTCCTCACTGATGGCCTGTTGGATACGCTTGAGGTATTGTCTGGCAATCTCTTCTTTGCTTTTACCCTCCAGTAGGGCGTCAAGTTCTGTGATGGAAGTAATGATCAGATCTTTGTAAACAATATCGGCGCTGATTTCGTTGTTTTCGATTTTGAAGGAATCTACTTTTACAAAATCATCTTCATAGAGATTCTCAATTCTGTTGACCACATTGTAGGCGCGATCTTTGGCCAGGGATGACCCCAATTTGTTATAGATATAAAAAAGGGTATCATTAAATGGTGCGACGGCATAACGCTTGGTGTTTTTTTTGATCGAGTCGACTTTGATTTTTAATTGTTGCTTGCGTAGGCTGTTTTCTTCGTCAAAGTCATTGAGCTGCTGTTTTAGATTCTCTTTCTTGGGACTATTCTGACTTTTGAGACTGGCGATTTCATGCTGTAATTTCTGACGTTCGAGCGAATCGTTGATCTGTTGTTGTCGGATATCATTTAATAAGGTACTTAAACCAAGTTCTTTTTTATTGATTGAATCGTTTTCTTGCGCATAAAGCCCAACAATTGTTGAACAAAAGCATAGTATAATCGTAAAGAAAAAAATGTAAAATCTTCTCATATTCTCCAAGGTAAAATTGGTACCAATCTATCAGCGTAACCAATCTGATCCTGATCGGATAGCCAAAGATAATAATGTTTTTTATTGAACCCAGTTATTGGATGTTCTATTCTTTTCCGATTACCTTTTTTATCCTCTATTCTATTGTGAGACCAACAGCAATATGATATAAATTGCATATAAAATGATACGAAGAGGCTGCTGAATGTCAGTTATTCCAACGTTATTTGTTGTGAAGCTCATGCTTTTTTAACGCAATTTTAATAATTCATTTTTTTATGCCTGAAAAACAGCTAGGTCGCTAATTTTATCAAAATATATGATCAAACCCTTTAAAAAACCTATTTTTAAGATGAACAAACTAGGAAAAGTGAGTATTTGTTGCTTGTTAGCTTGTATAACGAGCTTTTTTGATGCACAGGCGCAACAAAGAAAAGCGCCAGCTTACCCATTGATTACCCACAATCCAAACTTTAGTATCTGGTCGATGACGGATCAGTTGAATGCATCGACCACCAAACATTGGACCGAAGCGGATCATTCACTCTTGGGGCTGATTAATGTCGACGGCAATATTTATCGTTTTCTTGGTAAGGAGGAGCCCAATTATAAAACGATTCTTCCCACTGCGGAAGATCAGTCTTTTACTGTCCAATATACCGAGTCTAAACCCGAGGGAGACTGGCAGTCCTCTTCTTATAAAGCCAGTGACTGGAAATCAGGTGCTGCTCCGCTGGGAGATGATCAAAAACATGTCAAGACTTTGTGGAAATCGGATGATATCTGGGTACGTCGTGCCTTTAATGTGACCGACCCACAAGGCATCAACGAACTCTTCTTAAAATTGAACCATGATGATAATATTGTGGTGTTTTTAAATGGAAAAAAGGTTTATGAAAAGACGGGTTGGACAAACAGCTTCCAGTACTTGCCGATAAATAAGTCGGACCTAAAGGCTGGCCAAAATCAGATCGCTATTCACCTGCGCAATACTGCCGGAGGCCGTTTTCTTGACTTTGGCTTAGTAGATAGGCTCAAAGAGGGGGGACCTAAAATACAAACTGCCCTACAGAAAGATGTGGAGATAACAGCCACACGTACCATATATAATTTCCAGGCAGGCAAAGTCGATCTGAAGCTTACATTTACATCGCCGCTATTGATGGATGATCTTAATCTTTTGGCTCGTCCTGTATCTTATATTACCTACCAGGTAAAAGCAAATGATGGAAAACAACATGCTGTAAAAGTCTTTTTAAGTGCGGCATCCAACATTGCGGTTTATAAACCATCGCAGGAGGTTGTTGCTGAAAAATATGAGACTGACAAATTAGCTGTTTTGAAAACAGGAACAGTCGAACAGCCTATGTTGCAGAAAGCAGCCGATGATATGCGTATTGACTGGGGGTATTTTTATGTCGCCTCACCCAAAAAAGATCAGTCGCAGCAGTTTGTAAGTCCAATGGCAACGGCTGTGGATGACTTTAGAAAAGGGAATACAAAGTCAAAAAGTACAAGAGGAACAGCATTGTCCTTGAATACGATCATTCCTTTTGGGACGGTGGGCAACAAGGAAGTCGAACGTTTTGTTGAGCTTGGCTATGATGAAATTTATGCTATCCAATATTTCAAAAAAGATCTGCGACCTTGGTGGAATAATTCTGGTAAGGAAACCATCGAAAATCAACTCACATTAGCGGCCAATGAATACCGCACAGTAATGAACAGATGTGTTGCTTTCGATAAACAGGTCTACGCGGATGCGCTAAAGTCTGGAGGAAAGGAATATGCACATTTAACAACACTGGCCTATCGTCAGAGCATTGCTGCGCATACCTTGGTGAAAAGTCCACAGGACGAATTGCTCTGGTTGTCCAAAGAGAACAACAGTGGTGGTTTTATTAATACGGTCGATGTCACTTATCCATCGGCGCCCCTATACCTGATCTATAATCCGGAATTGTTGAAAGGCATGTTGACGGGTATCTTTTACTTTAGTGAAAGTGGCAAATATCCTCACCCTTGGGCAGCACATGATCTGGGTACATATCCATTGGCCAATGGACAGACTTATGGCGAGCCAATGCCTGTCGAAGAGTCTGGAAATATGATTATCTTGACAGCTGCGATTTCAAAAGTACAGGGGGATGCAAGCTATGCACGTAAGCACTGGAAGACGCTCACCACTTGGGTAGACTATCTTGTAAAGGATGGTTTTGATCCTAAAACGCAATTATGTACAGATGATTTTGCGGGCCATCTCGCCCGTAACGTAAACTTATCGGTAAAGGCTATTGTGGGGATTGCCTGTTATGCGCAAATGGCTGAAGCGATCGGTGAAACTGAGGCGGCGAAGAAATATCGTGCCATTGCGGAGGAGATGGTGCCAAAATGGATGGAAATGGCAGATGCCGGAGATCATTACGCGCTGACATTTGACGATAAAAATACCTGGAGCCAAAAATATAACCTGATTTGGGACAAGGTGCTGGGACTAAATCTGTTTCCACAGAAAGTCTATAACACAGAGATCAAGTATTACCTTACCAAACAAAGTAGATTTGGAATTCCATTGGATAGTCGAAAAGCATATACCAAAAACGACTGGATTTTGTGGACTGCAACTTTCGCGCCGACAAGAGAAGAATTTGAAGCTTTGGTGCATCCGGTTTACAATCATGCGATCCAAACAGAATCACGTGTTCCACTAAATGATTTTTACGATGCAAATACAGGGATACGTGAGAATTTTAAGGCGCGTAGTGTTGTAGGTGGTTTTTATATGAAGATGTTATCAGATAAACTTCAGCAAAAATAGATATATGAATACCTTATAAAAAGTACTTCATTTTATATACGAAAAATTAAGGGAACCAACGGTTCCCTTTTTTGTGATAGACTATGGCTTTCTAATAAAAACAGCTCCAGAAATTGAGGCTATCTGTTTTCAGATAATCGAGGATCAGATCAATCTGTTACAGTATGCTTTTAAGTTTTTTACAATCAATTTCAATGCGATCTTTGTCTTTTAGCTTATGCTTTTTCTGTAGGTGTTTTCCCGCTACCGTAATTGCTTCTTGCATGATTAGTTGATCGAGCTGCCTTGAGGAAAGGTTGAGACAAGTACGAATGAGGGATGATAACCTAAGGTGGAAGTCAAAGGGATAGTCCACCTCGAATGTTAAGATCCTTTTGTTCAAAGACAGCAATTCATCGCTTGAAATCTGGTCATATTGCAAAGCATAGGTTACTGTAGCTAAATCGGCTTCCACCTTATTCCTTCTTCTCATTTCTTCGGAAAACGCATATCTCCAAGCCAGTTCTGTATCGTTATTTTGAAATTTGTTGAACAATATACTGTCTATTGCAGTTGGTCGAGTACGTGAAAATATGGTCAAATTGTATGTGCTATCGCATTTAACACATCGATAAATCAACCATACGTCAACGTTTTTTTTCTGTGCATTTATTCTGAATTTTTCACTGCAATAAAATTGTTTACTATCGCAGTGGCTACATGATTTCTTTAGTAGTGGTGTATTGTTTGGACTGACAGCCCATGTATATTCCTTTTGCATTATTTATAGTCGTGCTTAATATTCTTTGTTAATTTTTTTGATATTATTCACGATGTTTCTGCTATCGCAACACCAGGGGATGGATAGCTTGCATAGCAAAAAAGAATATTTGCTATAGCAGTAGGGTGAATAATAAAATCAAATGAAAACCTGTTTGGATAGGATTATCCAAATAAAAGAATGATTAGCCTGTGGTTTGTGAGGCTAACTAAGCAACTATAAATTTAAGAATTGTGTTCAAAACGTAAACGTTTGGTCTATAAGCTAAGTTAAGTAATTTAATTGAAATTATTCGTCTTTTAAACTATTGACCGGATTTATTCGTCCTATTTTTAGCGCATGGTAGAAGATGGTTCCAAATGCAATCAACATGCTGGCGATTCCTGCAAGTATAAATATCCAAGCCTGAATACTGATTCTGTAATTGAAGTCCTGTAACCAGGTGTCCATGGCCCACCAGCCAATAGGACAGGCGATTAGAATGGCTATGAAGATAAGTTTTATAAAATCAGCAGATAACAATTTTATAATTCCTAGCAAACTGGCTCCAAGAACCTTCCGGATGCCGATCTCTTTTGTCCGTTGCTGGGTCACAAATGCGGCAAGTCCAAATAAACCCAAACAGGCAATAAATATCGCTAAACCTGCAAAGGTTGAGACAATAACCTGAGTCCGTTGTACATCTGCATATAACATGGTAAATCCGTCATCCAAGAAGGTGTATTGAATCTTTTGATTTGGAGAGAATTTATTCCAAACGTTCGTAATTTCCTGAATACTTTGTTCCATTTTGTCTGATTTAAGTCTGATGGACATCATATTTGGACTGCCACCAATAACCAGAGCCAGCGGTTTAACATCCTCATTACGCATGTTTCCAAAGATAAAATCTTCGACCACAGCAATGATTGTATAAGATGCATAATTTCGGATTTTTGCACCAATCGGATTCTTGATGTTCAACTCTTTTACCATCTTCTGATTGACTATTATCGCCGCGGAATCTGTTGGCATGTTCATGTTGAAATTACGACCTTCGAGGATTTTGATCCCGAATGTGGAGATATAATCATCATCAACTATCCAGTTCTGACCGGCTACACCCACGTCTTGATTTTGTCTACCATCGTTCCAAAATGAATTTCCGTTACGTTTTACGCCATCCATCGTAACAGGTAGATAATCACCTATAGAAACAGAAGCCACACTGGACAATTCCTTTAATTCGTTTTTTAGCAACCTTTGCTTTCCATCCAAAGTGCCCGTTCCTCTTAATATGAGTACCTGTTCTTTATTGAAACCTAGGTCTCTATTTAAAATATATTTTATTTGTTGGTTGATGACCAAAGTGCCAATGATCAGGATGATAGATGTTGCGAACTGGAAGATAACAAGTCCATTTCGAAACCAGTTGCGGCTAGATTTTAAATTTACGTTTCCTTTTAATACGGCAATTGGTTTGAATTTAGAAAGATACATTGCGGGATAAATTCCAGATACAATAGCTATTGATAAACCAAAGATGATAAGGGTGGGGATAAAGTACCAGGTTGTCCAAGGAAAAACCAAGGATTTGCCGGCAATCTGATTAAAAAGGGGTAGTAGAAGCACAGCGAAAAATAAGGCAAATGCGATCGAAATTCCACTGTATAAAAAGGACTCCGTCATGAACTGTATGATCAGGGCCTTTCGACCGGAACCGATTGTCTTCCGGACACCAACTTCTTTTGCACGTGTAGCAGCATTGGCAGTAGACAGATTGATAAAGTTGATCATAGCGATAATCAATATAAATGACGCTATTCCACCAAAAATATAGACCAATCGAATATCGCCACGATTTTGGCTTTCAATCTTATGGCTTGGAACATCATTGGAGTATAAATGAATCTTTTCCAAAGGCTGTAAGGTCATTCTTGCAGTATTCCAAACCTCTTCATTGACTGTCATACCTGCTTTAATCATGGCGGGTTTATAATGATCCTGAATGTAAGATTTTGTGATTTTCTTTTCCAATTGTTGTATATCCGTGCCTTCTCTGATTTTAAAATAGGTTGTATAGTTGGAGGCCAGCCAATTTAATTTTTCACCTTCATAAGGCTCATGACCACTTAAAGTCATAAAGAAATCATATCCATATAGATTGGAGTTTGTCGGAATATCATCAATGACTGCCGTAATGGAATACTCATTTGATTTCTCATTATTTAGATAGATGCGTTTTCCGATCGGATTTCCATTAAACAGTTTCGCTGCTTTCCGCTTGGTGATTACAATAGTCTTTGGATTGTCAAGCGCATGGCTTAATGAACCGAAGATTGTTTTGGTAGGGAAGAAATCCATGATCGCTTGATCCGCAAAACAAAAACCTTCTTCGGAAAATAGCTCGGCATTGCCAGTTGTGGCGATTTGATTGGTTCCAGCACCAAAAAGAGGGTTTGCTAATAATCTTCCAGAGGCTATAATTTCTGGAAATTCTTCTTTTAAAGTTGCACCTGCCGGAGCCGGGAGCGATAATCCTTTTAGAACAGTATTGTCTTTATTGATTACGCCTACTACCCTGAAAAGTAGGTTGGAATCTTTGTAGAATTTATCATAGCTCAACTCGTGCTTTACGTACAAAACAATAAGCATACAGATTGCTATGCTAAAGGCAAATCCGCCTATTTTTATTAATGAGAAGAAGCGCTGACTTTTTAAACTTCTCCAAGCGGTTTTTATGTAGATTTTTAACATAGCGGTATCAATTATCAATAGATGACTATTTTATGTCAAAATGGAATTGCAATTGATTTGCCATTGTTTTAGTTGTTTGATTTTTAGTTGTTTATGTTTTAGTATTGTGCGGAGGGACTGTTCATATTCGAACATTTCTTGTTCAGATGCGGACAACTAGACACTGCAATCGGCGCTGGCAAAATCTATAATTGTTATCCACCATTGTCCGTCAATTTTGGTAATATAAAAAATAAAAGTACCTGTGTCGCTGTTGACAATAATACGTCGACTCTGATTTTCAATACGCTTTACCTTGCTATAGAGATGGTCTAGTTCCTGCGCTTTATCCGATGTAATTTCTTCACCGATAATGCCTGAATAGTGTGTTTTATAAAAAATAATAGATTCGGATAAGGGATGGTATTTACCTTTATTGGCTACAAATATGCCATTTTTATAGATTGTTTCACACTCGAAAAAAGGTTGATTGCTATAGATGATAGTCTTTGAGTTTGGGTTTGCGATCTGATCCCGCGCCAGAAAGTCTTGGTACGGGGCGTTGATTGAACAATCTGTATGGTGATTGAAAGAGATTTTAGATGTATATGTCCAACGATTATTGACTCCCAAAGTGGTTATGAAATAGAGACCAAGCTCTTTGTTCAGAAGTGCATTAAAAGCGATGCTGTCTTTACTGTTATAGGAATGAATCACTTGATCTACGATCTGCTGGACCGTACGATACTGTCCATAGGCAACGATATGGATGAAACATGATATAACTAATATAATAACTCGAATCAGCATACGCATGGTCGATCACTGTTTTTTATTCATTACGCTAAGCAAACTTGATACCATTGCTTATTTCCACTCACTTGCGACTTTTAGTAAATGTACCATAATATCTCTTTTTTCATATTTGTCGAATTTTTCGGATGTCAGTGCATTGCACAAGATATAATCCGCGGAACTTGTGTCGCTGTTAAAGCTATCGGTAAGAGCAGAAATAGCTTTGTAGAAATCATAATAATTACTATAATCAGGCTCTTCGATAGTTAGAATGTCCTTCATTTTTTGAGCGTAATATTGTTTTACCTCCTCAGGGTACTTCTTTTTGAGTAGGGATAACAGATCTTCATGCCCCAGTTGAAATTGTTGTAGAGCATTCTGATATTGTTTTTCAGTATATAATATTGAATCTGTAGTGATGCCTTTTTGTTTATAATAGGCAATAAATTCGCCATCGGGTAGCAGACCGTTCTCGATAAACCAGTCCAGGGTTTTGGAAAACCGTTCGTTTTCATTTTTGGCGTTTTCAAAATTGCTGCTACTTGTTATCTGCTTTCTATAAGCTTGAAAGAGGGCATCCTCTACATCTGATAACATCAATACTTGTTTGTATTGCCCTTTTTCTTTTTTTATGAAAAATATATCTTGATAGTGCTTGCTTATATCGATAACCATTGGTACGAGACAAGAGGAGGGGCGATGAATATCCTTGGAGAAGAATTCTTCCTGAGCCAGATAATTCCTGAGTCGTAGTGTCTGTGGTGTAGATTTGAGTTTATTGCGGAGGATAAACGCATTGTCTGAATCTATTTTATCCATTTGCGTGTATGACTGCAAGGTATGGTCATTTTCCCAAATGCTGTCCTGACGATGGTTATTGATAGAAATAATCAAATCACTTTGTAAAATCGCTTTTCGCAAATTCAACTGTGCGTAACTATCTATAGAAAGTAGTAGTAATAGGATGAGGTATACACTTTGTTTGATCATTTAGTATTTTCTTTTCGTCTTTTAATGTGATTGTACGATTCGTTAGGTTTGTCACAGCTGGCAAAAAATAGACTTGCGGCAGTGGCAGTTTTGCTGTCAAACTTACCTTGCTTGGGTACTAATGGCTCTTTGGTATATTGACGCAGATAGCGATCACCCTGATCATTCTCTTGGTCGTTTTCCTTTGCGGACTTGCTGATGTATTGATTTGTTGCTTTGTCAAAATTATATTCCTCTAGGTCGGGATAAGAAATGTTATACTCCGCATTAGAAAATATTGCCGTCAGCTCAATGCTTCCCGCACTTTCATATTCTTTTTTCATTGTTAATATTTCAAGCCAGCGCTTTTGTGTTGGGTCTACTTGGTTTTCTCTTAAAAAGCCCTTCCTGCCTCCATAATTAGAAAGGCTTATAGCAAGCTTTTTATCTTCAGTTAAATACAGGTAGGCGCCGAAATTCGCTCGCGCTCGCTGTGGTTTATTATAGATTGCGATGAAGTCATTGAAGCGCTCGTCATTTTGATAGTGGAATGTTTGGTATGCGGGGTCAGCATCAAAACCTTCATTTTGTACGGCGAATTTCAATTGTGACATCGGGTGTGATTGCTCATAGATATAGGGGAAATCGAAGCAATTGGCCCCATCGTTGAAAACTGGTTGTATTCTGTCGTCTCCAAACTGTACAGAAGTCTTTCCCTCTTCGAAGCCTCTAAAATTGACAGATACGTCATCTCCTAAAGTGGGGTTATGGCATGCATATAACTGAAATTGCGGTAACTGGTCTGGATAGAAAAGAAGATAATCTTTTTCAAAGACATAGGATCCAAAGACCATGGTAGCATAACCATATAACATGAATTTGCCGTCTTCAAAGAGACAGATGCCACTGAGGTCACCGTACTGTCCACTGATCGTTTTGGATCTGTCTTTACCGGTCGCGATATAATGATTGACCTCTTGTGCCATAATATTTCTAGTTATAACGATAAGGATAGTGAAACTTATGATTTGTCTAATGCATGCAATGTTGAAGAATGTATTTTTCATGTACATACCATTACTGATTTATCAAAACTAAGAAAGGAATACTGGCCAGAACAGTGATATTTACGAATCGTAAATAGTTTTTACGATTCGCAGCTAGGTGATAAAATAGTATCTATTACCTGTTCCTGTTTTTGGACGATAAAATAGAAACGTGATTATTCTAAAAAAATAGCAGTATAGCAAAGTAAACAAGCTCCAGCAAGAAACAGGCGAAAATCCCTTTATTGTGTGTGGCTCCGCCAATTGTATCAATTGACCAAGCCCCACCCAGGATGAAACCAATAAAGGCCGCCAATAGCATAAAGAAATACTTTTCTTTCAGGTAATAGTAGATGTCGGCATAATAGGAAAAGTCTTTTTTCTCCTTATAAAGACCAAAGAATGGAAAACTCTCTGCCTGACCGCTCTGCGGATTATGCTCATGGTAAAAGGAGAGCATTTTGTTGTTTGCGAATTTTGTTGCTTGAGATTTTACCCACCAATCAGTCACAAAGCCGCGATACTTTCTTTCGTATTTAATGATTTTGCCCGCTTCGGATACAAAAAAGTATATTCTCCTTTTGCTTGCGTGTTTATCGATGGACAATAGACTACCATTGTTATTGAGAGGAACAACTGTTGTATGTGTTAAGTCCGTGTCTATCTTTCTTATTTGAACAACAAATCCTATTGTCAGTAGAAAGGGAAGCAGCAGAAGGAGAAAAAGACACTTCTTAGCCATAATGATTAATATGCTACAGGTATTTGCAATTTTACCAGTGTCCCTCCTTCAGGATTTTTCGTGATTTTTATGCTTGCTTTCCTCCCCAGGAGCTGCATGCGTTCATGACTGATTGTTCCAGAGAGTGAACGATGTGGCGTTTCTTGGATATTTGGTTCGGACTTACCGCTATCAAGGATGTCCACCGATAAAATATCTCCATCCAATTGGAAATGAATGTCGATATTGCCTTTACAGGTTTCGAGGTCAATACCATGTAGTAGGGCATTTTCGACATAAGGCTGTATCAACATTGGAGGCAACATGATGGCACTAAGATCCTGTTCGTCTGGCTGTGTAATGTGATAGGTAAAAGCATCTTCAAAGCGCATTTGCTGTAAGGTCAGATAGTTTTCCAGTGTTTCGATCTCCTCATTTAAAGGCACTAGATTCTCGCGACTTAACTCCAGATTGCTCCGCAACAAACGACTAAAGCGATTGAGATATTTGATGGCACTTTCTTTCTTATCTAATCGCACAAAACTCTGTACCGCTGCTAAGGTGTTGAAAATAAAATGTGGTTCCATCTGTGTGCGCAGTAATTGCTGTTGGAGTAGGACTTTTTCTTTCTCCTGGCTTAGGCGTCGCTGACGGAAACTATAGTATAGAAAGAATAATATAATAATCAATAAGATAAGACCCAAAGAGGATATGACCAGCCACAGGCGATTTTGCTGTAACTGTAGTTTATTGATCTTAATGCTTTCATTCAATGTGCGAATGGATTGATCTTTTGCCTGTAGTTGATACAATGCATTCATTTCGGCAATAGCCTGTGTGTTTTCCGAATGATAGACATTTTTCTGTAATTGAACAATATTATTTAGGACGGATATTGCTTCTTCCTTTTTGCCCTGTAAGCTGTACAGCTCGGCTAAGCTTTTTTGAAAGAGTATTTCATTATGCGGAAAGATTAATTTGGGGAATTGTGTTCTAAGCTGTTTGGCTTTTACAATATATTGAGCTGCTTGCACAGGCTTCTTAAATAGCACATAAATTGCTGCAACATTACAGTAGTTTACAAGTAGATTATTCATCAATACAGAGGATTCCTTGATATTGCTCTGTCGCTCATCAATTTCTATTTTCAGTAGTTGGTAATGTAGCAAGGAATCTTGCTGTTGTGTCGTTTCAAAGTACTGTATTTTCGAATCGTATAAGAAACTGATATTATACTTATCTGGAAATAGTCGGTGGAGTTCCTCTAATTTGTGGAGGTATGGCGCTATCTCCTTGCCAGGCCTCTGCAATGTATTTAATGTATAAATCATCTGCACCAATACACGTTGACGATTGATATGCTCTTTTGGAAGCGAATCTGAGAGATGGAGGGCCGCCCGATTCATTTTTTCAGCGAGATTGTATTGAAACGAACTTAGGTTATTTTGTGCTGCAGAGAGCAATATAGCCGATTTCGCTTCCGCAGAAAGGCCTGCGGTGCTATCCGAGAGAACGATCGCTGCTGCTTTGTTGTAGTAATAGCCAGCTTCGCGTTCTTTTGCTTCGGCACTGCGGATATTGCCAATACCATTGTAAATAAGTGCTTTGTACTTTAGATTACCGGCGGTAGGTTCGATCAATTCAAGAGCCTGCTCTACAAAAAAGCCTGCGGAATCTTGCTGGAGCATGGCATATAGTCTAGCGGTATTGTATTTAACTTTTGCAAAGAATACGGTATCATTTTTTACATTAGGATTTTCTCCAAGCTGTCGCCAGGCTCTCTTGAGTGAGTCGCCGTTCTTAGGCGTCAACCTTATGTCTTCGAGCTCCTTTATCTGTGCTAAGACAGCATCATGGTCCCGGGAAGAAAAAGTCGGTCTTTTGTCGCAAGCTACAATATGTAAAATAAGCAGCAAAAAGAAAATACATTGTAACAGATATCTCATTTCTCTGGGAAAAGCTGGGTTAAAATTACGTTTTTCCGTCGCGATGAAATAGGTATTTCTTCTTTGTTTTTCAATACGATATACTCAGAACGGTTAACACCGGTTATGTACTTACGGTTGACCAGATAGGACTGATGGGTACGTAGGAAATAGGGGGCGGGTAACAATTCTTCATAATATTTCAACGGTTTGGATATGAGCTCCTTGGAACCATCATTCAGAAAGAAAAAAGTATATGGACCATCACCTTTACAGTAGACGATGTCATGAACAGCAACGATACGCACATTATGAATGGATGTCAAAGCAATACTTTCCGGTAGATCGCCATGGTGCATTGCACTTTGTGCCATATTTAACTGCTGCATCCATTGCGGATTATTATCGCTGCGACGACGGTAGCGTTCTAATGCCTCTTTTAATTCGGTTTGGTCAACAGGTTTTAACAAGTAATCTAAAGCACCATACTTGATTGCTTTGATGGCAAAATGATTATATGCGGTGATGAATATGACGTTTTGTGGGATAACATTGAGCTTTTTTAGAAGATCGAAAGCTGTACCATCCTTTAGTTGAATATCCATTAGGATCACATCCGGTTTCTTTTCTTCAATTAGTTTTACAGCAGTTCTAACACTGTCGCTCCAACCAATTAATTCTGTGTCGGTTTCCTCTTGTATAAGGTAACTGATCTCCTTACGGACAGCGGGTTCATCTTCTATTATCGCTACTGTTATCATTTTTCAAACTTTTCTGTTCGGTAAAAATAATAATTGTGAGTAAAAAAATCTTATTCATTTAAAATTTGTGTTGTTTTTTTCAATATTTGATACAGATCGCCTGTCGATATATTCAGTAATTTCACGAATCATAAACGATTTTGACGGATTGTAAATGCATAATTAGGTTGGTTATTGCATTCAGTATATTTGAGTTAAGCATAAAAAATATTTGAGTTAAGCATAAAAATACGTATTATGGAATTGGCAATTGAGATCAATAGTGCAAAAGATTTGGATGTTCTTAATGATCACCCCATCGACCAGATTGAGAAATTGGAACTGTTTTTTTATACGAACATTTCACTAAAATTTATCGAGAAAATCAGGAATTTGCGAAGTGTATTAATTGCGGGAAGTGTTAAGGATTTATCCCCGCTGGCCAATTGCAAGTCACTTAAGCAATTGTTTATTAGTATGAAAGGAGCAGTAAATACATTGGATTTTGTGCAGGGAATGGGGCTAGAATCGCTGCGACTGGAAAGTTTTACTTCTAAAAGTGATCATTTAATCATTCCGCATCTACCTTCGTTACAGAATCTCGAAATTTCCTCGGTATCAAAGATGGGTGATTTATCTTTTTTGCATGATTTTTCGGGATTGAAACGTATTGCTTTGTTTGAACTCAATTCAAAAAAATTAGTTGATTTTGCTAAATTGGATCAATTAGGTGAATTGCGGTTAACCAATATGTTTTATTTGAAAGATTTGGCTGATTTAAAGACAATTACGAAATTGAATACGCTTTATATTCATGAATTTTTTATCAATAAGAAAATCAAAATAGATAGAAAAAATGAGTTACTTAAAATAATAGCTGATTTAAAACAGATCGATGAAATCATACTGACAATTAACGGGGAGAGTTATAGAAGGGCTGAATTACTGGCTGAATTGAAAAAATAGAGAAACAATTATGGGATTTTTAAACAAACTTTTTGGAAAGGGCACTAAAACAGGACAGGGTACCGAAACAGAAGCTAAAGTAGAGCAAGTTATTACTGGAGCGAAATCTGGAGCTAAAGTGGAACAGGTTACGTCTACAAAGGAGCCGAAAGATAACTTGTCCTATCGCACAGAAGAGGAATTGATAGAAAGATTTGGTGGAATTGCTTTTGATAAGCAGTATGACTTTGCAACGGTCATCGGTAATAATAATTGGAATATTGATATGAGCAAAGAGGAGATTAGTTTTGGGCCAAACCTTGATTTTCCGATGCAGGTCTTAGGGACCTTTTCGCATTCGTCCGAAACTTGGCTTTGGGCATGGGCAAATACTAAATCTGGTCTTTCTGAACATATTACGCAGCAGTCTCTTCAACTAAAAAAATATGGTGAAGATCAAGAGATTGATCTTTTAAGCAGCAGCAGCTTCGATTTTTCCAAAGATGAGTTGCACCGCATTGGTTTGATCGCTTCGGGAATGTTTGATGCGAGCGCTTATTATATTGCAGATTATGGACAGGGGGCAATGCTGGTGACGATCAAAAGTGATCTTGTTGACCATCAACGTCAAGATGATCATCTTCGGGTACTGTCAGTCTTCCCGCAGTTAATTTCCCAATTTGAAATGAACCATAAGATTGCTTTGCAGTGGTATCTGGAAGAAAAAGGTTATAAAATATCGGATGAGGGAGCCCAACTCATAGCAACCAAAGGCGGAGACAGGATCACTGCAGAGTTTGATGAGCTATCCCGTCTTACGAATCTCAATGGGTAGAAACTCCGACAGATGAGACTGCTTAAATTAGTGCTGTTGATGCTATTGCTTCAAGGAGCACTGGAGTCCTACGGGCAAACGGACCAAGAGTTAAAGCTTGTCCGCTCGTTTCTTGATTTCAATACAGCGATCGCCAACCAAGACTCAGTGTACAAAAGTACACTTTGCGAAGAATTTGAGGGACAATTAATTCGAGCACTAGAGCAAGATGATATCATCAGTTTTAAAACCTTTAGAAAGGTGTTGGATAGTTTAAATTCAGATTTTAGCTTGAAAAAATCTGGAGAGTATGAGCTGTTCACCCTCAGATCTAATTTTGAGCACTGGAATTATGTGTTGAAAAACAAGCATGTGATCAATAGGCAAGAAAGAACCTTTGATTACTTCTATGAGCTTCATTCGCTTGATCAGTATCGTTACCTATTGATCAAAAGAATGGATGAGTTATCTTTTTCTTGTTATAAGGCTTACGTGTATGAAGATAATTTGGGTTTGATTGGTTCGAATAAACATTTTTTATCTGTGTGTAGCTGGACAAATGTTGATGAAAGCCCGTTGAGGAACAAATCTTCTCTTGAAAGTGATCAATTGAGTAAAGATCACTTAAAATCCTATCCACCAATACCCATAAAATTCGAAGCAAAAAATAGGGAAATCTCTTACACTTTTTATCGCCAATCGGATGAAAGGAAAATAACGAGAAAAGCGAGGTACTTGCATGGTGGTTTTGTGATCAAAAGTTATGATGCAAGAATGCTTGAGGAATAGATGTGTCTTGAAGTCAAAATTGGGTGGGAAGGCCGGTTTGCTATGGGCTTTAAATAGGCAAAACGAGGCAGCGGTTTCCGATGAAAGAGAAAAATAAGAAAACTCTTGCGCTTAAACTATTGTTATATGAACTAAAATAAGACTGAGTGTGGTCTGAGGATGAATTTTAGATGAAACAACAATCTGTTTGGTTAATATGATGATACATTTTATGTTTAAGTTCATCTGGATAATGCATGATTTTATTTAATTGAATTTAGGATGGTAGTACGATTTTTTATTTGTTTCTCGTTTATTTTAAGTACAATTTATTGTTTTGGTCAAATAAATGTAGACAAAATGCGAGCCGATTATGCCGCAGCAGTTAAAGATAAAAAACTCTGTGAGGCCAATTTGAAGACACTGGAAGCAGCCGCAAATACAGCAACGGAAAAAGGCTATCTTGCCGCTTATGAGATCCTTTGGGCAAAGCATATGGGAAATCCCTTTTCGAAGTTGGGCCAGTTTAAAAAAGGCAAGAAATTATTGGAATCGGTTATCATCAAGTATCCGGATAATATTGATTTACGTTTTATCCGTTGGAGTGTTCAGACACATGCGCCATCTTTTTTGAATTACAATAAAGACAGATTGCGTGATAAAGAGTTTTTGGTACATAACCTATACAAGTTGCCTAATCCAGAAGCTAGAAAAATAATTTATGTCTATCTGAAAGATGCAAATAGCTATCTTAAAGGTGAGCATATATTCTCCAAAGCAGACCTTACCGAGCTTTCCAAATAAGCTGAGATAGGTTAATGTGGATATTTGGTACGAATAGCTATGATGCCAAAGATTATCATGGTGATGCTCATAATAGAAAAGACAGCATATATACCGGTAAAACCATCGCTTATGCCGATACATTCCTCGTAATATATTTCCATATGAGCCGGTACTTTTTGGGGGTTAATGCTACTTAAATCCTTCACCAGACGAACTTGTTTTTGCTTATAATTGAATTGGAGGACCGGATAATGTAGGTATCCGAAACGCTTGTTTTTTACACTGTCTATCCCAATGACATCGGCTCTAATTTTGCTGCCAAAGAGCATCAATCGGCTGTCTTTGGATAATCCGTATGCGAGAAATAAACCTAGCAAGAGCAATATAACACCGAACGTTCTAATGATGACCATGTTTAAGAATTAAATGATAACATTATACTTAATACTTAGACAAATATAGCTTTTGTAGCTTCTTTCTGCCAACTGATATGTGATTTTGATCGTGTACGAATTTTATTGTCTTATGCCAAGAGTCTATAACGATGTTAAGATTATTTTTGTATCAATAGTGTATGTTAAAGTCCTAAATTATATGACAATGAACAAAATTAAAGATAGCAATTATCATAAATTTATTGGTAAATGGAAAACTTCGGGAGAAGTGTGGGTTTGTACAAAAAAGCTGCCTTTAGTTGGTGTTGATTCTTATGAGTTTATACTCAATGACAACTGTATTTTGCATAAGGCGGATGTCCACATAGGGGGAGAACATAGTGAAACATTTGAAATGATCACCATGCTGCCAGGAGATAAAGTGAAGATGCAATATGCCAATTCGAGGGGGGAAAGTGGAATAATGACAGGAAATTTAATCAATAATATGTTTACTATTGAGGGAGATGGAATAAAGTTTAATGGGCAGATGAATAATGACTGCTCGGTGCTTGTTGGGCATTGGTATTTGCTTTCAGAAAAAGGTGATTGGGAACAATTTATTACACTTAAATTAGAAAAATATTAAAGCAAAGATTCAAAGTGGAACATATTCACAGGATCTTTAAATCTTGGCTTATGCCAAGATTTTTATAAACCATAATGCGCAATTTTGTGTTATCAATAGCAATTAAAAATTTAGGAAGATGAAACAGGTATTTATTAATCTCGCTGTGGCGGATGTAAACAAATCAATGGATTTTTATACTCAATTGGGTTTTGAAGTAAATCTACAATTTTGTGATGATGATGCTAAATGTATGGTTTGGAGTGAACATATTTTTGTTATGATCATGACACATGATAAATTTAAATCCTTTACGAATAAGCCATTAGCCGATACAAAAAGTCATATCGCTGGACTATTTGCTCTTTCCGTGGAGAGTCTGGATCGGGTAAATGAAATTGTTGACAAAGGGCTGGCTGCAGGAGGAATAGAGCCAATGCCAATGATGGATCATGGTTTTATGCAGTTAAGAAAGGTGGAGGACTATGATGGCCATACCTGGGAGATATTCTATATGGACATGAGTAAATTTCCAGGTGCTTAACATTATACATACTAAAGCAAATTTTTTCGACCAGCCATCGTTCATCCATATTATCTGATCAATTGGTCTAATTGTATGGTTGAGGGCAATTACTCAAATTCATTTATAGATACAACATCTAACAATTATTGTAATAGATCGGTAAGTCTTTCTTTTAGTTGGAAATTCGGTGTCATATAATAAAACTCAAATTTTTTGCATATCGTATACTTCGATTGTTATCGATTAATTAGCATTGAAGTATACGATTTACAGTCTATATAAGCTTGTGTTATGGTAATGAACTAAATTGAATCATCAGATTAGGTTGATGTCCCTTTGGTTCGTTCAAATCGTGATTTTAGATATTGTCGCCGTGAACGCCGTAAACGTGATCTTTTAACAGGGTAGTGTCGATTTTTGGTGATATTATTAAAAATAAGTGCTACTATAAATAAAATCAGGCAGCCGGAGAGTACGGGACTCAATACATACCAATACCCTAAGGAAGAAATTTTGGTTCCGCTACTTACTGCGATTAGGGCTGTCGCTCCTCCCGGAGGGTGCAATGTGCGGGTATGTTGCATGCATACGATAGACAGGGCTACAGCAAAGGGGGCAGTGAGCCAGATGATATCAGGGAGTAGCTGTGCTACAGTAACTCCAGCTATTGCTGAAACCACATGACCACCGATTAAATTTCGAGGTTGCGCAAGTGGGCTTTGTATGGCTCCATAAACCAGAACAGAGGAGGCCCCAAATGATCCGATCAGAAACACATTCTCCAATGGTGGGAAATGAAGCGATTGAATAAAAGCGATGATAAATATGCCTATGAATGCACCGATAAAAGACCAAAAATGTTCCCAAGGATCTATTAACGTCTCCCGATAGATAACATATCTGTAAATACGGAGTTGCCGATGAAGTTGATTTTTCATGTTGATCTGAGCAAAAATAAGGAATTTTAAAAATTCCTTTTTAGATCATTTATATTAATCCTTGTGGTATTTATAAATAAGATAGGCTATAAATTGTTCTGCGTCCTATTTCGACCAATTTGTTGAGTTAACAATTTTGGTGTTTTCGAAGAAACCAATATTTGAATAATAATGTTGATGGTTCTCAGGAACTGGATGTTATAGATTAACTTAAACAAATTGAATATACATATGATAGTATTCTCCACCGACGAAAGGCTTTTTGTTTCCTAATGTGAAACCAAGGCGTTCATAAAGCTTCTTGGCATTCGGATTATCTAGATCAACCAATAGTCCTATTTGTTTGAAACCTTGATTTTTGGCATATTTTATCGCATGTTTCAATAGCTCTGTTCCTAGCCCCTGACCTCTGGCAGCAGTGGATACAGCAACAGAATCTATATAAAATTCCTGTCCTGCTGTTTCCGGTTCTGGGATTAGGTCATTGGCGTATTGTTTTTGCATGAGTTCCAGGATTGGTTGCCGTAGCGTAATAAAATGATCTCCATCATATCCCGTCAATGATCCCATAATATTGCCTTCGGGATCTACAGCAACAAAAGTATTTTCATGGCTATATAGATTTTCTGTCTGTTGAAAAAGATCGGTTAAAAAACGTATTGCTTCTTTTTTGTCTTCTTTTTGTATAAAACGAAAGATGATATCTTCCATCGCCTGTAGCATGATTTCAGGTACAACTGCGGCATCATCTTGTTGTGCGGGTCTAATCGTCAAATGCATAACTCGTATTTTCTATTCATGGGCTAAGATAACAAAATGATCTGTTTTCTTTTTAAGCATTGCGAGCATAGCGTTCTTAAGTAGTATGAAAAAATAGAACGAATATGTATTGGTTTGCTTTGAATATGAATTGTTGTGTACTTATAATTTCATTTCTTATTACTTTTGAGTAAAGTTGTTCTTGTTTTTCAAATTGTGAATTTGAAGCAAAATGTAGACAGGATACCGCTATATATTATGATCAATAAATAATAAAATCTATACATGGTTCTTAAAGCTACAATTTCAGCCTTTGTTGTGACTCTTTTGGGATTATTGGCAATGTTGTTAACGCAAGATGCCGATATGAACTTGGTTTATGGGGCATTCTGTGTTTCGCCCTATTTTCTTGTAATTACCCTTATTTATTTTCATTTCAATAAGCTTCGGAAACGATTTAATGTATTTGACAAGCCTAGTATTGTCTTTGAGGGTATTTACAGTTTTTTATATTACTTTATATTTTCCACATTGTTACCGGTATTGCTTTTTGTCGGTACACTAGGCGATGAATATGAACACAAGATTTATGCTGATCTAGGGGGAGTAATTTCTGAAATGTTCCCTTTGATTTTAATTTTGAGTATTTTTTTGAGTTTATTCAGTAGCATTACGTTCGTTTGGGGCTTAAGATCGTGGACAGCATTGATACTAACATTTTTGGGCTATATTTTAATCAGTGTGCTTGTGTCTATTTTTTCGACTGTTGGCCGTGAGGTTCGGGAAGCTGAACGGGAGCGGCGAGATCAGGCAGATAATTTAAAAGAGGGTCGATTTGAATGGGCTGGTGCAATGAGTAATCCAGCAGGTTACCCGGTACAACTCTACAAAGGGATATTCATCTTTCCGAAAGATGAGGATTATGAGTTTACATTTAGTGAGGGAAATACGGTGAATTATCATGCAAAATGGGGAGAGGCGGGGGCCGAAACCTATAAAAGTATGATGTCATTGCCCAAAGCAATTGATGTTACTTGGTATTCGTTTTCAGAGAATGCGTTCTACCGATTCCATGACACAATAGATTACAACAAATTGCTTACACTTTTTAAACAGCCTTATGTAGAAAGAAGGGCAGCTAGTGATGTTGAGGAGCATTATAACAGGATTATTTTCGGGTTTGCACCCGGTGGAGGACTGGTGATATGGGCTGGAGGATCGGGGTATCGTCAGGTCGAAATAGGTCAGTATCAGGCGAAGAAAATTGATGTTGACCAGAAGGTTTCTGATCGTAACGAAATGGTTTATGGTGATTTATTTAATCAGGAGTGGCGCAATAAGGTTTTGACAGATACAATGATCATTCCTTTGGCAATACAAATGGCAAAAAAAAATCAACCTGTTCCTGATGATTATTGGAATAAACTGAGGACAGCTTATATCTGGAATCCAAAGTTTGTGATCGCTCCAGAAATAAAAACGTATGATGTTATTTTTCAGTATTTTAATGCTGAACGTTTTGCTTTCGACGAAAGAACACAAAATATAACAGTTGAAAAAAGGGGAATTCCACAGCATATCTATATCAAATGGTATGATAAAAATCAAAACCGTTGTGCTGTAAATTTTGAATTTGATGAAACGGATATTTTTAAAAAATTCAAGGCTTTTTTTGATCGCGATAAAAATATAAAGGCTGAGATGGAAATTACCGTAGATACACAAAATAGCAGGGCGACTGCACGTTTAAAAAATGCTGAACACCAGCTTTTGCTTATGGAAACCAAAATCATAGCATATGGTGAGAAGTTCTGATCTTTAGCTAGACCAGTCGATGTTAAAAAGTCTTTTGCATTTTGTAATTGACAATTTCAACGGCTGACCGAACTTGCACCTGTCTGGCAATTGTTGTAAAACCATTACGTTCAAAAAAAGGTTTTGCTGTTTTACTGACATCTGCTGTTAGCGACTCCATATTTGAATATTTAGATTTATGCTCCAAGTGGTTATATAGCCGTTGTGCAATGCCCTGTCGTTGAAAATCTTTGTGTACGTATAACATATCGATATAGTTGCCATGATCCAATGAAGCAAAACCAACGATTTCTTTGTCTATTTCTGCGACAATAAAATACTGATTTTTGATTAAATTATTCCAGCGTTCAATATTACTGATCGAAGATTTCCATGCGTCGATTTGTGCTGCATTATAATCGGTCTGACATACTGAAGCAATTGTTCCCGCAAATAGTTCCTTTATTTGGGGCAATTCGCTTAATATTCCTTTTCGTATCAATATCTCCATATACAAATATAAACACATTTGGATAATGGTATAAAAATAGATAGTACTGCCAATCTTAAAAATAAGAGTAATGACTAACAATTTTTTAACAAAAAGGGATTGATCTCTTATGTGGATAAATTGTATATTTACGACAGTGAATCGGGGCCTATACCCTCGCTTTATGAGTCTATATTAACCATTTTGCTAAATAATTAAAAAAGTCATTCCGATAACTATTGGGGAATCCAACTGTATTTGGGTAATGTCAGATTTTAATAGGGCTGATCTGGAAATTAAATCTATTATGAGTTGACCTGTTACTGTTAACCATTTTAATAAAAACTTGACCTTTTTAAAAATGAAAATTTATTTGTTCTGTATGTTATTCCTAGCTGTTCTGACGATAAAAAGTACGAATATAGCCGTTGGACAATCTATAGAAAAAATAGTGCATATTGAAGACCCTGTTCTTCAGTTGGAAGCTGCCCTCCAATTCCCGGCTAACTTTGGGAAGGATACTGTTGCATTGAAAAATGCACTGGATCCTATTTTAACGCTCGCTAATAAGACAAATAATAGTATACTAAAATGGGGATACTACATGCGTATGGCAGATGGGTACTCGATTGCGTTTGATCAAACTAATGCCGTTTCTGATCAATATTATCGGCTTGCGGAGCAATTACTTCAAAAGCATCATAATATTGAATTGGAAATGATTGGCTATGCAAGACAAGGCTACTATAACTATGTCTATCGGAAAGTGAAGGAAGCATTCCCATTCTTTTTGCGTGCAAATGATTTAAAATCCAAAATTGATATCAAAAAAATACCATTAGTAGTTAAGCATTACCAATTCATCGCGAATTTTTATAGTTATATTGGAGATCATAGTATTGCCGTTGATTACTTACAGGAAGCATTGCCTTTTTCGAAAGCAGCATCAAGAGAACGTGTGGATATAATCAATGCCATAGCAGTATATCTATCAAATGATTCGCTTAATCATCAAGCTGTTACTTATTTCAATCGAGCGATGTCGGAAGCGAAATTGGCTAAAGATTCGGTATGGATTGGCATTATTTCTGGTAATCTAGCCGATCAAGCCTGGAAAGCGGGCGATCGGCAAAAAGCAATTGCTTTAATTCAGAAGAACATCGATCTTTCTATGCGATTTGACGAACGAAAGGATGCCATGCGGGCAAATCTCAATCTGGCAAGCTGGTATATTGTACTTCAGGAATGGAAACTGGCCAAGCAACATGTCCTAACCAGCATAAGCCTGATGGAGGAAAAGCCCTATTTTCTGAAATATAAGATGGAGGCCTCAAAATTATTGTCTGATATTGCCCATGGTTTAAATCAAAAAGAGGAAGAACTCAAACAATTGCATGTCTACCTGATATTAAAAGATTCGTTAGAAAAAAGAATAAATGATAAAGAGATACAAACCTTTCTTTGGCAAAGGGAAACCGAGCGATATAATCGAGCGATTCAATCTACAGAGGAAAAAAGGCTTCACACCAAACGGACATATCAATTTATTGGGGTCTGTTTGATTTTGGTGTTTGCGATCGTATTGCTCTTAATCAACAGATCAAAGGCAAAAATTAAAATAAGAAATACTCTTCTTGAAAAAGACCGGCTCAAGCTAGGTTACGAGAGGCAATTACTCGATCAAGAGCTTTTGATTTTAAAAGATTCCCTTGGCGAATTTACCAATACGATCAAGCAAAATGACACAACTATTCAACAGCTCCGACAGGAGATTGTGAAGGTGTCAGCGCAAAATCCTGCTTACATGGCTCAGGTTTCCGATAGCTTAAATGCAATGTTGCAGACACATATCATGACCGATGAACGATGGCTAAAATTCAAGCATGTTTTTGACAAGGTCCATCCGGGTTATTTAGCACAAATGAAACAAAACTATTCAAAAATAACAGATAACGATCTGCGCATACTTGCTCTACAAAAATTGGATTTAAACAACAGTAGCATGAGTGAACTACTCTGTGTATCTACCGAAGCAATCAAAAAAGCAAAACAGCGTCTAAAGAAGAAAATGGAGTTACGAGATTAGGAGATGAATCCACATGAATTTAATGCTATGTACCTGATCAGGATGGGTAATAATACGGATTTGGTAGGTTAGGGATACAAATAGGGTAAAGAGTAATCAAGTTGGCTCTTTTTTAAGCCAACTTGATTATAGCTAGAATTCTAGGCGGCTGTAACAGCCATTAGAAATCTTATTTTGCGTTTTTCGCTGTAACATTAAGTTCAATGTCAACATTTTGTGCGATCATCCAATCTTGAGGATTGCCTTCGGTACCATATGTAAGTCCCCAATCTTGTCTTTGGATTGTAAATTTAGAGTAGAAAGTAACTTCTTCACCATTGAAAGTAATTTTAGCAGGAAATGTTACGTTTACTGTTTTGTCTTTGATTGTTAAGTTACCACTGACAGTGTTTGTAGCATCAGCAACAACGCTTTTTCCTTGAGCAGCATCAAATGGAGCGACTTTGGTGATTTCAAATTTAGCTGTAGGGTATTTCGCTGTATCAAAGAAGTCCGCACTTTTCAAGTGTGCATCCAAATCTGTTGATTTTTTACCACCTGCAGTAGTAGGGTCTACAGAAGCGCTGTCTGTTACAATTGAATTGACATCAATGGTGAAAGATCCACCGGTGATAGCATTGTTTTCAGCAGAAAGTGTACCATCACTTTTTAAGACGCCATATCTTGGATTCAAACCACCTTTGTGGTAACCTGTCCATTTTAATGTACTTTTGTCAGCCTCTACAGTATAAGTCTGTCCTTTTTGTTCAGTCACTTCTTGCGCTGATGTTGTTTTGGCTTTGTCTCCAGTTGCATTTTGACATGAAGCGAATAACAAAATAAGGGCTAAACCCGAGATTAATTGTTTTTTCATTTTTTAATCGTTTTATTTTTTAATAAGATGTTTGTATTGTTCTGTATCGTCGGCATCAATCATGCCATTTTAATTTATGAATACAAAGGTAGATGATAGATAGTTTATTTTTGGTATTAGTTTCCTTAAAGAAACTACTTTCCAAAAAGATAGTGCACTGTGACGCTGTAATTCAGTATTTTTGTAATCAATAGAAGGAGATCAAGTAAAATGAAAAAGGAAGCACTATCAAGTTCCTCCACCGGCTGTAAAACGCGGATATTGGCGATAAATGACAGCATGGAGATTTTGGCAGGTAAATGGAAATTCCACATTATTGGGACATTAATGTTGTTTGAAAAGCTACGTTTTATGGAATTGTTGCGGGAAGTTGATGGGATTGGGGCAAAGATGCTGTCCAAAGAGCTGCAAGATCTGGAAATGAACCATCTTATCAGAAGAACCGTCTTAAATACCAAGCCGCTTACTGTGGAGTATGAACTTACTGATTGTGGTAAAACATTAGGTCCCATTATTGATGAAATAGCTAAATGGGGTATCACTTACAGAAGCACACTTTATCAAAAAGACGGGACTAGCTCAGCTGCTATATAGGAGGTTTGTTCTTTATATTCGCTTATTTCCGACATCAGATCCGGTTTGTGTTAAAGTTCTAAGCGGTAGTACAATGAGTAGCCAGTTGTGCCGTCCAGCCAATGCACGAGTTCCCGGTGACTATATTCGAAACCTGCACGCAGGATCGCTTTTTTTGAAATCGTGTTGATTTCCCGATGACTGATGATGAGCCGTTTGATCTGCTGAGTATTGACCCAGGCCATTCTAATTTTGTACAGGAGACTTGAAAGCCCTTGTCCGCGATGTTTAGGGCGAATAAAGGATTGTCCAAAATATGCTTCAGTATTGTTTAATAATAATATGCTGGTCATCCCGATTAGCTCGTCTTTTTTGAAAAGTCCAAAGACAATCCGGGGATATTTTATACGCTCTTGCCAGTCCAAATCGGAGAGATCGCTTTCTGCGGGATTGCTCCATCGAAATAAGCTAGGCTCCGTTTGAATTGCTTCCAGACGAATCGATTTATAATATTCGAATTCGCTTTCCAATAACTGACGAATAGAATAGGAGTTAGACTCACGTGCTAATAGCTGAATAGACATGCACTAATTTCTAAATTATCGCAAAGCTAGTTATTTGTCAACACATTAATGATGTTTTTTCGATATTCCTGATCTTTTTCCCTTAATTCAAGAATTCTATTTTTTAGGTCAATATTCACATACCATTCCGCATAATTATCCTTTTCGTTTGTATCGTCGAAGAAAATTTTGGTTTTTATATACTCTTCGTCAAAATACTCTGGTTGGCCACTAAGTACAAATGCTGTGGAGCCTATAGCGTCAAGCATCCTGAAAGAGCTGGTCTCAGTTTTAAATAAGCTACTTAAAGCTTTGGCAAAATTATCACTCAATTCCCCAATGGAATAGAAGTTGATCCCTTCTCGATAAAATCTTTTCTTGTCTACTTCTGTGTTAACGATACCTAATTTCATATCGCGTCGAAATGAGATTTCTATACCGACTGTTTCTTTTCCCCAAAGACCCTTTGCCTGAATAATATGATTTAGGTTTTCATCATTCCAGTTTTTGGTTATCGTTAATTGCAGATCAATAAAGTCCTGGTCTTCACTGACGTCAATCTGCTTTAATTTATGTTGTCCTTTTAAGAAATTTAAAAAGCCCATATTGTGTTGTTAATAATAATTTGAGCCGATCTTAACAAATTATCTTGGTTGCATCTGGTCCAGCCAGATGGCTTTTTATTTGTCATTGTCATAACTCTGGCTAAGTAGAATAAAGATAGTAAAAGTTTTGATTCTATAGATGGCAGAATAGAAGACAATATATTTTTCAAGAATAATTAACGGCTTTTGTTAGGGGATGTATTTCCAATAAATTTGGCTAGAGGTTATTAGTCAGAATATTAGGTTAATACAAGTTTTTCAATCGAAAAGAATTAATTAAAGGAGATACTGGTTCAATTGAGCTATCTTTATAGCTTAACACTTGATCTGTCTAATATTAAGATCGCATTATTAAGAATATGAGCAAAGTAGAATTATTTGAGAATGAAAGAGCGAGCGGCTATGATCAATTTGTAGAAGCCTGGATTCCCAACTATCATTATTTTTTGGATTGTTTGCCTAAGCTGTTGACAGATACAGATCCCAATGATCTGCTGGTCATAGGCTGTGGAACTGGTAATGAGATACAGAAGCTTGTCGCAAAGGGCAAAACATGGAATATAACGGGGATAGATCCCTCCCCAGAAATGATTCAACAGGCTCGGCAGAAACTTGATGGATATCCTAACGTTGTACTTGTTGAAGCTCTGATCCAGGATTTGAAAAACGATAAAAAATATGATGCGGCTACGTTATTGTTGGTTCTTCATTTTCTTGAAGATAATGGAACTAAGTTAGAATTGCTGAAAGAAATTGGAAAAAGACTGGTTTTAGGAGCACCACTTGTAATGCTGGATATCACAGGAAATAGCGGCATGATTAAAGAAAATCTGAAAATTCTAAGACTTCTATTGTCCGATAACATACCCGAAGAGCAGGTCAGTCTTCGATTAAATAGGATAGAGAACGAACTTTTTCATGTGTCTGAAGATCGGCTTGCAGCGTTATGTGTTGAAGCGGGATTTGAGGTTCCGGTACGTTTTTTTCAATCAACAATTTATATGGGCTGGATGACAAAGAAAAGATAGGTTTTCAATATGTAAATGGTAAAGAAGCTTTTCAAAAAGTAAGCCATTGGGAATTGGATATTTGAAAAGAGATTTTGGAAGATAGGAGTAAAATAAAAAAAATAGGGATGTCCGTTGTGGACACCCCTTTTAACCTTAGTTTTTATGAAAGAGATGATCGTCGGGTATGTCGATAATTTTGGAACCGTTAACACGATATTGAAGTTTCAAGGTAAAACCACCTCCCGCTTCTATGAAATCGATGCTAATCGGATGATATCCTTTTTCTAAAGCAATCTGTCCACTTTTCATGATTGGGGCATGTTGTCCGTCGTTGTCTACGACCACCTGATCATGTATGCGCAAAACTCCACCATCATCGCAAGTGAAATAGAAATTATAGATCCCCTTTTCTTTCACATATAGATAACCCTTAATTTTTGCGCCAAATGAAGGCATTTTAATCGTATCGCTCAAATGGATATTCTTAATAATCTCCTGGCGTACCGCTTTGCCTGTTATTGCAGCTGTGTTTGCAAATGTTCCATTAAATAGCGTTGCGATCAATCCTGCACGCATATTCTTTACATCTTCGGTAATACCTTTTTTCCAGGTATCTCTCTTGAAATTCACTTGGTACAATTCGCTCTTTGCTCCTGAAGAAGATATCGTTGCGAAACGTATGGCTCCTTCGTTTTTGACAATAAGTGAATCGCTTAGTACCGGGCTTTTCTGAGTTGGTAGACTACCATCGGTGGTATAATGTATTGCATTTTCTGGAAGTTCATTCTCAATTTTCAGCATGGATTGCCCGTTAATGATAACTTGATTATCGGCAAAGCCATTTAAATCTGGCATACGGTAATGTAGCCCCATTTTGTTCCAGATCCCAAAGTGAGCGATTAATCTATTTCTATAGCTCTCATATAATGATTTATTGGTCCAGACCCGCTCTGCCAATGCGCTCAATCTTGGTAGAATCATAAATTCTAACCGGGCTGTTGATGGGATCATTTCTGTCCATATATTTGCCTGCGCGCCCTGAACTAAATTTGATTTGTTACTCGGGATATCGGATGGTATGACAGACATATTATACACCGCATCCAAGCTGCTACTATTGGGAAGGTAGTCAAAATACAAAGGATTGGTAGGTGTCATGATGAGACGATGACCACGATTGACTGCCTCACGAGGTGCATTTTTTACCCATCCCCGCCAATACATAACTGTCATCGATGTATCCGAACCACCATCAAGTATTTCATCCCAACCGATGCTGCGTTTGTTTTTCGAACGTATGAAGTTATTAACACGTTTTACAAAATAGCTTTGTAAGTCATGTGGATTGGCTATGCCTTTCTCCTTCATAAATGCTGTGGCTATAGCTGAATTTGACCAGGAATCTTTTTCCACTTCGTCGGCACCAATATGAATATAAGTAGAAGGGAAAAGCTCGATAACCTCGCTAAGTACATTTTCTATAAATGTATAACTACTTTCTTTCCATGGACTGATTGGTACCGAGAACTGTTTTCCCCAGCCTGCGGTTTCACTGTCTAGGAGTAGCTCGGGATAAGCTTTGGTCGCGATCATCATGTGTCCGGGCATATCTATCTCAGGTATAATCTCGATATGTCTGCTCGATGCATAGGCGACGATATCCCTGATATCCTGTTGCGTATAAAATCCACCATACTCCTCTCGTCCATTATGGATACGTTTGTGTTCACTGGGTAGATTGAAGTCGGGATTGTCTTTTGCTTTGGCAAGACATGCTGAATCTTGGTTGTTATAGGTTCTCCACGCACCTTGTGAAGTAAGTTTTGGATATTTTTTGATCTCGATACGCCAACCTTGATCATCTGTGAGATGCAAGTGAAGCTTATTGAATTTATAGGACGACAAGAGATCGATAAACTTGTATAAATAATCTTTTGAGAAGAAGTGCCGCGCTACATCTAGTTCCACACCGCGCCACTGAAACGCTGGCTGATCCTTAATTGATAGATAGGGCAAATGAATACTCCCCGCGGGTTTTGCAAGAAGATACAGTTGTTGTATTGTTTGCAGTCCGTAAAATAGCCCCTGATCCGAAGAAGCAGAAATCTGAATTCCTTTTTTATCAATCGTTAATTCATAACCTTCCTTGGAAAGACTACTTTTTTTTATCAATCGTAGTGTTGCATTGGCATGTGTCACCTTCTTTTTAGTGATGTCCCCGAATAACGATTGACGTACCCATTGGTCTAGAGCGTTTGAGGAGATGTCGGAATCAATCGTATAAGAGAATTCTCCCTTGGCTATTTGAAAGAAACCCGTAGATGATTCCAGTTGTTTGGGAAAAGGGATCAGCTGGGGGATATGATTTTTTTCTTGCGCATAACTTGTACTGGGCCAATAGAAAGCAGACAATAGCAGGAGCAGTGAAATAGCTTTAGACATAAAGTTTTTTTGTGATTTCTTAATAATTATGTGTTTAAGAGCTTGCCAAATAGAATTTGTCGGTTTAGCATGAAAAACTCGGAACCAATATAGAAATATTTTGTGTAAACGGAGGTAATAAAAAAATGTATACTAGTGGCACTGTTATCTGGTAGCACAGCTATAGAGCCTATACACATGCCGATTTGTTTTTTTGAACAGAAGGCATCGTTAGGACAAGGGTGAGGGAAGACTTTGTGTTGATTTAATTTTGGGATGATTGAAACTAATTTCCAGCTATCTTTTTAAATAAACCGGGATAGTTTAGGACCAGTCCGTTCTCTTCCACCTGAATACGAGCTGTAAAATCACTGACGATATTTTCATACAGATATTCGTGTAAATCTGTCCTTGTATAACGTTGCCGGACAGGTGTGATGTCGTTGTTTATTAGGTCGATATAGATGATATCTATTTCTTTTGAATCACCAATTTTAAGCTGTAGATTGTTTATTGGTAGCGTGTTTGTAAAGGGTGTTAAGGAGATATCTATATATTGAAAACCCATAAAGTCCGGATTGTCAAAATGATTGATTTCCCAGTTGGTAGCTGTTTTTTTTCCAGTTAGGGTGTTTTTGGTCATATCGACCTCGGAATCAATAAGAAACTCCTCGATCTCCCACTGTTTGTTTATAATCAGTTGATAGGAGACCGAATAAATTTTTTTCCGATAGGAACCTATAATTTTTGATACTACAACATAATGGTCATTATTTTCCTGTATGTTGAAATACTCCAGGGAATGGAAAGCGACTCCCTGCCATAATACTGTTTTCATCTGATCGCTGTATTGGTAATTATTTAATGGGCAACAGATGTTGTCGTTGTTCGAATTCTATTTTCTTTCTATTGACGATATCTGATTATCATCTTTCATTTTGACAACTTCTGGGCGGGCTAAAGTGACCTTTTCTGAATAACTATCGCTGCGTTGTTCCCTCAATTTGCGAAGACCTTTCGTTCCCTCTGCTTCATAGTCGTTGACGTCGAAAGTAATGGAATCCGTTGTGACATTGGCAACGCGGTATAACGTGTACATGGACTTCCCATTTTCTTTCCGTTTGATTTCATATACATCACCAGCAGCCGGATTTTCCAGGTATTTTTTTGTTTTAATGGATCCGGATATTCCCGCTGCGGCGGCAGATCCGAAGAAAAGACCGATTAGTATTAATCCAGAAAAATATCCAATGGGTGTCTTCGGCATACCGCTTGAACGGATTGTTGCAAGGGTTTGGGGATCAATCTCACGTTGGTAATTTACTTTTTTACAATGATTACATACACTAATAATCTCTGTACTGTATGGAAAAATGGGGATCCAGAAGATATGAAAGTATTTTACCTGTTTGTAGGCATATAAGGATCCGACTGTGTTGCAATAATTGCAAGTTCCAACAGCTGCATTGGAGCTGTTTTGTAATAACTTTGTTCTTGTTCCGAAAATAATCATAATCAAGGTTTAAATATGCTGCTTCTATATTTGCTTTGAACCTCTAGCTTACTTAGTATAATTCGCTAATTGGTTAATTGATTTTTTTTCAAAAATTATGCCATTATATTGGCTCTTCGTGTGATTGATTGATGCAGGGAGGTTTTTCACGTCAAAAAACCGCGTTTCCGGCAAGTGAGTCCGAGTGTTTGGCCTATTTTCAGTAACTATTCGAGAGCCATTCCGGCATGATTCGAGTTTTAAACATACCTGAGAGCAGATGTTAGGGTAGTCTGACCATCATATGAACGTGGTTTTAGCGAGTATAACACGGACTCACCACGGACTCACTACGGAAACATCACGGATTCATCCTGACGCTGTCCCGACTGAGGGGCGCAGTAGGCTGGGATAGGGTGCATAGCGAAATGGCATAAAAACAGTCTTAGATCATAAACGAAGGTAGATTGCGGACTGTTTTTATGCCATTTTCGTTCAAAAAACGATAGTTATGTTGGACTATACTAAAAGTTCTGTGAATCGGCAGAAGGTCCGTAACTTGACGGTAAGGGGATATTATTCAGTCTATAGTAAACACCTAATTGTGCCCTGTGATGTGTGATCTGATTTAAAGAATGACGGATTGCTTCATATTTTGTCCAGCTTGCGAGTTTTTGACCAGCACTTTTGATGGTCCAAACTGGATTTAAATCATCTTCGGTAGCATTTTCTAAGGCTATTTTTCCTGCTTCATAATCTTGATCTAGTTTCTGGAGTAAGTCTTCCCGCGTTGATAGAATAGTGGGCTTGTAGCCACCATCGGCAAAATCCAGTTCAGATGTTTTCAAAATTGTACTTGGCCATTCAAATACCTCCACGAGATGCGTTGCAAGAGGCATGATTTTCATACTTTTTTCATGTGGGGCATAGTCATTTTTGCCTTCTGGAAAAAGTTCGATAAAATTTTTAGTGATCTGGTACTCATTTTCAAGTTCAGATTTTAGTTGTTGAAGTGTGTTCATCTTGTTTTGGAATATATTAGTTTAATATTTTTTGATACATGCCCCTGTTTTTCTACCCATCCTTTTGAACAAATGATAGGTCGTTCTGTTTTTTTTATCCTACGTCAAAGATAAGTTTGGATATTGACAGCTATGTGTCAGTATGGATTTGAATATGAAGATTTTTATAATAAAAAAACCGCTTGAAGCGGGGAACTTCAAGCGGTTTAACCTAACCAATTATTAACCTAAATTATGAGTTTTATATTATGCGATTTCTGTGCCAAAGATGATTTTTGACAGGTACTGCAACGTAACAAATCTGTTGTCTCTGATTTTAAATGGATAATAGCAGACTTTGGGTGGTATAGCCAGTGTGATATAGTCGTTATTTTCATTTTTTAGAACACAAAAAAAATAAGGCGAGAATATTGAAAAACGTGTTGTATAAATGTAAATCGTATTGTTTTTTATATTGTTTTCAATAAAATTTATTGTTTTATAAACCTGTTGTTGTGTTTTATATTGTTTATAGCGAATATTGTTGTAGCGTTTTTTGTCTTTCCATATCATCATATTTACATATAGAAGAAATGGATATGAAGGTAGGAGAATGGGCATCGTGTAATAAACCAAAATAAATATAAAAAAATGAAAAAATTAGTATTGTTAATGACTGCAGTTATTTTTATGATAACTGGCGCTTTTGCTCAGATTCACAAACCGGTAAAATGGACTGTAGCTAGCAAAAAGCTGAACAGCAAAGAGGCAGTCGTCTATGTAAAAGCTACCATTCAAAATGGCTGGCATATTTATTCGCAAAATGTAAAGGATGGCGGACCTATTCCGACTTCTTTCACATTTGCTAATGCGACTGATTATGTATTGGCAGGAAAAACTGCTGAGCCAAAACCGAAAGTAAAACACGAGGAGGTTTTTAAAATGGATGTAGGATATTTTACAAATGAGGTGATCTTCCAACAAAAGGTGACTTTGAAAAAAGGAACAGCAACTGTGAAAGGTAGTGTGGAATGGCAAGCATGTGATGCATCACAATGTCTTCCTCCAGATGAATATGCTTTTGCAGTAACGATCAAATAACAAAATCTTATTTTGGATCGTATGAAAAATCCCATTTATAATGCTATAGATGGGGTTTTTTTATAATTATTAATTTTTTTCAATATAGCACAAAATAAGTTGCCACAATAATGCGTTAATAATGCAAATACTTTTCATAAAATAGGTTAATATATGGCTAAGACCCTAGAGTTCCCCGCTCTAGGGCTTTTTTATGACCTGCTTTATGCCATCTATTCGGGATTATGAAAGTTTCCACAAGCAGGGCAGTCTGCAGTTTGATGTTCTTCAAATTTTGAAAGGCCATTTGGAATTGTTATTGACTTGGTTGGGAAAGAAAACAGTATTTATGAAATAGATAGTGGGACAATATAATGTTTCTTGAAAGTAATTTTGTCACATAAATGTTACTAAATTTAGCGCTGCGTATACTATTGTTTTTTTTCAAACGTTAATTATTTGGTAATGCTTAACGTTTTAATGTAAATGTTTTCATTAAAATATTTTTTATTAATCGTTATCGATAGTTAGTAGGTGATGTAAACTTAAAGTCTTGATATGAAATTTATTGCTAACCAGTGTAACCTTAAAGGACCGTATTATGTTCTATCCTTATTTTTTTTGTGCAGCATTTTAATTTTTCCTGGCATTGTAGTCGCTCAGCAAAAGACGGTCACTGGTAACGTGATTGACGCGACCACAAAGTCGCCTTTATTTGGAGTCACCGTAAAGCTCAGTGACGCAAAAAATGTTACAGTGAGCACGGATAAAAGGGGGGGCTTTGTATTGGACGATGTAGCAATAGGGCAATCCATTACTTTTTCATTTGTGGGCTATTCGAGTCAGACGATAAAAACAGATTCACGTGCAAGCTATACGATCGCACTCGTTGCTGTTTCCAATCTGATGGAAGAGACTGTTGTGGTAGGATATGGGCGTCAGAAAAAACGAAACCTCACAGGATCTATTGTTTCCGTAGGTGCTTCAGAAATTGCCAAAACAACATTGCAGGATCCCATTTCAATTTTACAGGGGCGGGCAGCGGGGGTGCAGGTTTCGTCCAATTCTGGAGCGCCTGGTGGGGAGATGAGCATACGTGTTCGGGGGAGCTCCTCATTGAACTCGGGTAACAATCCCCTTTTTGTTGTAGACGGTATTCCACTGGAATCCAATTCTATTTCTTCTTTAAACGGTACTGAAAATTCTGGGCTGAATCCGATGACGGATATCAATCCGAACGATATCGCTTCGATTGAGATTCTTAAAGATGCTGCGTCTACCGCTATTTATGGTTCTAGAGCTGCCAATGGAGTCGTGATGATTACGACGAAACGAGGTGCAGAAGGTAGACCTGAAGTGATATTAAATACAACCGCGGGAGTGAGCGCCCTGACCCGCAAACTAAGTGTTTTGAACGCAAGACAATATCGAGAAGCAGTTTTGGATTCCTATCGTGGGATGGCCAAACCCGAGGAACCATTCTATACAATTATAGATTCGCTCAACCCCATGAACAGTGGTGATGTTGACTGGCAGGATGAGTTGATGCGTTCAGCAAAGCAATATAAGTTGGATCTCTCTGTACGAGGAGGGAATCAAGGGACGAAATATGCCTGGAGTTCATCTTATTTGGATCAGGATGGTGTGATATTGAATTCTAATTACAAGCGATTTACTTCCCGATTGAACGTCGACTTTACGATTTCGGATCGGATCAGGATAGGCCAGAGTATTTCCTATACAAATGCAGTGAATAACAGGACAAATGCTGCGGGCTCAGGGAATCTGAGTATTATCCGGAGTTTATTGATACGGCCACCTATTATGTCGATGTATCTACCAAATGGATCGCTGAATGGTTATATGATCGGACAGCGGAATCCCGTTGGGATGGCTTTGTTTGCAACCAATCTGAACAAGAGCAATCGCATCGTTGGAAGCCAATACCTGGAAATTGATCTTTATAAAGATCTTAAATTCCGAAGCAATGTAAACCTGGATTATATTTCAATGAAAGAAGATGAATTTATGCCATCCATATTGGATTACCGCGAGGGGTATAATAAGGGTGCTGTACGATCTTCTGGAAATCTTACCTGGGGTAATGAAAGTTATTTTACCTATGCAAAAAGTGTAGCTAATGCACACAATATTGGAGCGGTACTGGGAATAAGTTTTCAGAAATGGCGTTATGACCGGACAGGTCTCGATGGAGAATATTTTCCAAGTGATGATATCCGTACATTGAATGGTGCATCTATCATTTCAAACCAAGGTGTAAATATCGCTTCCGAACATGCCATGCTTTCTTATTTCGGTCGGGTAACCTATGACTATCTCGGGAAATATTTGCTGGAATTCAACCTTCGTACGGACGGTTCTTCCCGTTTTGGTCGTAACCGACGGTTTGGATTTTTTCCCTCTGCATCAGCGGGCTGGCGTTTTGTCGAAGAAAAAGGGATCAAGAATTTGAGTTGGCTTAGCGATGGTAAGCTTCGTTTTAGCCTTGGAAGTACCGGAAACGAGGCTATCGGTGATTATGCAGCGAGAGGAGAGTTTACTTTAGGAACGAATTATCTGGATTTTTCGGGAGCGGCGCCCACCGTGATGCCCAACCCGAGCCTCACTTGGGAAACAACGCGTCAATATAACCTTGGTCTAGAGCTTGGCTTTTTAAAAAACAGAATCCTGTTTTCTACGGATGCTTACTTGAAGAAAACGAAAGATCTACTTTATAACGTGCCTATTCCCGGAACCACAGGATTTGAATTTATTACACAAAATATAGGGTCAATTGAGAATCGAGGATTGGAGTTTAGCGTACAGACCCGTAATCTGGAGGGAGCTTTTAGCTGGAACACAAATATAAACGTCAGCTTAAATAGAAATAAAGTTACGTCGTTGCCTAAGAATCTTCTGACTGGCGGTCATATTCAAAATGGGGCTTTCCATATTCTAAGGGAAGGCCTGCCTATCGGTGTATTTTATGGTTGGCGTTATCTTGGTGTGTATGCGCGAGATGAAGACAATACAAGCGGGTTAACAAATGGTGCGAATGGACCTGTATTTGCCGGTGGTGACCCCATTTGGAAGGATGTGAACAATGATAATATTATCGATCAAAATGACCGTGAGATTATTGGTTATGCTGAACCGAAGTATTTCGGCGGGATCTCCAATGATTTTAGCTATAAGAATTTTCATTTGAATGTGTTCTTTCAATATTCGGTGGGTAATCAGATTTATAGTGAGTTGAATCATCAGCGCAATTCAATTGTTCGTTATAATAATCTATCTACTGATGCTCTTAACCGGTGGCGGGAACAGGGAGATCAAACAGATTTTCCCCGATTGATTCGGGATGATCCAAAACAGTCTGATAGTCGGGTGCAAAGCAGGTGGGTCGAAGATGGTTCTTATCTGAAATTAAAAAACATCAATTTGAGGTATTCTTTTGATCCCGCTTGGAGCAAACGTATCGGTTTGCGTAAGCTCGATGCTTTTGTTACGGCTACAAATCTGATTACCTGGACAAAGTATACAGGTTTTGATCCCGATGTTAATTCCTATTCTGGTCTTCGTGTAGGATTGGATGAGGGCTCTTATCCGCAGAGCCGCACATTTATGTTTGGTTTAATCCTTGGTCTTTAATAAATCGTGATGAAAAAATTGTTAAAATATACATTTTGTTCTCTTCTATTTTTATCCGTCAGCGGCTGTTCGAACTCGTTGCTGGATAAGGAGCCTATTAGCAATGTCTCTGGAGAGGGGTATTATAAAAAGCCCAGTGATGCGCAGGCTGGTGTCAATGGCATATATAATGGTTTGCAATCTCTTTTTCGTCAGAATTTTGCTTACTGGGGAGAGGGGCGGGCTGATAATATTGTGACCCGCCATGCCGGTGATCCTGCTGCGCTACAACAGAACACGCTGACTCCCGTTATCAATTCGGCACGCTGGGATAATTTTTATACTGTTATATCCCGTGCGAACTATGCGATCAAATATATTCCACAGGCATTTGGAACGGAAGATAGCGAACTTAAAAGGCAATTACTTGGGCAGGCCCATGCTTTAAGGGCACTGGCTTATTTTTACTTGGTTCGAATATGGGGGCAGGTGCCTTTGGTTACGGACCCCTATGAGGGATTGGATCAGGACCTGTTTGTTAAGAAGAACACTGAGGAGGAGGTATTGGCTAATGTGGAAGCAGATTTAATCTTAGCAACAGAGAATTGTGCGACAAATTATTCGGGTGCCAGAAACCGTGTACTGATTACCAAAGGGGCGGCTTATGCTTTTCTGACCCAGCTCTATATGTGGCAAAAAAAGTATGCACAAGCGATAGAAATGGCTGAAAAAATAATCGCGGACCCGCAATATGCCTTGGTGCCAATTGAGGATTGGAATAACATCTTTGTAAAAGGAAGCAGTACCGAAAGTATTTTTGAGGTCGGATACAATGAAGTGCAACCCAATAACCTCCGTGTGTGGTATGCCAATGGATCGGATAGTGATTATGTACCCAGTGCGGGTTTTATAGCGTCAATCGAACCTGACGATCTTCGCAAACCTCGTATTTACGATGTGTCCCAAGTTCAGCCCCGTAAGATATGGAAGTTTTTTGGGCAAGGATTTAATGACGAGAGTCCAGAACCGTCCTCAGGCAATATTGTATTAACGCGATTGGCTGATATCCTTCTGCTTAAGGCTGAAGCACATGCCAATTTAAATCAGCCTGTTGAAGCATTGGACCTACTGAACCGTATCCGTACTCGTGCGGGACTTCCAGTTTTGGATCAAAATAAGGCGCAAAGCCAATTCGGAAGTTTAGTTGGCAGTATTTTGCATGAACGATCTGTAGAGCTTTGTTTTGAAGGACACCGTTGGTTTGATCTCTTGCGAAATGAAACTGCTATTTCGACAATGAAACCGATCAATGGTCTTTCCGATAAACGAAATTTGCTATGGCCAGTACATGAAGGTGAACTTCTTAAAAATCCAAATTTGCAACAAAATGAATTTTATAGATAATCTTATGAAGAAGGTAAAATATATCGTTATTTTTTTTCTAAGTAGTTTTGGTACACTGTCATTGTTTTCTAGTTGCGAAATACAGGAAAGCTTCGAATATGACTACGCGGAAGACAATAGTAAACTGAATATGTCGGCATGGACATATATTCAAGGGAAGGATTCATTGTCCTTACTAAAACAAGCTATCTTGCAATGTAAGGATGAAGCATTGTATGAACGTACAGAAAAAGCGACTTTTATTCTGCCCACCAATCAAGCTTTTACAGCATATCTAAAAGAAAATAAATACGACAATATTACAGCTATTCCGGTACCAATACTAAAGGATATTTTGCGTTATCATATTGTAAAGGCGGTAGTGAATTTTAGCGATCCTGCCTTGGCTCCGAGTAACAAGCCAATTGCTTATACGACTGAAAAAGGTCAAACGATGTACTTGTCCCATACCAGTACCTATGTAGGGCTGATCAATGAAGGGACCAACAACCAATGGCAAATCCGCACATCTAATTTAGTTCCGGATAATGGCGTCATCCATGTCGTTGATCACATTGTATTTTTATCCGAGAAGGCGAAATAGATATATTGATGATCTGTTTTCTTGGAAATACGAACAGCTTATAAAGTGCTATGGCGATAATGGATACAATTGAAAAATGATGGCTCAATAAACATTATCTTCAGTTTATTGTTTTGTTTTAAACTAAACTAAACAATAAGCCAGTAAATTATGGTTGATTACACGCTGAACCGAAGAAACTTCATTCTGGGTGCAAGTGCTTTTGTTACTTTATCCGCTTTAGAAGCTAAAGGATTATCCTTTGAACGTCTATCTAAAAATATCAAGGTCGGACTGATCGGGGCTGGTTGGTATGGAAAAAGCGATCTATTTAGGCTGATGCAGGTTTGCGATGTCGATGTGGTTGCGATTTGCGATGTCGATAACCGTCATTTGCAGGAGGCGGGGCGATTGGTCGGAGAACGCCAACGCTCGGGGCAGATTCCAAAGCTCTACAAAGATTACCGGAAAATGCTTGCGGATCATCAATTCGATCTCATTCTAGTCGGTACGCCTGATCATTGGCATGCGCGGCAGGCCATAGATGCGATACGTTCGGGAGCGCATGTCTATTTGCAAAAACCTGTTAGTGTTGATGTGCTGGAGGGCGAAGCAATACTCCGATATGCACGAAAATATAATAAAAAAGTACAGGTAGGAACACAACGGCGGAGTACAGCACATCTGATTGATGCAAAAAAGCAGATTATAGACCAAGGTTTACTCGGTAAGATATCGCACGTGGAAATGTGCTGCTACTATCATATGAGGAAGAACGGTAATCCGGCACTGGAGCCTGTTCCTGACTTTCTTGATTATGAACTATGGACTGGACCGGCTCCTTTACGTCCTTACGACGGTTTACCTCATGGCGGTTGGTGGCGAACTTTTATGGAATATGGGAATGGTATCACAGGTGATATGGGTATGCATATGTTTGATACTGTTCGTTGGCTGTTACAACTCAAATGGCCAAAGAAAATTAGTGCAACAGGGGGAATCTATGTGCAAAAGGAGGGAAAGTCGACTATTGCAGATACACAAACAGCAGTATTTGAATATGATGAGCTTAATTGTATATGGCAACATCGCACTTGGGGCAATCCTGTGGATCCCGAATATCCTTGGGCGTTTATTATTTATGGAGATAAAGGAACGCTAAAAGGAAGTGTGATGAAATATGAATTTACTCCAATAGGTAAAGGTACTCCCATTAAAAAAGACGTGGTTTATGAAAAAGATAAATTTCCTGCTGATCTGGAAGAACCTAAAATTGAATTGCACACAGCTCCTGCCACACGACAACATTTATTGGATCTATTATCTGCAATAGAACATGATCGATTGCCTGTAGCTGATATCGAAGAGGGATATATATCGACAGCCTGTTGTATACTTGCCAATATTTCTATGCAATTAAATAGACCATTGAAATACGATCCATTGAAAAAAATATGTACCGATGATCCCGAAGCAACCAAGTTATTAAAAAGACCTTATCGAATGCCCTGGCAACATCCTTATCTGTCCTAATATAAATTATAATCATGGTTTAGTATATCGTTTTCATCTGATCCTTATTAACCGCTTAGATTTATGCACTAGAAATTGGGAGAATCAAATATTGGTGAAATACCACCGAAAATTTAATCCCGTAGCGTTTAATGTTTAATCTGTAATTTATCTCATGGCTTTTTTACGATATTTAACTAAATATTGTAACTATGCTGTTGAAATTTAATAAACTACTTGTGCTGTTATTGACATTATGCGTTAATCTTGTCTGTGCACAACAAAGCGAACAACATATTGACGGGGTATATAAATCTTCGAGTGCCGCTTTTGTTATAAACAAAAACAAGACTTTTTTGATAATAGCTTATGGAACATTAATAAAAGGTACATGGAAGATCGAAAATGATCTTATTTATCTACAACCTAAAAATCCTGACGCTCAATTTTATGTCTATGCGCGGAAAAATCCGACTATCAAAAACGGGATGCGTGTTTGTTTCATGGGGGATCGTTTGAGTAGTGCGATTTTGGTCGGAACGTTTCCGGATAAGATGCAGCCACTTTTTAATGAGGATGCGAATTGTAAGGACTTTCCTAGTGTTCATCTGTTTAATGAAAAGATGGATACGATTACCTTATTGGAGCGAGAAAACCAGGACAATGATCGTGGTATTGAAATTCCTAAATTGATGTATCATTTTGCCAGTGGCGATTTTAATGATTTTATTGTTCAACATATGCAAAGTAGCTTGTACCACAATGACTTTATGCTCAAAATAGGCAAAGAAGGGTTATATGCTGTCAGTGATCAGTCGGATACGCCTATTCGCAAATCTACTAAAGAAGAAGAAATTTCTATGCTCGAAGAACTGAAATTTTTAGACCAGTCTTTTGATAGAGCCTTTGATGCTGATTTCAAGTTGGTAAATAATGGTTACAATACCCATGATGATATGGATCAGGAAATAGAGTTAGCAGCTTACAAATATGATACCGACAAAAATCTATATCTCAATCGAGCGATACCTGCAAAAGAACTGGACTATAAAAGCACAGACTACCATTACGATGGCATATTAATGAAGTTTGATCAGATTAAGGGAACGTCAGAACCCCAGACAGCTGTAAAAATATTGCACAATCCCTTATTTATTGCGAATTGTGACAACTAATCTAATTGGGAACATTTTTTCTTAAAATATATAGATGATGGCAAGAAATCGTTTTATAGTTTCTCTTATTTTGACACTATGCATGGTACTGGGCTGTCAAGATAAAAAGATTGAAAATTCCAGTTCCAAACAGGTTGAAAATAAGATTGAATTAAACAATGATGAGCCCCCTCGAAATATAGAAGAGCAGACGGTTCCAGACACGATAGTATTATCCCACATACATAAACCGAGTACGGTATACTGTGATTTGGACGGAGACAATTTGACGGATACAGTCCAGATTGTACAAAATACAAAAAATGAGAAATATGGCTTAAGATTTATTTATGGGAACAAAAAGATTGAATACTTAGGGATGGGCACTGATATCGTGGGTCAGGGCTTTGATGATATAAATTGGGTGGGTGTTTTTGAAAAGGCGCCCAAAGGGGAAATCTATTGGAACAATGTAAATGATGATGGTGAAATAATCACAGATGAGGAAGTAAATGAAAAAGATAAAATCAAATTGTTAAACGATGGTATTTTCATTCACCAAGCTGAATCTTGTGGTGGAGGTGTTATCTATTTAAACAAGGGAAAATTTGCCTGGATACAGCAGGAATAACGAATGTGCTATATCCTATTTATTTACATCTCAATACAGTTTTTGTTGCACCGCTCGATTTCGTATATACACTCTCTGCCGGTTCTGAAAGAATATAATCGATTGAAATAACATTTACTTTCGCATTTTGTTTCGGTTCAATTTCCTTGTTTTCCTCTCCCTTCGCTGGTGTGCTATCTCCATAGTAGTAATATTCAAATGTTAAATTCCGATCCGATTTATTCAAGATATAAGTCGCTCTTCCATAGTTAATCTTAAAGCCATCTTTAGTTGTTGGGAACAACACAACCTCTTTTGTGTAATTATTACAATCTGTAATTGTCAGGATAGTTGGTGTAAACCAATTGATCGGAATGGTTAACAGAAGCAGTAACAATATCGCATCATTTTTACTTTCCTCTTTTTTGATAAATCGTGTATATAGGGGTTTGAAAACTATTAAAAGACAAAATATCCCAATAATAATTAAATAAGTATTTAATGATACGATCATAGGTTTTGGATTAGTTTACAACTCAAAATGACTTTGTTGTTTTTATGTTTTTTTAAGTATCTGATTAATTATGCCTGATCAAATGATATCGAATTTCGTGCCAGTTTTGAGCTTTTTAACTTCGATATTTATACGCGGCAGGCTCATTAGCTCAGCTACTTGCATGATATCGCTCCCGAAGAGAAACAGCCCCCAGTCGGAGAAAAATAGCCCACTTATTTAGTAAAGTATGTATCGATTGGACACTTCCTTTTTAAAAAAGAGAAATGCATTGGCTGTATCGTAATATTTTACATGTTTTTACGTGTTTTATACATCCCTGATTTAATTTATATTATTTCTTTTGTTTAAAGATCAATTGTCAGGCGACTGTCAGGTGGCCTAACGAAATTTTGCTGCTATTTTCAACTCGTCAAGTACCTAGAAAAGCACATGTGCAGAAAATATGAATTATTTTCCCGCACATCGTAATGCAATTGAAAAACCATGGATTATTGAACTTCGATAGAAATAGAATTATGAGTCTAGAGGACAACGCGATATTGCTCGTACAATTGGCTGAGGGGAATCAAAAGGCATTCGAAAAGCTCTATTATAACTATAGGGCACAGATCTTCGGCCGTATTTTAAAGCAGGTAAGATCGGTGGAGTTTGCGCAGGATATCGTTCAGGACGTATTTGTAAAGGTCTGGCAGAATAGAGCGCAGATTGATGTTTCAAAAAATTTTAAATCCTATCTCTATACAATTGCGCAAAGCACTGTTTACGATTATTTTCGAAAAATTGCTTCGGATCAAGTTAAGAGTGAACAGCTGATGATTCTATCGAAGGGAAAATGTGCAAATGATATTGAAGCGGAGGTCTCTTATAAAGAAATGGAAAAGTACCTCAATGATATCTTGGATATTATTCCCGAACGATGTCGGGAAGTATATGTACTTTGTAAGCTCGAAGGTCGAAGCTATGATGAGGTGTCCAAACTTTTGAATATTTCTACAGCCACCATCAACAATCATATTGTTAAAGCTACGGGTATTATTAAATCGCATTGGAATTGGAACTACTGTTGTTTCATTATGATGCTATTTGCGGAATACCATCCTATATTTCTCAACTAGGATTTGGATCAGTACTTTTTTCTTATGATATTAATTGTGGAATATTAACCTCGATTTTCCACTTAAGAATAGAAATTACTGTTGTTTCCTTATATATTATTAGCGGAACACCAGCTTGTATTTCTCAGCTACATCAGCACCATCCTGCTACAAATCATTATACATTAAAACCCTTGGGCATCTCTGCCACTGCGAGACGTAGGACATATTTGTAGGTATTTTATTTTTTTTTTGATTTGGCATAGTTGATATTTTTTTTGCTTACGTATATAGAGTTAAAGTAAGACCAATTATACTGTGGAACAAACCAAATTAATAAACTTATATAGAAAATATCTTGCTAAACAGTGCACGGATGAAGAAATCCATTTGTTAATGCATTACATGCGTCAAAAGGAGTATGCAAAGCTTTTCAAGGAACTGATCTTGGAAGATTTGCAGCTTGAAGAGGAAACTGAGTTAGATGATCAGGCTAGAATGGCTATTCAGGAGCTTGATGAATATTTTGACCGTGAGTATTTTTATCAGAACCGAAAAAAGAACAATAAGAAACTATTCGCGTGGATATCAATTGCTGCAGCAGCTTCCATAATCTGTGCAATTTCGGTATTATGGTACACACGTGGGGGCGAAGAATCGGGTGGTATAGGAATAGCAGATAACCGCAGTACATTGATAACAAGTAATGGTAAAGAGATAAAACTGGATGGTACCTCCAATGTTGAATTATTGCGGGAAAATGGAACCGTGATTCTACAGGATAGTCTAGGGGATATCCATGTTAAAGTACTGGATAGTCTGCCTAATCTTAAGCCTCAAATCATTTATCAAACAATCCGGACAGCCAAGGGCCGACAATCACGTATTTACCTTACCGATGGTAGTGCTGTGGTTCTAAATTCTGATTCCCAACTTAAATTTCCACTTTTCTATGCTGAAGGTCAACGGGAGGTCGAACTTCAGGGTGAAGGATTTTTTGATGTAGAAACCAATAAGCATAAGCCTTTTATCGTTAAAACACACGATCAACGGATTAAAGTATACGGAACCAAGTTTAATGTCAACAATTATGAAAATGAACAAACGACTAAAACCACTTTGTTTCATGGTAAAGTATCTGTCCAGAATCTGATCGGATCATCACCGCAAAAGGAATATATCCTTAAACCGGGCGAACAGATTGTCCTTGATAAAAAATCCAAAGCTTTGAAACAAGATAAGACTGAAAGCGAGGAGCAGGTATTGGGCTGGAAGAATGGTGTATTTATTTATGAGAATGCAACATTAAAGGAAATTATGAAGGATTTTGTCAGATGGTACAATATTGACGTCGATTTGGAAACCCTTCCTGCACTTACATTTAGCGGAACTATACCAAGAAATTATGAGCTGGACAAAGCACTGAGTGTTATTGCGCGGACAGCAAATATCAAGATTAACCGAACGGGAACTACACTAAAATTTGATAAATAAATGGGGGAAAAAACTTAATCAAAAAAACCGACAGTACTGCCATACCGTCGGCGAACATTAGGGTAATACAAAATTTTCTAAAAACCTAACATCACAAAAGTATGAATTTAAAAGTTCAATACAAGCATTTGTATTGTTTATTACAGCGCCTATTGGGGACTGGAATATGTACTCGCAAGCATCTAATCATAATGAAGCTAACATTTGTAATTACATTTTTATTTTCAATTTCGGCATTTGCGGAGGGCTATGGCCAACGTATCAATCTCGAGCTGAAAAATGCAGCTCTAGAATCTGTGCTGAAAGAGATCAAGAAACAATCGGGGTACGACATGTTCTATAATATAGATCTGATCAGCCCATTAAAAAAGACAAATTTTCGAGTTAAGAATGCCACACTTGATGAGGCGTTGAAGGAAGTTACAGCTAATTTAGGGCTGGAGTATGCGATAGAGGAAAGAATGATTATTATCTCCAAAAGAAAAGAGAGCCGGGCCAATCAGAATTTGATCAAAGGCGTTGTTTCGGGAGAAGGAGATAAAAAACTACAGGGTGTGTCTGTCGTAGAAAAAGGGACAAGCAATGGAACGACAACAGACATTGAGGGAAATTATAGTCTCAAAGTATCGACCCCCAAGGGAATTCTAGTTTTCTCTATCGTGGGTTATGCAAAAAAAGAAGTTCCGTTTGATGGGCTTCAACAGATAGATGTACAATTAACGGAGGATAAGAGCGAATTGGATGAGGTGGTCGTAGTCGCTTATGGCCATCAGAAAAAAGAGAGTATGGTCAGTTCCATTACAACAATCAATCCGAAAGAATTGAAAGGACCGACCAGCAATCTGACAACGATGCTTGCAGGAAGGCTATCCGGGGTCGTTGCCTTTCAACGGAGTGGTGAGCCCGGTGCTGATAATGCACAGTTTTTTATCCGCGGGATTACAACATTTGGTAGTGGGAAGGTAGATCCATTGATTTTGATTGATGGTATGGAATCCACTTCTAACGCGTTAGCCCGATTGCAACCCGATGATATTTCTGGATTCTCGGTTTTAAAAGATGCAGCAGCATCATCGCTTTATGGGGCTAGGGGAGCTAATGGCGTGGTGTTGGTGACGACGAAATCCGGTATCACAGGAAAAACAAAATTCAATTTGAGGGCAGAGAATTCGATTTCATCGAATACACAAAATTTCAAATTGGCGGACAATATCACCTATATGAAGCTGGCGAATGAAGCTGTATTGACTAGAAATGCACTTGAAGACCTACCTTACAGCCAGAATAAGATAGACCGCACAATAGCAGGGGAAAACCCTTTTCTTTACCCTAATAATGACTGGATTGGTTTGTTGATCAAAGATTACACGATTAACCAACGATTTAATATGAATATGAGTGGTGGGGGAAAAAACGCACAGTTTTACATTGCGGGAACCTATAATGTGGATAATGGTGTATTAAAGTCTGACCATGGAAATAAATTCGATAATAATATTAACCTGAAAAGCTATCAGATCCGGTCAAATGTCAATGTTAAACTGACCCCTACAACAGAGGGAATCGTAAGAACTTCGGGAAGCTTTGATGACTATCAAGGGCCAATTGGTGGAGGGGGCAACATCTTTCAGGGAGCAATAGCTGCAAATCCTGTCAATTTTCCGGCTGTTTTTCCAGCATCTGATATGCCTTATGCCGAACATCCATTATTTGGGAATGCCAGAATCAACGGGCAGACGGAAGCGATGTATTTCAATCCGTATGCAGAAATGGTATCAGGATTTCAGCAATCAAATTCATCAACATTAAATGTACAGCTTGAAGTTAAGCAAGATTTTAAATTCCTAACAGAAGGGCTGAGTGCACGATTAATGGCCTATACACAACGCTATTCTTATTTTGATCTGAGTAGGAGATACACTCCTTTTTATTATCGGGCAAATGCAACTAGTACAGAAGGTGACAAATATTCGTTGGAGTTTCTCAATGAGAAAGATGCCACAGAGTATTTGGATTTTAAGCGAGGAGCTAAAGTTGCAAATACAGTTTCTTATCTGGAGGCTGCGGTTAACTACAATCACACCTTTTCCGAAAAACATAGTGTTGGAGGCTTGTTGGTTACCCAGCTACGGAGTTTTGTAACTGGTGATGCAGATAAGCTTCAGACTTCTCTCCCTTATAGAAATCAGGGGCTATCGGGTAGATTTACGTATGGTTACGATAACAGATATCTGTTTGAAGCAAATTTTGGACTAAATGGTTCCGAACGTTTTGCGAAGAATCATCGTTATGGCTTCTTCCCTTCAATTGGAGCTGCCTGGAACGCATCCAATGAGGAGTTTTTTAGACCATTAAGACAGACTATAACGAAACTAAAATTTAGAGCAACTTATGGTTTGATCGGTAATGATCAGATTGGTGATCCAAATGATCGTTTCTTTTATTTATCAGATGTGAATCTAAAAGATGGTGGTCACGGATCAGCTTTTGGTACAAATTATATATACAGTAAACCGGGGGTGACAATTTCCAGATATGCAAACGAAGCGATTACCTGGGAACAAGCGTCGACGGTCAATTTAGGGATGGATCTCAGTCTATTTAACAGTGTCAATATCATTTTGGATGCCTACAAGACACGCAGAAATAATATTTTAATGAATCGGTCTTATATTCCTACAACAATGGGATTATCGGCAGACATACGGGCTAATGTGGGCGAGGCTGAGGGAAAAGGTATTGACCTATCCATAGATTACAATAAGAATTTTGGTGATATGTGGATACAGGCTAGAGGAACGTTTACCTATGCAACCAGTAAATTGCTTGTCAATGAGGAACCTAATTACCCATCCAGTTTAGCTTATCTTTCCAAGGTCGGTCGTTCTCTTAGTCAAGGGTACGGGCTGATCGCTGAGCGGCTATTTGTGGATAATGAAGAGGTGAAAAATTCTCCTGTTCAGACTTTCGGTGAGGTCATGGGAGGCGATATTAAATATCGAGATATGAACGGAGATGGAATTATCACATCACAGGACTATGTCCCATTGGGCTTACCTATGGTACCTGAAATTATTTATGGTTTTGGATTGTCAGTAGGCTATAAGAACTTTGATCTTAGTGGATTCTTTCAGGGCTCCGGCCGGTCTTCTTTCTGGATCGACCCCGATAAAACCAGTCCTTTTGTTATGAATGGCGCCTATCAACATGGTTTGTTACAAGCCATTGCTGATGATCACTGGTCCGAGGAGAACGGTAATATATATGCGTTTTGGCCTCGCTTAAGCCCGAATCTGAACCATAATAACCTTGAATCTTCTAGCTGGTGGATGCGTAATGGTTCATTTTTACGGTTAAAAACAGTGGAATTGGGCTATAATCTTTCAAGCAAGATGCTTGATAAAATGGGGGTGGGACCAATCAGACTTTATCTAAATGCCAGTAACCTGTTCGTCAAAAGTAGCTTTGATCTCTGGGATCCAGAGATGGGTGGTAATGGTTTAAGATATCCGCTTCAAAAAGTATACAATTTCGGATTAAACGTCCAATTCTAACAAAAAAAAGAAATTCAATATGAAAAAATATACGATTCGTTTTACCCTTTCGGCGGCCTTGCTGTTATTTATGATGAATTCCTGTAAGAAAAATTTTCTTGATGTGGTTCCAGACAATGTCTCTACCATTGACCACGCTTTTTCCAATCGTAATGAAGCAGAGAAATTTTTGTTTACCTGTTATGATGGGCTGCCACGGGAAGGCCATCCGGAAATGAATCCAGGTATGAACACTGGAGATGAGTTTTGGATTTATTGGCCAATGCCTACCGGAGAAGATTATTCGACCCTATCTCCGTATAATATTGCTAGAGGACTTCAAAACAGAAATAAGCCAGAAATGAATTATTGGGATAGTTTTGATGGTAAATCGATGTGGAATGGTATTCGGAACTGTAATATATTTTTAGAAAATGTTGATAGGGTTAAAGACGTGGAGCCATATATGAAAGACCGCTGGATTGCCGAAGCCAAATTTTTGAAGGCTTATTTTCACTGGTATTTATTCAGAATGTATGGTCCTATTCCGGTTGTTGATAAAAATTTGCCAATTAATGCCTTGCCTGATGAGGTAAAGGTAAGTCGTCAGTCTACAGACTCCGTTGTAAACTATATTGTTAATCTACTCGATGAGGCTGCTGCAGGGGAGGGAAGTGTGGGGCTACCAGAAAAAATATTAGACCAAAGTACAGAGCTGGGTAGAATAACCAAACCTATTGCACTGGCAATCAAAGCCAGAGTACTTGTTACTGCGGCAAGTCCTTTGTTTAACGGAAACCTAGATTTTGCAAATATTAAGAATCGCGATGGTAGGGCATTATTTAGTGCGACCTATGATCAAAAAAAATGGGATAAAGCAGTGGAAGCATGTAAACTAGCCATCGCTGCCGCCAAAAAAGTGGATATAAATTTGTATCACTTTAATTCACCGGGAAAGCCAGTAGATGATTTCACGAAAACGGAAATGAGCATCCGTAATGCCGTATGTGAAAAATGGAATACGGAGCTGATCTGGGGGACAACCACTAAGCCAGATGACACTTGGACCTTACAACTCTATGCTAGTCCACAACTAGATCCAAATGTAGCTAATCCAAGCTTAAAGGGGCAGCTTGCACCTACTTTGAAAATGGCTGAATTATTTTATACAGAAAATGGTGTACCTATTACAGAAGATAAAACCTGGGACTATGCCAATAGATTTCAACTGCGAACTGCAACAGCTGCAGATTTTGGGATACAGAATGGCTATCAGTCTGTTGGTCTGCATTTTGACAGAGAACCTCGTTTTTATGCGGATATGGCATTTGATGGATCTACATGGTATATGGAAAATGCAAATTTTAACATTAAGGCTAAATCAGGACAACATTCTGGAAAAAAGCAAACCCGTATTTATTCGGTAACAGGTTATTATACCAAGAAACTGGTGAACTGGAAAATGGTGGCAACTCCGATAAATGTAGTTGTTGAACGCTATCCATGGCCTGTAGTACGTCTAGGAGATCTTTATTTGCTTTATGCTGAGGCATTAAACGAGACAGATAATAAGGCGCTTGCGCTGGAATACGTTAACATGGTAAGAGATCGGGCAGGGCTTAAATCTGTTGAGTCTTCTTGGACTAACTTCTCTAAGAATCCAAATAAATATACCGATAAAAATGGTTTAAGAGATATTATACAACAGGAACGTCTAATTGAAATGGCCTTTGAGGGCAGCCGCTTCTGGGATCTCAGACGCTGGAAAAAGGCTGGAGAGATTCTGAACCAACCCATTTATGGCTGGGATGTGATTCGGTCAGAATATGCCGATTATAACCGAAGGATATTATTATTCAATCAAAGTTTTAACAGTCCGAGGGATTATTTTTGGCCGATAAAAGACGATAATATCCTGGTAAATCCGAATCTGGTTCAAAATGGAGGCTGGTAACAAAAGCTAGATAAAACTTAGTATTCAAAATCAATCATTAGAAAAGAACAAAAATGAAAGGATTAATATATATGTTATATGCAGGATTGTTGTTCGTCGGAACGATCGGATCCTGTCGTAAAACGGAGGTGGGGACGATGGATAAAAGTGATAAGCAGGCTCCGGGGCCTGTGAGCAACGCCCAGGTTGAGAATTTAAATGGAGCGGCCAAAATAACCTATAGCTTGCCACAAGATGATGATTTATTGTATATAAGGGCTGAGTATACGACGAAACAAGGGATCGTTCGGAACACCAAGGTTAGTAGGTATTTGGACAGTGTTGTTTTACAGGGCTTTGCCGATACGGACGTTTATGAAGCAAGGTTATATGCCGTGGATAAAAGTGAAAATGTCTCTGTACCATTGCTTGTAAAAGTACAACCCAAAACACCACCTTTTGAGCTTGTTAAACAAAAGCTAGTAGCTAGTGCTGCTTTTGGCGGGTTGGATGTTGGTTATCAGAATGTGACTGAATCGAATGTAGCCATAGTTATTTTAGCAAATGATAAACTGGGCAATTTTGCGCCACTGAAAACGCTGAATACGAAGCTAAAAACAGGAACGTTCGGTGCAAGAAATCTCGCTGCCGTAGAAACCCGATTTGGACTGATGGTACGGGATCGCTGGGGTAATTTATCCGATACCACCTATGTGACTTTAAAGCCTTTCTTTGAAGCACAATTGGATAGAACAAAAATGAAAGGATTAAATATTAATGGTACTGATGCGAAAAATTATCCTGGAAACGAAGTTGAGTATCTTTTTGATGGTGATGTAAGTAATAAAACAGCTTATCATACCATTGACCCGGTAAGTATGCCCCAATGGTTTACCTTCGATATGGGGCAAACTGCTAAGTTGAGCCGTTTAGTCTGGTTTATGAGACAAGGGTGGTATTTTCATCTCCATAATCCAAGAAAAGTGGAAATATGGGGTTCCAACAATCCGAGCCCGGATGGCAGTTTCACCAACTGGATATTATTAGCCGAACACGAACAGATAAAACCATCAGGTTTGCCTCCGGGACAGAATTCTAATGCTGATATTGAAGCTGCACTAGAGGGGGAGACCATCAGCATTCCTGTAGATGCTCCTGCAGTAAGATATATCCGCTTTAAAACCTTGCGGAATTGGTCAGATGGAGTTTATGTGAATTTTACAGAATTAGCGCTGTGGGGGAATCCACAATAGAAATTTGGTGTAAATAATTAATAGTGAAAATATGAAAATGACTAAATATCTGACCTGTTTCTTCCTTGTCACTGTAGGATTATATATGAGTTCCTGTACCAAAGAAGATGAGTATAAAAAAATTACAAAGGATGGCGAAATTTACTACCCAGGGAGAGCAGATACTGTGCTCGTCCATGGTGGTAATAAAAGAATTAAATTACAGGTTGTTTTGGGAAATGATCCGCTGATAACCAAAGTTAAGGCCTTCTGGAATAATAATGCAGACTCGACAGAAGTAGACGTTGTAAAAACAACGGGTAAAGATACTGTTGATCTGTTGATTAATAATCTTTCTCAAGGTACCTATTCTTTTGATGTATATACATACACTGGGCCTAAAGCTAAATCAATAGTAAAACAAGGAACTGGTATGGTGTATGGGGATAATTACCTAAAGATATTATCTAACAGAACGGTAAAAACGTTAAGTTATTCATTGGATGGGGGCAAGCTCTTTATTGACTGGAATTCTCCATTGGAGGGGGAAAAGTCCATTGAGTTAAAATATACTACTGAAACTGGTACTACCCAAACCATGGTGATTCCCGGAGGAAGTTTAAAAACAGAGATTTCGGGCTTTAAGAGCGATACTAAGCTTATTTACAAATCTATATTTTTACCTGAACCCAAGGCAATAGATGAGTTCTCAATAGCACCGAGTGAGGTCGCACTTCCAGCATTTGAGCGCGAAGTGGATAAGGCAAACTTTAAGGTCTATTCGCTTCCTACAGATGTTCGGGATAATTGGGGTTGGCTGATGGAATATCTTTGGAATAAAGATTACGACGGCAAGGGCTTTGCTTCCACTGAAGGGCCTTCGCAATGGTTTACTTTTGATATGGGGGAATCTGTTTCTATTAGCCGATTTAAAACCTGGCAAGCTGCAGACCGTATCTTTAGGGCTGAGAATGTGAAGAAATTCGAAATATGGGGCAGCAATAGTCCTGCTTCAGACGGATCTTGGGGAAGCTGGACAAAACTGGCCGAATGTCAATCCATAAAACCTTCTGGATTACCGGTCGGACAAACAACCGATGGAGATATCAACTACGCAAAAGCAGGCGAAGATTTTAAGCTTCCTCCGGGAACGCCTAAAGCGCGGTATATTCGAATTAAAGTACTGGAAACTTGGGGCGGAGGTACATTTATCACAATGGGAGAACTGACTTTCTGGACAAGTGATCGGATCGTAAAATAATAATCATTTTTTAGCATGCGCTAATACAAGAATATTCAGGGTAAAGCCATCAGATTTTACCCTGAAATTTATACGAAATTCAAACAGGTAATACAATGAAACCAACTATGTTTAAAAACACAATTACAACACTTTACTTAGCTCTTGCAGTCAGTGCCGCTTTAGCACAGACGAACGCTGGTTCATCTAAACTAATTAAGATCGACGGAAAAGGTAGCGGACGTCTTTTTGATGGGGTCGGCGCTGTCAGTGCAGGCTCATCCTCAAGATTATTGATAGATTATGCCGATAAATCCAGAAGCGATATTTTAGATTACCTGTTCAAACCAAACTTCGGTGCTGGCTTTACTTACCTTAAGACTGAAATTGGGGGGGATGGTAACACCACCTGTGGTTCGGAACCAAGTTTTGCACGAACAAGGGCAGAAATGGAAAAACCTCATTACAATCGTGGATTTGAGTACTGGCTGATGCGTGAAGCAGCAAATCGAAATCCGAATATCGAACTCGATGCCCTGGAATGGAGCATGCCCGGATGGTTTAAAGGGGTATGGTCACAGGATAACGCTGACTACCTGGTCAAGTTTATTGAAGGTGCAAAACACTGGGGACTCAAGATGAAGTATATTTCAGGTTGTTGGAATGAACGCGATTATAACAGGGATTGGATTGTCAATGTTTTAAGACCTACACTCGATCGAAATGGCTTTAAAGATATTAAAATAAATGCACCCGAAGGTGCTGGTAAAGCATGGGAAATCAGTGATTTGCTGGTTAAAGACTCTGTATTCAGAAATACAATTTCATCGATCAGCTATCACTATCCGGATTCCTATATGTGGGGATATAGAGGTGAAGAACCAAATCCAAATTCTGTTTTGACAGAATTACCCTTATGGTCTGGTGAGGATTTTTCATTGCCTGGAGCATCCTGGAGAAACACGACATATTTAGCCAAGAACATTCTAAAGTGTTACATCAAATGGAAAATAGTGAAAGTAAATATGTGGTGTCCGATTGCTTCAATGCCCGATATTTCCTGTTTTTCGAACGTAGGCTTGATGAAAGGGACCACACCTTGGTCAGGATATTATGAGGTGTGGCCAACGATCTGGGCAGTAGCGCATTTTAACCAGTTTGCCAAACCGGGATGGAAATATCTCGATAGTGGCTGTGGGGAATTCAGTGGGGATGGTGCTTACTGTACTTATAAAAACATGGATGGCAGCAATGATTATAGTATTGTGGTGGTCAGTGGTTCAGAGGGGCAGAAATTAACATTCAATATCGCTGATCTTCCTAAAGATAAGTTGCATGTGTGGAAGTCGGACAGTAAAAGCCAATTTGTACAACAGGAAGATGTTTCTGTAGTCAACGGAGAAGTTACATTAGCTGTTGATCCGGAGAGTATTTATACGATTACGACAACGACAGGTCAGCAAAAGGGAGTACACAATATTCCTAAAGAAAAAGCCTTCCCAACAAAATACAGTGATAATTTTGATAACTACTCTTTAGAAAGAGCACCACTTTCGCCAAAATACTTTTATGACAACTCGGGTGCTTTTGAATTGGCGCAATCTGAAGGGAATAATAAATACTTAAGACAATTGCTCGTAAACGATATCACGCACTGGATTCCGGATGAATGTGCCTATACGTTTGTTGCACAAAATACGGAATGGGAGCAGGGCGAGATTTCTTCTGATGTTTTTGTCGAAAATGATGCCTTTAATGGAGTCGGTTATGCCGGACTAATTTTGAGAGGAGCCTATGATAAAGCCAATCAATCAAATATTCCTTTCGGCTATCGTTTTAATATCTATAAAGATGGTACATGGAAACTTCAGACAAAGAAAAATATACTTGCAAGTGGAAATGTGGATGCCAGTAAATGGCATAAATTGAAGCTGACCGGAAAAGGAAGCAATATCAAAGGTTACATAGATGGCCAACTCGTTGTTGATGTACAGGATGATACCTATTCAATTGGTGCAGCCGGTTACGTATCGGGCTTTAATTTTGCTGGATTCGACAACCTTGTCCTCAATTACACGCCGGCTTCAGGTCAATTGCTGTCTGCATGGAAACCAGCTACCTCTCCAGCTGATCCCGTGGGACATAGCTTGATTGGAGCATTTGATGGAAATAGCCTTTCCAAGTGGAGTCCAAAAGCTGATGGTACCGAGCAGCATCTGGTCGTGGATCTTGGTTCTCTACAGAGAATCAAAAGATGTGAAACCTTTACGGATTTTGTAGATAAAGGAGCACAATACAAAATTGAGTATTCCGCCGACAATGTGAAATGGTCTGTTTTTGCAGATAAAACCAACAACGCTAAAATATCAATTCCATGTTTTGCTGATGAGGGCAATGCCAAAGCGAGATGGGTACGATTGACAGTGTTGCCTGCCAAAGACAAGACTATTGCCAATATCTATGAATTTAAAGTTTATGGAGATTAATTAGCTTTCCATATAACAATGAGGGATTTGAAACACTATATATCATGAAGAAACTGTTAACTGTATTTTATTTTTGCTGCTTCGCTCTTACAACTGTATCTGCTCAGCAAAAGCCCTTAAAATTGTGGTATGATAAACCAGCGGAAATTTGGGAAGCCACATTACCGCTGGGTAATGGCAGGTTGGGAATGACACCCGATGGCGGTATTTTAAAGGAGCGTATTGTCCTGAACGATATTACTTTATGGTCTGGAAGTCCGCAGGATGCCAATAATTACGAGGCCTACAAAAGCCTTCCGGCTATCCGGCAACTTATTTTACAGGGGAGAAATGATGAGGCGCAAGCATTGGTAAACAGCAATTTTGTTTGTAAAGGCGAAGGCTCAGCAGGAGAACGGTGGGGTAAATTTCAAACAATGGGTGCATTGCAGATCGATTTCACTTATAAGGGGGATCAGGGTGTGGGACAAAAAGTTGAGAACTACCGTCGCGAACTCCTATTGGACCAAGCCATTGCGAACTGTACATTTACACGTAATGGTGTAAATTATAAACGAGAGTATTTTACAAGTTTTGATGATGATGTCGATGTCATTAGGTTCACAGCAGACAAGCCAGGGCAGCTCAATTGTCGTATTGCGATGAATAGACCTGAACGTTATCAGGTTAATACGGTGGGCAACGAATTGCAGATGTCCGGCCAGCTCAATAACGGTACCGATGGTAAAGGGATGAAGTATCTGGCTCGCGTACAGGCTAAATTGAAAGACGGAACTATCCGTCCAGAAAATAATAATCTGGTTATTGAAGATGCTACTGAGGTGTTGATTTATATTTCTGCTGGAACTGATTTCAAGGGCTTTACCTTTGAAGAAAAGACAAGTCAATTTTTGTCCGCAGCGATGAAAAAAAGTTATGATCTACAAAAACGCAGTCATATAGCTGCATTCAGCAAGCTCTTTAAACGTGCTTATATTGATCTTGGAGAAGGGGCAGCTGCAGATTTACCAACAGACCGTCGGATAGCCAATTTCTACAACAATTTCAATAATGATCCATCACTTGCTACTTTGTTTTTTCAGTATGGCAGATATCTGAGCATCAGTAGCACCCGGGTAGGACTGTTGCCACCAAATTTACAGGGTCTTTGGGCGCAGGAGATCAACACACCATGGAATGGGGATTACCACCTGGATGTGAATGTACAGATGAATCATTGGCCTCTAGAGGTGGTCAATCTATCTGAACTGAATCTGCCACTTGCAGAATTGGTGAAAAGTCTTGTTGAACCGGGAAAGAAAACCGCCAAGGCTTACTATAATGCTGATGGCTGGATTGCGCATGTCATTACAAATGTCTGGGGATTTACTGAGCCCGGCGAAAGTGCATCATGGGGAGCATCAAATGCGGGTTCAGGATGGCTATGTAGCAATTTATGGGATCATTATGCTTTTACAAATGATTTAAATTATCTAAAAGATATCTATCCTGTGCTGAAAGGTTCTGCGGAATTTTATAAAAGCGTGTTAGTGAAAGACCCTAAAACAGGCTGGATGGTTACTTCACCCTCAGTTTCGCCAGAGAATACTTTCTATATGGTTAACGGAAAGACAGCGAGTATCTGTATGGGACCTACCATTGATAATCAGATTGTGCGGGAGCTGTTTACTAATGTGATCACAGCCTCCAAAAAGCTGAAAATTGATCATGCGTTTAGACAGGATTTGGAGAATTTGCTGCAGGCGATACCTCCAGCTGGAGTGATCAGCAAAGATGGACGTATACAGGAATGGTTGGAGGATTATAAGGAAATCGAACCGACCCATCGCCATGTTTCTCATTTATATGGGGTTTATCCAGCACCATTAATCACGCCTTTATCCACTCCCGAACTTGCGGAAGCTGCAAAGAAGACACTTGAAGTGAGGGGAGATAATAGTACGAGCTGGTCAATTGCTTATAAAACCTTGTTTTGGGCAAGACTTCATAATGGAAACAGAGCGTTCAAATTGATCCGGGAAATGCTAAAACCGGTAGCTGACCCGAATAATATGGGCGGTGGTGGAGGTGTTTATCCGAATCTATTTTCCGCACATCCTCCATTTCAGATCGATGGCAATTTTGGTGCTACAGCTGGTATTGCGGAAATGCTTTTGCAGAGTCACGATGGCTGTATAGATCTGTTGCCTGCTTTACCTGATGCATGGAAAAATGGCGAGGTGAAAGGCCTCAAAGCGAGGGGCAATTACACGGTCGACATGAAATGGAAAGAGGGTAAATTGATCAAGTATACCATACGCTCTGCTAAGCCAGAGAAAATAAAAATCAGACTAAATGGTGGCTACCAATGGTACACCACACTTAAAAATATTTAAGTAGCTGTTCAAAAGAATGCTTCTCATGTGCATTGAATAGTCGAATAGTTGAAAGTAGGCTGTGGGGCTTTTGGGGCTCACTGTTTTGTACCGGCATAAAGGTTTTATCTTGACAGTAGTGTGATCTTTATGTTCGGTTCTATCTATCTAGCTATAAAAAATAGAATCGATAGGAAGTTTGTTCGTTTTTTAAACTTTTTATCGGTTTTATAAAATAATTACTGTTATAACCAATCAAAAATTATGTACTTATTTAAACCTGTAGGACCCGCTGCATATAGTGCGCGGGAACTAATAAAAAGGACCGCAATCCCATTAGCTGCGTCGTTCTTTTTAAGCACAAGCTATCTTCCTGTACATGCCTTTCATCAGCCAGCTGTACAGCAACAGTCGACAATTACCGGAACAGTTAGGGATGTTCGAGCAGCACCACTTGTAGGGGTTACGGTTCACTTAAAACGAACCAATCAGACCGTTAAAACGGATGAACAGGGACGCTTTAACATCAATGCTTCAGCCAATGATGTCTTATTGATCACTTCTGTCGGGTATAAGGAACAACAGGTTCTTGTAGGAGGATCTAAAAATTACAACATTACGTTGGAGGAAGATACCAGGATGGTGGACGAAGTTGTTGTCGTAGGCTATGCGACCCAGAAGAAAGTAAATCTTTCTGGTTCGGTCGCAAGTGTATCCGGTAAGAGAATGACTGAGCGCCCCGTACCTAATGTTCAAAATTTATTGCAGGGCCGTATTGCGGGACTAGATGTGGTACAGCCTACGGGCGAACCGGGTCGGGACAATGGCAGTATGCGGATCAGAGGGCTGGGATCAAGTGGTGCGTCGCCTAATCCATTGGTGCTCGTTGATGGAGTCATAGGTTCAATATCGAACCTTTCACCTCAAGATATTGAAAATGTAACTGTACTAAAAGATGCGGCATCAGCCTCGATCTATGGAGCCCGCGCGGCGAATGGTGTAATTCTGGTTACCACCAAAAAGGGAAAAGCAGGGACCAGCAATATCGAATATAATGGTTATTGGGGAACTAGTGAAGCAACGAAATATCCCGATCTGATTACCAATTCCGTTACCTATATGGAAATGTATAATGCCGCACGTGCCCGAAGTGGTCAACCGGCCATATACACACAGGAACAGATTGATAGTTATAAAAATAATCCCAATAGCGAGGCATATCCAAACTTCGACTGGCTGGACTATATTTTGGGGAAAGGACCTGTTCAAAATCATAACCTGAGCTTTTCAGGGGGAAGTGAAAAGAGTACACATAATCTGTCCTTCAATTATTTGGATCAAAATAGCATTACAAAGGGCTATCTATATAAACGGTACAATGGACTTGCAGATTATGGTACTCAGGTACATAAAAGAGTGAAAATAGGTACCAATGTTAATTTTTCATACGAAGACTTTAAGGCTCCCTGGATGACCAACGATGATTTGTTGTTGTTGGCCTATGCGTCAGCGCCGACGTTCAAACCTTGGTTACCCGATGGTAGTGGGCGTTCCGCTGGCAGAGACTATATGAATACCGGTGGAACAAATAGAACCGCAGAGGAAGTGTTTAACACCGGAAGACAACTGACAAAAAAATATAATGTAAATGCCCAAGCTTATATGGATGTTGATATTATGGATGGTTTGAAATGGTCAACAAAGGCTGCCTTTGCTTTTTTCAACGAAGACTATCGCAATCGTCAGTTTGGTAGCCCTTCTTTTGCCTATCATCCCAATGACAAAGGCGAATATGAACAGTCGGGTAATGGAAGTCCCGATTTTGTAGGTCTCCGACAATCGTCCGGACGTAGTCTGACGAAGACTTTCTATTCTACTTTGAACTATGTGAAAACCCTAGCATCCGTACATAATATCAGTATTTTGGGAGGTTATGAGCAACAGGATAACCGCACGACAAGCATAGGCGGAGGACGATATGACTTTCCTAATAATACGATTATGGAACTTGATGGAAGTTCGGCAAGAGAACAATCATTGAACGGAAGTTCTTTTGAATGGAGCCTTAAATCTTTATTCGGAAGAATTAATTATGATTATAAAGGGAAATACTTTGCTGAAGGGAATATCCGCTATGATGGTACATCCCGGGTAGGATCCAAATACAGATGGGGAACCTTTGGTGGCGGATCAGCTGCCTGGCGTATTTCTGAGGAGGATTTTATCAAAGATAATGTCGGGTGGCTCGATAATCTTAAATTGAGAGCCTCTTATGGCGCTTTAGGCAACCAGGAGATAAGAAGGGGTGGTAATCTGGATTATTATCCATACCAGGAGGTTTTGGACAATGTGACCTATCCTTTTAGCACACTTGAATCTGGCGCGATAAAAACCCGTCTGGTGGAAAAAAATCTGCGTTGGGAGAAGACCGCTATTACCGATTTTGGTTTAGATATCGATATCTATAAGGGCTTATTTGGTGCAACGATTGACTGGTATAGTAAAAATACGACTGATATATTGGAAGAGCGCACTGATGTCCCTGCTAGCCGTGGTTTGACGCCACCGATTATTAATGCTGGAGCTATGGTAAATAAAGGGATTGAGATCGAATTACGTCATCAGAATCAAATTGGAGCGTTTAATTATGGTGCCAATATTGTTTTTAGCCGCTATCGAAATAAGGTGACTAAAAGATTGACAGAAACTCTTGGAACAATTGAGATCGGAAGGCCGTATGATAATTTTTTTCTGTATGACTGGATAGGAATCTTCCAAAGTCAGGCTGAGATTGATAATTCACCGAAACAGCCTAACTCAGGTGTGCTTAAACCAGGGGATCTGAAGATGAGAGACGTGGATGGTAATGGAACTATCGGCCCAGAAGACCGCATTCGTATCAGTCGGTTTCCAGATTATACCTATTCATTCAATTTGTATGCTGGTTGGAATGGATTTAATATCAGCGCATTCTTTCAAGGAGTACAAGGACAAAAAGTTCAGGTGAGTCATTGGGGCTATGAACCATTTATGCAGGGATCAGCTCCTCCGACCAAATTTTTGGATGCTTGGACACCTACGAATCCAAGTAATACCGTGCCTGCTGTTTATCTGACAGGTTATGCGGGTGTATCAGGTTATCCTTCTACATACTTTCTTCAGGATGCATCTTACCTTCGACTGAAAAATCTCTATCTGTCCTATACTTTTCCGGAGTCGATGACGAAACGGATAGCTGCAAAAGGAATTACATTGTATGTTTCCGGAGATAATCTGATTACCTGGACAAAATATGAAGGTAATGATCCCGAAAGATCGGGCTCGGGACGGTTTGCACAGTTCCCACAGATCAAAATGTATACAGCGGGGATTAAGATCAAATATTGATCGAATCCATTTGTTATAAAAAAATCGGATGTAAATATAATTTAGCAAAGATGAAAACAAAATATATTGGCATAGCTATGATCGCGATAGCTATGACGGCAATGCTGACCTCCTGCAATGAAGATTTTCTCGATAAAGACCCGACCACCAAAATTGATGGTGCCGCATTCTGGAAAACTGATGCTGATACAAAATTGGGCTTAGCAGGTGTATATCGGAGATTGCAAAGTGGATTTTATGGGCAGGGTAAATTATGGTTGGATGCTTACTCGGACAATGCGTTAGATCGACATTCTTATTATGGATTTGGTGATCTGACCCGAGGTATTGTCAACTCGACCAATGTCACAAGTACATTTTACACCATACCCTATGCAGGGATCTCTGGCTGTAATTTTTTTCTCGATAATATTGATAAATCGCCTACGGTTGATGCAAAGAAGACAGTATACAAAGCTGAAGTACGTTTTATACGGACGATGTTTTATTTTGACCTTGTTCAGGCCTTTGGTGGAGTTGTTCTTTATCAAACTGAGCCGGCAACAGTTGAAGACGCTAAAATAGCAAAGAGTTCAAAGGAGGATGTACTGAAATTTATTCATAGGGAGTTGGATTTTGCAATAGCAAACCTTCCTGACGAGGCTTATAATGGACACGCTGTGAAAGCCAGTGCTCAGGCTCTTAAAACAAAGGTGTATCTTTTCCAGCAGAATTGGTCCGCTGCCGCTGACTTGGCCAAGCAGATTATCAGTGGAGGAAAGTTTCAGATTTATCAGGGCGGATATCAAAATCTATTTCTCACAGCTACACAACAAAATAATCCGGAGATCATATTCTCCACAAAATACCTCGCACCAAATAACCCGCAGGGCGGAGAAGGGGTATTGGTTGAAATAGGCTGGTATGGTAGTATTGCTCCCTATCAAAATTTGGTGGATGCTTATGAAATGAAGAATGGAAAGCGGATCAATGAAGCTGGATCTGGTTATGTTGCTGCTAATCCTTATGAAAACAGAGACCCCCGTCTTAAAATGACAATTAAAGTGCCTACCGAAAAATACATAAATCCCAACGGTCAGGAGTTTAAGGAATCTGATCCATTGTTGACAGGTTATGTACAAAAGAAATATTTAGACTTTTCAAAACTGCCATTTGACAGAACGAAGACTCCATTGACAGATCAAAATATTGTCCATACCCGTTATGCAGATGTATTACTTATGTATGCGGAGGCCAAAAATGAGGTGAGCGGACCAGACGCAAGTATTTACAAAGCGCTTAATGAGATTAGGGAAAGAAAAGGTGTTGAGATGCCGAAAGTAGATGAGACGATTTACAATACCAAGGAAAAATTACGCGATTTCATTTTACATGAGCGTCGGATCGAATTAGCATTGGAAGGACATCGTTATTATGATCTCAAGCGGCGAAACCTGATGGAAAGTACGTTGGCTCCACTTAAAAACCCTGGTGGTGCACCGTTGAAATTCGGTGAAAAAAACAATGTACTGCCTTTTGCACAGTCAGAACTTGATCGTAACAAGAATTTGGTGCAAAATGAAGACTATAATTAAATTAGTAGCTTTTATTCCCCCTCACCTTTATCGGTGGGGGGATAATAGTTCAGCTTTAAACGATTAATATCATTTATAGCAAACCAATAAGCACAGTATGTTTACTGATTTTATCCTTTATCTTTTTTGTTAAAATTAAAACGTCTTGCAATACTGAATCCCCATCTAAATTGCCCTTTCCCCCATGAACTATTGGTCTCACTGATAAACTGTGATTCTTGTATCGCTGTTGCATTTGTAAAATTGAGATGAAATATATGTCCACCTGTGTCCATTTCCAAACCAACACCTAAAGCATTGTAGTAGCGTTGGCCAGTAACCTCTTCGCGGTATTTCTTTTTCGAGGATTGGCGGAAGGGGAGGAAATAGTCGGCAACGAATGCTATCCTCTTACTGACTTTCGCCCTACCACCAATACCGATTGCAAACATGTTATTCTGGTCATTATAGGCTGTATAATTTCGGTGAAGATAGGAGGGTACAACAGTAAGAGAAAAACTCGAACTGAATTTTCGAGCAATAATCAATTGCGTCACATAGCTCAGACGATCGCTGAACCGTTCGAAACTTGCCGCTGAATGTTTTTCTTCCGAAGCCTCCATCGCGGATACGACTGTGCTTCCAAAAAAGGCGATCGAAACAGGTACACTATTGTCTATTGTTTGTTCGACAAAGCGGTATTTGATATTACCCTCATAGAGCTGTCTGACTTCTGTGGCACCTTTTGCTCTGGCGATTCCGATGTTGATATTATCCGTTAAACCATAATCAAATCCGATCCTGATATCTGTTGAATTGTCAAGACCGAAGAAATTTTTTGCTCCGCCGGCACTCCCTCCAATATCTCCAAACCGGTGATCTACTCTGAAGTCCATTTCATTTCGATGAATGGTTTCAGTAGTTTTTAGATTGATCAAGTTGCCTGATTTAAATGTGGCAGTAACTTTTTCGTTCTTTGGCCCTTCAAGCTTGATCATTTTATCGAGATCTTCCTGTGCAACTACTTTCAGCGAAATAATAGATAGCATTATGCATAGTATACTTTTCATAATTGAATGGAGTAATTATTAGTTATAAGCAGCTTCTATTTTTACTTTCACGACCTCCGCAATTTTCTTTCCGACGATGGAGGGAATACTGATTTTATGGTCTGCCAGTCTGACATCAAAGGCTGCGATAGCTTTTATTGCACCATTCTTCACATTGAAAGTTGCCGCGGTAGAATAAGATTTACCGACACCGTGAATTTGTAAAGTACCTGAGACATTTAATTTGTAGGTGCCATCTTTGGCTAATTTTTCACATTCTTCGATCTTACCTTTAAATTCAGAGAGCGGATATTTATCGCTCTCCATATAGTTTTCATTAAAATGCTCCTGCATCAGTTTTTTATCAAATTGAAATGAAGTAATTTTTACGCGAAAGATAATTTCTCCTGTTTTGATATTTAGGGCAGACCCGGCTAAACTGCTTTTCGCTTCTATATCTTCCAGGGGGGCACTGCTGAAAAAAGAAATGGTTGCAGCTTTGGAGACTAAGGAATTTGTCTGCTGAGCGAATGTAGCTTTACTCCCGAGCAATAACAGGAGTATACTATAGATATGTATCTTATTCATATGAGTTTTGCATTAGTTTTCCGGAGTATTGCGTTTGATCCAAGCATCCAGCAATTCTATTTCTTTCGCTGTCAAGGTGCCCCCGATGGGCATCGTTTTGGTCACCAATACGACGTTGTTAATTCTTGTAATATGATCTTTGACAGAGTTATATCCGTTAAATTCCCAGCGTGCACTGGCAGGTCGTCCAGCGGTATGGCATGACCTGCATTTGGTTTCAAAAAGTGCTTTTGCAAAATTTGTATAGGATACATTTTTTACGGTAACTTCTTCTGGCCCCGGAGGTTCAGGAGATAATTCCTCTGCTTGTTTTTTCGTACATCCTGTAAGTGCAATAGCTATTATAACAATAGTCGCAATAGTCAACATGAACTTATTGTTCGGGATGAGCCGTATAGCTATTTTTAGTTTTTTCATCTGTATCATTTTTTTCTCGAAGTTGATGAAGCTATCAGCTTTATTTTTTACATATTTTTATCTGCTGTTGCTGTTCAAGGACTCGTTCGAATGTTTGGGACTCCGTTCAGCTGGCCGTTTATTTGAATAAATCATTGTAGCTTCATAAACTATAATTTAGCTAGTAGGTGCGGTAGTTGTTTTGTCATTCAAGATTGGCCATACAGCGGGGCGAGGGAAGCTAATTCCTTTGTTGTCACCACGTTGTTGATCCTGACCAAAATAGTACATAGGCCATCCTTTGAAAGTCAATTGTTTTTTACCAAAAACATCGATAACCGAAATATCTGCCGATTTTATGAGGGACGGTAAGGCTCCTTTGTCCATTTGATAGATCGGCCAGACAGCATCATTACTGAAATCGGGTTTGGTAAACGTATTTTTATTGAATTTGTCGGGATTAAAGGCATAAAGTGTTCGGCCTTTATCGTCGGTTAAATACAAGGTGCTACCGGTACCTTCCGTGTAATCTCCCAAATAGTTTTTTCCATCATGCCCGACAAGTTGTGCATTGGCAACCATGAGCAGATAATCGGGTTTTGCCACATACCAGATTTTACTTACGGCATCTCCTTTTACAGGATCAGATTGGCTGTCTCCAGCATAATAATATAGTGGCCAACCTTTGTAGGTACTTTGTTTGCTACCATCGGCTCTGGTAATTTCGCCCAGAAGACTTTTATCTATCTTCATATCAGAACTTGTCTCATTGTTATGATAAACCGGCCAGGTTGATAGACAATTTCCTGTACATGCTGACATGCCTTTTGTATCATTTGAAAAGAAATAGAGCGTTTTCCCATTAGCATCTGTCAGAATAGTTCCAAATTGCGCATTTGCAGCGGTCTGTATTCCTTTCTTTTTATCCTCAGGGGCTTTATCGTCATCTTTAGAACAAGACGAAAATAGTGATAACAAGAGAACGGCCATTAGGGCTGTTTTTACATTTTTTTTGTTGAGTTCCATAATACTAAGTTTTAATGTTGATACTACCGTTTACGACCATGCTCTGGAAAAGGTTGCCTGCAATGAAAAAAATATTTTTTTCATTGCAGGCAACCTTTCTTATTATCTCATCGTACTACATTTTATACTATATTTATCAAAAGAAAAGCAACAATATCGAGTGGCGATAAAAGAAGTTGACGAAAAATCTATCCATATTATTAAGGGATGCATAAATGAGGACCGTAGATCTCAAAAAGATCTTTATACCACATATTATGCGCTGGCACTGGGTATATGTTTACGATATGCCGATAATAAAGAAGATGCAATAGGTATTTTAAACGAGGGATTTTTTAAAGTATTTAAAAATATAATCAAATATGATTATCAAAAGCCTTTATCTGCCTGGATAAAAAAAATCATGACAAACACGGCAATAGATTTCTATCGCGCGAAAATTAGACAGGGTTACCTGGTCGATATAGCTGTGGTCGAACATGCTATTGCCGATAATGATACGATAACTCAAAAATTGAATTACGAGGATTTGCTACTGATGATACATCGGCTTCCACCGGCCTATCGTACAGTGTTTAATCTTTATGCGATTGATGGGTATGGACATGAAGAGATCAGTGATATGCTAGGTATAGCAGTTGGAACTTCAAAATCCAATTTGCATAAAGCCCGTGGACGACTTGCTGAAATGGTGAAAAACCAAGAGGAGACAAAAGGTAAAACTGGGGAGAATACATGATGGAAAAGGACAAGAACAAGATTGATGAGATCTTTAGAGAAGGTCTCGATGAAGCCAATTTTGACTTTAATGAATCGCATTGGGAGGAGATGGAGTCTCGATTGAACAATGATCGAAATAAAAGAAAGCCAACATTGTATTTCCTTACAGCACTATCTGTGGCGGCAGCCGCAGTTCTTGCTCTTTTTTTTATTTGGAATATGGAGGTACCGGTAGAAAGCAAAAAAATGGATAATTCTGGTCCATCTGCTGCTATAAATAGATCTGAGAAACAGGTAGGGGATACGATTATTCAGCATGATCTTTCACGGATAAGGCCTCAAGGAAAAACGGAAAATATAAAATCCGGGTTGAAAGAAAATGTTGATTTTAGTCTGGGGGAAAAAACTGGAGGGGAGCTGACACAAAATAATACGATAGCAGCGCTCCCAGAAGCAAATCATGGTATCCTGCGGCGGATCGATACAAAAACCGATTTTACAGTTCCGAAAATGAAATTTAAAGCTGGGCAACTACTACGTTTTAACTTATCGGTAGATCCGGTTGAAACAACAGGAGATCGGTTAGCCGCGTTGTATAATCAAAAGCAAATTGAGGAGCCCAGTGTGCCAAAAAGAGAGCCGTCGGTGTTAACACTTTTGGCAGGACCTGATCTAACGAGTGTAAAAGGTGCCGGTAAATCTTCCTTAAGTCAGAACGTTGGTTTGGCTTATTCCTATCCACTAATTAAAGGGTTGAGTGTTTCTGTTGGCGCTATCTATGCCAAGAAGAATTATAAGTCGGCATACAGCTTTTATTCTCCGTCGAATCCCCCACAACTGACACAGTTGCCTAGCCAGGTCAGTGCCGTATGTGATGTGATCGATGTCCCCCTGACAGCAAATTATACGGTATTGAAAAGTAAAAAGGTAAAGTTTAATGTAAGTGCTGGTCTGTCCAGCTATTTTATGCTGAAGGAAAAATATACATTTGACTATGAAGGTGAAGCTAATTACGGAGGCAAAAAGGGTGCAGTCTATGGGGCCAAAAGCAGTTACGAAGATAAAAAAAGTGTAAGCTATGAGGTCAATGGCGAAAACCAGCATATTTTTGGTGTAGCAGACTTTTCGATATCGGTTGAAAAGAAAATCAGCAACAAGATCAATATAGGCATAAAACCCTTTGTTAAGATACCTCTAACAGGAATAGGATATGGGAATGTGGACTTACAATCAAAAGGTGTCGCGTTTACACTCGGATTGAGTTTGTAATATGATACGATCAGTATATACCGATCAAGCTGTTCATGTTTACAGCTGAATAATTCTGTCGGACGAAAGAAAAAGAGAGGGACAATTGATTGTTTCAACCGTCTATACTGTTATACGGATAGATCATCATGCTTGAATCGGGTACAACTGTATGCAATAAAGTATGCTGTAGAAGGATAGTGGATCTTAATGAATTACAGTTGATTAATGCAGAATATTTCGTATTTTCAAGAGAACATATTATCAAATAGACTATGCATACCGGAAGAAGATACAGTCCCCAGGAATTTTTCAAATGGACTTTCCGCGATACCTTGTGGATACTTTTAATTGCTACTGTCTCTACCGCTTTATATTATTTTGGCTGGCATTTTCTTGCATTACCCTGGCAACCCCTTGCCCTGTTAGGAACTGGCTTGGCTTTCATTGTCGGGTTTAAAAATAATGCGAGTTATGGGCGTATTTGGGAAGCGAGGCAGATCTATGGCAGCGTGATCAACGACAGTCGTAATTTCGCATTTTTGGTACGTGATACAGCCGGTGGAAAGCAGAGCCCGATTGTAAAACAATTGTTCTACCGGCACTTTGCCTGGCTTACCGCATTGCGATACCAACTTAGGGAACCACGTAATTGGGAAAATACCAGTCGTAAGAGCAATCAAGAATTTCTGCGTACACATTATCGTATTCCTGAATGGGATGGCAAGTTGGAGGAAGTGTTGGGAAGCTACCTGGAAGAAAACGAACTCACTTATATTCTGTCCAAAAAGAATAGGGCAACCCAATTGTTGGCATTACAGTCGGAACAAGTTGCTGCCCTGAAAAAAGAGGGGTATATCAATGATATTCAATGGTTGGAGTTGCAACAGGGGATCATCAGGCTGATCGATGACCAGGGAAAAGCAGAGCGTATCAAAAACTTTCCTTATCCGCGCAACTTCGCTTCGGTTACGACTTATCTGATGTTTGTTTTTATTTTGTTATTGCCTTTCGGTTTGCTCCGGGAGTATGATAAATTGGGCGAGGGGACATTTTTGGAGGGATATAGTATTTGGCTTAATGTTGTGTTTTCGACAATCGTAGCTTGGGCGTTTCATGTTTTGGATACCATAGGAGAGAGCTCCGTCAATCCTTTTGAAGGTAGTGCCAATGATATTCCGATTACGCAGATTAGCCGAATGATCGAAATTGATATGCGTGATATGTTGGATGAGACTTCGCTTCCGCAACCTATTGTTGCTGAAAATAATATTTTGATGTAAATTGTTTATTCTGCCTTTCATAGCTTTTTTAGCTCAAAAACAGCATGCGGATAAAAGATTGAAAAAAGAAACAAAAAAATATCTACTATTTTAGTAGATATTTTTTTGTTTTTATGATTTTAGATTTTTATATTTGTACTATCATAATTTAGGTTTATAATTGGTTATTTAAAGGTTTTCATTCTCCCCGTTTGAAAACCTTTTTTTGTTGATGTATTGTTTTAATCAATGATCAATTCATGGTCTATTTGTAGTTCAATATGTTCTTGTGAAAAAGATCCTGCACTGGTTCTAATTTTAATGTAAGGTCCCTGTATTTATCATTTCTCTCATCCTTTTCGGGAGTATAGGGAAATGTATATCTTAAACTGAAAGTGCTCGAGCTTTTGTTGGAAATATTATTCGTTTCATTCACTATGCTAGGAGTCTGTTAGTTCATTCGCATCTTATGAATCTTGTTTGAAACATAGGCATTATATTGTATGAAGCTTGGATATTGCTCTGTTTTAGCCATTTCTGGGATAATAATGGCTAATTCAGTACCCAAATCTAAAAACTGTGTCTCTAGGAGCTTAAACCTATTTTCATCAGCACCCTGTTTAGCCTTGGTCATTTCAGCGCATAGGTTTTCCAGCTTATCCAAATATTTTTCTGCTTTCTCATTGTTTAACTTGGGACGATTTGCGTTTCCTACCTGTTCTGTCGCTTGTCTATTTTGCGCATTGTCCTCTTTTTTGCCCGACTGATTATTGTTGAAGAATGTATTTAAACCAAAAGCTAGTAGTGTAAACAGGGGTAGAACAATCAGCATGATAACCGGCCTGCCACCGTATTTTTTAAATTTAATGTAAGCATAATATAAAAGTATACCTCCCAATATAAGTAAACCGATTGCTAAACCTATATTTCCTAAAAATTCATAAACAGGAAGTAATATTCTTGGGATTCTATACGATGATTGCTCACTAAAATAGCTGACTCCAAGAGCCAAAAAAAATGCGCCAATAAATCCCATCGCGAAGGATTTAACTTTTTCTGCAATTGCCTGAACGTTGTTTGCTGTTGTCATTTTGTCTAAGGTCTAGCGGGCTGAACAAATAGCATCAGCCTTTATAAACTAAAATTAATGACTACTATAAAATTAAATCTTATCTATTTACAATCCGTGATATCCCGTTTACAATTCGATAAATTGGAGGCCTGAATACAGGTTACCTCTTATTAGATCTTCACTACTGATTAGTAATATGCTATGCCGGATTAAGATCGATCAATTCGTGGTGATATCTATGTAAAGATTTTTGAAGGGATATTTCAACGAAACCAGTTAATATTATGCTATTTTTCAATAGAAGGTGTAGCTCAGATCGAGGATGCGATCTTCAAAATAATGAGCCATTTTAGCGGTTTCAGATTTTCGTTGTATGGTCGTTAGAAAGCCTTTTTTATTATAGGTCATAATCAACTCGCTTACTTTTTGTCCATTCCAGCTATTTTGCATCAACACAAGATTTTTGTTTTTGTCGTAGGTATATTTTTCACTTCTAGGCTCAATACTGGCATTTGTTTCACTTATTGCCAAAAGAAGACCATCTTTAAAGTCATATTTTTCGGAGGGTATTGTCTTGGCTGCACAGCCAGAATGGAGAAATTGAACAATAGGATGACCATTTAGATAGTAATAGGTTATCTTCTGGTGGCAGGTATCTTGACTATCCCCATTTTTTACAAAATCGAAGAATTCTGTAAGTTCCTCTGCCTCAAATTTGTTCTCTTTAAAATAACGATATCGCCAGGAAGAAAATTTATTTTCATTGATCATGTTATTTAAAAGATTTTCATCCGGCCAAGATCCTTTGAGAATGATTTGATCTAAACCGGGAACGGGTTCTCCCATCCAATCATTATTTTGTGTTCTATTAGGCATTTGTGCATTCAACGAAAAGATTTTGATATTGTCAATTCGATTCTTTTCGTCATATCCATACAGCTTTATTTTTACAATACCACTATGATAATCAATTCTCCCTTCCCTAATGACAAGACCATTGGTATCATAGCGATATGCTGTATAAAAAACAGTGTCTATTTTTTCTTTATTGTATCGGGTCATGCTTATGCTCGACAAAAGGCCTTGGAAATCAAATGTATAATGGTTGGCAATTCCATTTTCCTGACTTTTGAGAGTCACATTTTTTACCCTATTTTCCTTCATAAAAGTTGGATTGAACGGGAATATTGTCTTTGTGAAATAACCTTCGGTCTCAACCGGTGCAACCTGATAGAAAGATGTCACTTGAGCTTTTCCGGCCATTGGGCCAAAGCATGCCAAAATACTGATGAAAAGGGGGAAAAGACTGTACTTCAGGTTTATCATACTTTAAAAATTATACTGGATCGTAACAGAATTACAGTGTGGTTTCATAAAAAACAACAATATCATTACCAAGCGTGGATATTTTGAGTGTATTGTTATTTCCATTGTTCCAGGTTATTGCAACCGACTGTAGGATTTTGTCTTCAATTTTTTCCCCTTCCCGATATAAGACCTCCCATTTATATTCGTTGCCTTCGCTATCTTTAAAGCTAGATGTTCCTTCATGCAGTACTGTATTTAATTTAAAGACCGATTTAAAACTTCCAATATGTTGTATCAGGTTATAAACTGCGAATACATTGGTATTTGGTATCTGCACAGTCTCTGAGGAATTTACATCATATCCTGAGGTCACAGTTAAAAGCATTCCGTTTTGAAATATTTGCCTTGAAATGTAATTGTCATACTCACTTTCGCTCAAGGATTCAGATATTTTGCCACTTTCCCATTTATTGGCGAAGGGTTGAGCGAATTGTTTCAACCAATCAGAAAGCTTATCCGTATTCTCCTTCGGTGGCTGTATTGTTGCTAAATTATCTTTTATAAGATAACCCTTAACATTATTATGTGTTACTTTCATCCAATAAGTTCTTGCTCCATTTATGACCGCTGAATTGCCTAGCATGACCAGCTTACCTACATCCGAATTATTGACGGTCACTTTAGAACCATAGGTAACCGTCGTTAGGACATTTGCTTGTTCGCTGGGACTTTCATAAAGTTTCACCCCCTCAGACAGCGAAGCATAATAGGTTTTGGACATTTGCTGTGCAAATGCATTTAAGCTAAAAACAAATGCTAAAAAACTGAAAATCCAAGTCTTTTTATGAATGAATGTTTTGAGGCTTACCATAGAGATAATTTATTTTATGGATCAATCTGTTCGCTTCATCACAATTGAAACCGCCGAAGGCAGCATGAATGCCTTAAAGGGAAGATTGACGAATGAATAAACAAATTTATATAGATGAAATATAGCTATAATTGTAATTTTATTCTATAAAATTTTTATTTTAAATTACAATGAATGGGTGGGGTGCTTTTTTTACCCTTCAAAATTTACAGGTATGATTAGAAAAATTGAAACGAGTGATTATCAAAATCTGATTCAAATATGGGAGAGCGCTGTGTTGAACACACATGATTTTCTGAAAGAGGAGGATTTTAATTATTATAAGGCGCAAATTCCATCCTATTTTGAGCATGTTGCGTTGTTGGGGTATGAGGAAAATGGCGTATTGGTTGCGTTTATGGGGATTGCTGGAGAGAACCTGGAAATGTTATTTATTCACAATGATTTTCGTGGTAAAGGAATTGGAAAACAACTGATTTATCACGCAATAAAACATCTGGAGGTGGCTAACGTCGATGTAAATGAGCAAAATATCCAAGCCGTGGATTTCTACAAGCATATCGGATTTAAAGTTCTTAAAAGATCCGCATTGGACGGACAAGGTAAAGAATATCCGATCCTACACATGGGATTAGAAACTGATACCTATTAAGCTGCAGTGCTATTATTTTATTTGCGAATATTAAAGACTAAACCAGCTTCAACTCCGAAGATATGTGTCCTATCATGATAGTTCTCAGATTGGAATGGAATTAGTATTTTATAATGAGGTGAGTGTGAAACTGTCAAAACAACCAATAATAACCTGGAAGGTAAGCTTTTTAACATAGTTAACTTGTTGTTGTATTTTTTTGTGTTAAATGTCGGATAAAACGGTAGGCTTAGCCACTGCCCAAATCTCTAAATCGTAGGAGTTAATCTTATTAAATAAACATCTGTTTAATTAATTATTGAATATATGGAGAATTATTAAAATTTACGTAATTGCCACAAATAATTTTCAATCAACAGCTTCAACTTTATTGTGGGGGCTATTGACGGGGCAAATCTATCTGTTACTTCATGTTGTAGCGAATCAATGGAAACTGGCGTTTGATATTATGCTAATCAAATAGATAAATTATGAAACCATCATGATTTATTCAAACCGAGTGAAGCGAGCTCATGAATGCCACATACAACATACACTCGATGAATAAATCTGATAGCTTCATCACAACTGAAAACAAATTTATACAGATGAAAAAATATCTAAAATTATTGCTCCTATCCCTAGTTTTTATTACTGTTGGAGCTTGTAAAAGTAATGACGATAACGTATACTGTGCCGAGATTTATATTCCAATGGTAAGTAACATTAATTACCTAAATGAAAATGGAAAGGATTTAATTTTTAGTGACAACCCGCTTTATCCTGCCGAAGGAATTGAAATATATAAAATAGCACCAAACGACCAACGTATTTCCCTTCCTTTTACAATAAACAGCGAGCAAAAGTTTATTGCCGTTAATTTAGAAAAAATGGAAAATGGAACATTCTATATACAACTCAAACCCGGTGTAATAGACAGAGTAAACTATACAGCTAAAATTGATGAAGGTGATCCCTGCCGAGATTATAAACTAACGGAATTAAAACAAAATGATAAATCAGGTCAATATGATAAAAAAACGCAGGTTTGGACTTTTCGAAAATAGGATTACTGAAATTTCTGTTGATCGATTTTTCTTGGGAGGACTTCTATCAACATCAAAGTCAGAACAGCAAATGTAGCAAGTTCCGGATTTTATCTTTTTAACTTTCAAGATAGCTTTGTGTTAACTAAATACATCAAGCGATATGCAGATTTTTAAAGATAAGGTTATCCTCATTACGGGAGCCAATAGGGGAATAGGTGGGGCACTCGTAAAGGCTTCACTAAATAATGGGGCAAGAAAGATTTATGCTACCTGTAGAGATTTAAATACAATGCCAGTATTTGATGATAGCAGGGTCGTAACATTGTCCTTGGATATAACAGATGATAAGCAGATTACGATGGTTGCAAGGGTCGCCCAGGACACTGAAATCCTCATCAATAATGCGGGCGTTTTAAGCGCAGGAAATATTTTGGAAGGCGATCTGTTGGGAATGGATAATGATATGAAGGTAAATTATTTTGGAACAATAAAGATGATGCGCGCGTTTGCTCCTATTCTGAGAAAAAATAAACCATCGAAAATAATCAACATTGTTTCAATTGCAGCTTATTCGCCTTTACCATCTATTGCCGGATATGCTGCTTCAAAAGCAGCCCTCTTTTCTGCCACACAATCTGTCAGAATCGAATTGGCTAAAGAAGTAATTGCTGTTTATGCAGTCAATCCAGGAGCAATTGATACAGATATGAACAAAGGAAGTGATTGGGATATGCCGGATCCGGATAGCACAGTCCTAAAAATATTGGAATATGTATCTAAGGGTAAACTTGATATTGTTCCGGATGAGATGGGACAAGGGATGTACAATATCTGGCGAGAAGATCCTTCTAAGCTAGCAAAGATCTTTTCAGATCTATATTATGCAGAAAATACGAACTAGAGACGTTAAGCACGATCTTCACATGAGCCCAATTTTTACCCAGTCGAATTCAACAGGGTAAAAATTGGGCTCATGATCTTAAATAATCGAACTAACATCGGTAATCGGCAGGCTGTTATTGTAATATCTGTTTAAATAGACCATCATTATATTAGATTGTTTCACCGTCAGTATCCAAACTGGTACACGAATCCCTTGTTTAATTCACTATAAAACACTATCTTTTTTATAATTTTAAAACTTAGAAACGAGGAATAGTAATGTCATTAATAGATTTATCAAAACGTGTAGCGCTAGGCATAGATATCGGAGGCACCAATACGAAATTCGGGGTAGTCAATCATCGGGGTGAGGTACTTGAAAAAGGAAGTATAAGAACGAATGATTATGAGCATGTTGAAGAGTTTATAGACGCTTTGTATGAGAAAGCTCATCCTTTTATCGAAATGTTTGGCGGGGAAGAGAACTTTGATGGAATTGGAGTTGGTGCTCCCGATGCAAATTATTATACTGGGACAATAGACCATGCCCCCAATCTTCCATGGAAAGGCGTGATTCGATTTAGTGATTTAATGACTGCCAAATTCAATATTCCCTGTACCATAACCAACGATGCGAATGCGGCAGCCTATGGTGAAATGCTTTTTGGGGCAGCAAGAGGAATGAAGGATTTTATTATGATCACTTTAGGAACTGGCGTAGGAAGCGGCATTGTTGCTGGCGGGAAGCTTATTTATGGACATGATGGATTTGCAGGAGAACTGGGACATACGATCGTCAAACCGGGAGGAAGAAAGCATTGGAGCACAGGTTCTGAGGGAAGTCTGGAAGCCTATGCTTCTGCAACGGGAATCACAATTACTGCGAAAAAAATGAGAGCTGAATTTCCGGAGTCAATGCTGAATCAATATCCCGAAGACGCCATCAACTCCAAAACTGTTCATGAATGTGCGGAAAAAGGTGACCCCATTGCTATTGAAGTCTTTAGGTATACTGGTCAGAAACTGGGGGAAGCATTGGCAAATTTTGTGATGTTCTCCTCTCCGGAAGCTATTTTGCTGTTTGGTGGTGTAATTAAAGCTGGTGATTTTATTTTAAAACCTGCGAAGTTACATATGGAAAGGAATCTTTTTCCCTTATTTAGAAATAAGGTGAAACTGGTTTTCAGTGAACTGGAGGAAGCAGATGCAGCCATTCTCGGAGCGAGTGCTTTGGTTTGGGAAAAGTAATTATAATGGTGCATATTTAATTTGTGAGAGAGGGGCAGAGTTTTTATTATTAAAGGGCATAGTATTTGCTTAATATATTCTTTAAAAATTGAAAACTTTCTACACAATTAAAAAACAAATTTAAATAGATGAAAAAGACCATTTTACTTTTTGTATTGCTCTGCACTGCTTTTTTTTCAAAAGCAGATCAACTTTCGGCACTAACA
>RCUL01000038.1_pt1 | contig 161301 bp, 131 predicted proteins | sample 2167521 | NCBI WGS metagenome assembly RCUL01 (sample SAMN09932745, study PRJNA488358) | compost metagenome | feature: garden; material: soil; isolation source: compost soil in acetic acid-enriched culture | place: Germany: Experimental Botanical Garden Goettingen | collected 2016-01-27
TGCCACCCCGACTGAAAAGCTCTAACGAAAGTTAGGGCTTTTTTTGTTTCTAGGCGGGATGAGAATCTACGACCTCTTAAGGACTATAAGGTTCGATCCGGAGGAGGTTCAGGGTTGTGTTTGGGCATTGTGTGGCTGAGCCAATCCTGCCACCCCGACTGAAAAGCTCTAACGAAAGTTAGGGCTTTTTTTGTTTTTGGGAAGGATGAGAGCTTGCGACCTCAAAATGTTAAAGAGATTTCCGAATGATAACTTGAGTAGGATTGCGTTCGTTTAAAGTTTTCTTTTGAAGTATAGCCTTAGCTGCCGCTTTTCCCATTGCCCGGAAATCGGTAGATATTACCGTAATTCCCCCCTCAAGGATCTCTTTGACGTCAGTATCATTATAGGAAATAAGGCCTATATCCTCGCCCAATGTAAATCCATGTTTTTTTGCCAATTTAATTAAGGATACGTCATCCGAATCGTAGCGACTAAAGGTGATAAAGGCTGTATGCTTCTTAAACTTTGTCTCATCTACGTCTGGAATAATGTCATAATTGATGCTTGACTCTTCGCAGTATCGAACGAAACCTTTGATGACATGTTCGGCATGTAAAGCTTCAGGATGTGCGATCAATATAATCCTTTGATACTTTTGAATATTATTCTGCAATAAGGAAAGGCTATTATAAATATCGTATTCATAGTCCTGATAGATAGCCGTATAATTTCCGGAGAGTCCCAATTGATTGTAGTCGATAATAATCCGTTTGTTCGGAGGGATGAGATTGATGATCGGAGATGGGTCTTCTTTCAGGAATGTAACAATAACAAAATGCGTATAGTTGTTGATGTTTTCAGTGATAATATTACGAAAGACATTAAAGTTGTGATGGTGAAAATAGACGTCGATCGCTGCGGTCCCCTTGGTCTCTACTAATAAAGATTGATAAATCTGTTCACGCATGGTATTCATTTTATCCAGGAGTAACAGGATGCGATAAGAATGCTCCACCTGTTTTTTCTTTACATAATATCCTTTGCGATAGACAGACTCAATTATCCCTTTTTCGAGTAGATAATTAAGACCTTTCAAGACCGTCTCTTTGCTCATGCCGAGTTGGTCCTGCAATTGATTTAAAGAAGGAATACGGTCTCCAATATGTAGATCGTTCTTTTCGATCAATGCATGAATGTGATCTACTAGTTGAAGATATTTCATGCGAGACCCGTTGCCTGTTTCGTTTGTAGTGGACATGTGATGAATAGTCATTTACGATAATAGAGTCAAACTTAGATAAACTTGTTTTTATATGCAAGTCTTGATATTATTCAGATAACGGAATATGTTTGATGATTTTCTCCCCCCCCCTTGAAGATATTTTCAAGAAGAAACACATCTTTTTTTATTTTTTTTTTGCAGGGGCAAATATAATTTATACTTTTATAAAAGCAAACCAGTCTAGACCAGACTAGATTGCAACGAATAACTAATTATAAATACTATTATGACTCTATTTCATCTAAAGGCGGCTCTGCTTTTATTGGGGATTTTTTTTCTAGCGTTGTCCTCCTTTGGACAACAGCCCACTTCTGTCAAAGGAAGAGTGATGGATGTCGAAGGGCTTCCTTTGGTCGGAGTTACAGTATCTAATCAGTATAAAACTGTAACAACTTCCACAGACTCATTGGGTAATTTTTCTATATCGCCCATCTCTCAAGGTGAATTATTACTTTTTTCAATGGTTGGCTATGTTACTGTAAAACATGCGGCCAAATTGGATCGTTCCCAGAATATCCAGCTTTCACGAAGCGAACAGATACTCGATGACGTTGTTGTCATCGGCTATGGGACAACAACCAAACGCGATCTGACGGGAGCTGTAGGTCAAGCTAATTTGACAGATATGCGTAAAGCCCCTGTTGCCAATTTCGAGGAGGCCTTAGCCGGTCGGGTGGCTGGTGTTAAGGTAAGTTCAAATGATGGACAGCCAGGAGCGGAACTCAGTATCGTTATTCGAGGTAATAACTCGGTCACACAAGATAACTCTCCACTCTATGTCGTTGATGGATTTCCGGTCGAAACATCTGTTGGGAATACCATTAATCCCGAAGAGATTGAGTCCTTGGAGGTGTTGAAGGATGCTTCTGCGACAGCGATTTACGGCGCTAGAGGAGCCAACGGGGTGATTCTTATTACAACCAAAAAAGGTAAAGTTGGAACCCCGGTCATTAACTACAACGGTTGGGTAGGACTCAATCAGATCCTAAAAACGCAAGAACTGCTAAATCCATACGAATTTGTGAAATATCAATTGGAACAGAATCCCACCCTGTATACAAATATATACCTAAAGGATGGTAAAACCCTTGAAGATTATCGCAATATGGAGGGGATCAATTGGCAGGACAAAGTTTTTAGAAAAGCTGTTACCCACAATCATTCTATAGCGATACGTGGGGGGACGGATCGTACACGATATGCAATCTCTGGATCATTATTGGATCAGGATGGGATAATCCTAAACAGTGGATTTAATAAATATCAAGGAAGAGTAGTGCTGGACCAGACTATAAATAACAAATTGAAAATAGGCTTGAATCTAAACTATACGGCCTTTAAACGATATGGTACCGTGGTGTCAGAATCTCAACCTAGCCCGACTGCGAGCCTGATGTATGGGCTCTGGGGGTTTCGGCCAATCACTGGAAATGCGTTGACGGATGCTTCTTTGATAGACGATCTTTTTGATCCGGATATGGATCCAAGCTTAGGTACCGATTTACGGATCAATCCTTATCTCGCTGTGCAGAATGAGTATAATCCCCTGTTCAGTACAAATCTTGTTGCTAATGGTTATCTGGAATATAAATTGGGATCGGAGTTGACGTTTAGGGCTACTGGTGGCTATACGCGTATAAACCAACGACGGGAAGTATTCTTTAACTCAAAATCCAGAGCAGGACATCCCTTTTCAAACAATAAAGTAAATGGTTCTATTTGGAATAACGAAGTCACCAATCTATTAAATGAGAATACCCTGTCTTATGACAAGAAGTTTAATGGGGGGCATCGGCTAAAGGCGGTCGTCGGGTTCACAGTGCAAGATGTCCGAAATTATACCAACGGATTTACGTCCATTTTGGTGCCTAATGAATTATTAGGTATTAAAGGCCTGGACGAAGGACAGATTACGATGGCGCCAGTGACTGACGCATCCAATGGGCTGATATCTTATTTGGGGCGGGTTGATTATAATTATCGATCAAAGTATTTGCTGACACTGTCTTTCAGAAGTGACGGTTCCTCTAAATTTCCGAAATCCAACAGATGGGCTTATTTCCCTTCGGGATCTTTTGCGTGGCGATTGAAAGAGGAAAACTTTTTGAAACCGATCAAGATTATCAGTGATGCAAAATTGCGCGTTGGCATAGGTTCTACCGGAAATAATCGTGTATCAGAGTATGCATCATTAACGGCCTTACAGATGAATCCCGCTTCAGGCTACAGTGTAGGTAACAGCGCCGGTCAGGGAATGGTGCCGACGAATCTTGGAAATCCAAACTTAAAATGGGAGACCACCGTTCAAACCAATGTTGGCCTCGACCTCTCCATACTCAAGAATAGAGTGTCCCTTACAACGGATTATTATCACAAGGAGACACGTGATCTATTATTGAATGCAACCTTGGCTCCCAGTATGGGATTCCTGACAGGCTTCAAAAATATTGGTCGGGTATCTAACAGCGGTATCGAATTTACATTGGAGACCAAAAACGTACAGACTCCAAATTTCTCATGGAGTTCAAGTTTTAATATTGCATTTAATAAAAACAAAGTTCTTGAACTCAATGAAGGAGAGCCGAGTTTGGCAACACGTGTCACTTGGGGAAATTTCAATAATGCATATCCTTATATCGCAATACCAGGACAGCCAATTGCCTTGTTTTATGGGTATCTTTTTGATGGTGTCTATCAGTACGCAGATTTTGACCTCGTCAAAGGAAACTATCTACTGAAAGCGGGACAACCCAATAATGGAGTCCCCAGAGCTAGCATTAAACCAGGTGATATTCGCTTTAAGGATATCAATGGCGATGGACAGGTTGACAATTATGACCTGACAATAATAGGCAATCCAAATCCAAAACATATCGGCGGATTTAACAATAACCTCAATTATAAAAACTTCGATCTGAATGTTTTTTTACAATGGAGCTATGGCGGGGATATCTTAAATGCTAATCGCATTGAGTTTGAAGGCGGAGATCCTGTTGCTCGTGGTTTTCTGAATATGTTTGCTTCTTTCGCTGATCGCTGGACACCGGAAAACCAGACCAATTCGCTATATCGTGTCGGCGGTCAGGGGCCAGCAGTGTATTCTTCCAGAACAATTGAGGATGGATCCTATTTACGACTCAAGACCCTGTCTTTAGGATATACTTTCAATGCTGATCAGCTCCGAAGATTACGAATGAAATCCATACGACTTTATGTCGCTGCACAAAATCTAGTTACATGGACAAAATATTCAGGGCTCGATCCTGAAGTGAGCACCCGTCCTGGAGCATTGACACCTTCGTTTGATTGGTCCGCTTATCCTCGCCCTCGTACGATGACAGTCGGAATTGACCTTAATTTTTAAACTAACCTTTGATCAAGATGAAACGCATTTTTATTTTTTCTATATGTATCGCTTTTCTAACCAGTTCATGTTCCAAATTGCTGGATAAAGAACCTGACTTTGTGACCACTGAAAAATATTTTCGAAATGAAAGCGAATTGATGAATAGTCTGAATGGAGTCTATAACAGGCTGATCGACACCTATGGGCGGATGTATAGCCGTGGGCTTTTTAGCTATCTTGTCGTTAGTGATGAGGCCTATTTCAAAAATATATCAATCAACAATATTCGAGTGATGGTCATGGACGCTGCTGATTTGGACATTACTAGACTATGGGAAACCTTATACGAAGGGATAAATAGAGCAAATCTATTATTGGAAAATGTTGATCGTGTAGAGATGGATATCACCAAAAGAAACGCCATCAAGGGCGAAGCACTCTTTATGCGCGGATATTACTATTATATCCTAACCGATTTCTTTGGAAAAGTTCCTTTAAAACTATCTTCTACGCAGTCTCCCAACGACCCTTACCCAGCTCAGGCGACCCTGGCGGCTTTGTATACGCAAATTGTGAAAGATATGCAGGAAGCGGAAAACCTGGTTTACGAAAGCGGAGTGGTGCCTAATGAAAGAGTGTGCAAAACGGCTGTTCAGGCCGTACTGGCCCGTGTGTTTTTAAAAATGGCGGGACAGCCCCTCAATGACCATGCTCGCTATCAAAATGTTATTGAATATACGGATAAAGTGATTGCTTCAGGAAAGCATCAGCTCAATCCCAATTATAAGCAAATATTTATCAACCATTCACAAGATATCAATGAGCCGAAAGAATGCCTTTGGGAAGTTGGCATGTTTGGAAATAAGATCGGCAACATCGATCAGGCTGGAATGGTTGGTATTGAGAACGGTATCGAATGCCCCGATGAACGTATTGGATATTCAGGCGGAGCAATGCGGATTACAGCCAAATTATACGATTTGTTTGGTCAGAAAGATACGATGCGGCGCGATTGGAGTATTAGCCCTTACCGATTTGTGACCACGGCGGGAGTTACGCAAAAACAATATTATAGTGCAGCTCAACTTTATGATCGAAACCCTGGAAAATGGAGACGGGAGTATGAGACCGGTACCAAAGTAAGAAGTGCTAATTCAACCAATTTTCCAATTATAAGGTATAGCGATGTATTACTGATGAAAGCTGAGGCAGAAAATAAGGTCAACGAATCCCCGACTACAGCCGCCTATGAAGCAATCAATCAAGTGCGTAGGAGAGCTTTTGGTAAGGCGTTAAATGAGGTTAATGAAGATAGTGATGCGCCTAGCGGAATGGATAAAATAGCCTTTCTAGACTATATAAAAGACGAACGCCTGCGCGAATTTTGTTTTGAGGGTATCCGGAGACATGATCTGATTCGTTGGGGAATTTATATGCCCACTATGAATGCCTTGGGACGCGATATTTCAGTCAATGCACCTGCGGCACATCGATATGGTGGTAATGCTGGCCTGAACACGACGGAGAGAAATGTGCTGTTTCCCATACCAAATACGGAGATAACCATTAATAAACAGATTGTCCAAAATCCAGGTTGGTAAATCTGGTGGATCACAAAATAAATAGACACAGATGAAAATATCGATGATGTATCTCATGCTGGCCGTATTGTGTGCCAGTTGTATGAAAGAGGATATCGCCAGTGCCGATATAGACGTTAGGACGAATGCCTCAAGTTACAAGGTAGGTGATACCGTTGTATTCCGATTTGAGGGAAGCCCTGACAATATTGTATTCTATTCTGGAGAGAACGGACACAACTATGACTTGAAAGATCGACTTTATGCAGATAACGATTTACAGGTAGATTTCAAAACACTCGTACAATGGGGTGTTATCTATGATAATCTAAAATTATTGGTTTCCAATAATTTCAGCGGAATATACACGAAAGAAGAGGTTGATAAAGCCGCCTGGACAGATATTTCAGACAAAGCCGTTTTCTCCACCGGGCAAGATAATACGCCTTCCGGAACTGTAAGTTTAAAATCGTATCTCAGTCCGGTTGATACAGGATCAATATATCTGGCGTTCCGATATACCGACTTTCAAAAGCCGCAACAGAACAGATGGGTCATTCGCAGTTTTAATGCGGTAAAAGTATCGCCAGAAGGCGTGCAGACGAATGTAGCTACGATATCCAATGCAGGCTGGAATGCCGTAAGTTTTCTAAATGACAGTAAGGCGTGGACAATTTCGACAACACAGCTATTGATGTATGGTGGTGTTGCATCCGATACCGATAATGATGATTGGGTGATTACCAAAGGTTTTAAAGTAAAGGAATCCATCGCGGACAAAGGAATAGCACTTAAAAATATTAGTTCAAATCTGCGGGAATACAGCTATGTGTACAAGACCCCAGGCGTCTATAAAGCTGTATTTGAAACCTCCTCCGACCGGTATAGTGGCCGCAAAGCGGGGTACGCCGAAGTGACAATAACCATTACACCATGATCGATATGCAACGGTTAAATAGCGGATACAGTCATTGCGCTGGGGTATGGAAGACGATGATGATACTGCCATTTTTATGCTTCGCAAATGTTTTCGCACAAAGCGGGGCTGATGTCCGCCTAGAAAATAGTGTGCTGCAACTGATCTGGCGTGAGGGTAAAAATGGCTATCAGCTTCAATCCCTCGCCTTGAAAGATGGAGCGGGAGGAAAAAAACAGCTAACGATGGCGACACAGCAGCGAACGATCCTTTACGCTAAACATAAGCCGCTGGATAAATCTTCTATTGTTTATGATCATGATGGGAAGCTCATTCATTTTCCAGACTCTCAATATCGTTATGTAATTCCAATCTGGTCGCAAAGTTTATCACCTGTGAGCCTAAATACAGCTGGTGAAATATTACACTACCAGCCGACTATAGCGGCTTCAGCTTCACCCTCGGGGTTGAGATTTCAATACGAAAACGAAAAAATTGCCCTGTCAGAAGAATGGAACCTTGATCCAGATCATACGCATGATATCCGTGTGCAGATGACTTTAAAAGCGAAACAAAGCGGCTATTATTCCCTGTCGTCACCATCACTGGCGATTGGTGATCGCAAGCAGTTTCAGTGGGCGGTGATTCCGGGATTATTCCAAGGAGCAGCGCTCAATCCTGACTTTGTGGATGCCTACGCTTACGGACATGGTATCCCAGATCGTCCGGTCATTGTCCGTGAACGTACAGCCTCTACATTAGCAGCGCTGTTAACGACACAATCTGGAGTGACCTTAGCGACCGTAGCTGAACCCGGAACTGCAAGGGATCCCTGGTTGAAAGACGCAAAGACTCATGCGGACTGGAAACTTGGATTGTCATTGATGAATCGAAATAATGAGCTTACACCGACACTCTATCATCCAGTACTGGGTGAGGCTGGGTCTTACTTGAACGAAGGACAAGAGATAACATTTTCTTTTCGATATACAATTCAGCAAACTTCGTGGTACAATGTCCTAGGGCATGTGATAAAAGATGTTTATAAGTTTAGTGATTTTTTAAAATTGAAAGAGACAAATCGTTCCTTAACGGATCGCCTTTACGCGATGTATGATTATGTCTTAGCAGATAGCACTTCCAAGTGGCGGACCGTAAGTGATAACAATACGGTGATTGGTGCTCAGGATTATCTGGGTGGCGTGTATGGATCTGCAAAAGATGCCATGAAAAATTCCGATTACGGTGCGATGTGGATGCTGGCTAGACTGACTGGAGATACCACACTCAAACAGCAACGACTCCCTGCAGCCTTAAACTTCAAGTTGCAGCAACAACAGCGAGAGCCTGGGTTCTTTTATGGATCAGCTGCCGGGCAGTATTACCTATATCGCAGTCAACAGTTTACCGAAGAATGGGGGCCGTATAGCGAACCCATTGGCACCAGCTATTACATGTTGATGGATATCGGCAACATATTGCTTTTTGAACCAGATCGATCTGATCTTAAACAAGCCTTGCGTAAAGCCGCAGATTGGCTGTTGTCAACAATGCATCCCGATGGGCATTGGGAGGTTGCATATGATAATAAATCAGGCCGCCCCATGTTTGAGGATGTAGCCGATCTCCGACCAACATTTTATGGACTCTTTGTTGCACATCAGTTGCTAAAGGACGAAAAATATCGGGCTGGAGCAATTAAGGCCGCAAACTGGTTTGTCGAACATGCAGCAAAAAAAGGATGGTTCCTGGGTGTCTGTGGTGATACGCGATTTGCTCCTGATTTTGCAACAGCACAGTCTATACAGGCCCTCCTCGATATGTATACATTGACCAAGGATCCACGCTATCAAACAGCAGCTTATCAGGTCACCAGATACTATACAACATCGATCTATACGCATCCGATCCCCTCTCGCGAGATCAAACGCGTGAATGGAACCGCTCGTCAAGATTGGGAAATCAGTCAAGCGGGGCTGGGATTTGAACATGGAGGTATTATGGGCTCTGCAAATCATCATGGTCCTATTCTGTTATCGAGTCATGCGGGGCTGTTTGTAAGACTGTATGCACAGACGAAAGATAGCCTACTGCTGGATATGGCAAGAGCAGCAGCCTGGGGACGGGATGCTTTTGTGGATGCCAATACCGGAGTCGCTTCCTATTACTGGGATGCGATGAATAAAGGGGCCGGGCCATTTCCACATCATGCCTGGTGGCAATTGGGATGGATTACCGATTATCTGCTCTCCGAGGCAGCGGTTCGTTCCAATGGTAAAATCTCCTTTCCGAGTGGATTTATAACACCTAAAGTTGGGCCACACCGCAGTTACGGCTTTGATAAAGGGAGAATATTTGGCAGGTCTGTCGATTTGAAAATGAAAAAGGGACTTATCAGCCTCGATAATGCACAGATAGATTATATCCTGGCAACGAACAGTGATACTAAGGAGCTCTATATTGTTTTGCTGAACAATAGTGTGGATCGGCAGGAGATTCAACTCAAGTTGGATAAAGGCCAATCCCAGCGTCTATTTGGATCAGAACAGCGGGAAGCTTGTCTTCTCAATGCCAATGGGGAGAATGAAATCGGAATGGCAGCATCTCCAGACTGGAAAATCACACTGCCAGCTACGGGACTAAAAGTAATGAAAATCAACTATCAATAACCATTTAAAATTAACTAATAGCATGAATAGCAACATTAAACATTTAAAAAACTTTTGGATTTTACCAGGATTCTTTGGACTAATGTTTACGGTTTTAAGTTGTACAGGGATCGAAAAGAGCTTACAGCAAAATGAACAGCAAAATCAACAACAAGTAGAACATAAACTTGCACGAATGGCGTCTGCTGCCGGGCAATTGGATTCACCTATGGTGAAAAGTCTGGCTTATCAGGTTATCGTAAACAATGATACCTTGGACGTATGGCAAGAAACCTGTTATGATTTGGCCCAAAATGGCGGACAAACGGATGTACATACCGCATTGTTTAATTATGTGCCCGGTACTCAGGTCAAGATTATTTGTAGCAGTGCATTCTCAAATTTTACGCTTTCGCCTAAAAGATTGAATATACCGGTTGTGAAGAATGGCAATGAATTGACCTTTACCCTCCCGGAATATTACAATTATGCGTTAGCTATCCCTGGTCGAGCACCCTTGTTATTATTTGGATCTCCCGATTACAGTGCCTATAAACCTGGGGCTGTTGTTTTTGCCAAAGGAATACATCATGGCGTAAACGGAGTTTTTAAACTTGAGTCCAATAAAACCTATTATTTAGAAGAGGGAGCGATTTTAAGAGGAAAGGTATTGATAGAAAACGTGTCTAATGTCAAATTAATCGGTCGAGGTTATATTGATGATCGTACCGCTCCTGTCGCTGGAAACTTTGTCAAAGTCTACCGTAGTCAAAATGTGGAACTTAGGGGATTTGGCGTCCGACATGCCGCTTTAGGTTGGCAAGTGGATATGGTCAATTCGTCGAATGTCAACGTGTCCAATCTTAATCTATTGAGCTTTGGGCAGAACAATGACGGTTTGGATTTAGGTTCAGGATGTCAAGATGTGCATTTCTCCCACTGTTTTATTGGATCGGGGGATGATGGTTTTGGTTGGCACGCAACAAATGCGGCTGCAGATGGTGAAACACCACTTTTAAATTGTAGCGCCCACGACTGTATGATCTGGAAAAACCAGGTGGGCGTAGGTATTCGTATAGGTTCTTCATTGGAAACCAGTAGTGTCGAACAGCTCACATTCAAAGATATTGATATAGCCAAGATGACTTGGGGAGGTCATTCTGTGGCGATACCACATTCGGATTGGGCCGATGTGAGGAATATCACCTTCGAAGGGATCCGTGATGAGACCATTGGAAACACACGGTTCGTGTTGATGTATATTAAGCAGAACTCGAATTCAAATCCAGTCTATAGACCCGGAACCATTTCTAATATTCGATTTATTGATTGTGTCAGCAGTGCCACAGCGGCCACTTTCGAGGGCTATGATGCGGAGCATATGATTAAAGACGTGACCTTCAAAAATGTAAAAGTGGGGGGCAGGAATATGTTGCAATCTGATATCGTCGCGAATTCCTTTACTTCGAATATCACGGTTGTAGATTGATGTTAAAAATATTTTACGAGGACTTGTATTCAAATGGTATGCGTAGCTATCAATTAATCATAACGATCCTATTGCTTTTTTTTACAATGACTGATTTGAGTGCGCAGAATATCCGGGAGCTCGATAAGATTGCAGCTTCGCAAGGTGCCGCCTCGCAGCTATTATTTTCTGTGGATCTCCATAAAGAGGAACTTATTCATCCAAGCGATTTTGAGCGAGATGACGAGTGTATAGTGCGCGGTGGTATCCCTAATTTTCTTGCTAAAATTACCAATGGTCAAGATGTGACCGTCGCATTTATTGGTGGAAGTCTGACACAGGCAAATTATTGTTACAGAATGCAGATTTCCACCTATTTGCAGGCACGTTATCCATCCACCAAATTTAAGTGGGTCAATGCCGGCGTATCTGGTACAGGTACAGATCTGGGAGCCTTTAGAATTCAGGAGCAGGTATTGACACAGCATCCCGATCTGGTTATCATAGACTTTGCAGTCAATGGTGCTTATGCCGCGGGCATGGAGGGAATGATCAGACAGATTATCCAGCATGACCATCATACCGATATCTGTTTAATTTATGCCATTTTGGGAGGGCAAACCAAGCTATATCGCAACGGAAAAATACCGTCACATATTGAAGCCCTGGAAGCATTAGCCGATCATTACCGTATTCCTACAGTACATCTGGGAATGGAGATTTCCCATCTGGAATTTCAGAATAAACTGTTATGGAAGGGAGATGCGCAAGCTGCTGGAGAACGTATTTTGTTTTCAACCGATGGTATCCATCCGCTTAAAGCCGGAGGCAATCTATATGCAGCGGCCATTGCCCGTGGAATTGACAAAATGAAAGGATTGTCAAGGATGGAGTCCCATCCATTGCCCAAACCGCTAGTTTCTTCCGAATGGGATATCGCCGGGATGTACAGACCCGATGATATTGCTGATTTTGATGTAAAATGGGGGACAATTTCAACAAAAGAATCCAAGTTAAAGGCGTTCAATGGATGGTTTGACACAGTGATGGTAGCTGGGGAAGAGGGTGCGCAGTGTTCATTCGCTTTTGAAGGCGATATATTTGGCCTATTTGATATCGGTGGACCTGAGGTGGGACAGCTTGAAGTCTGGGTAGATGATCATCGAATAAGCCTATATAAATTGCAATCAGATAGTTTTCAGCCCTATGAAATAACAACAGGGGATAACGGTAATACCCCATTGAATCGTTTTAATGCCTACTGTAATAATCGATATAGAGGTCAATATGATTTGATCAGATTGCCACAAGGGAAGCATGAAATCAGTTTTCGTATATCAGCATTGAAAGCAGATAAGCGGCTGATTTTGGGTCCATCTCAACAAGAGGATATTGTTCAACATCCTGCAAAATATGACCCCTCTGTAATTTATTTAGGACGGATACTCTTACGCGGGAAACCCATTTTAAAGAATACTAGAAAACAAGAAATAGGAGTCATGAGATCACATACATATACCTCCAAGGGTAGCAAGCTCACGAATACCTTAGAATACCAATTTAATGAGTAAACGAGCTCATGAATAGCATTGGAAATAAATACTTATGAATAATGTCTTAAAGGGGGAAATCGATTAATGAATAAAAAAATAATTAGATGAAAGCAACTCAATTAATAAAGCTATTTAGCGGTCTGTCCCTCTGTTTGGACATGTCGTTTACCAATGCCCAAACTGTATTGACACAGGAGCAGAAATGGGAGGAGAAGATACAGCGCTATGAACGTCTGGATAAGCAAAATCCACCACCAGACAATGTCATCTTATTTGTAGGTAGTTCGACCATTGAAAATTGGAAAACTCTAAAAGACGATTTCGTCGGTCGGGCTGTGCTGAACAGAGGGGTCTCCGGAACCAAGACAATCGATCTGTATACCTATAGAGACCGATTGATTACACCATACAATACAAAGCAAATTTTTATTTATGAAGGCGACAACGACATTGGGCTGCATTGGCCTACAGATCGTATTGTAGCGCAGTTTACTGCCTTGTTTAGTGAAATACGAAAAACCAAACCGCAAGCTGAAATAATTTATATATCCATCAAACCTTCACCGCGCCGATTGAAAGATAAAATACAGATCGAAGAGGTTAATGCACGCATTAAACAGTTTTTAGAACAACAGTCTGGAACTGCCTATGCGGATGTATATTCTAAAATGCTGGATGTCAATGGTGATTTAGTACCAGCATACTATCGGGAAGATGGTCTGCATATGACTGCTGAAGGATACACTCTCTGGAAAGATGTGATTTCCAGATTTATAAAATAGACGAATTTGCCCCAGTATAAGGGGTGTTGAATAAGGTGATAAACTAGATAAAAAAGAAAGTATATATGATTTATAGCAAGGGGGGAACCTCCAGAACATTAAAGAATGAAGTTGTTACCGCCGATTTAGTGGTTGTGGGTGGTGGTATGTCTGGTGTGTGCGCTGCGATTACAGCAGCTAGGCAAGGTTTGCGTGTCGTGTTGGTACAGGATCGGTCTGTACTTGGAGGGAATGCCTCTAGTGAGGTTAGATTGTGGATACTGGGTGCCACTTCCCATATGGGTAACAACAATCGTTGGAGTCGAGAAGGTGGGGTTATTGACGAAATATTGGTTGAAAATGTGTATCGCAATCCGGAGGGTAATGCCGTGATATTGGATATGATTTTACTTGACAAGGTAAAACAAGAACCCAACATCCGATTGTTGCTTAATACCAGTGTGTATGAGGTCCACAAAGAAGCTGGTGAACGGATCAAATCATTAACTGCTTTTTGTAGTCAGAATTCCACACAATATATCCTTGAATCATCTTTATTTTGCGACGCTTCTGGAGATGGTATAATCGGTTTTCTCTCTGGAGCGGCTTTCCGCATGGGGGCTGAAACACGGGAAGAATTTGATGAGGCTATGGCGCCAGATACCTCCTATGGTGAGCTTTTGGGCCATACCCTCTATTTCTATACCAAAGATGTCGGAAAATCTGTGTCTTATACTGCCCCAGCTTTTGCCATGGATGTTACCAAAGAAATACCACGGTTCAAAAATTTCAATGCCAAAGAACATGGCTGCAAGTTGTGGTGGGTGGAATATGGAGGGCGTCTAGATACTGTACATGATACGGAAGAGATCAAATGGGAACTTTGGAAAATCATTTATGGTGTGTGGGATTATATCAAAAATTCAGGACAATTTCCTGAAGCCGATACCCTCACATTGGAATGGGTTGGAATGGTTCCCGGAAAGCGAGAAAGCCGTCGGTTTGAAGGCGATTATATCCTGACACAAAAGGATGTGGTTGAGCAGCGTCAACATCCAGATGCCGTAGCCTATGGAGGCTGGTCCATCGATCTGCATCCTGCGGATGGCGTCTTTAGCGACCGTCAGCCCTGCAACCAATGGCATAGTAAAGGTGTTTTCCATATCCCTTATCGTTGTTTATATAGTCGTAATATACAAAACCTCTTTTTGGCGGGGCGTCTGATCAGTGTATCCCATGTCGCATTTGGTGCGACTCGGGTAATGGCGACATGTGCTTATGTCGCACAAGCTGTGGCGATAGCAGCAAAACTATGTGTTCAGCATCAACTTGCACCACGAGAAGTTGGACAATTCTATTATATGACGGAATTGCAAAAAGAGCTGCAACGAGCCGGTCAGTATATCCCTGGTTTTCATTTGTTTGATAACAGCGATCTTGTACAGCAGGCAAAACTCACTTCTTCAAGCAATTTGGACTTTAAAGGATTCTCCAAAGAGAATATTTTGTGGAAAAATCTGGACATTTCCGCAGCACAACTTCTTCCTGTAGTTGCAGGCGCATTGCCTATCTTTCTTTTGGAGATTGAAGCGATGCAGCCAACAATATTGGAAGTAGAGTTAAGAAGCAGTGAAAGGAAAGGTGGTTTTACGCCAGATCAGGAGCTGGGAAAAATTAAAATTAGTGTAAACCCTGGTGTTCAAACAGTAACATTGGATTTTGGATTGAAGATACATGAGGATCAATATGTTTTCCTTACGTTTCTCCAAAATGAACATGTGCGATTGGCCTATACCCTTCAGCGAATATCTGGATTGCTTTCTGTTTTTAATGGAGTTAATAAAGCAGTTTCAAACAATGGTAAACAAGTAGCCCTATCAGGATCTGGAGTGGATTCATTTGAATTTTGGACCCCACAACGTCGGCCCGAAGGACATAATCTCGCCATTCAACTATCATCAGGACTGTCCGTCTTTGGGATCGAAAATGTGCGGAATGGTATTGATCGGCCGGCAATCCGTCCGAATGCCTGGGTCGCTGCAACGGACGATCAGCAGCCAATAATTTCGATTAAATGGAAGCAGAAGCAGTGCATAAGAAGGATCGAAATTAGTTTTGATACCGATTGGGATCACGCGATGGAATCGGTATTAATGACCCATCCTGAGACCGTGATGCCATTTTGTGTTCGGAATTATAGCATTGAAGATGGAAATGGAAAGATTATTTACACACAGCGGGCAAATTTTCAGACTAGAAATGTGATAGAACTTCCGGAACCTTGTGTTACAGATGAGCTGACTATATCTCTTGAACACCCTTCTCCAGATGTGCCAGCAGCCGTTTTCGCTATCAGGTGTTATGCATAGTTTGTAAAATGATAATATTCAGTAATTTAATAGTCGATACAAGATGATAGATACAGTAGTCATAATCGTTTTTTCAGTATTCATCATGCTGGTTGGGATAAGTTTTTCACGAACTGGAAGAAACTTGAAGTCCTTTTTTGCTGGAGGTGAATCCGTGCCTTGGTTTATTGGGGGAATGTCCCTATTTATGAGTTTTTTTTCAGCAGGTACCTTTGTCGCTTGGGGTTCAATAGCGTATAGTCATGGCTGGGTAGCGATTACCATTCAGTGGACCATGTGCATAGGTGGGCTGATTACGGGTCTCTATCTGGCACCCAAATGGAAGGCCACAGGAAATCTTACTGCGGCAGAGTTTATTAAGGAGCGCCTAGGAAGCGCTGTACAGAAGTGTTACATCTATGTCTTCATGATCGTTTCGGTATTTCTTAAGGGCTCCGTATTATATTCTGTGGCCAAACTTGTTTCCGAATCGCTGGACTATCCCCTGATCCCAGTTACCATTGTGCTGGGCATCTTAATGATTGCCTATACCGCCATCGGCGGTTTGTGGGCCGTAATGGTGACGGATATCCTACAGTTTGTCGTCCTGACAGCAGCTATTGTGATTGTCATTCCATTGGTTTTTCAGGAAGTGGGTGGTGTACAGTCCTTCTTGGACAAAGTGCCAGATGATTTCTTCAATGTTGTAAACGGTGAATATACCTGGGGTTTTATTTTAGCTTTTGCATTGTATCATATTTTTTATATTGGGGGCAACTGGACATTTGTACAGCGGTATACCAGTGTTGATACGCCACGATCAGCTTCCAAGGTCGCTTATTTATTTGCTGCATTGTATATTGCTAGCCCGATTTTGTGGATGATTCCGCCAATGGTTTACAAAGCGATCAATCCGGATTTGAACGGCTTGGCGACAGAAACGGCTTACATCATGGTTTGTAAGCAGGTGCTCCCCGCGGGATTACTTGGTTTGATGCTGACGGGAATGTATTTCTCTACATCAGCATCCGCAAATACGGCCTTAAATGTTGTATCGGCTGTTTTTACAAACGATATCTATAAAGGAACTTTAAATCCACAAGCCTCAGAAAAAAAGCTGATGTTTATTGCTCGCGCATCATCTTGGTTTTTTGGGTTTTTTATGATTATTGTTGCGCTGATCGTACCACTGATTGGTGGAATAGTCGAGTTCACCCTGAGTATAGGTGCCATTACTGGTGGACCATTATTGGCACCACCAATATGGGCGTTGTTTTCAAAGCGATTGACAGGAAAGGCTACTGTGTATATAACTGCTGTCAGTTTAAGTGTCAATCTGCTGTTTAAGATTATTTTTCCTTTGTTGATAAACTATAAACTTAGCCGAGCCAACGAGATGCTGCTTGGTGTTGTGCTGCCCTTCGTTTTGCTGGTTTGTGTCGAACTGTATGCGAAATCACGTGGGAAAATAAGTGCAGAATATCTTGCTCTCAAACAAAATAAAGCGGCACGTAAGGAAGCTGTACAGCAGATTGATATAGAAGAGGAGATGGCACTGAAGAATCAGAATAAATTTGGATTGAAGATGATTGCATTTTCGCTCACCTTTATTGCGTTGTTGCTTTATGTACTGTGCTTTTTCTTTGCCGACCGTTCTCCATTAGTTGGTGGAATTGCTACAGTAATACTCATCAGTTCATTGATTCCATGGCGAGCAGCCCATCGAGTTTTTTATGGATCGGATTTAAAATCAGATTAATACAGTGCATTTTTTTTTATATGATCAATACTGAAAAATCAATCCATATTACTTGCAAGGCACTGTATTCTTAGCGTTTTTTAACACGATATCCCTTGGATACAAGAGCCGAAACAGTTAAATTGCTGGAAATTTATTGTCAATTAGAATATAAACATAAACAATATGAAAAGAAAAGCGGCATTTCTTTTAGGGCTTTTGGCTTCCGCTGCGCTACCGCAAGCAACTTTCGCTAAAGATTCGATAAAGGAGTCAATTGTTCAAAACCAAGAAATTGAGGGAAAAGAACTGATCGGGCGATGGGATATTGAGGTAGACGTCAATGGTACCTCAGCACCTTCCTGGCTTGAAGTGAAATTGTCAGGTTATAAGACGCTAGTAGGCCACTATGTGAGTACTTCGGGGAGTGCAAGACCTGTTTCACAAGTTTTTTTTGAAAATGGAAAGTTTAAATTTGCGATACCACCACAATGGGAAGGCGGAAAAATGAACTTAAGCGTGGAAGGGGAGATCCAAAATGGAACATTACAGGGTACAATAACAGAACCTGATGGAAAAACGCATCGCTTTAAGGGTGTACGTGCACCAGAATTAAAAAGAACTGCTGCTGTTAAATGGGGAAAACCAATTCAGCTTTTTAATGGAAAAGATCTTTCGGGTTGGAAAGCTACAGGTAAAACAAATCAATGGATTGTGAAAAATGGGATCCTGACCAGTCCACAGTCGGGTTCTAATCTTGTTTCGGAACAAAAATTTGAAGATTTTAAATTGCATGTTGAATTTAAAATCCCTGCCGGAAGCAATAGCGGAGTCTATCTGAGAGGACGCTATGAAGTACAGATTGAGGATAGTCCGAAAGATGCACATCCGAATGCCGTGCTTTTTGCCGGCGTATACGGTTTCCTCGCAGCAAATGAGATGATGAATAAAGGGGCAGGCGAATGGCAGACATTTGATATCACGCTAGTCGGACGTCTGGTGACGGTTGTAGCGAATGGCAAAACAGTGATCAGCAACCAGGAGATTCCGGGGATTACCGGTGGTGCGTTGGATAGCAAGGAAGCCGAACCGGGACCATTGTATTTCCAGGGAGATCACGGACCTGTTGAGTTCCGTAAGGTCGTCGTTACACCTGCAATCAAATAAGACAAAAGATTTATTGAAGAGACTGCCGTCCGAGGTAGTCTCTTTTTAAACTCCAATGACGACAACGACAATGTCCTCATTCTGGTAAGAGGTATAGTACCGGTCTATTGAACCACTTTCTTTATAGTCTTGCAATTCCTTAAAGATCATTTTCTTTAAGGTGCCTTTTCCCTTTCCATGAATAAACTTGATTTCGTTCATTTCCCAATAAATGGCTGCATCTAAGTTGGATCTTAGGAAATCAATGGATTCTAACATAAGTTCGTCAGCCGAGTAGTCTTCCCAATCTTCAAGGAAAGCATCAGCGTGTAGATCAACTATAGCGGGTGGTTTGCGCATGATTCAATATTTTACAGTGCCGCAAATGTAAAACAAAACAACGACTTAATAGCTGAGGTCAGCGAGGAAATAAACTGCATCGGCAAATTTTTCATGCCATTTTTTTATAATGGCTGCCATTTCATATTCTTCCTTTTCGGCATGAGTGAGCATCAACAGTTCCAGGGATTGCAATAATTGTTTGTGATCCAGAAAGAAACCATCATAGTCGCGGTAAGCTGAGACCGTTTCTTGAATAAGTTGTAGGCTATCGTGTCGAATCAGAATCGTTGCATGACGGGAGGAAATACGGTCCAATAACCATTCCTTTTTGAAATCAGATGCGATGTGCCTATCACATGCTTGGCTAAACAATAGTTCGAATTCAACAATCTGACTTTTTAGACTATGTATAGCGGACTGGAGTTCCTCAAAAGTACTGATGATCCGTTCCTGTGTCTCCATATTTCTTGATATAATAGCCATGATATTTTACTTAAAGTTTATATAATGTTGGTTCTTAATGTTTTAAATAAAAGCATGTAAGGTATATACAAATAGTTTGGCGAAATGTTTTCCTAATTATGAATAATGATAGACTGGTGATCTGTCGAATTTTGCGTCACATGAGGTTGAAGTCAACTGCTTTTGTGAAAATTTGAAATGACTTAAAGTTTGTTCCAGAAGGGTTAGCTTTACTTTCTCAATGGGGAAAAATAGGTAATTTGCGTTTTTTTTACGTTATTCGCATAGCATAAAAACAGGTTAAAAATTGAATTGAATGAGGGAGAAAGCAATCGGAAATTATCAATTAGAAATATGTTCCAATTCAGTCGCTTCGGCGATTGAAGCTGAAAAAGGCGGAGCAACACGTATTGAATTTTGTCAAAACTTGGAGAATGGGGGAACTACACCTTCATATGGTCAATTGAAGTTGGTGCGTGAGCTTGTGCATATCGGTATTCACGTACTGATTCGGCCACGTGGAGGAGACTTTCTATATACAGATGAAGAAGTGTTGGAAATGATCGCCGATATCGAGCTGTGTAAGGAATTGGGTATGGATGGCGTTGTCATAGGTGTATTGAATGCAGATGGTACCGTGGATAAGATCAATACGAAGCGCTTGGTTGATGCTGCGCGTCCAATGCATGTGACATTTCACCGCGCTTTTGATCGTGTGGAAGATCCTTTTAGTGCATTGGAAGATGTTATTGCTTTGGGTATCGATCGTATACTTACTTCGGGTTTGAGAAATTCAGCTTTATCGGGGGCGCCTTTATTGCAACAATTGATCGAGCAGGCAAATGGTCGTATTGTGATTATGCCGGGCGCTGGAGTGGATGTTTCCAATATCCGGACGATATTAGCGGAGACTGGGGCAATTGCTATACACAGTTCAGCAAAAGAAAGCCAACCTTCAAAGATGCAGTTTTCGCAGGATCAGGTTAAGGGGATGGATGAGGCACAGTGGATGAGCTCAAAAGAAAAAGTCCACCAAATGGTAGACTTATTAAAAAGCCTTTAAAGTATAACTTTAAAGGCTGCTAATTTCTTGTTGCTTACTTAGCTAATTGATTTAAGATAGCGTCGTTTTTAACGATTTGGTTGTCAGCTTTCATTTTTGATCTAGAACCTAACTCAACGTTAGTTCCTAATTTCAAGAACTGAACTTCAACACGTGAAACAGTTTTATTTCTTCTATCTTTTCTTTTTAAACGTGTAACTCCCATTTTGATAATATTTTTATTGTTTAAATAAAACGAGGTCGGAAGCGGATTCGAACCGCTGTAGGAGGTTTTGCAGACCTCAGCCTAGCCACTCGGCCATCCGACCCTATTTTTTTTCCTTTGAAGGTCTGCAAAAATAAAACTTATAATTGGAATTAAGAAATCTTTGTGATAAAACTTTTATGTTTTTGGGCATTATTCTGAAAACCAGTCTGGTAGTTTTTAATACTGGTATCACTTTAGATTTATGATTACCTTCTCGATTGTAGGTGGAAATGTTGAATAAGTCGCTGTTTTTTCAACCTACTGTATCTTTTAGAGGACATTCAAAAAAAATCTGGCATGAGTTTTTTCGTTTGTTTTGAAGTGGATATGAATAGTTTATGGATTTTGGAATAGATATTGCAAATGAGACTGTCAGAAATCTCATACAAGAAGTATATGAGAGGAAATGATAAAAAGGAACAAAGTAAATTAAATTAGGAAACATGAAAAAACTATTATTATCTGCAACAATTTTATTTGGTTCATTAGGAGCTTTTGCACAAGGAGGATTGGGATACGGACTACGTGCGGGTGTAAATATTCCTAAATATTCGACAAGTTTGGGAGATACTAAATCAAACACAGGTTTCTTTGTCACAGGTTATTTGGATGCGCCTGTGTCACCATATTTTTCGGTACAACCAGGATTGTCATTACAGAATAAAGGTGCTAAATGGGTTGAGACTTCTAATGGAGAGCTTAAAGAAAGTGTAATGTCGCTGGACATTCCAGTCAATTTAGTGGCTAAATTACCTACAGGTGGATCTGGTAATTTCTTTATTGGTGCAGGTCCCTATGTGGGATTTGGTCTAAGTGGAAAACAAAAAGGAAATTTGGGTGATGCTAAGAGCGAAAGAGATTTAGAATTTGGTAGTGGTGAAGGAAAAGATTTAAAACGCACAGATTTTGGTGTTAACTTCCTAGCTGGTTATCAATTGACTAATGGTTTTCAGATTAATGCTGGTTATGGTTTGGGTTTAACAAACTTGGCGCCTAATAGCGGTTCAATCAAAAACCGTGTTTGGTCTGTGGGTATCGGTTTTGGACTATAAGAAATATAAGTATTTAAGCTTATTATGAGGAAGAAGTCCCTGCATTTGTAGGGACTTTTTTATTTCTCTAAACTTAAGTCATTTGAAATTGTTATTTTTATTCAAAAGAATATTAAATGAAAAGATTCCTCTCCTTACCATTTTATGTCAAGTTAGCCTGTGTATTAATTAGTATCATTCTTTTGGGCTATTTGGCCAAGATTGGTGATACCATACTTATCCCGATGATTTTGGGCCTACTGTTTTCCCTGCTTTTGATTCCGTTGAGCAATTTCATGGAGCAAAAGTTGCGTTTTCCCCGAACATTAGCTGGAATACTGAGTGTGATCTTGTTTTTTGGGTTATTGGGGTACGGCCTTTTCTTATTGGCCTCACAACTCACACTGCTTAAAGAAGATTTTCCAGCATTTAAAGAACAGATCATGGATGGGGCGGGTAAACTGCAAAGCTGGGTCAGTGAACAATTTGGTATACAGCATAAGGAGCAGATGGAATTCATCAATAAGACGGCTTCAAAATCAGTTGATTCCGGTACCCTATTTTTAGGTACGGCACTGGTTTCACTTTCCTCTTTGTTTATTTTATTTGTTTTTACTTTCCTGTATACCTTCTTTCTGCTGATCTATAGAGGGCATATTGTGAAATTTCTTTTATTTGTCAATCGGGTCGAAGACCGACCAATCGTTGTTGATGTTGTCCGACAGATTCAATATGTAGTCAAGAAATATTTAATTGGACTGTTGATCCAAATGAGTTTGGTCTCCCTATTGGTTTTTATTTGTCTCTCCTTAATTGGTGTAAAATACAGCCTACTTTTAGCCTTGATTACAGGTGTATTCAACGTATTGCCTTATGTGGGTATATTCTCATCTATGCTTATAATAGCTATACTGACCTTTGCCACAGCTTCGTTTACGCATGTCGTATTAGTCATCTTAGCTTTGATTATAGTACATATGATTGATAGCAATTTTATAGTCCCCAAAATTGTAGGATCAAAGGTAAAGGTTAATTCGCTATTTGCTATGCTATCCATTATTATAGGTGAGATGGTCTGGGGGATTTCAGGGATGTTTTTGGCTATCCCGATATTGGCTATTGTTAAGATCGTCATGGATCGTATCAAAGAACTTAAACCTTGGGGATTCTTGCTGGGGGAGGAAGATAGTAAAGATGAAGTGTATAAGGATTTATTTGAGACTTTAAATCCCATTGAGAAGAAGATTATTGAAAATGAGACAAAGGAATGATTTTTATTCAAATCTCTAACTCATTTTCTAGATCTTGGATCGCTTTGTGATGTTAAATATTGCCTTTCGACTGGTGATGGGGCTTGGTAGGGACCAACTTAAGACCATCTTATTAGCACGTTCGAGTTGCAAGCAAGTTCAGTGCACAGTGAGTCCAGTTTGAGTCCACCTTTTAGGGCGCTTTCATGGTGCTTGCACGTTTTTTACAAGTCGGGAGCAGGGCGAGCTTAGCCATAACTTGTCCATAAGCTTATTACAATAAAGTAGATTGAAAACTGCAAGATTTACAGTTGTGATTTACGTTAACTTGAATTATAAAGAAAGCAACAAGATGATAGCTGATCTGATTTTGCGATATACTTCTAGGTATTGAAAGAAATAATAGGGGTATTATAGAGTGCTGGAAAGTTGTTGTAAAAGGAAGCTTTGGCAACGAAAGCTACCAGCAATGTGGACCATAAATTTAATTAAAAGGAGTTATATCTGCGAGTGTAAAACTAGATCTTGGTCTGTTCCTTTTTTTAGTTGTATTTCAGTAATTTATATGCTATTTTCGTTCTATATTTAATTTATTTTTTAATGAAAAGAAAATTACTATCAATTGCAGCAGCATTATGTTTTATTGCTGGAGCAAAAGCACAAACATCTTATGGGCTCAAGGCTGGTGTTAACTTTGCTAAAATCAGAGAATCAGTAAAAGGTTTCTCGTATACCTCAAATGCTACAACGTCGTTTTATGTTACTGGTTACGCAGATATGCCTATAGCGAACAATTTAAGTGTTCAACCTGGTATTTCTTTGCAGGGAAAGGGAAATAAAATTAACATCAAAGACTTAGAGGAGGTAGCTGGAGGCAGTTTGGGAATAGAAGATTCAAAAAGTCAGTTGATGTATATTGAAGTCCCTGTCAATTTTGTATACAGCATACCAACAGGTAATTCTGGCAGTGTTTTCTTAGGCGCGGGTCCTTATGCTGGTGTCGGTATACATGCTAAAGCCACTCGGGGTAATGAAAGTGATAGTGGTAGTTTTAGCGACGCTGGTCTTAAAACCTTTGATGCTGGTTTAAGCTTTCTCGCTGGGTTCAAACTAACAAACGGTTTCTTGATTAATGGAGGATACGGTCTAGGATTGACGAATATAGTGAAAGGAGCCGAGGAGGGGTCTGCCAAAAACCGTGTATTCTCAGTAGGTGTTGGTTACCAGTTCTAAGCAAAAAGTATAACAAACGAAAAAAGGGCTTTTCTTACGAAAGGCCCTTTTTGTTTTCAGTGACTGAAATCTATCACACTTTGATTTCTACTTCAACACCTGAAGGTAATTCAAGTTTCATCAATGCGTCAACAGTTTTAGCGTTTGATGAATAGATATCCAACAATCTTTTGTAAGCACACAATTGGAATTGCTCACGTGCTTTTTTGTTAACGTGTGGTGAACGTAATACCGTGTAGATTTTTTTCTCAGTAGGTAATGGAATAGGACCACTAACAACTGCACCTGTAGGTTTTACTGTTTTTACGATTTTTTCAGCTGACTTGTCAACCAAATTGTAATCGTAAGATTTCAATTTAATTCTGATTCTTTGGCTCATTTTTATTTATTTAAAATGATTGCTAATTAGAGCTATTCACAACTAGCAATCGGTGTGTATTTTTGATTAAAGAACAAAGATAAAAGATTATAGTCCTTCATCTTTGTTCCTTTATTTTTGAGTTCTATTATTCAACAGAACCTTTGATTTTACCTTTTGATTTTGCAATCACATCATCAGCAACGTTACGAGGAGCTTCAGCAAAGTGATCAAATTCCATTGTAGATGTTGCACGACCTGAAGTGATTGTACGTAATTGAGTTACGTAACCGAACATTTCAGAAAGTGGAACCAATGCTTTGATTACTTGTGCACCGTTACGTGAATCCAAACCTTGCATTTGACCACGACGACGGTTTAAGTCACCCATTACATCACCCATGTTTTCTTCTGGTGTTAAAACCTCTATTTTCATAATTGGTTCCATTAACACTGGAGAACATTTAGGCAATCCTTCACGGTATGCTTGACGAGCAGCTAATTCGAAAGACAATGAATCTGAATCGACAGCGTGGAATGAACCATCAATCAAACGAACTTTCATTCCTGATAATGGGAATCCTGCTAATACACCATTTTTCATTGAAGTTTCAAATCCTTTTTGAACAGAAGGGATAAATTCTTTAGGGATTTTACCACCAACGATTTCATTAACGAATTGAAGAGGTGATTTAGTTAAATCGAAATCTTCGTCCGCTGGAGAAATAACAACTTTGATATCCGCGAATTTACCACGACCACCTGATTGTTTTTTGAATACCTCACGGTGCTCAGTAGTACCGTTGATAGACTCTTTGTATGATACTTGAGGAGCACCTTGGTTAACCTCAACTTTGAACTCACGTTTCAAACGGTCGATCAAGATCTCTAAGTGAAGCTCACCCATACCAGAGATAACTGTTTGACCAGTTTCTTCGTCAGTTTTAACAACGAATGTAGGATCTTCTTCAGCTAATTTACCAAGACCAATACCTAATCTATCTACGTCAGCTTGAGTTTTAGGCTCAATCGCTAAACCGATTACCGGCTCAGGGAAAGTCATAGATTCTAATACGATAGGGGCTTTTTCGTCACAAAGTGTGTCACCAGTTTTGATGTCTTTGAAACCTACAACCGCACCGATATCACCAGCCTCAATAAAAGGAATAGGGTTTTGCTTGTTCGCGTGCATTTGGAAGATACGAGAGATACGCTCTTTGTTACCTGAACGCGTGTTCAATACATAAGAACCAGCATCTAACTTACCAGAATAAGCACGGATGAAACATAAACGACCTACGAATGGGTCAGTCGCAATTTTGAAACCTAAAGCTGCGAAAGGCTCATTAACAGATGGTTTACGCTCGATTTCTTCACCAGTGTCAGGGTTAGTACCTTTTACAGCCTCTACATCAAGAGGTGAAGGCAACAATTCCATTACTAGATCCAACATGGTTTGAACACCTTTGTTTTTGAAAGATGAACCACATACCATAGGAACGATAGCATTATCTAATACTGCTTTACGTAAAGCATCTAAGATTTCGCGCTCAGTTAATGAATTTGGATCTTCGAAGAATTTCTCCATCAAAGTCTCATCATAACCAGCTACTGCTTCTAATAATTTCTCACGGTATTCAGCAACTTCATCCACCATATCTGCAGGAATAGGAACTTCTGTAAAGGTCATCCCTTTATCGTGCTCATTCCATACGATACCACGGTTGTTAATTAAATCAACAACACCAGTGAACGTATCTTCAGCGCCGATAGGTAATTGTAATGCTACAGCATCAGAACCTAACATTGATTTTACTTGACCAACAACTTTCAAGAAGTCAGCTCCTGAACGGTCCATTTTATTAACGAAACCGATACGTGGAACTTTATAGTTATCCGCCAATCTCCAGTTAGTCTCTGATTGAGGCTCAACACCATCAACCGCAGAGAATAAGAATACTAATCCGTCTAATACACGTAATGAACGGTTTACCTCAACCGTGAAATCCACGTGTCCAGGAGTATCGATTACGTTTACTTGGTATTTATTACCACGGTATTGCCAGAAAACTGTAGTAGCAGCAGAAGTGATTGTAATCCCGCGCTCAGCCTCTTGCTCCATCCAGTCCATTGTTGAAGCACCTTCGTGAACTTCACCAATTTTATGGTTTACACCTGAGTAGTAAAGGATACGCTCAGTTGTTGTAGTTTTACCAGCATCGATGTGAGCAGCGATACCGATATTTCTAGTGAATTTTAAATCTCTTGCCATAATATTTTTAAGCAGCTGGCCTTATGGGCCTTATGTGTTTAAATGTAATGTTAAATAAGTACACCGACCTTGATAAAAGATTGTTCGTTTATCGGAGGTCGGTGTAATCATATTTTTTTGAATGTCTTCAAAATTAGAATCTGAAGTGTGAGAACGCTTTGTTAGCTTCCGCCATTTTGTGCGTATCTTCTTTCTTCTTAACAGCAGCACCTTCACCTTTAGAAGCTGAAATGATTTCTCCTGCTAATTTTTCAAACATTGTTTTTTCACCACGTTTGCGAGCGTATGAAATTAACCATTTCATACCCAAAGCGATTTTACGGTCTGGACGAACTTCCATAGGAACTTGGAAGTTAGCACCACCTACACGACGTGATTTAACTTCAACAGCAGGCATAACGTTGTTCAAAGCTTTTTTCCAAGCTTCTAAACCGCTTTCTTGTGTTTTTTGTTCTACTAATTCTACTGCATCGTAAAAAATAGAATAAGCGATAGATTTTTTACCATCTACCATCATATTGTTTACGAAACGTGTTACCTGAACGTCGTTAAACTTTGGATCAGGTAAAATGATTCTCTTTTTCGGTTTTGATTTTCTCATTTTTCTTTCCTCCGTTTAATTATTTCTTTTTACCTTTTGTTGGAGCTGCAGCTACTTGTCCTGGTTTAGGACGCTTAGTTCCGTATTTAGAACGACGTTGGTTACGACCTGCTACACCTGAAGTATCTAATGCACCACGGATGATGTGGTAACGCACACCTGGTAAATCCTTAACACGACCACCACGGATCAATACGATCGAGTGCTCTTGTAAGTTGTGACCTTCTCCAGGGATGTAAGCGTTGACCTCTTTACCGTTTGTTAAACGTACACGAGCTACTTTACGCATTGCTGAGTTTGGTTTTTTAGGGGTAGTAGTATATACACGTGTACATACACCTCTTCGCTGTGGACATGAGTCCAACGCTGGTGACTTACTCTTATCAACCAGAGCTACTCTACCTTTTCTAACTAATTGTTGAATAGTAGGCATTTACCTGTTTTTGTTTATAAATTTGATACCTAAATTATTTTAAGTTCGCAAAGATACTGATTTCGTTTTGAATATTAAATAGTTAGTGTATAAAATTTAGATTATTTTTTTGAAATGGAAGCTCTCTTTTCCCTGTGGCGAAGACGTTTTCCCTCCTGGTTTGATGAGTTCGCGCTCCTTCTCGTGGATTCTGTCCTTGGTCAAAATGATTTCGCCGGGAGGATTTTTCGTTTACTCACTTGTTGAAATTGGTTAGACGCCCGTCTGTATCATTCTCCGCAGTAACGAAATGATTCAGTTCACTGTCGGAATGATTCCGCCACCTGTCTGTTCCGTTTTGTCCATGGCCTGAATGATTTAGTCGGGTAGAATTTTCATTTCCCCACATGGAAAAATGACTCCGACACTGGTTTGACTGAATCCGACATAGCGCAGAATCGATATTTTACTTGGCGAAATTGGAGTAAACACCCGGGAGATTTCATTTGATACTTACACAGCTCTCATTCATCTCTTGTAAAATCCGGATAAGGTATGACGACAATCTATAGCTTTTCCTTGCTAAATAGGATGTTGCCAAATAAGGACAATATTAGTTGTGTTGTCAACCCAAACTGTGCAAAAATAGTAATGTTTTATATTGTTGCTCTATAGCATCCTTACATATTGATTACTAGTTCTTCTATGTTTTTTTACGAAATTATTCTTCTACTGGTTTTCCAGTATATTTATCTTTTTGCGTGTTTATGCCTCTTTTTGGCAGGACGTTTGTCAAACACGGATAGATAATTAACAGTAAAAACAAATTAAAGTATGCAAATTATGAAAATCAAATCGATGTATTTAGTTGTATTAACGCTAGTGACTCTTGCGTTTGTTGGATGTTCAAAAGATGATGATAATACCCCAAGTGATGGAAAAGGAAAAGTCAAATTAACAGTAACCACTTCTTCAAGTTTCGATAAAACTAAGGGAGCTAATATACAGGTCTCAGTGGGGTCTCATGACGGAAATGCTAATCCACAAAAGTGGAAAGTTAATGGGCAGGAGTTGGCTGCAAAAACAGTTTATATGTACTCGGAGGACGATTTCCAAGGGGGGAAGACGTTTACATTCGAATCACTTGATAGCTATCTGGGAGCGAGTGCTAGTATTACAGCTATGACAACGGGGGCAGCTTATACACTGACTTATAAAATTGAAGAAGGGGGAAAAGTGCATGATGAAGGTACTGTAGAGGTGAGAAGTGGAAATAATCCTGTTTCTCTACCTTGGAATTTTAGCAATTATGGTAAATAATGTCTCAATGAGCTAGGGAATAGACGCTATGATTAGTGTTTAAAAAGTGGTTAGATAGATAAAGGCTTGTGAATATTTTTGCACAAGCCTTTATCTTTGAATAACAATTTTAGGGACATAGTCGACGATAAGACAACGACGTAAAATCTATCTGCCGTTTATCCAGATCAACTTTCATCATACGAATCTGAACCTCATCACCCAGCTGGAATTTCTTTTTCTTCCGCTGGCCAATGATCGCATAGCTAGGTATTCTGCCTGTTTGTATTAGATGGATACATGTCATTATACCTAAATTCTAGACTTATTATAATAAATCATTTTAGGATCAATCTACTGGTTTTTGAGTATTTTGGATATTTTCTTGTTTTATTTTCCCTTTAATAGGAAATTTCATATATTGTATAAAAATTTTTTAGTGAAAAGAATAAATTAAAATGTTTAAATGAAAATTATGAAAAGAGAATTTATTGCAATTGCTGTATTTTCGGTCTGTTTACAGTCTTGTGTAAAGGAGGAAATAAAGTTATCGAAAATCGATCAAGTAGAAAGTTTTGCTAATGAAAATGTAGCAAAGGAGAAGTTCGCTATTATTTTGTCTAAGGCGGTTAGTTCAAATCAATCAATGAGAAATTTTATTCAAGAAGAGGCACTTAAAATGATGGATAACGATTATGATGTTTTCTATCCATTTATAAAGGATGAAATTTTGGAGAATAATTTAAGTTTTCGGGACAACTTATTAGAAGTTACGGATCAAGAAACACTAAGTACAATTGAAAGTCAGTTACCTTTATTGACTATTTACGTGCCTACTCTTCCTAGTGGTTTTTCTCCGGAAACCTGGCGTTCCAAGAGTGAAATTCCAGCTGTGGTCGCGGAAGGAAATTATAAAAACAACGAGCTTGCATTTTTTCAGAATGGTGAGGAGAAAATAAAGATAAAAGCTAATCAAATACCAGGATTTCCAACTTTGGTAGTGAAAAGTAATGAGAGGATCGCGGTAAAAAATAGAGCGTTGCTAGCAAGTTCTGGATCCGGTCAAAATGTTAAAGGTAACTATCAATTTATATCCAGTGAGTTTGAAAATAAAGAGATCCGGAGCGGAGTAGCTAAAGCAGCTAATAAAAGAGATTTGAATATTTCAAAAAAGGCCAATTCCATCTCGCTGTCAGGTGTGAGTTGGGGAGAACGTAAGACAACAATTGAGCTAAATTTAATGGAGATTACAAAAGCGGGTATAAGTGATGCTGTAACTGCGTTTGAAACTTTCAAATGGAAACCTGATGAAGCTTGGCAAAGAGATTACGTTTATTATAATCTTTTGCCTGCATCTTACCCACCAGCGCCTAATTCTGGACAGTTCAATAAGAGAGCCCAGTTTAAGGAGTTTATCCATTATATTTCAATCTCTGAATCAGGTTTTAATTTAATGACAAATACAAATTCTGATCCCGATGATCCAATTTTATCTCCATCAAAAGCTCTTTCTCCTAATTTTTGGTCGGATGGTTATTTTGAAATAAGATTTGACGTAATATCCAATGCTAAAGATGGTGTGGGGGAGCGTTTTACAGATATTAGATCTGTAAAACCACAAGATTTATTTGATATAGAGTATAGTTCCACATCTGGAGGCTTAATTTATGTGGTTAATAAAATAGCCCCGAAATTTGCCAAAGTAGATGTTCCACTGCAGGCATGGGATCTAGCGAATTTAACTTATGGATGGAAAATTTCGGTTTCGGAACTTGATCAAGCCAGTACATCTACTGTAAGTACCACGAATACTTCAAAATTCGCAACTAATTTTGGCCTTGATAAAACGAAAATTGGTTTAAAGTTTGGAGCGAGTATTGAAATAAGCTCTTCCAAAACACATACTTATACCGTTCAGAATGTGACCGATGAATTGGGAGATGTATTGGTGTATTTTGGAGATAAAATTATAAAAGAGAACAGTGTGAATGTACCGGGTTACGTTTTCAATACCGCATATAATTCAAATATCTCAATGTTAGTTGCTCCTAAAAAAATTGAATAGAAGGTAGTAAGAGCACCATTTTGATATTGGTGCTCTTACTACCTTCTATTACGACAACAACGTAAAATCAATCTGCCGTTTATCTAGATCTACTTTCTTCACGCGGATCTGAACCTCATCACCCAGCTGAAATTTCTTTTTCTTCCGCTGGCCAATGATAGCATAGTTCTTCTCATCCAGTACATAGAAATCATCCGTGATATCACGTAAACGTACCATACCCTCACACTTGTTCTCCTCAATCTCCACATACATACCCCATTCGGTCACACCCGATACGATACCAGTATATTCTGTGCCGATCTGATCTTGCAGGTATTCCGCTTGTTTGTATTTGATGGATGCGCGTTCCGCTTCAGCTGCCTTTTTCTCCATTTGCGAAGAGTGCTCCGACATTTTCTCGTAGTGCTCGGCATTAACCTTTGTACCACCATCCAAGTAGAATTGCAGAAGACGGTGCACCATCACATCTGGATATCGACGGATAGGGGAGGTGAAATGGGTATAATAGTCAAATGCCAATCCATAATGGCTTGTTTTCTTCGTTGTATAGATTGCCTTGGCCATTGAACGTACCGCCAGGGAGGTCAGCATATTCTGTTCCTTGCTGCCTTCGATCTTCGTCATGATAGCATTGAGGGATTTCGCAGTTTCCTTGTCTGTTTTAATGGTCAACTTGTGGCCAAAACGTGCCGCAAATTGCGAAAATGTAGTCAACGTCTCCGGGTTCGGAACATCGTGGTAACGGTATACAAACGTCAATTTGTTTTTACCACGGCCTTGCTTACCGATATACTCAGCCACTTTACGGTTGGCCAACAACATAAAGTCTTCGATCAACTTGTGGGCATCTTTACGTACTTTGGTATATACGCCTGTAGGTTTGCCATTCTCATCCAAGGTGAATTTAACCTCCTCACTTTCAAAAGCAATTGCACCATTCTTAAACTTACGTTCACGAAGGATATATGCCAGTTCATTCAATTTTAATAGCTCATGGCTGAAATCACCGGATTTCGTCTCAATAACTTCCTGTGCCTCCTCATAACTAAACCGTCTGTCCGAATGAATAATGGTACGGCCAAACCATTGCTCATGAATAGTAGCTTTGTCGTCCATTTCGAATACTGCCGAAAAACAAAGTTTGTCTTCATGTGGACGTAATGAACATACGCCATTGGACAAACGCTCCGGAAGCATCGGAATAACACGGTCAACCAAGTAGACCGATGTCGCACGGTTAAACGCTTCTTTATCCAACTCGGTATCCGGAATCACAAAATGCGATACGTCGGCAATATGGACACCGATCTCATAATTGCCATTCTCCAGCTTTTGGAAAGATATAGCATCGTCAAAGTCTTTGGCATCTGCAGGGTCAATCGTAAATGTCGTAACACCTCTGAAATCACGTCTTTTGGCAATCTCTTCCTTGCTGATTTTCTCCGTGATTTTATTGGCTTCTTCTTCTACCTTTTTAGGGAATTCCAATGGGAAGCCGTAATCTGCCAAGATCGCATTCATCTCGGTGTTGTTTTCACCCTTAACGCCCAGAACATGTTTGACCGTTCCTACCGGATTCTTACTGCCACTTGGCCAGTCAATGATCGAAACCACGACTTTCTCTTTATCCTTGGCACCATTCAGGTTGTCGAGTGGAATAAAGATATCGTGCAGCATCTTGCGATCATCGGCGATAAAAAATGCGAAATTATTTGAAATGCTGATTGTTCCGGTAAAGTCGGTTTTGGCCCGCTGTAGGATTTCAATCACTTCACCTTCTTTTTTGCGGCCACCTTTTCTTTTCTCAAAAGTATGTACTTTGACAATATCGCCATGCAAGGCTTGTCTTAATTTACGTGGCGCAATATAAATATCGTTTTCAAATTCATCCTCAGGAATAATATAGGCGGAACCATCTGCTGTCATATCCACCTTTCCGGTGACATATACTTTAATTTGTTTCAGATTAAATTTTCCGCGTTCTACTTCCACGAAAAGTCCGCTTCGCACATTTTCCTGTAAAATATCGGCAATGGCAACTTTGGAATCGTTGTCCGTCAGATTCAATTTGGAAGAAACTTGTTTATAGTTGAGTGGCTTGTTTCCTGATTTTTCGAAAATATCGATGATCAGTTGTGTTAATACCTCTTTATAGGGATTATCTTTTCTTGTCTTCATTCGTTTTATTATTTACTCATTCGTATTAGCCACCAAGTCATTTGTATGATAGCTAGTGTGTAAAACAGTGGTTATTAGCCCCGCAGGTACAATAAACCAACTCTATGCGCAATCACTCATCAGTATGGTTGCGGTGTTGATACAAGGTACAAAAAAATCAGCATTCACCTGTACAATAGCCGAGCCAATTGGAGCTAATCCAATTCTCAAACTATAGACAGATCAAGCGAAAAATTGTTTTGAAGCTGTATGTTGTGATTTATTTTTTACAATGATTACATACGCCGAGCGCGTTTACGGCAATCGCCTCCAAGCTAAATCCATCGGGGATAGAAACTTTTGGTAATGTAATTTCGTCCAGACAATAGACCGAGTTGCATACCCGACAGATGAAATGCACATGTTGGTCATGATGGTCATGTTCGGAGCAGTTGGTGGAACACATGGCATAGGTAGCGGTTCCATGTAGATCAAAGATCTTATGGATAATACCTTTTTCTTCAAAACTGGCCAATACACGATACAATGTCACACGGTCGATATCCTTACCCAATAATTTCTCCAATTCCGGCTGGGAAATAGCCGAATCTTTCGTTGAAATAATTTCAAGCACCTTTAACCGAGGTTGGGTGATTTTTAAACTATTTCGTTTCAGAATTTCTGGATATACAGTATTGGATTGTTCCATGGACTTATTCGTTAAATCTTAGATCAGTTACAAAAATACGGAATTTATCCACATAAGAAAACCGATAAAGTTAAGATTATTGTCATCTTCCCCTTATCGGTTCAAAACCTATACCGAAGTATAGTCTATTTTATTTACCCGCAGCCTTAGCGTGGTCAGCCAAGAATGTTGCTAAACCGCTATCAGTCAATGGGTGTTTTAATAATGCTAGCATTGCCGATAATGGGCCAGTCATTACATCTGCACCGATTTTAGCACAACCTAAGATGTGTGCGCTATGGCGTACAGAAGCTGCTAAGATCTGCGTTGAATATTGGTAGTTATCGTAGATCAAACGGATATCCTCGATCAATGCCAATCCGTCTGTAGAGATATCATCCAAACGGCCTATAAAAGGAGATACATAAGTAGCACCTGCTTTTGCCGCCAATAAAGCTTGACCAGCAGTGAATACCAATGTACAGTTTGTTTTAATACCTTTTTTGCTGAAATATTTGATTGCTTTCACGCCATCTTTGATCATAGGAACTTTCACAACGATCTTGCTGTCAAGAGCTGCTAATGCTTCTCCTTCTTTGATCATTTCTTCGTAAGTTGTAGAAATAACCTCAGCACTCACGTCGCCGTCAACAATTGCACAGATTGCTTTGTAGTGGTTGATTACGTTCTCATCACCGCTGATACCTTCTTTAGCCATTAAACTTGGATTGGTCGTTACACCGTCTAATACGCCTAAGTCTTGGGCTTCCTTGATTTGCTCTAGGTTCGCTGTGTCAATAAAAAATTTCATTGTGTATGTTATTGAATGATAATTGTTTGATTATTTTAATGTTCAAAATAATAGATGCAAAGTTATTGATTATATTCCAGTATTACACATCTATTTCGATGAATTACATCATTATTTTTGCAAAATAGAATCTCTTCCCGTTCTTTTTTGTTATACTTTTATAGTATTATCTTTATATATGCAGGTTTTTAGATCGCTCCATTATAGAAACTTCCGTTTACATGTAATAGGACAAGCAATTTCCCTAATGGGAACTTGGATGCAGCGGATAGCAATCAGCTGGCTGGTCTACGAACTGACAGGTTCGGTTTTCTGGTTGGGTTTCGTTCAGTTTATTTCCTTATTACCCTCCTTGGTCTTGTCCCCTTTTATTGGAAGTTTTGTTGATAAACATAAAAAGTATAAACTGGTGTTATTGACGCAGATCGGCCTGATGATACAGGCAGGTATGCTGACATTACTGGTTTACCTCAAATTGGAGACTGTGCTGTGGCTCTCGGTTCTTGGTTTGATACAAGGGGTCATCAACTCCTTCGATGTGCTTGGTCGACAGTCCTTAATGATGTATCTGGTTGGTGACCGTAAGGATCTGCCCAACGCCATTGCACTCAATTCGACCATCTTTAACGGTGCCCGGATGCTTGGGCCCGCCATTGGAGGAATCTTACTCAGTACCTATGGTGAATTGGTCTGTTTTGCATTGAATTTTATCAGTTTTGTACCCGTTATCATTACATTGTTGATGATGAAGGTAGATGAAACCAAGGGGCAACTAAGTAAAGGTAGCAACTGGGAGGGACTGGTCGAGGGATTTCGCTACCTCAAACGTTCTCCGCATATCTCTTCCTTGATTATTATCATGACTTTTTCCAGTTTGATCGTCATTCCTTATACCTCACTCTTGCCCGCGATAGCGAAAGAGATGTTTCATGGAGACGAGCGTATATTCTCCTGGTTTGAAAGTGCTGCCGGATTGGGTGCCATGATCGGTGCATTTAATATGGCCCGACTGAAATCGGGAACGAATCTCCGCTATCAGGTGATGGGAGCGGCTGCACTGATGGGGCTAGCATTGCTGTTCCTAGCGCATTCAAGTATGTTACAGATGGCTTTAGTGTATGTAATGCTGGTTTCCTTTGCCATGATGATGCAGAATTCCAGTATCAATACCTATATTCAGACACATGCCATACCGATCTATAGGGCGCGGGCTATTTCGTATTATGTCATGGCCTTTCAGGGTATCTTTCCAATAGGTACACTCATGATCGGTTCCCTCGCAAGTTACTGCGGTCTCCGAACTACCTTATACCTGATGGGCGGACTGGGGATAGTTATTGCGCTACTCTATTATATCTACCTGAGAATGCATATCCATAAGCGGCTTTTTCGATTTTAGTATTGAGTAGTTCGTATTGCGTATTGAGATTTTGGTACAGCGAGTCAGATGCTTACCAATCAGCATGGGATATTTTTACGGCTTACTTACTCTTGATTTTTCTGTCCCGCAAGCGTAATATCTTTTTCGCATAATCAATAACGGCACCATAATCGGCGAAAATATCACCTCCTAATACCCCGATCACAGGTTCCAGATCCATTTGCTGATAAGCATAATTGATCGAACTTAGATCCAGTACTGCGGTCTTCAATTTGTTTATGTGCCAGGTACCGATTGCCAAACTGGGAATTTCCATGTTAAAGCTTTCCATCGAGTTTGTGCCGAGACCTGTTGATAGGGTTTCCGATGGTTCCAACAGCAATTGATCCTCCAAAAGATGTCCCATTTGGGTTTTATCAAATACGGTTTTAGATGCCCCCGTATCGATGACCATTTTAAAGCTGCGTTCATATAGTGTTACATCAACGAGAATATGTGTTCCTTGTCCCTGGAGATCTAAGATTTGAAAAGGTACTGTTGTCATATTCCCAAACATAACCAAAAATTTAATTAAAAAAAAAGTTTGGAGTAGCCTTATCTTCCTGTGAAAGTAAAATCTTTTTTGCAACATGAAAAAAGGCCGTTATTTAGAATAACAGCCTCTCCTCTCGTTAGTTTATGTTGATCACAATACCTTTATCTCTTTCAATACATTATTCATGGTGCGTACGGCATCAGCACTTTTGCTGAATTTTTCCTTATCTTCCTCATCCAGTTGTAATGGAATAATACGATCCCAGCCTTTTTTGTTAATAACAACCGGAACACCAAGATTAATATCCTCCTGACCAAATTCACCTTCGAGGTAAACAGAAGCGGTAAATAATTTACCTTGGTCACGGACAATACTCTCTACCACTGCGGCAGTAGCAGCACCTGGAGCATACCAGGCCGACGTACCGATGAGGCTCGTTAAAGTTGCTCCACCTACCATGGTCTTATGGACGATCTCTGCCTGCTCCTCAGCTGTAAGAAAATTACTGACCGGAATGCTGTTCCACGTGGAGTGCTTTATCAAAGGAATCATGGTTGTATCACCATGGCCACCAATGACAATGGCATTGAGATCTGCGGCCGATGCATTTAATTTTTCACTCAATTGATATTTGAAGCGTGCTGAATCCAAAGTACCCCCCATTCCGATAATCCTATTTTTAGGCAAACCGCTTGATTTGAGCGCGAGGTAGGTCATCGTATCCATTGGGTTGGAGACAATGACAATAATGATATCTGGAGAGTGTTTTACCAAATTCTCTACAACCGACTTGACAATATTTGCATTTGTCCCGATCAATTCTTCGCGGGTCATTCCCGGTTTACGGGGAATACCTGAGGTGATGACAGCAACAGTAGAGCCTGCAGTAGACAGATAGTCATTGGTTACTCCTTTGATTTTGGATTCAAACCCCAATAGGGCTGCTGTTTGAGCCATATCTTGCGCTTTTCCTTCTGCAAATCCTTCCTTGATATCCAATAACACAATCTCCTCGGCGACATTTCGACGGATTAAATTGTCTGCTGTAGTTGCACCTACAGCTCCAGCACCAACAATAGTTACTTTCATATGTAAATTATTTATTTTTTAATGGCCATATGGAATATCCAGTCCATTTTCACGAATGCTTGTACTGTTTTTTGACATGGATATTTCATGAGCATTTATGTGGATTAGTAAATAATGCTTGAATTTAACGAATTATTGTCAGTAAATCAATCAATTTCACCGGAATAACTTGTTTTTAAAAAGATAATAGAAGCGCTCATACGAATTTTGCCAATCGTGATGCCATTCCGGCACTATGGTGGTATAATCTTTTATTGCCTACTAATGGATGCGAATGCTTATACAACCAAAAAGCAAAAAAAGACTGCCCTAAAAGACAGTCTTTTTCATGGTTGCGGTAAATTTTCGAATGAAAATTTACTGATTTCAAATTTCATCCCAATAGTATAACTCAGTTCTAGAACGGATAGCCAATGGCCAGATTGAACATCAGGTTATCTTTTCGCCATTGCGAACTGCCAAAATCTATATCCTTAAATACCCAACGTTCCCCTTTAGGTAAGTAGGGGATACGGAATGGAATGGAAAAATCGGTCCGGATAATTAGGAAGGTAAAGTCGAAACGCAAGCCGGCTCCGCCACCTACGGCAAGTTCATTCAAAAAGTTTTTGCTGAACTTAGCCCCGGGCTTGTTTACATCTTCTCGTTGCAACCAGACGTTACCTGCATCAATAAACGCTGCCCAATGGACAAAACCAGCCAGTTTAGAACGATATTCTGTGTTCATTTCCAATTTGATATCACCGGTCTGGTCAGCATAAAATAATCCATTGCTCAATTTCTCCGGAGCAACGGTTCCCGGACCTATCGCGCGGGCACCAAAGGCTCGGATACTGTTTGGTCCACCGACATAGTACTGCTTCAGATAGGGTAGGGAGCGCGAGTTTCCATAGGAATAACTCAATCCAAGACTCACCCTGGAGGCCAATTGTGAATTCTCAGACAGTTTCATATAATGCCTTCCATCGCCGCTTAATTTAATATATTGGGAGAAGTAGGCATCGAATAACTTGAACGTCTTGCCCTTGTTGAAATCGGCTCCTTTGATTAAACCAAGAATATTACCCGAAAGATCTAGATTTCCTTTGAAATAGAATGTATTTTTCAGATGTTGCTTCATCGTATTCTGGAACGTGAAGTTGTAGTTGGGGCCAATTGTAAACTGCGGATCGATCGCATGCCGCAAAGCAGGGATTGTATCCATTTGCTTTTGGTAATTCTCCGAAATACCTTTAGGCTGTACATAGGTGATCTCCAGCAAGGCGAGATCATGTTGCTTTTCCTCAGATTCTTGCCAGATATAGCCATAATCTAATGCAATTGAATTTAGTGTATAAGCTTTCCGTCTGTTCAGAAATTCATATCGGCCTTTCACATAGGTTTTGGGAATAAAACGACGTGAGGGATTGATATGTCCGAAGGGAGAGAGTATCCTTGGAAAAGTTATCGTTGCTTCCATTCCATAGCGATAATAGCTGGAATTTAGATCCGCATTTCCCCCGGTCTGGGTTTCATATCCGCCAAAGACATTAAAGCTCAATTGCTCTGCGCCCTTAAAGGCATTGCGCAGCGTCCAGTTGACGTTAACCTCGGTTCCATTGTAGACCGATGCCATTTTCCCCAATAGTTCGACCCTTAAGGATTTTTTTGGTAGTGGCGTGAGATAGTAATACACATCCAGCGCATTTGGCACTTCCTTACTGTCTACAAAGTTATTTTTGACAAATTTCCAGCTGTTTAAATTGACCAAATGACTGATTGTCTGATTGTGTGCCGTACGGTTATAGACATCACCTGGCTTAAAGAAAATATGGTTGGCAATGACCGGCTTGCGAAAGGTACGCCTTCGATCAATAAAATAGTAACTGCTGTCAAAGAGTTCGGCATTGCGCGTTGACCGCTGGTAGCCCGAACTGGTCTCTGTGTAGTTCGGGAAAATATAGATCTTATTGATTTTGGAGGGAACTTTTGCCTGTGCGGGGGTTTCCTTTTTTAACGTCACGTACATGTCGACCCTGTTGTTGCGGTGTGAGCTGTCGACTTCTACCAAAATATAATCGGGACTGAAATAGTAGTAACCTTTGTTTTTAAGGTCATTGTCAATACGGTCACGCTCATTCAACACCACATCAAGACTGTAATTTTTTCCGACCTGAAGCAGGCTTTTGTCCGACGATGAGCGGATATCCCGCCCCAATTGGCTTGTGCTATCAATATCAAACTTGACCGATTGGATCCTATAGATTAGATTCGGTTTGGCCGTATAATTGATAGTTGCCTTTTTCTCTTCAACCAGGGTGTCTGATCTAACCTCCGCATTGAAAAAGCCAATATTTTCCATGCGGTTCCGTAACAGGTTTTCATTGTATTCACGGTTGACGTCACTCAACAAAACAGGTTCTTCGCCAATTTTCTTGAAGAATCTTTTGATCATGTTTTTATTGGCAGAATCGCCTGCCATATTATTAAAATACAGTTTAAATGGAACGCCCGCCAAACGTTTATTTGGTTTGGGCATCAAAGATGATTGGAGATAGGTTGCAAGTTTTTCCTTATTCTCTTTTGAAATGGTATCCGAATCTATAATCACATTGCCTTTGACATACAGGCTTTCCCCCTCTTTCAAATTCTTGGTCGAAGAACAAGAAGCTATTATTGTCGTCAAGGTCAATATTCCGATAGCAAGTTTCAGTTTAGTTCGCATGATAACTCCTTTCCTCATCTTCATTTTTAATTGCTGTCGTTCTGACCGTATCTAAATTTGTTTTTGGACTCGGATTTTTTGGTTCATTTCTGCTCGAGTCCAATTGTTGTTTACGTTTTTCCTTTTCGCGCTCTTCAATACGTTTTCTATACTCGGGACTATGAAGCATCAAACTGTCTCTTATGACTGTACGTACACTGTCCCTATAAACTGAGTCGGTTTCCATCCGCTCCACATTAAAGCGTTTTCTAAATCCTTTGCTGTCGGTGTCATAGTACTCTTTGAGTTTTTTTGAACTCATCCAGATTTCTTTAAATTTATTATAATCCATATTGATAATAAATCCAATACCGGTCTCTACATATTGTCCCTGAAGGGTCACCTGATACTGGTTTTTGCGATACATACGGGCGAAATAACGACCATCTTGTGAAAGTTGGTAATCCAATTGAATATCGCCGGCAATATTATTGGAGGCCTCACCAGGGCGGGTGTTGCCTTCAACTTCAAAATTAGAACCTATGGTAATTTTTAGTCGGTCATTTAACAGCATTTTTGAGACACCGATATTTAGATCTGTTCTTGTTTGTCCAGCTCCAGTAGCATAATCTTCTTCGGAAGTCAGGTTGAAATCCAATTCTACGCCAGTGATCAACTCTGAAGCCAAGCGGTTCAACTGTCCGCTCAGGAACGAACTGATACTATTCCGAACAATAGCCTCTGTACCACCGCCGCCGGATAAACTTTCGAACGGATTGGTCGACATAAATCGTCCCAATACAATCAGGGAGAACACCTGCTTGTTGAGTTCAGACGGATTTTCACGGAGTGTAGTCAACGCGTTGTTTACCTTACTGACAACATCTTGGGAGACAATAGAGTTGTTCTCATCCAAATCAATGTCAAAACCCAATTGTGGCTGGAAGAGCTTGTCCGTGATTTTTAGCAACACATTAAATGGAACACGCTGTTTATATAGGTTCGCATTTTCTGATCCCAATTGCGTCGCAACCAGTTCTAAAGTAGGCGCTTTGGTCATATATGCTGCCGTAATATTAAGTCGTGCATCCAATGGATCTCCATTCCAGGTAATAGTACTTCCTTTTTGGAAGGTAAAATCTTTTTTTACAGGGCCAAAACTAAATGAGTAGCTTCCTTTGTCCACGGTAAATGTTCCTGACAAGGTAATTTTACTGCTGGCATCTATACCTGCATTTAATTCCGCCTGACCCTGGATATTTAGGGCATCCTGTGAACCGGCATCCAGGAGAATCTTAAATTTAGCCTCTTTATCCGTCTGTAGGTTTAGATCCACATCCATGCCAGTCAATTTGGTAACGGTCATCGAATCCAACTTTGCAAATATATTCGCACGTGTAGTATCACTCTTATCAACAAATTCGACCACCCCTTTACGGTCAGCCATACCCGGGTTCTCATTCGGCATAACAAAGGTGAAATCGGTATCACCAAGGACCTTGATTGTTCCATCGACAACAGGTTTGTCCAGATTTCCTCTGATCCGTAGGTTGGATGTCAGGTACATCTTACCATAAAACATGTCATTGTCCGTCTGGGTTGAGTTTAGCACCTCAAAATTGTCGGTATTCACATTCAGATTAAAATCAAAATCAGTATAGGTCTTTGTATCTATCGAGCCAGTAACTTTAGCAATATTTCCTTTCTTATCCTCCAACGCGAATTTCGTGAAATTGATTCCGCTATTATCAAAATGCACGGTCTCATCCTTTGCTTTGAAAAGAGCGTTCAACATGGCGATATTGAACTGGGCATCTTTAAACTTGACGTCACCATCTATCAGAGGTTTTGAAGGAGACCCTGTAATTTTCAGCTGACCTTCAAGGTTTCCTTTTGAATCTTTCAAATAGCCCAAGCTAAATGCTTGTACAGTCTGCATAGTCAATGGCTGAATATCCAATGTGAAATCCAGACTGGATTCTCCTTTCGGTGGACTAATAAAATCACCGTTTAATACCACATTATTGCCGTTTTCACTAATACTGACATTTGCACTATAGGTATTTTCTTTTTCGTTGTTGACTTTGATATTTACATTTCCGACGGTATCTTTTCCAACGTAAAATTTATCAATGACCAGATCCGAAACAAATACAGGGCTACTTTCCAGACGTGATATTGTTGCTTGGCCATTGATGCCACCACCTAGATCCATAATATCGCTTTCAAGCATTTTACTTAGGGTCTCAATACGGAAGTTCTTAAAGGAAATATTTACTGGTGAATTCAATACACTGTCCTGCGAGGATATACTCAATTCTTGCCCCTTACTGCTCAGAACAAAGTCTTTTGCCTGAATACCCGTATTTCCAAATTTAAGTACATTGGCCGGATTTACATTCCATTTGTCATAGTTCAACATTAAGCCGTCCTGGTGCAGGCTGAAAACAAAAGCTCCATTGTCGACAGCCATATCTCCACCCAAATGGTACTGTTCCTTCTCTTTTCTATCTTTTATCCACAACCCAAAATCCAGATTATTCTGAATGACGGAACCACTAAATACCGTATTGACAAGTTCAATGTTGCTGACCTTGATCTTATTGATCAGCGCAGAATAGTAAAGGGTGCTATCCAAGGTGTTGATATCCAGGGTAACATTGTTTATTTCTGTCCCACTGTAAACTATTTTTGGTGCATCCAATTTGGCCAATATTGTTTTTGTTTCACTGTTAAACATCCCATCCAGTGTGACATCTTTCATTTCTGTCAGTTCCGGGACAAAGTCCTGGACAAATTTGGTACGGGTCAACTGTGCTGAAAACTCGATGCTTTGTGGCTCATATTTAGGCACCTTAACAGGTTGTCCAGGTTGATAGTAAACCTGCAAAATATCCTGAATCGCATTTTGTAGTTCCAGAATTTTGTACTTTCCGACCAAGTGGGCATTGAAAAAAGCGGATTTTAAAAGTAGTAAATTTCTGGTTGTATCCGATTTTGCAATCAACGAGATGCTATCCAGAGAATAATATGCGTCATTGTACGCAATAGAAGAGTTGGTGATATGGGCCTCCCCATTCAAAAAGTTTGGATCTGCCGAAGTAAAATGGCCGACCATCTTACCGTGGTATTTAAAATCGTCCTCCATCAGCTTCAGGTTTTTGAGGTTGATGGTGTCAACCATCAATTCAAAATCCACTTGTGGATATTTAGATTTCATATTGGCCGTGGCATCCAGCTTTAATTTAATATTGGGGTCAGGACTCACCACGGAAGCTTTAATATCTCCTTTGTCTGCAGTGAGGTTCATATCGATATTCTGATAACGATAACCCATCGCATCCATACGGTTTACTTTGCCGTCGAAATTGGCGACAAGTTTTTTAGGATCCGTTCCGTGTCCTTTTAATTTTCCCTCAAATGAAAGTATACCCAGGGTGCTATCCATTTTCATGATCTGGCCAATATCAAAATCACGGATGCTAACAAAAGCATCGTAAGTCGTATCTCTGCCCGCCATGCTCACTTTCCCATCAACTTTGGCTGTTCCTTTTTCGGTCACCAGTGAGAGGTTGGTGTCAAAGGCAGTCATTCCCCCCTTAAATGTTCCGGTTAGTCCGATTGTATTGGGCAGTTGAAGACCTGTTGGCAACATGGTTTTGGCGACAAGTTTTTCAATATCTGAGCGACCTGTTGTTAATTTTTTCAGATTAAGGTCCATCGACATCTTATCTACATCCGGTAGCCCCTTTAGGCGCAGACTTGCAATAACCCGCGTATTTGACAAGGTCTGGAAATCAATACTGGGAATATTTAGATCATTTAGTTTGCCCACCACGCGACCATCGATATTGAACTTTTTGTCCATCAACGGCTTCATGACCTGCATCGTGTCAAGGAACGGTGCAAAGAAATAAATGTCGCGCATATCGACATGGCTTTTTTTGATGGTCGCATTCACATAAATCAATTCCGGTTTTTTGGTAATAATATCCAGTGAAGGGTAGCTTACTTTTAGGTAGTCCCGAATGAGTGTACGTGGTGTTTCCGCATAGAGGTTCTTAATTTCTGCCCCTGTATTTGTATATCTAAAATCCCCTTTAAGCTGTTTGATAACAAGGCCTGAGTGATCTGATGCACTCAGTTCATGCAATGATCCACTGATCGAATCTGCGCTATAATATAAATCCGTCAGATTTGTTTTTATTCCCGGAATTTTGATGTTGAAATAATCAAAGCCTTTCATACGGGCTTGATTGTCATCTCGGTAAGCTAGACTTGTATTAGTGATATTGATATCTTTGGCCGAGACGACCCATTTGATTTTTGTAGTATCAGCGGTTGTATTACCTTTTTCTGGAGTTTTTTTGGCTATTTTACCAAAGAGTACATCATTGTCGGATCCATCCAAGTGGATGGTTTGGATATCGACCAGTTCTTTGTTTAAATCAATCTTGTTGATATCAGCGCGGAGATTTTTAATGTTAAACTTGGTTTTCAACGCACTGGACTGATCGTCATAGCGGACAAAGATATTGGCCAGGTCGGCAATTTGTATCCCCACATCTGGAAGCAGGGTTGTCGTCTGTGCCGTTTTGTCTGTGATACCAAAGTCTTTAACTGTTGGGGCCGTGCCATCAACGACCGGTTTCCATTGCTTTACGGTCGCATTTAAACCATCTATTTTTACCTTCGGTAGGTTGAAGGCCATGTTTTTGGTCAGGTCAAATTTCTTGATATTGGTGTTTAGTGTACCTAAATAAACGTCAGCGCTTGTTCCGATAACATCATCAGCGTAAACGATATGAAATTTATCAAGCTTTATTTTATCGAGATTGAACAGCAGGGCAGAAGTGGTATCGGCTGTAGGCTTGCTTTCCTTTTCGGATGCAAATGCTTTGACGATATAATCAAAATTAAAGGAGCTGTCCGGTAGTGTTCTGCGAATTTTTGCTGTGATCCCTTCCGCTTCGATACTTTGGATCTCAACCGTGTTTTTCAATAGTTTGAGCATATTGATATCCACAGCGATGCTTTTTCCCGCAACAAGGGTATCCTTGCTCTGATCTTCCAGATAGATGTCCTGTAACACTAATTTTTTTGGGAAATCAATATTAATATAACCGATTTTTACCGGTGTACCTATTTTTCCTTCAACATAATGAGTTACTTTTCCTGCAATATAGTTCTGAACGGACGGGATTCGGATTAAAAATACAACTAGAATAACCAGCGCAATTATTACTCCAATAATCCACAATATTGTTTTGAAAGCAATTCGGGTAAATCTGTTCAACGTATAATTTGATTTAAGTATCTATTAATAAAAATTAAAACGGAAAAAAGTTTGCAAAGTTTTTCAGATATTAACTTATATCACCGCCATTTCAGCAAACTAAGATAAATTTGCTTGTATATGCAAGTTTAATTTGTGCAACATATGTATGCAAATTTTAGACAATTCCCCATTTACCCCTAAAAGTTGTGTTATTGAGGGGATAATATTTAAAACACATCAAATAATTGACCAAACCATTTTTGGAGTATAAAGTTTTTTGTTTTTTTAATTTTATGCTAACAAAAGCATGCAATATCGATCAATTCGTTAAAAGAGATTACTCCATTAGCTTTTTGTATTTTCCCCAATTTTCAAAAATCACCCATAACCAGATAATGAAAAGTACAGCCCAGATAATTAATCCCATTTGGCTATAAAAAATCATGTTATGTGTAAAAATGCCGATGAGTATTGGAAAGATGACCAATGCGCCTAAGGTTCTCGTCTTGGGGAGGATAAACAATAAGCCTCCCAGAATTTCGATGATTGCAACGAGCGGCATCAACCATTTTATCGTGACAAAAGCCTGAAAAACCTTTTGCATATCCATGTCCATAGGTGGAACAGGCATATAATGAAAGATTTTATCTAAGCCCGCATTGATAAAAAGAAGGCCAAACAAGACACAAAGGATATTCTTTATGATGTTCATGATCGTAAAATTTAAGGACCAATTATTTAACAGTAATTGTTGTTGGAGGTTCCGCAGAATCATCCGGCTTTTCCTCTTCTTTCTTTTCGCTGTTTCGTTCCACAGTGATTGTACATTCGGTGAGCAAGGCAGCTACTGCACCAATAGCAGCAAATACAGGTGCTAAGATCAGCCCTATTGCGCCAACAGTAATTGGAAAACTCATGATTTCTTTGCCATGTTTGTCCGAAATACTGATTTTATTTACATTACCCTCTGCAATGATTTCTTTGATCTTTTGTAAAAGGTTTTCACCGTTGATTTGAAATGTTTCCTTGAATCCCATGATGCTATAATTTAAGTTCGCTCTTATAAAGTTATTCATTTTTTTACAGGAATTCTTATAAAGTTAAAAATCAACAGAAAAGCGATAATACAAAATTTTTATCATTCCATGGAATCACATGTGGGCATAAGAGTAAAAGAAAGGAACGCGTCCCAAAAGTAAAGGCAGATCAAAAAAAAGCCCCACGAAACTCGCGGGACTTTGAAAAAAAATATTGTCGATCGTTTTAACCTAAAGTGGCCAAGCTATCTTGAAGAATCTTGATTTTAGCTTCTGCATCAGCTTTCTTGCTTTTTTCGTTTTCAACGATTTCTGGTTTTGCATTTTGTACAAAACGCTCGTTTGAAAGCTTTTTGTCTACAGACACCAAGAATCCTTTCAGGTAGTCCAGTTCTTTTTCAATACGTTCGCGCTCTGCATCTACATCAATATTGTTTTCCAGAAGTACATAACACTCATCCTTACCCGCCAAGAAACTTGTTGCACCAGCTACTTTTTCTGTCACAAATGTCACAGCTTCTAGGTTGGCAATTTTCGTGATGATCGCAATATACTGTGCCAGATCAATGTCAGACTGTTGGTTGATTGCCAAAGGTAATGCTACTTTTGGTGAGATACCTTTCGAATTCCGGATATTACGAACTTCGGAAATGATCTGTTGTGCTACAGCAAAATCTTTGATAATATGCTCGTCAAAAGCATTGACTTTTGGAAATTCAGCGACAATGATGCAGTCTTTTTCCTCTTTTATACCAAACAGTTCATCATGCCACAATTCTTCCGTTAGGAAAGGCATAAACGGATGCACCAAAGTCAATATACGTTGGAAGAAGGATTTTACCATTTCCAAAGTTTCTGAAGCAATTGGCGAGCCATAAGCTGGTTTCACCAGTTCAAGGTACCAGGCACAGAAGTCATCCCATACCAATTTATAAGTTGTCATCAAGGCATCTGATAAACGGTAATGCTTGAAGTTTTCTTCAATTTCAGTCAATGCTTGGTTGAATCGCGCATCAAACCATGCAGCTGATATTTTGTCCGACGCTGAAGCTGGAGCATCGATGACTTCTAAGCCTTTTACCAAACGGAAGGCATTCCAGATTTTATTGGCAAAATTACGGCCTTGTACACACAGCTCAACATCAAAAGGTAAGTCATTTCCAGCAGGTGCTGTCAATAACATGCCCATGCGTGTCGCGTCAGCACCGTATTCGTTCATCAAATCAATAGGATCAGGTGAATTACCCAAAGATTTTGACATCTTGCGCCCTAATTTATCGCGTACAATACCTGTAAAATAAACATTTTCAAAAGGTAGCTGTCCACGGAATTCATAACCTGATACAATCATGCGTGCTACCCAGAAGAAAATAATATCCGGTGCAGTGACTAGATCCTGTGTTGGGTAGTAATAGTTGATCTCTTCATTTTCAGGTTCATTGATACCGTTGAATACAGAAATTGGCCATAACCAAGCTGAAAACCAAGTGTCAAGCACATCTTCGTCCTGACGCAAATCTGCAAGCGTTAGACCCGCATTGCCCGATTTTTGCTGTGCCAGTGAAAGCGCTTCTTCGGCGGTCTGTGCAACGACAAAATCATCGTTACCATCACCATAGAAGTAAGCAGGTATTTGATGTCCCCACCACAATTGCCTAGAAATGTTCCAATCTGTTACATTTTCCATCCAGTTGCGGTAGATATTTTTGAATTTCGTCGGATGGAATTTAATGGTATCATCCATGACATTATCCAAGGCAGGTTTTCCCAGGTCTTCCATTTTCAGGAACCATTGGTTAGAGATCTTAGGTTCAATAACAGCACCGGTTCTTTCAGATGTTCCGACATTATTGGTGTAGTTTTCTACTTTTTCCAACAATCCTTTTTCTTCCAGTTCTTTTTCGATCTCTTTACGCACTTTGAAGCGATCCATACCAGCATAATGCAAGCCGTTGTCGTTTAATTTCGCTTCATCGGTAAAGATATCCACAAACTCCAGATCATGCTTTTTACCTAGTTCGTAGTCATTGATATCGTGTGCTGGAGTTACCTTAAGACAGCCTGTACCAAATTCAAGATCCACATATTCATCTTCAATGATATTTACTTTACGTCCGACGATTGGTACGATCACTTGTTTTCCTTTTAACCAGGTGTAGCGTTCGTCGTTTGGATTGATACATACTGCTGTATCACCAAAGATTGTTTCAGGACGGGTTGTGGCAACGACAATATATTTGTCTGTTCCTTCAACCTGATATTTTAAATGATATAATTTACCGTTCTTTTCCTTGTAAACAACTTCTTCATCGGAAATATTGGTTTTGGCTTCTGGATCCCAGTTAACCATGCGGTAACCACGATAGATTAAACCTTTATTGTAAAGGTCAACAAATACACGGATCACCGATTGATACAATTCAGGATCCATGGTGAAACGGGTACGATCCCAATCACAGGAAGCGCCTAGTTTTTCCAGTTGCTTTAAGATAATGCCACCGTACTTTTCTTTCCATTCCCAAGCATGCTTTAAAAAATCCTCACGGGATAGGGATCTTTTGTCAATGCCTTGCTCCTTTAACATAGCGACGACCTTAGCTTCAGTGGCAATGGAGGCGTGGTCTGTCCCCGGTACCCAACAAGCGTTTTTACCCTGCATACGTGCGCGGCGAATCAAAACGTCTTGAATCGTATTGTTCAGCATATGACCCATGTGCAATACGCCAGTGACATTCGGTGGCGGCATTACAATCGTATAAGGTTCACGTTCGTCAGGAGTAGACCGGAAAAATCCGTTCGCTTTCCAATAGCTGTACCATTTTTCTTCAGCTTCTTTTGGATTGTAAGTTTTCGCTATGCTCATTTTAAATTCTATATTCAATTTTTTAAGGAATACAAAAGTAAGGAATTCTATGTTATTTTCCTTGTTATCATTGATCTTGTTATTGATTGTAGATCAAGGGCAAAGGATAAGGGATGAAGGATCAACGTTAAGGAGCAATGATTAAAGATCCGCGCTTACCCACATCTCAATACTCATATCTCACTACTCAATACTTAAATCTTAATACATTTTTAATCTTTTCTTCATATTACTAGTCGATTAGACTGGTTTTAATGTAAATTAATGTAAATTTGCCTGTTTTATTTTTACACGAAGGGATGCAACGATTTGCGAACGAACTTAGGGCGTTAACACAATATTTTTTGTTTTGGCTAATCATCTGTTTTATAGATAGATTTATTTTTATTTTTGCTTTTTTTGAGAAAATAGGAACTGCTCATTTCACTGAGATTTTTAGAATTTATTTTCATGGATTAAGCCTTGATTTTTCAGCCGTATCCTATATCTGTACCATTCCCTTTCTTGTTTATTGTATACTCGGATTTTTTCCAAAGGCTCAGCCAAAACGCGTCATCCTTGATATTTACACAATTGTCGTACTGGTTTTATTTTTTGTGACCAGTTTTATCAATGTTAATATCTATCGAGAATGGGGTGATAAAATATCAAAACGAGCGATAGATGCTTTCCTGGCATCACCATCCGGTGCGGTAGCTTCTGCAGAATCTACACCTGTTTTTCTTCCGATCCTCGGAATGTTGGTGGGGATATTTTGTGGTTATTTTCTCTACCGTTGGATGTTCAAAAAAGTGTATTTTTTTAATGTTAAATCACCGATTGGCAACTTCTTAAAACTGGCCGTCGGCGTTTTTGTTTTGTTTACCTTTATCCGTGGAGGTTACGGCCGCGCAACACTAAACCCTAGTAAAGCTTATTATTCTGAGGTTACCTTTTATAATCATGCGGCTGTCAATACACAATGGTCGCTTTTGCGCGACTTTTTTACCAAGAGCACAAAACTGAAAAGCCCTTATGATTTCTACGGCTCGGACCAACAAGGTCTTCAAGAGCACTTGAAGCCTGCGTTCCAGAGTCAGCCTGATTCTGCAGTCGAAGTTTTATCCACGACACGCCCCAATGTTGTTATCATCATGTTGGAAAGTTTTGTCGGTGACCTCCTCCAGTCTTTGGGAGGAGAGAAGGGCATAACGCCACATATGGAAGAATTGATCAAAGGTGGAATTTTATTTGATCACATCTATTCCGCCGCCGATCGTTCGGATAAGGGGATGGTTGCTATACTCAGTGGATTTCCGGCACAGGGACCGGAAAGTATTATTAAATATATCGACAAGCACGAAAATATGCCTGCTATTGGGCAGGAATTTGACCATGCAGGTTATGAAACTTCTTTTTATCATGGTGGACAAAGTGAGTTTTATAATTTCAAGTCCTATATGTTGACACATGGTATTTCCAGAGTGGTTGATAACGCTAATTTTGGTTTGGATGCCGAGCGGGCTTCCTGGGGAGTCTACGATCATGTGGTGTTCAACCAGATGATTCATGATTTTAACAAGGAGAAACAGCCTTTCTTCTCGACGATATTTACATTGATCAATCACGAACCATTTGAATTAAAGCACGGTTATAAATTTGGCAGTACCAACAATGCTGATAAGTTCAGAAGCACGGCGAATTATACGGACTCGGCTGTTTTCGATTTTATTGGTAAAGCCAAGAAAGAAGCCTGGTACAAAAATACCCTTTTTGTGATAGTTGCGGATCATGGCCATCGTTTGCCATCGGAAAAATGGGAGCTTTTCCATCCGAATAGATTCCATATCCCATTGATCTTTTTCGGTGATGTTATCAAACCGGAATACCGGGGTAAGATCTTCAATCGGATCGGAAACCAAACGGATTTGGCAACGACGCTGTTGACGCAGTTGAAACTTCCGACCAATAGATATCACTGGAGCCGAGATTTATTTAATCCGACAACACCACAGATCGCTTTCTATAATTCCAAAGATGCCTTTGGTGCTGTTACACCAGAACAGGCAGTATCTTTTGATAATGTTGGCCGAATAATCAACTACAGATCCAATAAAGAATATCCTGCTGCCAAAACCGATAGTATATTGAATATTGCCAAAGCGTATTATCAGCAGGTCTATCGTGAATTTCTAAAATATTAACCTGATGAAGTTAAGAGGAATATTAGCACCTTATTTTGCAGTGGCCATTCGCTTTGCCTTTCTTTTAATCGTTTACGCCCTGCTTAGATGGGGGTTTTACCTGCTGAATGCCTCATTATTTCCTAATGTAAATGCAGGGAAATTGTTTGTAATGTTTGGCGGAGGTGTGCGTTTTGATACCGTTGCTTTGCTTTATCTGAATATTCTTTACATTGTTATGCAGACGGTCCCCGGACCATTCATAGCTAATCCAACCTATCAACGGGTTTCCAAATGGATCTTTGTCGTAGTCAACTCACTAGGGATCGCCTTGAATCTGATTGACTATGCCTATTACCCTTTTACACTAAAACGGACCACCGGTACGGTATTGAGCCAGTTTTCAAATGAGTCCAACTTGTTTAAATTGGCATTTGACTTTTGTCTTGATTACTGGTATCTCCTGCTGGTATTTGCATTGCTCGTTTATGGCTTATCGAAATCGTATCAGTTGATCCAACTGGAAAGACCAAAACGTTATTCCTGGAAATCTTTCCTTGTTCAGGTTCCTTTCTTTTTATTGACTGCTTTTCTTTTTATAGGTGGTGTTCGTGGCGGCTGGGCGCACAGTACCCGTCCGATTACATTGAGCAATTCCGGTGACTATGTGGACACCCCTGAAGAAATGAATATTGTACTGAACACGCCATTTAGTATACTAAAAACCTTAAAAGCTGTTAGTCTCAAGCCCGTGAACTATTATCCGGAGCAGGAGCTGATCAAGCTGTATGATCCAATTCATCTTCCACAAACAGACAAACCCTTCAATAAAAAGAATGTTGTTGTATTGATTTTGGAAAGTTTTGCAAAGGAACATTTTGGTGAACTGAATAAAGATATTCAAGGTGGGAAATATAAAGGTTATACTCCTTTTTTAGATTCTTTGATTCGCAACGGCTATACCTTTACAGATACCTATGCGAATGGTCGCAAATCCATCGACGCTTTGCCTTCGGTGATTACAGGTATCCCTTCCATTGGCGAACCCTTTGTACTTTCGGTGTATTCGGGTAATGAAACCACTAGCTTGGCTAAACTCCTAGGGAAAAAAGGGTATGAAACGGCATTTTTTCACGGTGCTCCGAATGGAAGTATGGGCTTCTCTGCCTATATGAAGCTGGCTGGGATTCAACATTATTTTGGTAAAAACGAATATAACAACGATCAGGATTTTGATGGTATCTGGGGAATTTGGGATGAACCTTTTCTACAGTTTACAGCGAATAAAATCAATACGTTAAAACAACCGTTTTTTGCGAGCTTCTTTTCGCTGTCCTCGCACCATCCCTTTAAGGTGCCGGAGAAGTATCAGGGCAAATTTCCGAAAGGACCGTTACCCGTGCAGGAACCTATTGGCTATACCGATAATGCACTTCGCGAATTCTTTGCGACGGCATCTAAAATGCCTTGGTTTAACAATACCTTATTTGTGATCTGTGCTGATCACGCAACTGTAAGTTACCTTCCCGAGTATCAGACCACAGCCGGGGGCTTCCAGATCCCGATTATATTTTATGCGCCGGGCGATGGCTTGGTCGGCAAGGCCGATAAACTGGTGCAACAGATCGATATTATGCCAACGGTCTTAAATTACCTCCATTATGACGAACCTTATTTTGCCTTTGGATCAGATGCATTTAAGCCGGGAAGGGATAATTTTGTGCTGAACAATAATGCAGGAAGTTACAATTTTTACTATAAAGACTATATGATGTCTTATGATGGCCTAAAGCCGGTATCTCTCTATAATATGAAACAGGATCGGTTGATGAAGCAAGATCTGATAAAACAACATCCAGCTGTTCTGGATACGATGGAAACTAAGATGAAAGCTTTTATTCAACAATATAACAATCGGATGATTGAAAATAAGCTGACCTATAAAAAATAGGTCAGCTTAATTCGATTGCTGTTTTTGAAATTTGATCCGGATGCTTCTATCGATGACAAAAAGAACCAGATCATAAAAGATATAGATGAATGGCAAGGTAACAATGACCAATAGAATAAACCCCCGACTGTTATCTGCAAAAATACCATTGACCAGGTAATTTGCCAAACTGCTCCAAAACCAGCAAAAACTATAGAATGATGCCGGTACGATCAGATTTCCAATGAGCAACGCATAACGGTACCGACCGATTTTGTACTTTTTATAGATATACTTGATGTGTAAATAAAATAGCACTAGGGAGCTGATGAATGCGAGGAGCCCTGGACTGATCCAGAGGATGACGCTTGCTAAAAATGAGGTCTTTTCCCCAACTTCAATTTTGAAACTGTCCTGTTTTCCGACGGATTTAATAGTCCAATGAACGAGCGTGTCAGTTTGCTGTTGAGGAGCTCCCAAATTCTGCGCATAAGCCTTCATTTTATTTCCCGTATGCAGGTACAGATCAATAGGGCCAAAGGAAGACCAGTACTTCGAAGGAAATAGGAGATATTCAATTTCATATTTTGTGAGGATATCCCGACGGTCATAACCCATCAAAGCACGATATTGAATTTTGATACTGTTTTCACCCTTATGAAGTTTGGCTGTAAAATAAAAGGCGTCATTTAGGTTAATTCGCTCCCATTCCGAATTTCCATAGCTGATCTCATAATAACCATCTTTGAACCGTAAGAACGGTAATTTGAGATTTTTTTGATCTAATGGAATGGATTTAATCTCTTTTTGGTTAACAGTCACGTTTTCTAATCCATCTAAATTGAGGGCAAGAAACACCAATGGAAAGTCCATGTTTTCCTCGGCATGGACGATATATTCTATATTGAATTGGCTCTGATAATCATAATCCAGTGTGTCGCGCACAAGGTGTATGTCAATTCGTTCGCGAAGTACTTTTGCTTTACTCGAAGGAACCAACTGGGCCGTAATGCTATGGGGGCCAAATGGATTGGCCATGTTGGCTGAGAGTGCCAACACCGAAAGCAAAAGAATAATTGTTAGACCTATTATCTTACTGTTCATAATTGTTTATTTAATGCATCTTCCATTCCGCTGGTTATAAATGAACCTCGTAGGCTTATTTAATTCGCGGTTAATCTATTAGCAAACAAATAACTGGAAGTGAAAGTATAAAATAAAAAGATGAAAAAAAATCTGGATTTATATTCGCAGGCAGAAATCTCACAAAAGCCGAAGTAGGTGGGCTAGGGAGAAGATAGCGGTTATGCCCAATTCATATTCGTAGAATCCCAAAGGAAATCAAGTTTAGAGAAGGGGGCAAAGTACAATAGAAAAGACCTGTACGGCAATCGTACAGGTCTTTTCTATTGTTATAATTTTAATACCAATTATACGCCCAGCAATAAACGAGCTGGATCTTCTAATAATTGTTTTACACGAACCAAGAAGCTTACTGACTCACGACCGTCAATAATACGGTGATCGTAAGAAAGCGCGATATACATCATTGGACGGATCACAACCTGACCATTCTCAGCGATAGGACGTTGGATGATGTTGTGCATACCCAAGATTGCTGATTGTGGTGCGTTGATGATAGGTGTTGACATCATAGATCCAAATACACCACCGTTAGTGATTGTAAATGTACCACCTGTCATCTCGTCGATCGTTAATTTGTTATCACGAGCTTTACCCGCCAATGTAGCAATCGCTTTCTCGATTTGCTCCAATGACATCGCATCTGCGTTACGGATAATAGGAACAACTAGTCCTTTAGGTGCAGAAACTGCAATTGAAATATCTGCAAAATCAGAATACACGATTTCATTTTCTTCGATACGAGCATTCACTGCTGGCCATTCTGCCAATGCTGTAGTTACTGCTTTTGTAAAGAAAGACATGAAACCAAGACCGATACCAAATTTCTCTTTGAACGTATCTTTATATTTAGCACGTAGATCCATGATCGGCTGCATATTGACTTCGTTAAAAGTTGTCAACATGGCTGTTTCGTTTTTAACAGCTACTAAACGTTTTGCGATAGTTTTACGTAAAGAAGATAATTTCTCACGACGCTCATTTCTGGAACCAGCAACTGGTGCAACTGTAGTTGTAGCGGCAGGAGCAGCAGGTTTCGCAGCTGGAGCTGCAGCTTTTGCAACAGGTTGAGCCTTGTCAGCATCTTCTTTTGTGATGCGGCCATCTTTACCTGTTCCTTTTATAGTTGAAGGATCAATTCCTTTTTCTCTCAAAATTTTTGCAGCAGCAGGAGAAGCCGTACCAGCAGCGTAGCTATCTGGATCTTCGTCTTTTGCTGCAGCAGCTGGAGCTGCAGTTGATGATGCCTCAGCAGCAGGTGCAGCAGCCGGAGCTGAACCACCAGCAGGAGCTTGACCTTCTTCAATTGTACAAACGACAGCACCGATTTCTAAAGTATCACCTTCTTGTGCAATGATTCTTAAGATACCTGCTTTTTCAGCTGGTAATTCAAACGTCGCTTTGTCTGACTCCAGTTCGGCGATGTTTTCATCCATCTCCACATAATCGCCATCTTGTTTCAACCATTGTGATAAGGTTACCTCCGTGATAGATTCACCTACGGTTGGTACTTTAATTTCTAAGCTCATATATAATGTTCTTTATTGACAATTGCGTCCTATACATAAGACGCAATTGATTTTAAATTGTTTTTATTCGAATGATTTATTTAAGATCTCTGCTTGTTGAGCAACGTGTTGTTTCATATAACCTGTTGCTGTACTTCCGCTTTCTTTACGTGCTACGAAACCTGTAAATGCAATCTCGGTACCCATCAGTTTGCGGCAGTAGTAAGACCATGCACCCATGTTCTCATTTTCCTCTTGCACCCATACAAACTCTTTAGCTTTGTTGTATTTTTTACGGATTGCTTTCAACTGCTCAGCTGGGATTGGGAACAATTGTTCGATACGAACGATCGCTACATCCTTACGTTTGTCCGCTTCTTGTTTTTCCAATAAGTCATAATAAACTTTACCAGAACAGAACAATACACGTTTTACATCTTTTGCAGCTACATTTGCATCATCGATGACCTCTTGGAATACACCTTCTGTGAAGTCTTTCAATGGAGAAACAACTTTCGGGTGACGCAACAATGATTTCGGTGTAAAGATCACCAATGGTTTGCGGAATTCGCGTACTAATTGACGACGTAACAAGTGGAAGTAGTTGGCTGGTAAGGTACAGTTTGCCAAGATCATGTTCTCATCTGCACATAATTCCAAGAATCTTTCGATACGTGCCGAAGAGTGCTCAGGACCCTGTCCTTCCATACCATGTGGAAGCATCATCACTAAGCCATTTGAACGTCTCCATTTTGTTTCCGCACTCGACAAATATTGATCTACGATGATTTGAGCACCATTGTAGAAATCACCGAATTGTGCTTCCCAAATTGTTAACGAGTTTGGATTAGAAGATGCATAACCATATTCAAAACCTAAAACAGCATATTCTGAAAGTAAGGAGTTGTAGATCGAGAATTTGTCGCCACCTTTGATATTTGCCAATGGAATATATTTCTCTTCAGAATCTTCCAAAGTCAATACCGCATGACGGTGCGAGAATGTACCACGTTGTACATCTTGACCTGAGATACGAACACGGTTGCCTTGATCCAATAAAGTCGCATAAGCCATTAATTCACCCATTGCCCAATCGTATGCATCATTGCTGATCATTTTTGCACGATCTTCGAACAGACGAGTGATCTTACGGAAGAATTTTTTGTCCGAAGGTAAAGTCGTGATCTCTTTCGCTAATTTCAAGAAAAGATCTTTTGCAACTTTAGTTTTATCCGTAGTTGTCGATACTTCTCCTTTTTTCGCTGGACGTAATCCTTCCCATGCACCTTTAAACATCGGAAGATCTTCAGTCAATACTTCAATAGTTTTCGCTTCTTCAAGTTTAGTCTGCAATTCCGCCTTAAATTCTTTTTCTATATTTTTTGAATACGCTTCGTCAATACTTCCTTCGGAGATTAATTTTTTCGCGTATACTTCTTTTGGATTCGGATGTTTTTCAATGATTTTGTACAACAACGGTTGTGTGAACTTAGGCTCATCAGCCTCATTGTGACCAAATCTTCTGTAACATAATAAATCGATAAATACGTCTGTTTTGTATTTTTGACGGTATTCAACAGCCAAATTAATCGCATAAACTACAGCTTCTGCATCATCTCCATTGACATGGAATACAGGCGAAGAAGTGATTTTTGCAACATCGGTACAATATGTTCCAGAACGTGCATCTTTATAGTTTGTTGTAAATCCGATTTGGTTATTGATAACGATATGTACTGTACCGCCAGTTTTGTAACCATCTAGTTTGGACATTTGAGTTACTTCATAGACTACGCCCTGACCAGCAATTGCAGCATCACCATGGATAATGATCGGTGCAATTTTTGATGAATCACCATCGTATTTGAAGTCGATTTTAGAACGTACCATACCCTCTACAATTGGATCTACTGTTTCCAAATGGGAAGGGTTTGGCGCCAAACTCAAGTGAACGGATTTGCCATCGTTGGTTTTGACTTCAGAAGAGAAACCCAAATGGTATTTTACGTCACCACCAAAGTTTACCTCTGGATCGTCTGCATAGGTTTTACCTTCAAATTCCGAGAAGATGGATTTGTAAGATTTACCCATGATATTGGTCAATACGTTCAAACGACCACGGTGAGCCATACCGATTACAAACTCTTGGATGCCAATTTCTGAACCTTTTTCGATAACTGAATCCAATGCAGGGATTAAGCTTTCTGCACCTTCCAAAGAGAAACGTTTTTGACCTAAAAATTTAGTGCCCAAAAAGTTCTCAAATACAACAGCATGGTTCAGTTTGTTCAGGATTCTCTTTTTGGTATCCAAAGAGAATTTTGGCATATTGCGGTCCGCTTCCATGCGATCCTGCAGCCATTTTATCTTTTCTGGATTACGGATATATTTGAATTCTGCACCAATAGAACGGCAATAGGTATCTTCAACCAGTTGACGGATATCTTTTAATGTTGCTGGACCTAAGCCAACTTCTACACCTGCATTGAAAACTGTACTCATGTCTGCCTCAGCAAGACCAAAAGTTTCCAATTCCTTGCCAGGGTAGTACTTACGTCTTTCGCGAACAGGGTTGGTGTGAGTGAAGAGGTGGCCACGGTCACGGTAACCGTTGATCATGTTCAGCACATTGATTTCTTTCAATACGTGCTCAGGAGTTGCTTCGCCTACTGAACTTGTTGTTCCACCAGCATTTTGACCGAAATCAAAACCTTCAAAGAATTTTTGCCATCCGAAATCTACCGATTGGGGATCTTGCTTGTACGATTGATATAAGCCATCGACATAAGCCGAATCAGCATTACTCAAATATGTCAGATTGTCCATTTACAATTAAAACTATGAAATTTGTCAAAGTTATGAATAAAAAAAGAGTTTCTAATACTGAAATTGAATAATTTAATCAATAAATCTATCCAATTCTTAACATTTTTAGCATGATTTAAAAGCGCCCTACAGGGGTCTACAAATTTCTTTTGTTTTGAAATTATTTATTTCTGCCGAAGATTTATTTAGCGAGTAATTCATCCAATTTTGGAAGACCGTTTGGAAAGTTGGTTTTGATCAATTTCTGCCAATCCAAAGCCTTGTTGTCCTTTTCACTTGTGCCGACGCCAGCAATATGGGACCATTGTCCGTATACAGTGGCGGGAGAATAGTCCAAAAGCTTTTCTTCAAACCAGGATGCTCCCTTTAACCAATTGACCTGATACTCATGCACAAGATAACTGGCGGCGATCAATCCCGCCTGATAGGGGATATAACCCGTCTTTTTTAATTGTATCATGGTACTATTGATAAAATCATGCGCTGTCTGACCGGATTTCCATTTTTCGAATAGCTCCTCATTCACCGTTAACGCAGGGACATCTGCTGTAGTACTGTTTTTTGTACCCAGCGATTTGAAAAATACATTAGGATATTTTTTGAGCATAAAACGGAAATAATCCCGCCAAAGTAAGATGTCTATTATTTTTTCAAATCGTTTATCTTTTTTTCCTTCGCCCAATTTCTTAATGTTGTTGTAAAGAAGGATCGGGGATAAAGCTCCAGCAGCGATAAAAGGGCCCAATATGACAGGATCCTGCTCCGTTTCCGGATAGGTGGATAATACCGAATGCATAATACTCAATGCCGTATCTTCTCCACCCAATATATAGATGTCATCAACAGATTTGATCTCCTCATCTGAATAGCCTAGGTCTTTCAACGTGGGGATCTTGGTGTCTTCCAGATGCGGGGGTGTCAGGAAATTGGATGGGAAAGGAATCGGTTGACGTACCGTACTCTCACGTTCCACCTTTTTCTTGAAAACGGAAAATCCATTCGGAATATCCTTGATCGGAAAAGGGAGATCTTCTTTATGGTAAAGTGTATGCCCAATAAAATGGCGGAGGTTGATTTTGCTATTCCAGAGCTTACTCTCTACTTTTTCGGAAATAGAGGTCTCGCGCAGCGCAACTTCCCGATGGTGATAGACTTCATTAACCTGATATTTTTGGGCAATACGAGGGATAATATCTTCAGGTTTGCCAATATAGGTTAGCAGGTCACTTCCATGACTTTTTAATTTTTCTTTTAAGGCAGTGACGGCTTCGATCACAAATGCTGCACGTAGTACACCAGTATTTAAATTACCAAATTGATTGCGGTCAAAATAACGGGGGTCAAAACAATAGACAGGAATGATGAAGGAACTCTTCTCAGAGGCTTGATAAAATACCTCATTGTCATGAAGTCTTAAATCATTTCTAAACCAGATCATTGTAGCCCTTTTGTCCATAGAGGTGAAGATAAATACTTTTTAGTGCAGCCTATTTTCAGAAGATTTACAAATATATAAGGATATTGTGTTTGTGAAAATATTTAGGCGTGAATTGACATAAAAAGGACAAAGAAGTGGTTTTAGACAGAATTGCTGTTTGTAATAAATTTCTGACAACAGCTTCATTTGCTTAAGTCATACGTGGAAAATAGCCTAAACGATCGATGATTGATCCTATATCTACAGAAAACAAGTTGCTCTAATATAAAAATAAAAATAGTGTTAAACTTATTTGAGATTTCTCTGTTCTAAAATTAGAGAATTATGATCGTAGTTAGTCAACGTATTTGAAGAGAAAAACTAGCATGGGCTTTTGCAATCTATAGGACAGTTAAAATGAGATCCAGCCGATCGTTTGGTTACTCATTAAAACCAAAGGTAGTTTCATGCTTACCTTAAAAATAATAATAAAAAAATGACTGCAACTAGCACATTTATACCATTGAAAGCGAGTGCTCAGAAATAATTATAAGAATGAAAAAGGTGTTAATTAGTGGGCTAAATACCTATTTGGGACGACGGGCGTCATGCTATTTACAAGCGAAGGATTTTGATGTTACAGGTTTGGTGCGCAATTTGTCCATTTTTAATAAAATCGTGAAGGAGAAAGTGACCGCAAGACTTTTTGAACTTGATTTGTTGCGGAAAGGACCCGCTTATGATAATTTTCAGATCAGTAACCTGAACTTTGGGATTTATTTTACGCAGGTTCCGACCTTGGATAACGATATTCAGCTCCAGTTGGAACTGCTAGGTCTTCGTAATTTTGTTGAAATCTGTAGGCGGGCAGGCAATAACCGCGTGATCTATGTGGCCCGACTGATGGATGAGCATTTTTTAGAACCTGTTCGGAATCTATTGGAAGCTTTGCGCGTACAGTACACTATTGTGGTTAAAAGTAGTGTTATCGGTAAGGAAAGTGTGCTGAACCGAATTTTTAGCAAGTTGGCCAAACGGCAGACCATATTCTATTGGAATTGGGTAGCCTCGCTGAAATTTCATCCCTTACCTTTATTGGATGTCTACCGCTGGCTTCGGGAAATGCCTTGGGAAGGTAACTTTATATCTGAGGTGATTTACCTTGGTGGACATGAAGAGGTAACGTTTAGAAACTTGTTTTATCAATTTCTCGATTATACTTCCAATACACAAAAGCGCGAGATTGGCGTAAATAAATTTTTTGCGAAGCTATTGCTGAGCCGTTTCAACGATATCAATAAGGAAGATATCGATGAGTTTAGACGGGTGCTTTATTATGAAAAAAATGTGGACAATTCAACCTGGCAGAAAGTCCAGTCCTTTGAATTTACCCCGCTGAAAGCCTATGTCAGTATGGATACCTAATTTTTTTCTGTATTGTCTAATAGTCAACGGAAACCTTCACTATGCTTATCCTTTAATGCTTTTTTGCCTGCTTTTGGGGGCTGTCGCTATAGGAGTTTTTTGTTTGTGAGCTTATGATATTTATATAAAGTAGTTATAGTCCCAATGGAGACAGGGGTGAATAATTATTTACTTCTAAATTATTCTGTTAAATTTGTGGATTAACGCGTTGATACAGATTTAATATATGGGATACAATAGTCTAGCAGCATGTGTTGCGGATCTTGAAAAACATGGTCATTTAATCCGGATTAAAGAGGAAGTCGATCCTTACCTCGAAATGGCTGCAATTCATATGCGGGTGTTTGATGTCGAGGGACCAGCATTGTATTTTGAAAATATCAAAGGTTCAGAATTTCCCGCTGTTTCCAATCTCTTTGGGACATTGAACCGTTCGAAGTTTATGTTCCGTGATTCATTGGATCATCTTAAAAAGCTGGTAGATGTCAAGATGAACCCGGGGGCTGTGCTAAAAAATCCATTTCAATATATCGGATCATCCATGACTGCGCTAGGTGCCTTACCTTGGAAAAAAAAGGCAGGCGCTCCGATTCTACATGGTAAAACAAGCATCAGCAAGCTTCCTCAAATTGTTAACTGGCCAATGGATGGTGGTGCTTTTGTCACCATGCCACAGGTCTATACGGAAGATGTAAATAAACCTGGAATTATGCATGCCAACCTGGGGATGTATCGGATTCAGCTTTCAGGAAACGATTATATCCCGGATCGGGAAATAGGATTGCACTACCAACTGCACCGCGGAATTGGTATTCATCAGACAAAGGCCAATGAACTTGGCGTGCCACTTAAGGTAAGTATTTTTGTGGGTGGTCCACCGGCGCATCCTTTGTCTGCGGTCATGCCTCTGCCAGAAGGCCTTTCTGAAATGATCTTCGCTGGAGCCTTAGGCAATAGACGGTTCCGTTATTTTTACGATGATGAAGGTTTTTGTATTTCGGCAGATGCAGATTTCGTGATCACAGGGACTGTTTATCCCAATGAGAATAAACCGGAGGGACCTTTTGGTGATCATATAGGCTATTATAGTCTTACCCATCCATTCCCCTTGATGAAGGTGCACAATGTATACCATAAGAAGGATCCGATCTGGTCATTTACAGTAGTAGGGAGACCACCACAGGAGGATACTAGCTTTGGAGCGCTTATTCACGAAATCACAGGGGCAGCAATTCCTCAGGAAATCTCTGGACTGCATTCGGTAAATGCTGTGGACGCGGCAGGAGTGCATCCCTTATTGTTTGCGATAGGATCAGAGCGTTACACTCCTTATCAACGTGTGGATCGTCCGCAGGAGATTTTAACCATTGCCAATCAGATTCTTGGAAAAAACCAACTGAGCTTGGCCAAATATCTTTTTATTTCGGCATATGAAGATAATCCCAAATTGGATATCTACGATATTCCAGCATTTTTTGGACATATTCTGGAAAGGATTGATCCTGCGCGAGATCTTCATTTTCAGACAAATACGACCATAGATACCCTAGATTATTCGGGTGATGGATTAAACGCGGGTTCGAAGGTGGTATTTGCAGCTGCGGGAACAAAGAAAAGGGAGCTTGCACGAGAGCTACCTGCAAATTTTGACCTGCCACGACCTTTCAACCAAGTGAAGCTTGTGATGCCGGGTGTATTGGCTATCGATGGAAAGGCTTTTACGACCTATGGAGATGAAGCTGCGGTAATCGGGGAATGGTGTCGTTTGGCTGAAGGGTTGGCATGGGAAGGTTTTCCGCTGCTGGTACTGTGTGACGATGCTAGTTTTACAGCGGAGACTGTCAATAACTTCGTCTGGACAACCTTTACGCGGAGTAATCCAGCATTTGATATTCATGGGATAAAGAGTTTTACAACATTCAAACATTGGGGCTGTGAAGGACCGATTATTATTGATGCCCGCTCGAAACCTCATCATGCACCAGCATTGATTAAAGATGAAGCTGTTGAAAAACGGGTTGATCAATTGGGTGCTAAAGGTGGCTCTCTTCATGGAATTATTTAGAAATTCGGTAGAAAGGGCTAAATACAAGGAACTTTCATAAACAATTAGCATAAAGTATATACAATTTAATCTGATGAAAACAGAAGAATTATTAGCGAAGTCAAAGGGAAGCCAGCTTCAGTTTCAGGAAGTTTTGGATCATATCGCAGAACAGTACACGTATAATCCGACGTCATTTCAAAATGGAAAGCTGAAAAACTCGGCAGCGGAAAATCAGGGGAGTGCGAAAGTATTGTATTTTGCTAAACTCAATGATCTTTCTGCCGCAGATACCTTGATTTTGTTTGCAGAGCATTATCAGAATGTATTGGATAACCCGGCGGGGGAGGGACATCAAAATATCCGCCAGTTTATGGAAAATGGCTGGGATGGGGTTGTTTTTGAGGCTGATGTACTGACCGATAAATAAGTCGGGAATGTTATCATTCATTTAAGTCAAATATAAGCCAACAGTCATTGGAGGATTTGTACCGCGATCCGATCAAATATATAGGGGCCTCGAAAGAAGCCCCTATTTTTGTAAACTAATTTATAGTACAGCGCACCTGTCTATTAACCTTTGCTTTCGCAATCTTCGTCTTTGCTGCCTCCGAAATAGACCATCCAGCAGATGCCAAATTGATCCTGGAATGAACTGTACAGTTCAGCAAAAAATGTTTCTCCCAAGGGCATTTCCACTACTTTTGCATTGGCGCTTAACGCCGTATGTAAGGTTTTTGCTTCTTCAGCATTGTCACACATCAACATCACATAGGTATTATTGCCCTGTACGTACTGTTGACCGAAAGATGGAACGACATCCGCGCCCATAAGCATGCTCTCGCCATTGATGGAAATGGCTGTATGACAGATTTTGTTTTTGGCCTCATCTGGAATTGCTGGCATTTGTGGATCTGCAGGGATATCACCGTAACGCATGTATCCTGGATTTTTGGTTTGAAAGACCTTTTCATAAAATGTGAAAGCCTCTTCACAGTTACCGTCGAAATTTAAATAAGCGTGTAATTTTGCCATGATTTCTAATTTTTGAATATATTGATTATTTCTTTGACGCGTATCTTTTCACTTTGATGTTGGTAAAAGGTGCGCGTTGTACTTTATCTTCTCAAATTTTCCTCCAATGAGCAGTAACCAGGAGGACTGTCTGTGGACGTGAAGATAAAATTAAGCTGAAGTTTTGATAAAAATCTTGCCCTAAGGCAAGATTTGAAAATGGACCTTCGCTGATAGGAAAAACCTTTAATTGCCGTGAACAATTTCTTTTCGGATACGGCTCAATGAGGTATCTGTGATGCCGAGATAAGAGGCGATATGTTTTAAAGGAGCCTGCTGGATCAGGATTGGTTTTTCTTTGATCAAGCGCAGGTATCGGCTGGTCGCGGGTTCGGTGATCATGGCAATAGCTCTATTTTTGCTGTGGACCAGTTCTGCTGCCATCCATGAACGCCCCCATTCCCTAAATTCAGGAATACGATGAAATAATTCCTGATGATCTTCAAATCGTATTTTCCAAAGCTTGGTGTCCGTAAGCGCCTGAATATTTTCCACTGTTGGCGTACGTTGAAAAAAAGAAGCAACTTCAATAACGACATCGTTGTCACTGCAAAAGCCGATCGTGACCTCGTTGCCTTCATAGTCGTGCAAAAAAGAACGCGTAAGTCCATATTCTATTAAATAGTAAGCATTGGAGACCTGCCCTTTGCTCAGTATAAAATCACCTTTTTTTATCGTGATGGCTTGGTGTTTCTCTTTTATGGAATTCAGTTCATCAGGCGTAATTGCAAGATCACTGTAAAAAGTTCCTATTAGATCCATGTCCTTGGTTTATTTGATTACATAATGAAATTAAAGATAAATCTTGAAATGTGTTGTTAATCAATTGTGTGATTATTGTAAACAAATTAGTGTTTTGTTGCTAATTTTATTTGTTTGAATTATGTTTTTTAGTAAAAACATAATAAAAATTAAAAATTATTATGAATTTAGTTTTTAATTGTTTTACTTTGTGTCAAGAACATAATGTAAAAACGAAATATTTAAAATTTTCATAATATGTGTGGAATTATTGGCGCTTTTGAATTGAAGCAACCTGCAGACTCATTGAGATCCCAAGTATTGGAAATGTCAAAACGTATTCGTCACCGTGGTCCAGATTGGTCGGGCATATTTACGGGCGAAAAAGCTTTATTGGCCCATGAGCGACTAGCTATCGTTGACCCGAAATCAGGTAGTCAACCTTTGTACAGCCCGGATGGTAAAGTTGTATTGGCTGTAAATGGCGAAATCTATAACCACCATGAATTAAGGAATAGCCTTCCTGATTATGCGTTCGCGACGCAGAGTGATTCGGAGGTTGTATTGGCGTTGTATTTAGCTAAGGGGCCATCATTTGTCGATGAGTTGAACGGTATCTTTGGTTTTGCATTATATGATTCGCGTGATGACTCATTTTTTGTTGCCCGTGACCACATGGGGATTATCCCATTGTATTACGGGAAGGATGCTCAAGGGCAACTGTTTGTCGCTTCTGAATTAAAGTCTTTGGAAGGTTTCTGTGAGACGATCGAGCAATTTCCTCCGGGACATTATTTATATAGTAAAGAAGGTACAACCCCACAACGTTGGTATCAACGCGATTGGGAAAGCTTTGATACGGTGAAAGATAACGCGACTGATATCGCCGTATTGCGTAAAGCATTGGAAGATGCGGTGCATCGCCAATTGATGTCGGATGTGCCCTATGGTGTATTGCTTTCGGGAGGTCTTGACTCTTCCGTGATTGCAGCGGTAACCAAAAAATTTGCATCCAAACGTATCGAAACGGATGATAAAGAAGATGCCTGGTATCCACAATTACATTCTTTTGCCGTTGGCCTGAAAGGTGCACCAGATTTAATTGCAGCACAAAAGGCGGCTGATCATATTGGAACAATTCACCATGAAATCAACTTCACTATTCAGGAAGGCTTGGACGCCATCCGCGATGTAATCTATCACCTGGAGACCTACGATGTGACGACTATCCGCGCTTCGACTCCGATGTACTTACTGGCACGTGTGATCAAATCCATGGGAATCAAAATGGTGTTGTCTGGTGAGGGATCCGATGAGCTTTTTGGCGGCTATTTATATTTTCACAAGGCACCTAATGCGCAGGAGTTTCACGAAGAAACAGTTCGTAAACTGAAAAAACTGTACCTCTATGATTGTCTACGTGCAAATAAATCGCTGGCAGCCTGGGGTGTCGAAGGACGTGTTCCTTTTCTGGATAAAGAATTTATGGATATTGCCATGCGTATCAATCCATCCGATAAAATGATCCGTGATGGTAAAATGGAGAAATGGGTTGTGCGTAAAGCTTTTGAGGATTATCTTCCGGAAAGCATTGCCTGGCGTCAAAAAGAACAGTTCTCGGATGGTGTCGGCTATAGCTGGATAGATACCTTAAAAGAGCAGGCAGAAAGCAAGGTCTCTGATCAGGAGTTTGCTGCAGCAGCCGAACGTTTCCCAATCAATACACCAAAAAACAAGGAAGAGTTTTTGTATAGAACAATCTTCGAATCGCATTTTCCTTCTGCAGCTGCAGCACAGACTGTTCCTTCGGTAAAATCTGTCGCTTGTAGCACACCAGAAGCCCTTGCTTGGGATGCTTCTTTCCAAAATCTGAATGATCCATCTGGAAGAGCAGTAGCCTCTGTGCATCAGGAGAGCTACGAAAAGTCTAAAGTGGAAGCAGTGTAGATAATCAACCAACCATATACTTGTAATAGGGGTGCCCTTGGGCACCCCTATTTTTTGTGTAAGCAGGCCCCATGAATATGTTTTTTGAATTATCTTTAGTAATTTTCTAAAAAAACCAAACCAACCGAACCTACGGAATGGTGAACTAATTAAATTACAAATGAAACGATATACTAAACAGAGAAACTTGAAGTCTTTTGGGTTGGCATTTATGCTATTGAGTAGCTCAGCGATTTTTGCACAAAATAAAGATGCTGTTGTTGCGGCTATTGTTCAGGAAGCTCAGGCAAACTCCCAGCTTGAAAACTATGCTTTTGAACTTGTTGATATGATCGGTCCACGTTTGGTGGGGAGTCCACAGATGCAGCAGGCACACGACTGGGTGGTCAAACAATACACCGCACTTGGTGCGGATGCACGAAATGAACCTTATGGAGAATGGCGTTCCTGGGAAAGAGGGACCTCAACGGTAACGATGACTTATCCACGGATCAAATCACTCGAAGGGACGCAATTAGCCTTTAGTCCGATGACGAAGGAAAAAGGTGTAGAAGCAGAAGTGGTGGCGATGCCCCTGTTTAGTTCTCAGGCTGATTTCCAGTCTTGGTTAAAGACGGTAAAAGGTAAAATTGTCCTAATCGGAATGAACCCGATCTCGGGTCGTTCGGATGCCAACTGGAAGGAATCTGCCTCTGCCCAGGGGTATGAAAAATATCAGGCTTTAAAGAACGGGCAGCTCAAGCAATGGGAGCTCAGTATGACCTATACCGGGAGTACACGACGTACATTACCATTTGCATTGGAAACCGCTGGTGCTGTAGGTGTGATCGATTCTTACTGGACAGAACTGCCGGGACTTACACGGATTTTTGATGCGAAATCGAAGCAGATTCCTGTTTTTAATATTGCTTTGGAGGATTATAGCCTCCTTCATCGTATGGCTGTGCGTGGTGTCAAACCGCGTATACTCTTGCAGGGTAAATCCAAGGAACTCGGTACAGCAAAAACTTATAATAGCATTGCCGAGATCAAAGGAAAAGAGAAGCCCAATGAGTATGTAGTTTTGTCGGCACATTTAGATTCATGGGATGGGGCTTCGGGTGCGACAGATAATGCAACGGGGGTGATTACAATGATGGAAGCAGTTCGCATCCTGCGGAAAGTATATCCTGAAAATAAAAGAACGATCCTCGTCGGTAACTGGGGGAGTGAGGAACAAGGCTTGAATGGCTCGTCAGCTTTTGTGGAAGATCATCCCGATATCGCAAAAAATATTCAGGTGGTATGGAACCAGGATAATGGAACGGGACGTATTGTGCGTATCGGTGGTAGCGGTTTTGAAAAGGCGTATGAATATATTGGACGTTGGCTGCAATATCTACCCGAAGAATTTCGCAACGAGATTCAGACCAGTTTTCCGGGAATGCCGGGAACGGGTGGAAGTGACCACTCTTCTTTTGTACAAAAAGGGATTCCGGCCTTTGGCCTTTCTTCCACTTCCTGGGATTACGGGAAATTAACCTGGCATACAAATCGGGATACCTACGATAAAATTGTCTTCGACGAAGTCAAGCAGAATGCGATTATTGTTGCGGTATTAACTTACCTCGCTTGTGAGGAGCCGGAATTGGTGTCAAGAGAGAAAATCGTATTACCTGTGGATAAAACCGGTAAACAAATGGCATGGCCAACAAATTTACAGTCTAAAAGGACAAGCGGTAATTGATGAACCATTGAACAATTTATTCTTAATAATACAAAGGCGCCAATCGGAAAAGAAAGGCGCCTTTGTGTTATAAACATATTGCCACTTATTTTTTTAGATGTTGATTAAAATAATCCGCAATTTTCTCGTACATATGGATACGATCTTTGCCCATCACATTATGTTCGTGAGTAGGGTATAAGAAATAATCGACCTGTTTCCCGGCCTTAATACAGGCTTCTAAAAACTCCATGCTGTTTTGTTGTACCACTACTGGGTCCTGGGCACCATGGATGATCAACAACCGTCCTTTTAGCTGATCGGCCTTATTCAATAAGGATGTCAGTTTATATCCTTCAGGGTTTTCCTGAGGTGTGTCCATATAACGCTCGCCATACATTACTTCATAAAACTTCCAGTCAATAACTGGACCTCCAGCGACTGCGGCTTTAAAAATATCGTTATGATGTAACATAAATGAAGTCGTCATAAATCCACCGAAGCTCCAGCCGAAGATTCCCATACGTTGTTGATCGACAAAGGATTTTGATTTTAAGAATTCAATTCCTTTGAGCTGATCGGCCATTTCATTTTGACCAAGGTTACGGTGTGTAGCCGTATAAAAATCACGGCCTCGGTAATTGGTGCCGCGATTGTCCATTGTAAAGACAATATATCCCTGTTGGGCCATATAGAGATCAAAGTAACCTGCACCACCTAGCCATTTGTTGGAAACCAATTGCGAATGAGAACCACCATACAGATAATACATGACCGGATACTTCTTCGCAGGGTCAAAATCATTTGGATAGATAATACGGCCGGTCAGTGGATATTTGCCATCAGCCGAAGTCAGTTGGACAAATTCTATTTTTGGATTATTAATTTTTCCGCTGAATGGATTGTCAGCTTTGACCAGGACAGTTCCCTTGCCCGATTTGACCTCTTTGATCTGGATCATGTTTGGTGTCTTCAGGTCACTATATTGGTCATAGATATATTTGCCATCACCACTCAACGAAGCCTGGTGTATACCCGATTCATTTGTTAGCTGTATTGTTTTTCCGGATTTAAGGTCTACCTCAAATAATTGACGGTCCATGCCATTATTGGTGACGCCGATATAGCTTATTTTGTTTCCATCAGCTGAGAATTCCAAGAGGTTTTCTAACACAATATCCTTGAAACCTAATTTTTTAATCAGTTTTCCCTCTGTATTGTAGAGGTAAAGCTGGTTGTAGCCATCTTTGTCGGATTGGTAAAGAAATTGATCCGCTGTGTTTGGTAAGAAGGTAAGTGGATTTTCTGGCTCTACCCAAGTTGTTGCGGTTTCCTCAAACAATGTTTTAACCAGTGCTCCGGTTTCAACATTGTATTTATTGAACTTGAGGTCATTTTGGCCGCGGTTGAGAACGCCTACATAAATGAATTTGCCTGAAGGATCCCAGGTTACACTGGTCAGGTATTGTTCGCTATGATCTCCGGTCTGTAAGGTTACTTTTTGTCCTGTTGTACTGTTGTAGACAACCAGTGTTACCTCCTCCGATTTTTGCCCTGTCATGGGGTATTTTATCCATTTGATTTCGGCAACTTTGGGACTCCATTGGGGGAGTGGATAGTTGGCGACCATGGTTTCATTCTTGCGGTAGTAGAGTAATTTGTCATTTTGAGCATTCCACCACATGCCTTTTTTTATACCGAATTCCTGACGGTGGGTATAATCACTACCATTCACAATACCTTTGTCGCTGTCGTTGGTTACTGCAGTTACTTTTCCGTTTTTGTCAACGATGGCGATATTATTGTCCACCAAATATGCGATTTTAGAAAAGTCTGTGCTTAGTTCGCGGTTAGCACCTTGGCTATCGTTGCCGATAAAACTTTCGATATTTTTGGACTTGAGATTATAGATGACAGTATATACTTTGTCTTTGCCATCTACCTGAAGCAAGAGTGAATTGCCATCACGCCATTTGTAGTCGTAAGGAAACATGCGTAAGCTGAATGTTTCGTTTGGAATTGCAGCTTTCAAAGCTATTTCGAGCTCATTTTTAGATAACAAGCTCGTCTCTGTCCAATTGTTTGCTGCACTTTTGGAGAGCAGATTTTGATACGATTTATCGAGGTAAGAGAGGCTGTTTGATTTTGGTATCCAGGAAGCTGCAGTAATCGATGTTGGCGAATAGGTGCGTGGTCCGAATACAGTTTCTTCCAAATTAAGGTTTCGTTGGGCATGACTGGTTAAGGCACTTGCCAACAAGAAGAATAGCGCAATTCTTTTCATTAGAATAATTTATTTTTAATGATGCTGAGCCGATCATAAGTGTTTTTTTGCCCTTATGATGGAGTTTGCTTTTAAATTTTATAGGGCTAAATTAGGGAAATAGCCCTATAAAACCTAGTACAGAATTGTTGCTTGTCTAACTGAAATTGTTGTGTGGACCTAGAGTTTGCGGAGCCAGATATTTCTAAACTGGACCAGATCACCATGATCTTGCAGGATAATGGGGCCGGGACCATGGCTCACCTGTTTCGGAAGTCCAATATACTCTGTTGTGCCGTCAATCTGGGTGTTATTCTGGACAACGACGCCATTGTGGAGAACAGTGACTGTACCTTTGCTGATCAGTAGGCTGTCTTTGTTAAACTGAGGAGCCTTGTAGATGATATCGTATACATGCCATTTGTCCGTTACGATGACCTGAGCTAGCGGCGGACGTTGCTTGTAAAGACTTCCCGCACCACCATTGACATAGGTTGGGTTGTTATTGTTGTCCAATACCTGAATTTCATAAAGTCCCTGGAGGAAAATGCCACTATTCCCTCTGCCTTGTCCTTCGCCCTTGATGAGCTCCGGACTCTTCCATTCAATATGGAGCTGAAAGTCGCTGAAATGCTCGGTTGTCTCGATATTTCCAGTTCCGGGTTTTACTTCAAGCGTATTATTGGCAACTGTCCAGTTTGCATTCCCCTTTTCGCTCTTCCATTTGCTCAGGTCCTTGCCGTCAAAAAGAACAATGGCATCACTTGGGATTCCCTTGTTAAGTGTTACTGTTGGCGGAACAGGTTTGTAATACTCTGTATCGCTGGGTTTCATATTTGTTTGGGCATGGATTGCGCTGGAACCGCATAAGATCGCCAGGCATAGTGCCGAAGATAAAGAAAAGTTCATCTGTTGGGTTTTTGGTGTATTTAAACTTAGGAAAATTTGCCTTTATATACAATTATAATTTTAGAATAGGATCTATTTAAGCGCCTGAATGTATATGGATGAGATTTTTCTCTGGTCTGATGCTATTGAATTTGTTGAAACTGTAGATTTTTTGATTTCGGAACAATTTGCTTAGGTTTGTGCATGGCAACCATTTTACAGACAGTCTCATTGAAAGAAGCGCGGTTTTATGCGCCAATTGGCTATTACGAGGAGGAGCAGATTCTCGGGAATGAATTTTTTGTGTCTATTGATGTCTCTTTCCCTTTTCATAATACAGAAACCGAAGATTTGCGGAATACGCTAAATTATGAAGAACTGTATCAGATCACTGCTCGTGTGATGCAACCCAAACGGAAACTGCTGGAATCTGCAGCTGCAGAGATATTGGAGCAGATTCGGCTAGGGGTACCTCATGCCGTAATGATTGAGGTTGTCATACGCAAATCGAATCCACCGTTTGGCGGCGACTTATCCTATTCGCAGGTCGGTTTGAAATACCTGAATGATTAATTTTCAAACTGGACCAGCAAAAGTTTGAAATACCTGCCTAAATTTGCGGATCCATTGTATAAAAGTGTCAAATTGTTAAGATGAATATTTACGATCTTGTTATAGCCGATAAGGAAAAGATAGCATTAGAAGATGTTTTTTTAGCGGAAGATAGCCGGCAGAAACTGCAACAGCTGATCAAGGAGCATCGCTATATTCGAGAGCTCTCGCAATATGGTCTGCCTGTAAGCAACAAGATTCTATTACACGGTTATTCGGGTTGCGGAAAAACAACGACGGCAAAAGCGCTGTCGACGGCACTCGACAAACCGATCTATATCTTGAACCTGAGTAACTTGATCTCATCCCGCATCGGTGAGACCTCACAGCATATCAAGCAGGTCTTTGACAAGGCGGGACGTGAAAAAGCTGTACTGTTTCTCGATGAATTTGACCAGATCGGAAAAGCACGGATCAGTGAAGAGAAAGATGTAGGGGAGATGCGCCGCCTGGTAAATACGATTATCCAACTGATCGATTATTTTCCGGCGGAAGCCGTATTGATTGCAGCAACCAATCATCCCGAAATATTGGATACGGCAATTATCCGGCGATTTCAGCTTCGGCTGGCTTTTGAATTACCCACTCATGCACAGCTGGATGCCTATTACGCTAAATTATTTTCTCCCTTTCCGCAATATGATGCATTGGTGTCACGGATTTATGATATTTCCTATGCAGAGGCAAAAGATTATATCTACGATGCTGTTAAATTTTTGCTGATTAGGGCACTGGAACAACAAGATAGACCAAAAGAGAAAAAGTAAAAGAACCATGGTTAATATTTTGTAAAATTAAATCCGCCTGAAAACAGTTTGCCTACTGCTACGTTAATGCTATACCGGGTAGTGGGATCATGTCTTCCAAGCAATGACAATATCGCGCCCTTTTATGGACGATTTTAAGTGTGTTGTGTCAAAATGTCGCTTTAAGCTATTTGAAAATGACATTTTGTCTTTATTTTGCGGCTGGTACGTGAATTGAATATCCCCTAGAAAAGAGTTAGAAAATAAAGCTTAACAAAAAATAAAAAAAATTAGGAGGACAAAAAATGGCATTAATTAAATTCCCTACAAAAAGTTTGAATACCGACGCAGTAAATCCATTTGTAAATACTGTATTTGACAATCTATTCAATGATAATTTTATTTCAGATCGTTTAGTTTCACGTGTTCCTGCGGTGAATATTTCGGAGTCTGAAAAATCATTTAAGATCGAAATGGCAGCTCCGGGATTGGATAAGTCAGATTTTAAAATCAATGTGGATAAAAATCTGATCACTATTTCAGCAGAGAAAAAAGAGGAGCAAGTAAGTGAAGAAAAACTATATAGCAAGAAGGAATTCAATTATAGTTCATTTTCAAGATCATTTACCTTGCCTGAAACGGTTGACTATAGCAATATTGAAGCAGCCTATGAAGGTGGAATATTGATTTTAACTGTTGGCAAGAAAGAAGATGCTATTATCGCAAAGCGTTTGATCGAAGTAAAATAGTTCGTGCCGCCCATATGATAAACATAAAGATCATATGACAAGCGCATCCTGACCGATGGTCAGTTGATACTCAAATAAGATAGTTTTTTAGGTTAGTTTATGTTTTGATCCCTCGGAATACAAAAATATTCCGAGGGATTTTTTTTATCCAATCTCTTCATATCCCTCTGCACGCGGTACTTTGGCCAGATAGGGCTCCATTTCTTCCGGTAATTTGGTCAATTTTCGCAACTTTAAGTCAAGCCAGGCGCCATCAACATTTACTGTACAGCATAATGTGCCATCCTGGCGATAGACCTTATGGATAAAAGAAAATCGACTATTGATTTTATTGTATTTGGTCAGTTCCACTTTTACCTGGACGTATTCATCCAGATGTACTTCCTTTGCGTAGATCAATTCTTCCCGAAATAGGATCGGTCCGATCTGAAACTGGGCAAACTTGTCCAAAGAAAAACCCATTTTGTTCAGCATGTTGCTCCGTGCCTGTGCACAGATATCGGCATAGGCAGAATGACGCATGTGCCGATTGGCATCTATTTGTGCCCAGATGACCTGTCCCTCATAAAATATATTTTCCATAATTATTATTGTGATTTGCCTCCTTTTTATGAACAATTTACATATTTTTAAATTAAGCTGTAACACTTTGTTTGTTTGCTATACTTATTACCTGAAAAGATCTTAAAAAGAAAATTTACCATTGGCTCATTCGGAAACAGAATTTCTTCAGTTGATTGACGAAAATAAAGGAATTATCGTCAAGGTGAGCCGTATGTATATGGATGATCACGATGGACGACAAGATCTTTATCAGGAAATTGTTTATCAGCTCTGGAAGTCCTACGCAACGTTTAAGCAGCAAAGTAAATTTTCAACATGGATGTATCGTGTTGCATTGAATACCGCGATGGTATTTTTAAAGAAAGAGAAGAAACATCAGATTTACGATAGCCTGGAAGAACGACATGATTTTCCGGACGAATCCTATAATCCGGATAAAGACGAACAGCTAAAAATATTCTATCAGGCGGTGCATGACCTGAATGCCGTAGAAAAAGCATTGATCTTTTTGTTTTTGGAAGGCCAGAGCCATCGCGAAATCGCCGCACATCTTGGTATATCTGAAGTCAATGCGCGGGTCAAATTAAATCGTACAAAAGAACGGATTCAACAAATCATTAAAAAATACAATTATGAATTTTGATGAATTAAAAAAATCTTGGCAGGAACAGCCAACAGATGAGGATCTACAAAATCCAAATCTCAAACATTATAAGGAGGTCGGTAATATCATGGCCAAACTGAGACGCAATATCAAACGTGAATTTGTTTCATGGGTGGTGTGCATGTTTTTTCTGATTGCTGTGCCCATGCTACCTATTTATAAAATTTCAGGGTATGCAGCTTTTGCGTATTACTTTTTTATTGTGCAGATCTCGCTGTCGAGCCTGTTGTATTACCGCAGGTTCTATTACCTGATCAAAAGTGCTAAGCAAATTGATCTCCTGGCGTCCCGTGAGCATCTCCTCAAGCTGTATTACGATCTCAAATATGCTGTGGAGACTTATCGTATCGTTGCCTACGTGATGATTCCGCAAGCCTTGTTTCTTTACCTCATTATGATTGGCCAAAATAGGGCAGTCGCTTGGTTTGAGAAATTATATCATTTCAAAGATACTCTGCAGCAGGATCCTAATTTTATACTATGGATGATTCTCTCGGCGATTTTCTCCATCCTAATTATCGTGTTGATTACCGAATTTATGATCCGGGCATATTATGGGGATTATGTCAAACAGATCAGAGAAAACCTGGACCAAATGGAAGCGGAATAAGGGTGTTGATGCGAAAAAGGTAAGAACTTTGTGGTTCTCGAACTTGGATATTTCGTATCTTGTTATCGAAAATCCTTGTCCATGATGTACAATCCGACCAAGAAGTTACAACGTAGTTCCCAGATCTTAAGCATATTAGCAAAATATGGTTTCAAAGATGCCATTGCCAGATTGCCATGGAAAGGGCCAAGAGCGAGTTTAGAGCGTAATATAGATGTTGATAAAATCAGTGTATATACGCGTATTCGCATGGCTTTGGAAGAGCTCGGACCGGCCTTTATCAAGTTGGGACAATCGGCTTCCACCCGCGAAGGTTTGCTCCCAAAAGATCTCGTTGAGGAACTCAAAAAACTTGAAGATAATGTCCCGCCCTTTGAAGTCGACATTCAGGAATATCTTACTGAAGAACTCGGATTAGACATCACTGAACAATTTGAGACCATCGCATCGGAGCCCTTTGCCGCAGCGTCCATTGCTCAAGTCTATCGGGCGACATTAAAAAACGGCACAAATGTCGTCTTAAAAGTCCGTCGACCGGGAATAGATGAGGTCATGCTTGTAGATCTTGCGCTCATGCGGGATATCGCTAAGATTCTGACCATGTACAATGATGCACTGGAAAATCTCAACCTTTCCCTCATCGTAGAATCTTTCGCCATGACCCTGCAAGAGGAAATGTCTCTGGTCATCGAACGCCATAACATTGAGCGCTTTGCTAAAAATTTTAAAGGCAACAAACTGATCAAGGTGCCCAAAGTTTATCCCGATCTCTCCTCTGATCGCGTGCTCTGCATGGAGTATCTCGATGGTTTCAAAGTGACAGATGTTGTGGAAATTAAACGACGGGGAATGGATGTGGAAACCTTGGTGAAAAATGGGATCAATCTATATCTGGAACAGGTGATTATCCATGGTTTTTTTCACGGTGATCCGCACCCTGGTAATATGATGGTGATGCCCGATGGGCGTATTGCCTTTCTGGACTTTGGCAACATGGGCAAATTGCTCGGAATTGACCGACGACAGCTCGAGGAGTTTATCCAATCAGCGATTTCCGAAGATGCGGTCCGGCTGGCGGATGTCATTGAAGACGTGGCTGTAGTGAGTCATATACCTGACCGAAATCAGTTTGAACGCTCCCTATATGAAATATTTGACATGATCGATAATGTTTCCTTAGGTGATCTCAGCCTTGATCTGCTGTTCAATAAACTCTGGAAGATCATTGGTGATAATCGCTTGTATTTTCCGGAATATATCTATCAGCTCATGCGGGGTATTTCTTTGATGGAGGGAATCGGCCGTCAGCTTTATCCTGATCTCAATATCATGGAGAGCATTAAGCCTTTTGCCCGACGGATCATGATGGAGCGGCTATCACCAGAAGCGATTTTCAAGAAGGGAAAACATAAGATAGAGTCTTTCGCACGCGATGTCGAAAAACTTCCGGAGGATATGCGGGCTTTGGTGCGCTTATTCCGTACGGGAAATTTCACCTTGAATCATCGTCTGATCAGTGCCCGGTCCTTCAATGCCATACTCCGTAAAGGGGTCAACCGTATTGTGATCGGTATCATGTTTATGTCCCTCAACTTACTGGGGGGGATGGTGATTGTGGCGCGTATTGAACCGCAATGGTGGGGTATTCCCGTTTTTGCCTGGATATGCCTGGGTTCGGCATGGGTCTTTGCGGTCTATTTGTTTATTGCCATGATCCGGGCAAAAGATAATGATTAAATGACCGCCCCTAGTTCATCTATATTTTTGAATAATACACACAACGAATTAGCTGGTATAAGCTAATCGCATACGAAATAGTCATGGAAATCAATCTAATTGGAAAAAAAGCCCTGATTGGCGCAAGTTCTGCCGGTATCGGTGCCGGGATTGCCAAAGTTTTGGCATCCTGTGGCGCCTCGGTTACCCTCGCATCACGTAGTGAGGAGAAGTTGAAGCATACTTTGGAAAGCCTGGACAGCTCAAAAGGGCAGGTACATCAATATATTCTGGTCGATTACAATGATCATGAAGACTATAAAGCACAAATAGATCGTTATTTTGAATCAAACAAGGTGGATATCTTGGTCAATAACTCCAACGGACCACAAGCGGGAACGATTGATCAGAAAAATCTGGCGGATTACCAACATGCCTTTGAACTTTTATTTCAGAATCACTGTTATACGACTTCTTGTGCCTTACCTTATATGTTGGCAAATGGTTATGGGCGCATTATTAATGTATCCTCTTCTACTGTAAAAGAGCCCGTATCTAATCTGGTTTTATCAAATACCATCCGTACCGCTCTGATAAGCTGGAGCAAATCGCTTTCAGATGATGTTGCAAAGGATGGCGTGACAGTCAATAGTATATTAACAGGGCTGTTTGATACCGAAAGAATTCAGTCTTTGACCAATATGGATGCACAGCGCTTGGGTATATCCTATGAAGAAGCCTTGCAATTGCGGTTAAAACAGGTGCCGGCAGCACGTTTGGGGGAGCCTGAGGAATATGGCTACCTGGTTGCCTTTATCTGCTCGACCTACGCCAACTACCTCACTGGAGCCAATATTCCGCTGGATGGTGGTATGTTGAAAGGCTTGTAAAGTAAAAAAAGAAATTCGCTCGAGAATGAGAACGGCGAGCTTATGGCTGAGTAGTCGTAAGCCTTTAAAAAAAGTGGCTATCCAAAATCTTGGGTAGCCACTTTTTTTTGTGTGATTTAAAAAACTTTGCTTAGTTCAAAACCAATTCAGTATTGACAATAATGTCCACATCAGAGGCAACTGCTTCTACACCTGAAGGTAATTTATCATTGTATTTGATCCCAAAATCCTGACGGTTAATTTTTGTTTTTGCTGTAAAGCCTGCACGTGTTTTTCCCCAGGGATCGGTAATAACACCACCATTTTGAGTGACATCAAAAGTTACTTTTTTAGTTACGTCGCGGATGGTCAGATCTGCTACCATAATATATTTACCTTTCACTTTCGCATTTTTGAAGGTGACGGATTTTAAAGTCATCTTTGGAAATTTGTCTGCAGCGAAGAAATCATCTGTTTTTAAGTGATTGTCACGTGCTTCAATACGGGTGTCAACACTATTGACATCAATGGAAAAGTTTACTTTTGCATTGTTGAAACTTGTAGCGGTTGCAGTTTCCACTGTTCCCTCTACTTTGGTAAATTGACCATCGACAAAACTGATACCAAGGTGTTTTACATCAAATCTTGCATTGGTATGTCCCGGATCAGCAGACCATTTTACCTGCGCTACAGCAACATTAACCATTAACGCTGCCACTGCCAAAAATTGGAAAAATCTATTCATGTTGTTTTCTATTTGTTTATTTATCAAACGTTTAATTGTTCAAAATGTTTGTTTGAACAAGCTTCTGCAAAGGTGGGATAAACTTGAATAGAAAAAATTGATGTAGGTCAAGAATTTCGATTAGGCTTTAAAATTTGTCTTTTTAAGCGGCTCAAAAACTCTTGTGTCACCCCAAGATAGGAGGCCAGTTGCATATTGGAGATCCTGGGATATATTTTAGGATAGCGCTTGATAAAATCCAGATAGCGTTCCTGAGCCGTAAAACCTATGCTGGAGATAATACGGTGCTGGGATGCAATCTGTGCACGTTGGGCCATAATTCTGGAAAGTTTTTCATAAATCGGATGGTCTTCGTAGAGTTTGTCTTTATCCGTTTTTGATAGCGTGAGTACTACTGAATCTTCGAGTGCCTGAATATTTTGTAAAGCCGGTTCCTGATAGTTGAAACTGGCAATATCACCCACCCACCAGTCTTCTATGGCAAATTGAAGGATATGTTCTATCCCATCAGCCGTGACATAGAATGACTTAAACAGCCCACTGACGACATAAGCTTCATAATGACAGACTTCACCTGCCCTTAAAAAGTATTCCTTCTTCTTGATTTTTCTGACATGATAACGCGATACAATATCATTTAATTCCTCTTCGCTGACATTGATACGTTGTTTTACAAATTCCTTGAACTGTTCCATTAGGGTGTAAAATACGAAAATTTGCGCTTTATAAAGTACAATCAGCAGCTAGAATGATAGATTTTTAAGAAACTTATGCCTCAGGCGAATTTTTGTTTTCAGTGGTGACAAAATTACAAAACGATGAAAATAAAAAAAACAGACATCTTTTATGCATTGTATCGTTCGTTGTTCATTGCCAAAGTAAAGCTGTTATCGATGGTAATAGTAAAGATATGTTGTCCTAATCTGTCAATTGGACATTTTGGTGTAATATTTGAATAACAGGAAACGTAATTCAACTTAGTTTCATCAATAATTGGTATCTTTTATTGAAATTTAAAATTTTGGTAAAAGTCCAACGTTAAACATGTTCTAATGAAGTTTGTAGCACCGAATAAACTTGAAAATGATAAGGTCGTATTAAAGTTGATTGACCAAAGTGATTTTGATACGCTTTATCAAGTAGCTAAAGATCCGTTGATATGGGAGCAGCATCCCAACAAAGACCGCTGGAAGGAGGAGGTTTTCCGGTCGTTTTTTGATGCTGCATTGGAAAGCAAAGCAGCTTATCTTATTTTGGATAAAGCGACTGGGGAATGCATTGGAAGCACCCGGTATTATGGTCTGAATGAGGCCGAAAAATCTATTTTTGTTGGCTTTACCTTCTATGCAAGGGCTTATTGGGGGGCGGGTATCAATCCTTTGGTCAAAGAAATGATGTTTGACTTTGCCTTTAATTTTGTAGATAAGATCTATTTACACGTAGGTGCTGAAAATTTCCGTTCGCAGAAAGCTGTCGAACGCCTTGGGGCAAGCAAAGTCGCCGAAAAAATGGTGTCTTATGTGAACGAACCCGAACGGAAGAATTTTGAATATGCACTGGAGAAATCGACCTGGCTTAGAGCCAAGAGATAAGGGACTGATCTCTTTACAGGATTATCCCTTGACTCCGCTCAATATACTGCCTATAATGACAGTTAGCACAATCAATGTGATGACGATATAGAGCTTATCTTTTTCGATAACGAAACCAAAAAGGGAGCCGATCACCCGTACAATCGGTGTACAGATCAAAAGCAAAACCCCGAGTTGTATGATTTGGGGAATATTTTTGCTGAATGCCCCTACGATAATACCGCTAATGGTCGTATTGGATTTGCCCTCACCGACGAAATCTTTATAGTTGGGTACCGTATCCTGTCCGTGGACGATCAAATACCAAATCCCACCGATCACTAACACGGAGGAGGCCAGGATAACACCTGTCCGTAAAATCTGTCCCACCAAAAGTGAGATATCCTTATCGCTCCAATAGTTTTTTGAAAATACCTGTTTCATCTGCAAATAATTATTTATTAAATGTCTATGGCCAAGGACATAAACGAGCGCATTAATTTTTTTATGTAATTGAACTTACACTGTTCAAAATTGATGTTCGACTGTGTGACACTGGTGAATATCAGCTGTGTAAAGCTTATTCGCCTAAAATTTATGTTGAAATCCATTGAAAATCATTTCCAGTGCAACCAATGTGATGGCAACGGCAAAAATGATACGCAAGGTCTTAGGATTCATTCTTTTCAAAAGCTTTGAACCCGTAATAGCACCACAAAGTACACCCAGAATGACTGGAAAGGCAATCCCTGGATCCATATAACCCCGTTGTAGATAGACCACAGCTGAGGCTGCGGCTGTCACCCCGATCATAAAATTACTCGTCGTGGTACTGACTTTAAAGGGAATTTTCATCATGCTATCCATGGCGAGTACTTTAAGAGAACCCGAACCGATACCCAGCAAACCAGATAGAATACCTGCGACACCCATCAATGAAAAACCACCGACCACATTGGTCAGTTTGTAGGGGACAAGTTTGCCATCCAATGGATAAGTACTGTTCAATTTTAGCTTTTCGGCTAAAGCTGAACCGCCGGAAAAGGCATGCTCATTTTTCTTGCGCACCGTCATTGCGGCTGAAAAGATCAGTACCACACCAAAGATAATGGCGATCGTATTGGTCGGCATATAAATTGCAATAACAGCACCGATGACAGCACCGATTGTGGTCGCAATTTCCAAAAACATGCCGAGCCGAATATTGGTAATCCCTTCTTTGACATAGGCTGTAGCAGCCCCGGAAGAGGTGGCAATGGAAGCCAGCAGTGCGGCCCCAATGGCATAACGAATATCAACATGAAATAGAAGGGTCAGTAATGGAATGACGACGACCCCTCCCCCCAAGCCTGTCAGCGATCCTAAGAGTCCCGCAACAAAAGCACCCAAAAGGAGGATGAGTGTAAAGGTGAGAATAGTCATATATTTTATTTATTGATCCAGCATGGAATAATACCACCCAGACGATAATTTGTTGTAAACTTAAGGGCTTTTTGTTGTTTTTGAAACTTTGTGGCCCGAATAGATACAAATGTTACATCAACATGTACCTTGAAAAGAGATACTGCCTTACACCTCACGGCGTAGGCAGCGGCGATGATTTTATTAATCTGCGATTCTCCGTTGTACTTTTTCTGTCCGATTGAAGATATCATAGATGATCGGGAAGACGAGCAAAGTCAAGATGGTGGCGGATATCAGTCCACCGATAATGACGATCGCGAGCGGTTTTTGCGATTCCGAACCTATACCTGTAGAGAGTGCGGCTGGCAACAATCCAATTGAAGCCATTAATGCCGTCATGACCACAGGCCGGGTACGTGATTTGACCCCTTTGTAAATAGACTGATCGTTGGGCAGGCCATCTTTTTTGTTCTGATGGAATTCGGAAATCAGGATAACACCATTTTGGATACATATCCCAAATAAGGCAATCATACCCACACCCGCGGAGATCCCGAAATTCATGCCAGTCACATGCAGCGCAATAATTCCGCCGATCAATGCAAAAGGGACGTTGGCTAAAACGAGCAAAGAGTCTTTGATATTGCCGAATAAGATAAACAATAAGAAGAAGATCAACACCAAGCTGATCGGCACGACCTGCGCCAGGCGATGTGTCGCCCGTTGCTGATTCTCAAACTGACCGGTCCAGCCAATGGAATAACCATCGGGCAATTTGATCTTACTAACCTTCTGCTGTGCTTCGGCAATGGTACTCCCTAGGTCACGATCACGGATGGAAAATTTGATACCAATATAGCGTTTGATATTATCCCGGTAAATAAAGGCTGCACCATTGTCCTTTTCTATTGTTGCGATACTTTTTAGAGGGATCAAGGTGCCATCACCACAGGGGACCATCAGTTGCGCAATATCTTTTTCTGTCTTCCGGTATTCTGGCGCATAACGCAGGCGAATGTTAAACTTGCGCTCCCCATCGTATAATACGGAAGCTGTCTTTCCGCCAAAAGCCATTTCCAATACTGCTTGGGCATCGGCCGGTAGCACATTAAATGCCGCCATGCGTGTTCTGTCCAGGATAACACTGACCTCAGGCTGACCTATATTCAGGATAATACCGGGCTCCTTGATCCCCTGTATATCCTTGATCTGTGCAAAGACCTCTTTCGATAGGCGGTCCAGTGTAGCGAGGTTGTCACCAAAGATCTTAATCCCGTTCTCGGCCTTAAATCCCGCGACAGCTTCCGCGACATTGTCCGAAATGGGCTGGGAATAGTTGTAGGTGATCCCTTGATACTGCTTGAGCTTATGATCCATCTCTTCGATCAGCTGATCCATGTTAATCTTTCGTGTCCATTCTTCCTTAGGTTTCAGTGCTACAGCAAATTGCACAAAACCGAAACCATTTGGATCTGTTCCGTCGTTGCTCCGTCCGGTTTGCGATAGTACACCAGTCACCTCCGGAAAGGATTCTAATGTCGTTTTTAATACTTTGGTTGTTTTGATGGATTCCTTTAAGGAAGTACTCATCGGCATTTCGGCGGTTACCCAAAGTGAACCCTCATTTAATGTAGGCAGGAACTCAGTTCCTAGAAATTTAGCGGAAAATAATACCGTACCCAGTATGACCAGTGATACAATTAAACTCAGACGTTTATTTCTAAAGGTAAATCCAAAACTTTTGGCTACGATTCTGTTCCAAAACTCCACAAAGGGATTATGCCGTTCTTTGACATTTTTGTTCAACAGAATATGGGATAGTGCCGGTACCAGGGTCAGTGTAAATAACAGCGCACCTAATAGGGAAAAACCGAGGGTAAAGGCCAGCGGTGAAAACATCTTGCCTTCCACTTTCTGGAAGGAAAATATAGGGATCAATGAGGTGATGATAATCAATTTGGAGAAGAAAATGGCTTTTCCCAACCCGGTACCCGTCTGTTTGATCCATCCTGCCTTGGCCATTTTGTTGAATTTTTCCATTCCCAGTTTATGGGCTTTATGATCTAACATTACAAATATACCCTCGACCATGACTACAGCACCATCGATAATAATTCCGAAATCCACCGCACCCAAAGAGAGCAGATTGGCGCTCATACCCGCCAGTTTAAGACATAGAAATGCGAATAACAGGGCCAGGGGAATGACGATGGAAACGATTACTGTCGTCCGCCAGTCGGCCATGAAAAGCAATACCATCAGGGTGACCAGTACAATACCCTCGATCAAATTGTGCATGACTGTGTGGGTTGTGAAATCCATCAGGTTGTCGCGGTCATAGAAGGTTTGCATTTTGACATCCTTGGGCAATATCTTGTCGTTGAGTTCCGCAATTTTTGCTTTTACGGCTGTCAGTACCTCCCTGGGGTTTTCTCCTTTACGCATCACCACCGTACCGGCAACAACATCATCGCTTTTGCTAAAACCAGCTTGCCCTACCCGGGGCATGGAACTTTCTTTGACCTCCGCTACGTTTTTGACAAATACAGGGTTTCCACGTTCGTTGATCACCGTAATGTTTTCGATATCATTGATGGAGTTGACCAAACCGATACCACGTACGACATAGGACTGTCCACTTTTTTCGATCACATCGCCACCGACATTGAGGTTACTTTTGCTGACAGCATCGTAAACCTGTAAAGGGGTAAGATTGTATTTGTCCAATTTGATGGGATCGGTACTGATCTCATAAACGAGATCCTGTCCACCGAATACATTGATGTCAGCAACCCCCGGAACACCTCTCAATGCCCTGTCAATAACCCATGTCTGTAAGGTTAATAGATCCCTAGAATTTCGTTGGTCGCTATGTAGGGTATACCTGAATATTTCTCCTGTCGGACCGTATGGCGGTTGCACCTCAGGGTCTATATCTTCAGGGAGGCTGACCGAACGCAGCAAGTTGTTGACCTGATTGCGCGCAAAAGTATCATCCACCCCGTCATCAAAGATGATTTTAACAATGGAAAGCCCAAACATGGTCGTACTGCGGATACTGGTTCTCTTCTGAACAGGACTCATGCCCAGTTCAATAGGGGTGGTCACAAAGCGTTCTACCTCTTCGGCACTACGGCCATTCCATTGGGTGATGATGGTAATCTGTGTATTGGTGACATCTGGAAATGCCTCAATAGGCATACTTTTGAAACTTATAAAGCCAGCAATAGCCAAAATACCAACCCAAATAAAGGTGAACGCTTTATTTTTTATGGAAAAGGCAATGATATTTTTAATGAATTTGTTCATTCTCGTAAAAAGCTAACACGGGTTAATTATTCAATGCTCTATAGATCAAAAGCTTGTTGTTGACAATTACTTGCTCGCCCTCCTGCAACCCGGTACTGATGTAGGTGGTTTCTACATTTTGTTTCATGGGTTGGATCTCGTGGATCTTAATGTCATTCTGTGATTTGTAGATTAACACAAAATACTTGTTCTGATCAAAAATGACCGCATCTGAAGGGATGGCCAGTGCCTGTGTATTGGAGTGATGCAGCAGCTTGATCGTGGCTTTACTATCGGGAATAAGTAGGCCGTCTTTGTTATCCAGAACAACGCGTGCCTGCATGGCATTGGTTTGTGGATCAATGATTTTAAAGATTTTGTCGATACTTCCCGCGAATTTTTTGTCGGGATAGCTCAATGTGGAGACAACGGCGGGCATGCCCATGCTGATCTTGTCGATATCCGTTTCATTCACGTTGAGTATTGCCCAGACGTCTTTGGTGTTGGCGACATCAAAGATATTGTCGCTGCGGTCACTACGCAATTGCATATCTTTATTGATGTTTTTTTGAACGATATATCCATCAATAGGGGATACAACGGAGTAAATATTGCCTGTACGAACGTTGTAAATCTGACTGACGGCCTCTGAACGGCGCAATTGCTCCTTGGCTTTGGTCAATTGCCCTTTAGCCTCAAGCATATCCTTGTCAGTACTCAATTTACCGTTATACATATCCTCTGCGACACGGTAATTCTTTTCGGCAAGCAGCACATCCGTTTTCGCATCGGATAGATCTTTTTGTATACCCGCAACCTCTGTACTTCTGATTGTTGCGAGTACCTGGCCTTTATGTACATAATCACCCAAGGATACATTGACGGATACAACATTCCCACCAACGAGTGGAAAGATGTCAATGTAATTGTTCTGATCGGCCGATATCTTACCGAAGAAATTTAGTTCCTCCGTTACATTTTCTTTTTTTACAGTGGCAAAACTCGTCGATTTGAGCATCGTTTCGCTGATTTCAAAACCTTTGACAATCGCTGAATTGTCGGTTTCTTTATGATTCTGGCAGGCGTATAAGAATACGATGGCCACAGTGCTTAGGAGAAGTTGTTTAGTTGACATGGCTTGAATTGAATATAGGGGTTTGCGCCAAGTAGTTAAGCTGCTCGGCATTGAGGATAATTTCTTTTTTCATATCATAAAGCTTGAGGATAGATATCCGGTAACTATCCATAAAATCGGTGAACTCAACTAGGGAGATATTGCCTTTTCTGAAATTGCTGAACACACCATCGTAGACTACAGCAATATTGTGCAGGTCGTCAGCCGTAATAGTGAAATATTGATTGTATTGATTTTCCCAAGACTGATAGTTGGAACGGATCTGCGATTCCAATAGCTGCCGTTGTACTTCGATATTCTTTTTGGCTTCTTCTTCGGCATATTTGGCCTTGATGATATTTCCCTTATTTTGTTTCCATAGTGGAAGTGGAATCGCTGCTTTGAGATTCAGTTCATTGTGAAATGTTCCTCCGTTTTGGCTGTATTCTAATCCGAGATTGATATCGGGTGTATTCAATGATTTTTGCCATTTGGTAAAAAGCTGTGAGCTTTCGGCAGTTTTTAACGCAAATTGATAGTCGGCATTATTTTCAAGTGCGATGTCGAACATCTTGTCCATGCTCATTGTAGGTCTGATTGCTAATTCCCGATCTGCCTCCGTATCCGATAGATTGGGGAGCACATCTTCCTGATTGGAGAGCAGTACCCTTAATTGTTGTTGTATACCGATAATGGTATTGGTGGCACTCGTTTTTTCATTGGTGAGATCGATGGCCATGGTTTGCAGACGAACTTGGTCCCGAAGTGAAACGTTTCCCTTTTTGCCCTCTTCCTTATAGGCTGTCAACAGGCTGTTGAGATAATCCAGTTGTACATTGATGTCGGCCAGTTTATGCTGTTCGAAATAAAGAGAATAGAATGTTGTCCTTAGTTGTGCCCGTAGACTGGCCAGCAACTGGCTGAATTGCAGTTTTGAAAGCTCAACATTTGATTTGGCAAACTCAACCTCATTTTTCTTTTTTCCACCCAGATAAAGCAATTGGGATACGCTGGCATCTTTTGATCCTCCCACATGGAATGCCTTTTTATTTTGTGGGTCATAAGCATTGACAGCGACTTCCAATTGTGGAAGTTCCCAGATTTTGGCCTGAATGACATCCGCTTCGGCTTGACTGATATCATATTGTTGCGCCAATAGGGAGAGGTTGTTTTTTCGGAAGGCTTCTTCACATTCAAGAAGCGTCATTTTTCTGCCAGAAGACTGCTGTATTGTTTTGCCAGTTGTATTTTCAGAACGAGCAGTTGTATTTTTCGAATGCATAGCATCGAAGGTAATTGTGGGGTTCTGTTGTGCAAATGCAACGGAATTTAAATACAGCAAAAATAGCAAGGATTTCTTTGTCATCATGATCGAATCTTATGCAACAAAGAACGCGGGCGCAGATTAAAAGCCCCTTAATAAATACTTAAAAAAAGCTTAAAATTTGATCATTCTTTACCTCAGCTGCCTATTAGAGAGGTAGGGGATCGCTGTTTTCGGTGGTCGACTTGGGGAATCTGAGTGTAAATGTATGGGCCGAATGCTGTGTATTGGCTTTGTATTCGACGCTGGCCTGATGTGAATCCATAATGCGTTTGACGATCCGCAGCCCTAAGCCCGATCCGGTGGTTTCTGAGGCATTCTCGCCGCGACTGAACGCATCGAAAATACGCTTTTGATCAGTAGTGCTGAGCGCAGCTCCATGATTGGTTACCCGTACTTTCAGTTGCGTCGGAGATTCATGGATAACAACAGTTACTTCAGGGTGATAGGAGTACAGCGCTGCATTTTTGAATAGATTGACAAAGGCGATTTCAATCAACTGTGCCGAACAAACAAGGGTCAATTTAGGATCTGCGATGCCTTTAATAGAAAAATCAAGTTGCAGTTCAGGAAATGCTTTTGCAACCTTTTCGTATGCCGTGAAAATGATTTCGTCAATCCGTTCTTCCTGATAGGTGGTTTGGAGTGTTGCCGAATCAAATTTTGAAAGGAGCATCAGCGAGTTTGTGACTTCAGAAAGATGCTGTGTTTCTTTTGCTATATTGTCAAGTACATGGCTGACATCTTCATCAAGCTGTTGTTGATGCCGGAGGTTCTCCAATTGGAATGACATTCTGGCCAGTGGTGTGCGCAGCTCATGGGAAGCACTTGAGTTAAATTCTTTTTGGGATTCAAATGCACTGGACAGCCGTTTCAGCATGGTATTGAATGCTTGGGTTAATACCGCGATCTCATCCGTATTTCCGCCATATTTAACCGGGTTGGTCAACTTACTGGCATTGATTTGTGTAATGTCCTTTTTGAGTCTGTCCAACGGATGTAATAAACGGAGAATAAGATTGTAACTAAAGATCCAGATCAGCAAGGTGCTGAGTACGAATAAGATCGTTAAGACGATCGCCAGGTGATCTAGTTTCTCGTTGCCGGAATAATCCTGGGCTTTAACCAAAAGGTAGTAAGCCTGTTTGTTGATCAGGTAGTATTTGCCTAATATTTCATATTGGTCCTGTTTGTAGAAGATTCGTTTTTCATTGTCCAGACGGTTGATAATCGCCTGATTCCAGGTAATTGTTTTGTCTTTTACCGTGCTGAAAATAAGTTTTTTATGCTTGTCCAGGATGATGACATCCTCATAAAATAGCCCATCTTCAATATCCTGAAAATAAGTTTTATACGATTCGCGGTCAAAAGAAGGCGTATTGGCAATATAGTGTGAAATATAATCCAGTTTATCAACCAGCCGCTGACGGAATTGATCATTTCTGAAATCAACGCTGGCATAATAGATGATGAGCATCGCGATTCCGAATAGGATGGAGAATGCAATACTAAAACTGATCGCTATTTTCTTTTTTAAAGTCATTTATCCGCAGCGAGGTAATAGCCAAATCCAGGTCTGGTGTGGATAAGTTTATTTTCAAAATTCTTATCAATTTTTTTACGTAAAAAATTGATGTAAACTTCGATGGTATTTTGTGTTGTCTGGAATTGATTTTGCCATACTTCTTCCGAAATATGCTGTTTGGATAAGGTACGTCCATTGGCCTGTGCTAATAGCAACAGCAACTGAAATTCCTTCTGCGTCAGGTTGATTTCTTCATTTGACCGCAGTACCCTGGCCTCTTCGGGATAAATAATCAGATCATCGATGACCAATGTTTTGGGGCTATTGCTTTCGTTGTGTTGCTGCCGGCGAAGAAGTGAATTGATGCGCATCAGCAACTCATCCAATACAAAGGGCTTGACTAAATAATCATCTGCGGCACGGAGAAATGCTTCCTTTTTGTCGTCGATATCATCATAGGCGGAGAGAATGATAATCGGGGTCAGCGCATCATGACTACGTATTTTCTTGCAGATTTCTAGACCGTTTATCTTGGGAACATTGATGTCCAGCAAGTAAAAGCCGTATTTTTTTTGATGCGTCTGCGCCAAAAATTCAATGCCATCAAAGGCTTGGTCACAAGAGAAACCCTGACTTAGTAAAAAGGATTTAATTTCAGTAGAAAGAACCCTGTCATCTTCGAGTAGCAAAATGTCCACCATAAATGTATGCATTGTCGTTTTGTAAAAGTAAGCAAATTTTGCAAACCTCATTAATAGGATCCTTTTGGAGCGTTCTTTTCGTGGAAATAATTTAGTAACACAAGATTTACACGAAGAAATATGAAACAAAAAGAAATCTAAGTAGATTCAAATCGAAATTATAGATAAACATTATGGAAAGCAGAAGAGAATTTCTTCGAAAGACCTTGTTATTTTCCGGAGCTGCTGGTATCGCTAGTTTTATGCCGGCCTCCATTCAGAAAGCCTTTGCGATAGATCCGGTGCCGGGAAGTAGTTTTCTGGATGCGGAGCATATTGTGATCCTGATGCAGGAAAATCGTTCCTTTGATCATACGTTGGGGAGTCTCTCCGGTGTACGGGGTTTCAATGATCCACGTGCGGTGCGGTTACCCAACGACCTCCCGGTATGGTATCAGACAGATAAGGCGGGGAAGGTATTTGCTCCTTTTCGGCTAAATCTCAAAGAGAGCAAGGTGACTTGGATGGGCTCACTTCCCCATAGCAGGGCGAGTCAGGTGGACGCCTATAACCAGGGGAAATACGACCAATGGTTGACCGCGAAGCAATCGGGTAACAAGCAATATGCAGCGATGCCGCTGACCTTGGGTTATTTCACACGTGAAGATTTACCTTTCCACTATGCACTGGCGGATGCTTTTACCGTATGTGATCAGAATTTCTGTTCAGGCATGACCAGTACAACGCCCAATCGTTCTTTCTTTTGGACAGGTAAGATTACCGAAATAAAAGATGGATTGCAGAAGGTCAATATCCGTAACGATGATTTCGGTTATGGAAAAATGACCTGGGAGACCTTTCCGGAGTTGTTGGAAAAGAACAATATAGACTGGCGTTTTTATCAAAATGAAACAAGCTGTGGTGGCGGACTATCGGGTGAAGAGCGGGCTTGGTTGTCCAATTTTGGTTGTAATCTATTGGAATTTTTTCAAGCTTATCAGGTCAAATTCAAAGATACCTATGTCAGCAACCTCGCAACACAGGTACGTGATCTGCCAGGACAGATTTCCAAGCTCGAAGAGCGGTCGCCGGAATCCGAAGAGCAGGCGGAGAAAATTCGTGTTGATATCCGTAAGAAAAGTGAAACCCTAGAGCGGGCCGAAGCTGAAATGAAACAATTCAATGCCGATAATTATAATAAACTGTCTGATCTTACGAAATCTTTACATCAACGAGCCTTTACGATCAATAAAGGGGATAATAATTACCGTAAGCTGGAGACATTGCAGTTTAAGGAACAGGGTAAAAAGCGGACTTTGGAGGTACCTAAAGGGGATGTGCTGGATCAGTTCCGAAAAGATGTCGACGGTGGTAAATTACCTGCGGTATCCTGGCTGGCTGGTCCCAAAAATTTCTCGGATCATCCCAGCGCCCCATGGTATGGTGCCTGGTATGTGTCGGAAGTATTGGATATCCTGACCAAAAATCCGGAGGTCTGGAAAAAGACCATTTTTATTATCACTTACGATGAGAATGATGGCTATTACGACCATGTGAAACCTTTCCTCGTACCGGATCTAAAGAGGAAAGATACAGGAGCCTGTTCGGCGGGAATTGATAGCGAAGTGGAAATGGTGCGTCTGGACAATGAGCTCAAACAGGGGATTCCAAAAAAACAGGCCCGTGAGGGAGCGGTTGGGTTGGGATTCCGAGTGCCGATGTATATCGCATCGCCTTGGTCACGGGGAGGAAAAGTCTGCTCCCAAGTGTTTGACCATACCTCGACTTTACAGTTCCTGGAATACTTCTTTAATCATAAATACCACAAAAATATTCATCTGGAGCATATCAGTGCCTGGCGGCGGACGATCTGCGGTAATCTGACAGCAGCTTTTACGCCCTTTGTCCAAGCGCAGGAGCAGCTCCCTTTTCTAGATCGAAACCAATACATAGAAACCATATACAACGCCCAATTCAAGGATAATCCGGGCGGGTTTATTGAAATTACGGACCTGAATCAGGCTACACAGCAGGTTTGGACTTCGAAATTCAATCGCGTACAGGAAAAAGGAACCCGTAAATCAGCGGCCTTGCCCTATGGGCATGATGCCGTTGGCTATGTGCAGAACGGTCAATTTAACCTGAAGATGCAGGTGGATAAAACCATATTTGGTGAAAAAACGAATGGAGTGCCTTTCAATGTCTATAGTCCACTTGCCTATACAGACGAGGAGGGCCAAATCGAAACCTATCGAAACTGGAATTTTGCGGTCAAGGCCGGAGATCGCCTCGACTATCAATGGGATCTGCGGAAATTTGAAGGACAGCAATATGCCTTTGAGCTGCATGGACCAAATGGTTTCTACCGAAAGTTTGCCGGACAAAAAGACGCGCCAACATTGTTGGCCGCGGTGTCTCCAGAACTTAAATCACTGACCAAAGCACCAACAGGCAAGCTACAACTAACACTCAAAAATCTGGATGGAAAACCTGTCCAAGTGGAGGTGAAAAGTTTGAATTATCAGCATTATACAGCGACAAAGGAAATTGGAGCTGGTAAAGAACTTATCCTGCCCTTGGATATTGCCGCACAGGGCAATTGGTACGATCTTGCCATCAAGGGGCTGGGCAATGCTGGTTTTGAACTACAGCTTGCGGGACGATTGGAGACGGGAGTGGAAACCACGACTGATCCCTTATTGGCCTAAACGCGTTTATAAGCTGATAAATTTGGTTTCGGGAAAATGCTTTTGAATATAATTGTGGAGATAACGCTGTGTTTCTGTGCTGATGGTGCTGTCTTCAAGTACGGGGAACGTATTGTAGATGACGGTATGCAGATTGATCCCACGTTTGGCAATGGCTTCCAGGCTTAATAGGGTATGATTGATACTGCCCAATTTGCCGGAGGTTACAAAAAGTAAGGGATAACCCATTTCTTTGATATAATCTATGATTAGGTAATCCTCAGCGAGTGGCACCATGAGGCCACCGGCACCTTCTACCAGTACAGCATCATAGCGCTGGCTTAACTGTGCTGTCGCTTGCCTGATTTTTTCGAAGTTTATTTCGCGTTTATCTATTTGCGCCGCCAGGTGAGGTGATGCGGGGTAGCTGAAAATTTCAGGCATGGTTATTTTCTCTTGGTCATCTTGGGTGAAAGGGATGCCCATCAGTTCGCGGTGTAAGATAATATCTTCTGAAATCGCTGTATTTCCGGTCTGTACCAGCTTTTGAGTTATTGTACGCAGACCTTTTGCATTCCATTGCTTAGCAATAAGACCAGTTGCGTAACTTTTCCCTATTCCAGTATCTATGCCGGATACAAAGTAAATGTTGTTTTTCATTTCCATGTTTTTTTGCTACTTATTCGATTGTCAATTCAGTGGTATGTGCTGTTGATATCTCGCAAAGATCTAACGTTTGTCAGGGTGCGAAACTTTATGTTTGCACTGCTTCTTGTTTAGTTATTCATCTTTTCTTTGCAATGATATAGATGGGGTGATAAGTCAGCGGAACCCGCGTGCCCACAGCATAACGATCTATATATTCGGTACAATAGGCCTGAAGTTTGCTTTTTGTCCAACGAGGATTTTTTATACCTGTTACTCCGGTTTCTTTCAGGTGGCTGAGTACCTGCAAGGGGTTTTCAAAGCTGAGGCTCAAAAGTTCTTCTTCTACGGAGAGAATTTCATAGCCCAATGCCAACAATTCCGCTACCAGTGCCGATTGGGTATGATAGGTTAAGCCGACTCCTGTTGTGCTGCTGATCTCGCGCATATTTTCTTCGCCAAATGTGCTGAATGCTAGAATACCACGCGCATGAAGTGCGGTATGGCTGCGCGCAAAGAAGGCGCTAGGGTCTTCAAACCATTGAATAGTGGAACAAGAGGTGATGAGATCCAGTCCGTCGGGTAAGCTACAGGTTTCGGCATCGGCACAGATAAAGTTGTAATGTTGCGAACCATGCTGCGGCATGGTCTGTTGCTGTAAATTATACTGTTGAAAGGCAGGCTGTTGTGAACTATGCTGCGACAAGACAATACTCTTCATACTTTTGATCATTTCTGGACAAATATCGTTGAAGATCGTATGTTTTGGAGAGAGCTGCAGGAGCAACAAATGGGAAAAGAGTCCGGTTCCACAGCCTATTTCGAGCACCCTATCTGGTCTGATGAGAAAAATATTCCGGAGCAGTTTGATCATTTTTTCGGCAATTTGACCTTGCACAACCGCCGCCGAGTGGTAACTCTGTGCGGCTTTCGAAAAGCGGGATCTGATCCGTTGTTTGTCTATGATGTTAAGCATTTTAGATCTCCTGCAAAAGCTGTTTAAATAATTTTTCGGGATAGTGGGCCATGTCGACAAATTTATGAGGAGTGTGCGCCCATGCCCGTTGTTGGTTTTCCGAACTGAAAATGCGGTCATCAGTTCCGATATAGGCCTCATCCCATCGAAAAGCTGTTGCTGATTGTACTGTCGCCTGCACTTCAATTGCAGTTAGTTCTTTTCGAAGACTCGCAATGTCCCGCCTGGGGGCTTTAGCAAGAAAATGGTTTAACATTTCCCTTGAACCGCACATCCGTAGTTTGAATTTATCAAGCGTTTTTTCGCTTAGCGTGTTCAAGGTGGCCCTGAATACCTGGACTGGAATTCCTCTGTTGTCATCAATCGGAAATGGCGTGCCATTGATTGCTGTACAGATACTGATCGGATAATGCTTTAACCGAAGTTTCGGCAATACCTGTGAGGCTGCCCATACGCCCATAGACCAAGCGAAAACCTGGATTTCTTCGTAGCCCTTTAGGAGGTTTTCGTCCAGTGTTAAGGAAGAATAGTCGTAGGCGATCATCAAATCCTGTCCGGATCGGGCATAACCCGAAAACAGATGTTCATCCATTCCCCATCCCACAAAGAATAAGACAAGCTTTTTGTTGGATGGTATCGGATTATTCAGTGATACCAAATTATCTGGGTTAGCCGGATGATGTGCGGGTGTGATTTTTTTGAATATCATAGGCTTGCTGCAAGTTGATGAATCAGCGATGTTGGCATCCCTGCTGTTAATGAAATACGTATTCTTGAAGTTCCTTCCGGAACGGTAGGTGGACGGATCGGAAGGACATAAAATCCTTTTCGCTGCAGTTCTTCTGCTTTCAGGACAGCCACATTGCTATCGCCTATTATAAGGGGCAGAATATGGCTTTGTGAGCCGCATTCGTAACCCTTTGCGATGATCTGTTGTTTGAGCAACGCGCTGTTTTTACACAATTGCTGACGTCGATCTGAAAAACTTTCCAAGCGTTCCAGAATAAATAAACTCCAGCGGAGATTGATCGGCGGGAGTGCGGTTGTGAATAGCAATGTCCGCATTTTATTGATCAGATAATCCCGAATCGGCTGCCGACAGACGAGGTAGCCGCCTAGCGAGGCCAGCGCTTTTCCGAAGGTGCCTGTCAGGAAGTCAATGGCAGCAATGCATCCCTGCTCTTCTGCGCAGCCAAGTCCTCTTTCGCCACGTACGCCCACTGCATGAGCCTCATCCACATACAACATGATATTCGAATAACGGCGTTTGAGGCGAACCAGGTAACCGAGGTCTGTACAATCACCGTCCATACTGAAAATGCTTTCCGTGACGATAATGACGCGTTCGAAGTGGGAAGCATGTTTTACTAGTAATTCTTCCAGATGGGCATAGTCGGCATGGCGATACCTGAAATGCTGCGCAGCTGAAAGCCGGATCCCATCAATTAGACTGGCGTGCACCCATTTGTCAGCTAGGATTAAGGTACGCCCATGACAGATGGCTGGAAGTATACCTGTATTCATGTGATAACCACTGTTAAATACCAGGGCACTTTCGGTACCGAACATAGCGCTCAACCGCTCCTCCAGTTGGGTATACAGCACATGATTTCCAGTTAAGAGGCGTGAAGATGAAGCGCTGAAAAGCGCATTGTCGCTGTTGACCGATTGTAAAAATTCTTCACGCAATGTCAGGTCCGTAGCCAGATCCAGATAATCATTTGAGGAGAGGTTATAGCCGTTTTTCTCCTCGTATTGGATGCTGTTTCCTTGCTGGGTAATCAGAGGGAGTGCTCTGCTATTGCCTTGTTTTTCGAGTTTGTGAAGCTCATCCACAAAACTGTTGAGTAAATTGTTTTCCATTAGTAGATCTCTTTAACGACCTTGAATTGAACCTGTTCTTTCTTCTGGGGGCATCCACAAAGCTATGGTGTAGACTGTGCCCCATTAATTGATTTCTCTGACGACCTTGAGCAAAGCCTGTGTCAGTTTGTTTAACTCTTCAGTACCAATGATAAAAGGCGGCATGATATAAACCAATTTGCCAAAAGGTCTGATCCAGACACCTTCTTCAACAAATCGTTTCTGTATACTGGTCATGGCTACCGGATGCTTCATTTCGATAACAGCAATGGCTCCCAAAATCCGGACATCTTCTACCTGGGGGTAGTCTTTTGCTGGTGCAAGTGCTTGTGTGAGCTGTTTTTCAATAGATTTCACCTTTGCTTTCCAGTCCGTTGACAATAATAATTTGATTGAGGCAAGCGCTACGGCACAGGCCAGCGGATTCGCCATGAAAGTCGGGCCGTGCATAAACATACCCGGGCTGCCATTGGAAATCGTTTCTGCAACAGCCGTGGAAGTGATTACTGCAGATAAGGTCATGTATCCGCCTGTTAAGGCCTTACCAAGGCATAGAATATCTGGCGCTACACCCGCATGTTCACAGGCGAAGAGCTTACCGGTGCGACCGAATCCAGTGGCGATTTCGTCAAAAATCAGCAAGATGTTATTCTCCTTACAGAGTTGTGCCGCCTGTCGAAGGTACTCGGGATGATAAAAGCGCATTCCACCGGCTCCCTGAACAATGGGTTCAAGGATCAGACCCGCCAATTCGTCCTGATGTGTTCTGATAAGCGCTGCCAGGGGAGCAATGTCGCTGGCATCCCATTCTTCATCAAATTCAATTTGAGGGGCGGCTGCGAAGTAACGAAGGGGGAGGGTATTGCCGAAAATACGGTGCATACCGGTCACAGGATCGCATACAGACATGGCATTCCAGGTGTCACCGTGGTATCCCGAACGAACGGTAACAAAGTTGGTCTTGTTGATCTTCTTTTGTGCCACCCAATACTGTACAGCCATTTTGAGTGCCGCTTCCACTGCAACGGAACCTGAATCGGCATAAAATATTTTGCTGAGTGAAGGCGGTGTGATTTCAAGGAGCATTTTGCCAAGGGCAATTGCCGGTTCGTGTGTCAAACCACCAAACATCACATGCGACATCTTGTTGAGCTGGTCCGTTACCGCAGCATTTAATACCGGGTGGTTATATCCATGGATGGTACACCACCAGGATGACATGCCGTCGATCAGCTGCTGCCCATTTTCCAGTTCAATCATACAACCATCCGCCCGCTTCGCTTTGTAGGCTGGCAGTGGGTCTGTGATACTGGTATAGGGATGCCATAGGTGCTGTCTGTCGAAATTGTCGGTCGTATGCTGTGTTGTCATAATGTTGTTTTTTTCAATTCCTGATTTTCTGTCCCTGATCTATTTTTCCTGATGCTGTTTGTCCAGATTGCGTTGAATTTTGTGGTCGGGTCGCGACCATTGTGGTTTTTCACCCAGTGCCTGGTATTGGCTATCCTCCATTGCGATGGTTTCAGGCTGGCTTTTTTTCTCAAAAGGCTGTTGGGGGATCAGTCCTAACGTTTTGAATAGCTCCATATCCTCGTTTATAGCAGGGTTGGGGGTTGTGAGTAGCTTATCGCCAGCAAAAATGGAATTTGCGCCAGCAAAAAAGCATAAGGCTTGCCCCTCGCGACTCATATTGCTGCGACCTGCTGATAAGCGAACCTGCGTTTGTGGTAATAAAATCCGGGCAGTGGCAACCATACGCACCATTTCCCATATGGATACCGTTTCCATCTCTTCCATCGGTGTACCAGCGACCGGAACCAGCGCATTGATCGGTACCGACTCGGGTTGGGGAATAAGCGAAGCCAGCGTAATCAGCATATCCGCCCGGTTGGCTATGCTTTCCCCCATACCAATAATACCGCCACTACATACCGTGATGTTTGTTTTACGGACATTTTCGATGGTTTGCAAGCGATCATCATAACTTCGGGTCGAAATGATCTCTTCATAGTATTCCGCTGATGAATCCAGGTTGTGATTATAGGCGTAGAGTCCTGCCTCTGATAACCGGAGTGCTTGATTTTCTGTCAGCATACCCAAGGTACAGCAGACTTCCATATCGAGTCTGTTCAGTGTACGGACCATATCCAATACTTGGTCAAACTCGGGACCGTCTTTGACATTGCGCCAGGCAGCTCCCATGCATATCCGTGAACTGCCACCGGCCTTGGCTGCCAGAGCCTGCGCTTTTACCTGTTCTACACTCATCAGCCGCTCGGCCTTAACATCGGTATGGTAACGCGCAGCTTGCGGACAGTAGGCGCAGTCTTCGGGACATCCACCAGTTTTTATGGAAATCAAGGTGGATACCTGTACTTTATTTGGATCATGATAGGTACGGTGAACTGTAGCAGCTTCGTACAGCAGTTCCATGATCGGTTTGTTATATAAGGCAATAACTTCTGTCTGTGTCCAATTCTTTTCTGTGCTCAAATTCTATGTGTTTTATCGTTTGTAAATCAGGTTTTTATAGTAAAATGATAGTGTGGTTGTCAAATTTCCATGCGTCTGTTTTTTTTAGTTGAATTGCAAAGATTACAGTTTAAACCTTAACTTTGGTAGTCCGAAATAAACATAATGAGTAGTCCGGTTAGTATAGGTTTTCATTCGATTATCAAGATAGATCGCCGCAAGGAGGATGCTGTTTATATACAGATCGTCTATCAATTTATCAATGCTGTCAAGCGCAACCTGCTGGAGGATGGGGATCTTCTCCCGGGAAGCCGAAAGATAGCGACCGAATTGAATGTGCACCGAAAAACAGTGGTCGCCGCGCTAGCAGAACTACAGGAGCAAGGCTGGGTGGAAATTCTGCCAAACAGGGGTACCTTTGTGAAAAATCCCGAACGTGTGATAACTGCTGCTTCGGCAATCGAAGCTTTTCGGCAACCACCGGATCGGGCTCCGTATCATTTTAGAAAAGAATTGATCCTGGATACGCCGGTATTTGAAATTCCTGAAAGATATTATTTTACGGATGGTACCCCAGACTACCGTATTATCGAGACTGAGGAGCTGGTACGTTTTTACGCTTCGATGGTAAAGCGTAAAAAGAAGAGTGATGAGTTTCCTGCTACGACTGATGGAAATCTGTTTTTTAGGGATCAATTGAGCTATTACCTCAATTTGACACGTGGTTTCCATCTCTCGCGAAACTTTCTACTGCCCATTGCCAGCCGTGAGCAGATCTTTTCTATTTTATCGCGCTTATTGATTCAACAAGGAGATATTGTACTGGTCGAAAATCTAAGCTATTTTTTGCCGAATATGATCTTTAGCCAAGCCGGAGCCAAATTGAAAACGGTTCCTGTAGATGCGATGGGAATGGACATTGATTATATCGCAGATCATTTTGCGCCCGGTGAGATCAGGTGTGTTTACATCAATACAAAATGCCAATACCCTACTACAGTAAGCCTTTCTGAAAAAAGGAAAATACAGCTGTTACAACTGGCCGAACAGTATAATTTTATTGTGATCGAAGATGATGTTGATTTTGAGTCTTCGCTAGTCAAAGAAAAGGGGGAGTCTCTTTTTCGCAAAAATGCAGGGAATAGGGTGATCTACACGGGAACATTTGGCCGTTTTTTGGATCCCGGTTTTCAGATGAATTTTTTGATTGCTCCTCAAGATCTCCTGGAGGAGGGGAAAAAATACCTGAATCTCTTTGGTAAGCCCAATTTTATGATCGAAAAAACATTGGGTGAAATTATACATCAGGGCGATATCTTTCGGTATCAGCGGAAGTTTCACAAAATAGTTGCTGAACGGAAAGACTTATTTGCAAAATTGCTGCATACCAATTTTGAAAACAAGGTCACATTTGAAGTTCCGGTTTCAGGGCTAGCGTTTTGGGTCCGATTCAATGTCAGCTTTTCACTAACCTCCTTACAAGAAAAAGCAAAAGAAAAAGGACTACTGTTGCCGAGTAACTGCCTGTACCAGAATAGAACTGTGATAGCCTTGCGCTTGGGTTTTGCCCATCTCGATGAGAAAGATATGTGTGATGCAGTTCGTCTATTGCATGAAGCTTATCATGAGACGGTTGAGACTAAGTAGAACTCTGCCAGCCTTGCCACTTGGATTCTGCCCATCTCGAAGAGAAAGATAGCTGTGATCCGTCTGTAGTCTGTGATCTTTTGGAATATGGTCGGAATTGTAGTCAACTAATCTGTAGGATAGCTATCAATTTTTCCTTTATTTCCTGAATGGGATCCCTTAGATCAATAAAGTATTGTCCCTGCCAATTTTTACTGTGTGTCGCCTGCTTGTTTTCGGTGATACTCCAGGCTGGATATACACGAAATCCACGTTTGCCCTCCTTTTGCGCTGTTGTTAGGATTTGTCTGTCGATCAGAACCTGTTTTGGGAAAACAAAGAGACCAGCATTTTGTTGCTGTTCCGTGGCAATAATGTAATAGTCAATAGCGTCATCGGCGGTAAATGCTGTCGTTTGACCCTGTGCGTCACGTTTCCAGAGGGTGACAAATTGTCCCACCTTTGTGGGCGTTATTTTGGCTTTTCGAAACTTGATATTCCGCTCATCAAGTTGAAAATTAAAGCCGAAATAACCAGCACATTCCTCGTCCTCGGTTAGATTCGTTATACTTTTGGATAGGATCTCTCCCAGTTGTTTTAATTCTTTAATCATGTATGCTGATACTACCTTCTCTTTTTTTTGAATTTATGATTGTCACGAAATGCCTAACAAGACCATATCCTAGCTGCTATTTTGGTACTGGCCAGTAGCCTTTATTTTGTGTCGGCGTTGTAGATTAACTGTACGACACCCGATTTGAATGCTCTGCTTTCCATAAGTTTTAAATGCAATCGTTCAGATAGGTCTTCGAATAATGGTTTTCCTTTACCCAAAACAATTGGATGAACGGAGATACGGTATATGTCAACAAGATTCGCCTGTATAAATGTTTTGATTAAACTTGCTCCGCCATAAAGCCAAATATCTTTTCCCTCTTGCTGCTTTATCGCTGAAACTCTTTGCTGAATGTCCTCACTGATAAAGATAGCACCGGGATCTTGTCTTGGCTGACGGGAAAAAACATATTTTTTCTTTGCGTGAACATTTTTCCAAAGATTAGTTTCAGTTTCGTTGGCACTGCTGTCCGGCTGAAAATTTCCCCAGGCATCATAACTGACACGCCCATAAAAGATGGAATCGATGCCCGCTAAAAAACCATCGAAGTCCATATCATCGTCCATAATGCACCAGTCGATTTCACCATTTGGACCTTCAATAAATCCATCTAGCGTCATGGCTAGATCCAATATGATTTTTCTCATATAGCTTTACTTGAATATGTTTGTTCATGAATAAACCCTATAATAATCTGTCGTGCGGATGTTGGGCAGGAGTGTTGAATTATGAGGGGATCCCTGTGTTTTTAAGGATGCCTAAATATAGTTAAATTAAAAAATGTAGGCAAATGCAGCCCGCATTTGAACTGAAAATTGGAGTTAAACTTGCCTCTTATTTGTACTAGACTTTAGCGCCAGGCTGTTGTGATGTGTTAAATCTTGGCGGAAAGACAAAAGCGTCATAAGTAGACTCCTGAGGAACGGAGCTGCTGCCGGTGCGTAGATGATGACAGAAAGGTGAAAATTCAAATCAAAAGAAAAAGCCCGGAGAGGAATCAACCGGGCTTAGAGATTATATAAGGGGAATAATACTTGCTTAAAAAAGTGAAGACCTAGTCTTCATCGGTGATAATGTCATCACCATCTAACTCGAAACCTTCGCCAAGGAAGGTATGCTCTAGTTCGAATAATTCTGAATCTTTAATCATTTTATTTCTTATTTTTTGATATTCAAATTTATCATCCCTATTTAAGTTTATCGTCAATATAACATGAAGTTTTTGTTAAGGCGACGATTAGATTTTTTTTAGTGCAATATCTAGTTTTTGCGTCTGGATAATCCGGCTAAAAAACTCTTTTAGATCAAAATACTCTTCGGGCAGAAACAGCGGTTTATTAAATTGTGTTACGCTCTCAATAAGTAGGGTATTTGGATCTGAATTGCTGACTTTAAAAATATAGCGGGCTGCCCGTTCGGGGAGTGCCATACTGATATTTTTTAATTTTGTCTCGGGGGCGTATGTATACCCTTTTGGCAATTTGATCTCCATATAACTTTCTTCCTGGATCAAGGATCCAAAATCAATTGGGTAATTTCGTTCGGTCAGATTAAAAGGATTTTTTGTGGTTTTACTTTCAATGTAGGGATTGAAAGCGAGCTGTTCATTTTGCAAGCTGGCAAAATTTTCAATCTCGATTTCAAACTCTTCGGCGAGTGGTTTGTCTAAGGAGTCCCTGTTGGAAACCTTAAAGCTATTGATTTTGATACGATTGTTTTCCTCATCCCATTTTTCGTAAAATTCCTCTTCTGAATTACTGCCCTGTAGGCGTTCGCGCATTCTTGAAGCCAGGTAGCCATTGCGGGAGGTCACCCATTTTCCTTTTAATGTACCGTTCTCCATGAGTTCACCAAAGAAGAAATTACTCTGTGAAGAGGGGAGTTTTGACTCGAGTTTCACCCAGTCAGACTCACCAGTCAAGGGAATAGAACGACCTTGATAGTTGACGCATTTTAAAGGAATATTGCCGAAGGGCTCATAGGGAGAGGTTGCATCCAATAAATAGTATTCCTCACCGAGTTTTACTTGGGCGACAACATGGTTGAATTCCGATATTGCAGGTGAATACAATCCGGCATAGCCATTGTCGCGTGTGGATAAAATAACTGGAATAGCCTCTAACTGGGCATAACGCAGTGCATTGACCAATCCGAGATTGATATCGGCGCTATTGCCTGTTCTTTTTTCAAGCGCTTCTTTGATATTTTTCGCGTAGATCGAGTGCTTATTGTTCCATTTAATCCGTTTCTGAAAATAAGCATAGAGGCGGGAGGCTTTTGTGATATCATTATTTGCCCCTTGTAGCACGGGTTCAATAAATTCTTTTAAGGCTCCTTTTCGTTTGACCTGACCACCGAAACTTTCATCAGCGATTAATTTTTCCCGTACGTTTTCCCAGGTTAGGGAGAAGTCATTTGTGGGACCCATAGGGACGCTATAACGACCGAGTTCAAAAAATAGAATAGATCGGAAGTTTTTAGAAGAAGTCATATAGTCTTCACTATGGAAGGCTGGGATATTCTCCATGATATAGGTTGTTTTTGTACCCAGAATATCACCGATTTCACTACGCAGACTGGTATTGTAATTTTCTGTTTTACGATCTTTGATGGGAAACCCTCCCTTTAAATTGGATTTATAGTGACAGATTTCCGGTATACGTGTGACATACTCACTATAGATTTTGGGAAGTTCTTCCTGAAATTCCCAGGCATTGAGGTTAAAAATAAAAGGCGATTCCGTTTTGTAGCGATATTCAATAATTGTTCCCTCCTGAACCTGCGGAATGGCAGCCTTGGTTAAGGAGATGTTTTCTGAAGAATTTTCGTTAAAGATATTTGCCTTTGTCATTTCAGTTTCGACGACTTTATCACCCTGGAGGTGATAGGAAGCTCCTTTGATGTCGGTGACAACCTCACGTTCATTTCCGCTTTTGTAAAGCGGGATGGTGAAGTTCGCATGTTCATAGCCTTCCTTGTTCAATATTTTGATCCGAACATGTTTGACGAACTCGACAACCAAGCCCGTATGCGAAGTGTAGTTGACCTGTGCGGAACCATACTCCCGAATGACAAATGCGTTGGCTGCGGTGTCCAATTTGCCAATATCGATCGCGAAATCTTCTTTTTTTACCTTACCGAATGAAAAATCTTGGGCATGAGCCCAAAAACTGCCGAGAATAAGCAGGCTGGTGAAAAAACCTTTCATAAAAAGTCACTATATGGTTAAGAATTATAGTGCTAATGTATGAAATAATATTAAATTTTATAAGGTAAAATTTTCCGTTTAAGTTGTTGTTGAACAACCTTTACGTGGATTGTTCAACAAGCTTTAATTTCTCACATATTTGCTGAATGGCTTCAGGCTGATCGGAGCGTGGAACCTAACAGTGTGTTTCGAGACCATGACCTCAAAAAGAGTGTTTTTTAGCGAGTTAAAGTCCTTTTTTGATGGGTTTTAATACGTGAAATCAAAGGTCAGCGTTACATATCGGTTGTCCTCACCCTTCCATTTTGGTCCGGAAAGTAAAATCTCCTTGGCTTTGTTGTCCAGATAATCATTGGCACTTTGTAAGATATTGATATTGGACGGGAAACCATCTTTATCAATATAGAAATTCAAGCGCACGGTACCTTCGTATCGACTGTTAGCTGTTTTCTTTTTAACGTAATTATTAAATGACTTCCATCCCCAAACGGGTTCTGCACTTTTTGTTTTCCGGGAGGACATGGTTGTAACCACTACCTCGTCAAGTGTCGCACTGGAAGGTTGTAATTTTATATTCAGGTTTTTGTTGCGGCGCATATTTAATGCAACCGTGTTATAACCCACAGCCATGATGTCGACTAGCGAGTCCACTGTGCTCGGTTGAATGGTGGCCTTGCCCTGAGCATCTGTATTTGTAGCCAGTTTGCTATTGGGCTGCATGATAGTAACACCTGATATCGGTAAGCCAGTTTCTTTGTCACGTACAGTGACCTGTAAAGGACTACCAAAGGTCTGTGGGGTCACATTGACACCAGCTATCCTGCCAGCGAGCGCATTGCTTTGACTGACCTGTTGGCCTCGGATCACAACTGAACTTCCGGTGATACTCTTTTTCGCTTGGGGGGTATAACCAAATACCTCCACACTGTCTAACATTTTTGAATCAGCTATAGCTCGGTCCCTGTGGATGCCATTATTCATTTTTTCAACCGGAGCTATGCGTGTCGATAGCTCCTGATGTGCTGGCACTGTCTCCTCCTTATGTTGACCTAGATCGGAAGATTTACTGTTGTCCGCCAAGCGAGGACTGTCCTGCTCTTTTATACGAGGGTCAATGGTAGATGAGGCCGCTGTGTCATTCTGAGGAATCGATTTTGACGAGGGGACATCAGCCGGCGCAGCGGCATCTGCTGTACGCTTTGCCTCAGAAGGGTTTTTCTGTTGCTGGAAATAGAGAATCCCCGCACTTAAAACCGCGACTACGGTAGCAGCGATGGCCAGTCTCTTCCAGTCGAAGACTTTTATTTTAGCTTCTTTTTTTTGCTCAATGCGTTGGGCAATACGCGCGTTGAGTTCGGAAGGAACAGCACTGTTTTGATCCATTTCTATACCCATAAGAATATCTGCCAACATGGGATCACGTTGGGCCTCACGTTCAATGGCGTACATCTCTTTGGGAGAAAGTTGGCCATTGACGTATTTCTTTAAGTACGCTATGTCATAATTACTGTCGCTCATTCCAAGCCTCCATGCAATTTTTTAAATTCCGCTTCCCATTTTGGATGTAACTTTTAACTTCATTTAAGCTATATCCTGTCGAGTCGCTGATCTCTTTGTAACATTTTTCCTCCAGAAAAAAGAGCCTGACGGACTGTTGCTGTTTGTCCGGTAGTTTTTCCAGACAGCCTTCCATTGCAGTCAATTGTTCCTCTTTTTCATCCTGTTGCTCATACTGATGCAGATCTTCGGGATATTTCACAAATTCATCCAAAGAAATTTGTGATTTGTTCTTTTGCGACCTTAAATACATCAGGCAATGGTTTTTGCTTAATACATAGAGCCACCTCGGAAAGTCTTTGATTTCTTGCTTATTAACTTTGTAGATGAGCTCTTCAAAAATATTCATCACGGCATCTTTACTCAATTCTGGATCTTGAAGATACCGTAAGCAGACATAATAGACCATTTCGGTATGTCGTTGATAAAGGTTGCCCAATACCTTGAGATCAGATGCCTCCTGGTATTGTTGCAAAAGCTCCTGGTCTTGCGTTGAATCCTTTTTTGACGACTTGTATGCGAACATTTTATTTGCTAAAAATATTTTTTTTTTCTGGTTTATGGAAATTTAATATTTGCTGCATCCCTTGACAAAAAATTGAACGATATGAGAACGATACTTTTTTTAATGAGCATGCTGCTATCCATTGGTGGATATGCAAGCCAACAATACGAAGTGAAAGGAAAGGTGACGGATGCAACGAGCAAATTAGCGTTAAGCGGAGTGGTGGTAACAAATGTGCAGACCAACGAACGCAAATCCACAGACCGTGATGGAAATTATCAGATTCAGGTCACTACAGGTAAGACAACTTTGGAATTCAGCTACCTCGGTTATATTACACAGCGTGTCGAAGTAAAAAGAAAGGGTAAAGTCGATGTCGCAATGGTACAGGATAACCCTACACTGGATGAAGTTGTCGTTATGGGTTATGGTAGAGTTGCGAAAAAAAATACGGCAAATATGATGACTGCTTCTGCGGCCTTAGCAAGCCAGACTCAGGGACTCTATATTCGAGGCGGGTATATACCCGATCAAAATCAGGAATCGTATCAGAAAATCAAGGAAAATAAGTTTATCAATCCAATGAAGGAGCCGTTGTCAACATTTGCTGCAGATGTGGATGCTGCTTCATACAGTAATGTCCGTCGATTTATCAATGCGGGCAGTTTACCCGATAAGGATGCTGTACGTGTTGAGGAGATGATCAATTATTTTCAGTATCAGGTAGCGGGGCCAAAGAATGGCGAACCGGTGAATATTGTAACTGAATTGACCAAAGCACCTTGGAACAATGCACATCAGTTGATGCGGGTGACGTTAAAAGCCAAAGATATTCCGACGGACAAACTCAAAGCCTCCAATTTGGTTTTTTTGATCGATGTCTCAGGATCGATGCTGGGACCGGGACGATTGCCTTTGGTGAAATCTTCCTTGAAAATGTTGGTGGATCAACTGCGTGATATTGACCGTGTCGCTATTGTGACCTATGCAGGTTCGGCCGGAGTGAAATTAGAGAGTACAAGCGGTGGTCAGAAAATGAAAATCAAAACAGCCATAGATGAACTTGAGGCTGGTGGAAGTACTGCCGGCGCTGCAGGGATCAAAAAAGCCTATGAGATTGCCCGCCAAAACTTGGTCAAGGGTGGAAATAATCGGGTTATCTTGGCTTCCGATGGTGATTTTAATGTGGGCGAGAGCAGTGATGAGTCTATGGAGGAACTGATTGGTAAAGAGAGTAAATCTGGTGTTTTTCTGACCGTTCTTGGCTATGGTATGGGAAATTTGAAAGATAGTAAGATGGAGATCTTAGCAGATAAGGGGCATGGTAATTACGCTTATATCGACAATATCTCCGAAGCTCGGAAAGCCATGGTCACCGAATTTGGAGGAACATTATTTACGGTGGCTAAAGATGTGAAGATTCAGGTAGAGTTCAATCCGAATTATGTACAGGCTTATCGACTGGTCGGCTATGAAAACCGTTTGCTTGAAGCGGAAGATTTCAACAACGATCAAAAGATGGGCGGCGATATGGGCGTAGGTCATGTGGTTACCGCCCTGTATGAGATCGTTCCTGTCGGTGTCAACTCGACAATGGTCGGAACAGTTGATCCGTTGAAATACCAGCAGAACTCAACCAAAAATATCGCCGTCAAAGGAAACGGGGAATTGGCAACTGTCAAATTCCGTTACAAAGAACCTGATGGTGATAAAAGCAAATTGCAACAACAGGTGGTACAGGCTAAGGTGACCGATTTGAATAAGGTCAGCGAAGATTTACGTTTTGCAACTGCTGTGGCCGAACTGGGGATGTTACTTCGTGATTCGGACTTTAAACAACAGGCTAATTTTGATAGTTTGATCGCACGTGCGATGACCGCAAAGGGAGCAGATGATGAGGGTTATCGTGCTGAATTTATCCGAATGGCAGAAAATGCACGGGACTTATCGAAAACGAAAATGTAGGGGGGTACAGAGTTAGTGTATTAACAATTAAGTGTTGGGGAAAGGTGGAGAAACAGTTTGGGGCAGTTGATAAACAAAATCGCTGTTCCAGGTTGTTTTATTTTTATGGCTTATTTCGAAATAACACGTGTAGTTTGGTTGGTATTAAATTTGAATAAATAGATTTTGGAAAATAGACAACTGAAAATCGTAAATAAATAGATATTTTTAGGGACAAATAATTGCTTATTTCGCTGTGTGCCGGAATTGATGCTGGTGCAGGCTAATAAAGAATAGACAAATAACACAATTTTGAATGAAAAATTTCCTTTTATGTTGTTTTCTCTTAATAGGGATGGGGATACAATCACAAGGTCAAAATACAGCGCTCAACAAACAGCAGACCATAGCTTACATCAATAAGCTGTACAAGATTGCCTATCGCTATAAAGAAACCAAAATTGACACGGTTACGGTGGACGGAAAAGTCCTGACCGTTTTTCTGTCCACTGGTCAGCATTATAGAAGCGATCTGTCAAAGTCCGAACCGCTTGTCATTGCACGGGTAAAATCAGGTTATCAAATCCGTTATAAATCCGCTGCAAATACCGAGGAGATCTTGTGGGCCATTCAAACCGAAGATGATGCCAAACGTTTACAGAAAGCTTTACAGCATTTGATCGGGATACTAAAGACAGAAAAGAAGACTGATCCTTTTGGAAGCTAACGTCGCGTTGTCGTACTGTAGCTAAACTTTTTTCTAGTATGTTCGGCAAGACACGAACTCGCCGAACATAAGAGAAAGTCTGGGGGCATGCACACAGAAGGTGTGTTTCGGATTGCTGAAGGGGTTAACCAAAATGCCCGCTGATATAATTACGAGTGGTTTCGTGTTGTGGATTGTTAAAAATCTGATGCGTATCTCCTTGCTCTATAATCTCCCCAAGATACATAAAGACCGTTTTGTCGGCGACACGTTGCGCTTGCTGCATATTGTGCGTGACGATGACAATGGTATATTTTTTTTTCAAATGGTGAATGAGTTCCTCGATCTTTAGGGTACTCACCGGGTCCAATGCCGAGCAAGGTTCATCCATCAAAATAATTTCGGGACGAAGGGCTACCGCACGGGCGATACAGAGTCTTTGTTGTTGCCCTCCGGAAAGCCGAGTAGCTGGTTTTTTCAGATCATCTTTTACCTCCTCCCAGATATACGCTTCTTCCAATGCCTTTTGTACGGTTGTCTTATCAGCAATCAGATTGTTGATCTTGAGACCATAGGTGATGTTTTCGTATATGCTTTTGGGAAAGGGATTGGCTTTTTGGAATACCATACCCACACGCTTGCGTAGATCCGTAACCTCTATATCTTTTTGATAGATCTCGCGACCATCCAATTTGATATGTCCCTCTATTTTGGCTTCTGGATAGAGATCATGCATACGGTTAAAACTCCGCAAAAGGGTACTCTTGCCACATCCTGAAGGTCCGATCAGAGCGGTAACTTTATTTTCCTCAAATTCGATATTGATATTTTTCAACACCTGTTTGCTCCCAAACCATAGGTTGAGATTTTCAGTGACCAATTTACTTTTCATTATTTCTAAACTTATATCGAATATAGAAAGCTGTTAAATTCATGAGGAAGACCACAATGATAAGCACCAATGCTGTTCCGTATGCAATAGGTCTGACCTCCTCAATCGACTGATGCTGCGTGGACAACATATACAGGTGATAGGGTAGTGCCATAAACTCCTGATTGAGGTTGCCAAAGGAATTGGTGATATAGAATGCGGCTCCTGTAAATAGTATGGGTGCTGTTTCACCGGCCGCGCGGGAAAGTGTCAGGACGATACCTGTGAGTATCCCCGGTAGAGAGGCGGGAAGGACCACATCTTTGATCGATTCAAATTTGGTGGCTCCTACAGCCAATGCGGCCTCCCGCATGCTTCGTGGAATACGGAGCAGGGCCTCCTCCGTTGTGGTAATGATATAGGGAAGGGACAGCAGGCCCAAGGTCAGTCCGGCAGACAAAATCGAGGTGCCGAAATTCAATGCCTGAACGAAGAGTGCCAGACCAAACAGGCCATAGATGATCGATGGAACACCGGATAAATTACGGATGGAAGCCCGGATCGTGCGGGTCAGCCAGGTATTCTCTGCATATTCGTTGAGATAAATGGCACAACAGATTCCAAAGGGAATGGAAAATAATGCCGTTATCAGGGTCAGAAATACCGTACCTATAATCGGAGTAAGAATACCTCCCCGTGTCATACCATCGGAAGGTAGCTTGGAGACAAAATCCCAGGATAGTACATGGGAGCCTTTCGTGAAAATATCGTATAGGATCACGCACAAAAAGAAGCATACAAGTCCTGTGGACAGGAGAAGCGTACCCCATTCGACGATTGGTGCCAGTTTTTTAAATTTATGCAGCATGGTATTTTCTAAAGCGGTTGATAAAATATTCACCAATCAGATTGGCCACCAAGGTCATAAAGAATAAGACAATCGCTATGGCAAACAAAGCATAGTAATGTGTGGTCTGATAGGGGACTTCACCCATTTCGATCGCAATAGTTGCGGTAATGGTTTTGACCGAGTCAAAAAATCCTTTGGGAAATATTGCAGCATTCCCCGTGGCCATCAATACAGTCATGGTTTCGCCGATGGCTCTTCCCAGTCCCAGCATGACGGCGGCAATGATTCCTGGTGCTGCTGCTGGGATCGTGATCTTGCGCAGTGTCTGCCAGCGAGATGCACCGAGACCATAACTCGCTTCGCGGTAAGTTTGCGGTACAGCATGGATGGCATCTTCGGAAATGGTAATGATCGTTGGGAGGGCCATAATGGCCAGTAAGATTGCTCCATTTAATGCATTCAGCCCATTGGGTAGATTGTTTAGATCCGCTATTCCGGGACCAACCAATACGATCCCCAAAAAACCGATCACGACCGAAGGAATTGCTGCAAGCATCTCTATGGCTGGTTTTAAGATCGTCTTGAGTTTGGGGCTTGCGTATTCGGAAATAAAAGCTGCGGTACCCACTCCCAGTGGAATGGCAATCAGCATAGCACCCAGAGAAACGATCGAGGTACTTACGATTAATGGCAGAATGCCGTAGGCAGGTTCTGCTGCCGTGGGATTCCATTGGCTTCCGGTGATAAAATCCAATGGCGAAACTTCCAGAAAGAAGGCAATTGCATTGTAAAGCAACATGAAGAAAATACCACCCAAAAGTGCAAGCACCAGATATCCGGTGGATTTGAATATGATTTTGGCGATCTTGTCGATGGCGACTCGTTTTTTGTACTGCATGTTATTTTATTGAATAAGGTAATAACCTGAGTTTTCGATGATCTTGGTCCCTTCTCCTTTGGTTTCAAATTGGATAAATGACAGCACTTTGGCCCATGATTTTTCGGGAATAAACTGATAGAGGGGACGTTGAAAAAAATATAATCTATTTTTTATTGCTGTAGGGTCTAAGGGTGATATAGCATTGGAATCTGCATCATTTTTGATTTTCAATACTTTGATACCTTTGTTATCCTGAATCTTTTTGGAAATATAACCGGCACCGACATAACCGATACCAGACTTGTCAATTTTGATGGCTTCCAGAATTTGTGCATTTCCGGTCATTTCTTTGGCCTTTTGGCTATAGGCTATTTTTAGCTTCTTGCGAATAAACGAATAGGTTCCCGAACTGCTCTGTCTACCGTATATATTGATCGGAACATCCTGCCCAGAAACAGATTTCCAGTTTTCGACCTGACCGCTCATGATTTTTGAAAGCGTTTTTATATCGATTTCCGTGATCGGATTGTCGCTGTGAACAACAAAAGCGGTGGCATCTTCGGCAAAGACAACGGTTTTCAGGGGCATGTTCTTCTTTTCGAAGAGTGCCTGTTCTTCTTCCGTCAAGGGACGCGATGAGTTGGCGATATCTGCCTGACCATTCAATAGGGAAGTAATACCAAGTCCCGACCCGCCACCGGAGATAGCCATACTGAATGTTGGATCTGTTTTATTGTAGGCCTCGGCTAGATTAACAGCAAGATTCACTTCGGTATCCGAACCTTTCATTTTGATGGTATGATCGGTATTACCGCAGGACCATAACAGGGTACTGAAACCAAGAAGGACAGTAGAAATAAGACGATTGAAAGCCATATCATTCATTCTTACTAAGTTAAACACAAGAGGAATGATTTTGTGTTAGGTTTGTGTTATCTTATTGTGAATTAATATTTTGTAAACACATTACCTGATGTTGGTCGTAGTCAACCGGGGTGATTTATACGGCAAACAGCTAAATAGTGTTAAAGCGTTTTTATAAACTGAAATGAACCACCTATCGCGCTACTGAATCCCTTTGGCGGGAAACCCATCACTTTTTTCTACGAACTTTTTAGCAAGAATGGAAAACGAGCTAGAGCAATGGAGAAGAATATCCAACATGCGATTAAGGAAAGCAAAATAGACAGTGTCTTTAATAGAAATGCTGTTAAAATGAGTACTTCCATAAAAGACGAGGATATGAGGATATTACGACTTTTATGGAAAACTACAGGCCAACTTTTGAACAGGTGCAATCCTGGAATACGTATGATCTGTACCTCTATATAAAGAAGAGCTATGAATCATTTACTGCGAAACGAGAATAGCAATCCTGTTTATCGTCGTAAGGTATTTGGCATAAAATTACATCATTCTTTCTCTACTGTTACTATACCCAGATAAACGCTGTTCATACTACGATTGCTGCCATCTGTTGCTGCAAAACCAAGATAGAGGTGAAAAATTGAACTTTCTCTGACCTTAGGTAGATCAATCAATTGGGATCGATATTCGATAGAATTGCCCAATGATACTCCAGTGGCATGGTTTTTCGGATCCTCAGGCAATAAGAGTACCATGCTTCTAAAGTCACTTAGCTCATGGTGCAGCAATTCTTTCGTTATTTTGAGTTCCCATTTGATCTCGATCTTGCCGTTTATGATCTCGGTGGATGTGGAAATGATAATGTCTTCCAGTCCTCTGCTAATAGCAAACTTTTCATAGTTGATTGCAGGTCCCTGTTCACCCAGGAGGACTGCATGCTCAAGATGATAAGACATCGCCGCATTAAATGCGGTCATATTTTCTCTATATCGCTGAAAACCTAAACGGAAAAATTTTGTGAATTGACCCAGAAAAGTTTGGGTAAAGGCAAATTTACTTCTGTTTTTATTTTCACTGTCAGATAGTTTTCTTCTTTTTTTGACTTTAGGAAGCGAACGTACATAGGTGATATCCTTCCATTTGCAAAACACGACAGCGCCAACCTTTCCGGATGGAGCGCCGTTTGCTCCATTATTTACTCGTGCCATAAATTCATCTATAATTGGTTTGATTCTTTTAACAGACAAGTAGGGGGAAAGTTTGCCTCAAGCAATATACTTATTGTAAATTAACTGATACAAAACAGGGATATAATAGGAAGATTATACGCTTTCATCCGAATGAGGTCCGTATGAAGTCCGAATAAAGTCCGTATGAAGTCCCTATTAAATGAAAGTTAGATCCCTAGTTAAACCCTAGTTGGATCCTAGTTGAAAAAAATTTTTAGTATTGAATGGGAGAGGGCTGGGGCTTGTGATTAGTACAAAAAAAACAGGCATTTCGCCTGTTTTATATAATATGAAATCGTAATGAATATCGTTGAGACTGATTAAAATAAGAGTATTGCGAAGACGGGAATAAGTGCAACCATTGAATACATCACCGCGACTCTTTTTTGGAGGTATAGACAGATTGATAACAATAGTTCACTGTTTTCAATACTTTCTATTGTTCCGCTATTGCCCATAACCGAAGGACTTACTTCAACAATTTGTCCCTGTTCGTCTTCGATTTTCCAGGCCGACATCCACATATTACGCGTACTCCACTTATATTTTTTGTCAATTAGACTAATGGTTGCTCCCCCTGTCCAGTTGTTGTATTCGATGTCACCGATCAGTTCACCCTGTTTATTGCGTATTTCAGTATATGGGTTGAAAAGGCCTTTATTTTTAAAACTATATTGATCTGAACGAATAGAGACATTGGCATCTAGCGTCCAGTCATTGGATTCCAATGAGCCGATCTGGGTATCATTGTTATATAACCTTGATTTATTTCCCAATAAATTGTTCTTCCAGCTGTAAATAGATCTCTTTTCCATAATTGTCTAGTTTAATATGTTTATTTTTCAAATTAGTATACGTGTCGGGAACTATGTTACAGGTTTTTTTAAAAATGTGATAAATATCTTGTAGTCATCTACATTCTAAAGGAAGGCGCTGCTGTGATGTCCGGTAAAAACTGTATTTTCGTATTTAAATCACATTACATTGACACATCAAGAGAAGTCGAGTCAGATCAGAAGGGAGATAAATCTTTCCTATCAACAGCTAAAAGGAGCCTATCCTATATTAAAACTTCAGAATAGTATCGGATTGGCTATATTTTTAATTGCTATTATTGCTATCCTTGCTGTATCAATATGCTGGTACAAAGCACTTGTTCCTACCTGGCTGATGATTGTTGCGAACGCTTTTTTTATGGGGGTTCTTCATGAAATCGAGCATGATCTTATTCACTGGCTTTATTTTAAAAAGCAGAAGACTGTGCATCATTTTATGCTTTTCATCGTTTGGATCTTACGTCCGCTGACAGTCAACCCTTGGATCCGGCGTACCTTACACCACCATCATCATAAATTTTCGGGGACATTACACGATGTGGAGGAACGTAGTGTGACCAATGGCGAACGTTGGACAATTAAACGTCTGCTGACAACGCCCGATGTTGTTTTGGGTGGACTGCTACGTTTACATCGTATGTTTAGTGATATGGATCGCGAAGTCAGGAACGGAAACCTGAAAGTGGAGACATCTTCAAAATTGAAACAGATTATGTTTTTGAGCATTGTTCCTGTGACGATTTTTGCACATATCGTCTTATATTTCTTCTTTGCGGATGCGCTATTGGATTGGTTAAATGGGCATTCTGTAGTGAATTTGAGTTTTCCACACTATGTTGATAACATGTTGATAAGTCTAAATGTGATCATTTATACGATCCTATTGCCTAATTTACTGCGGCAGTTTTGTTTGCATTTCATCACTTCCAATATGCATTATTTCGGTGATGTGGAGGAGGGGAATGTGATTGAACAGACGCAGGTTCTCAATATCTGGTGGACATATCCGATGCAATTATTCTGTTTCTTTTTTGGGTGGACACATAGTATTCATCACTTTGTCGTCAATGAAACCTTCTATGTACGCCATATCGGTCGTAAGAAAGCACAGGAAGTGCTGAAAAAGTACGGTGTTCGATTTAATGATCTGGGCACTTTCAAAAGGGCTAACCGTTTTCGGGAGTTTTCGAAGTAGTGTCACTTTTCTTCCGGTATTCTTTATAGTTGCCTTGTTGTTCATATGTAAGTGCACCTTCTTCACAATAAGCGCCCAGATAAACAGTGGATTATTTATTGGTAAGTATGCGCTTGGCGCAATCGGAAGCAATGAGCAACGCTGCTGCTAGCATAATAATATCTTTTAACACCAAACGTCCTGCTGCGGATAGGTAGGGGAAGCCAACGTTTGGTGAGGGTAAATCACCATCTAGTTTTGGGACAAAGGTATCAGGTGTGGTCATGAGAAAAGTTAGTGTCACGATGGACATTCCTATCGTAAATATGGCGCCCCATAAACCTATTTTTGGAAACCAAATTCCCAACAAAGTCATCGACCCGATGACGACGATTACGAAACCCAACAGATAAGAAAAGGGATACGTCCCATTTTGTTGATGCCAACTCATATTTTTCTTAACCATCAGACCTTCTGGGTTTTTGAATAGCTGATATTCGGGAACCAGTTTTCCATTTTTATCCTCGGCATATTTTCCGGTGTTGTGGTAAAAGAAATTCATAAAAGGGCTATTGATGACAAATGGAACAATGCCATCCGCTTCGTATTGATACACTTTTAAACCACCTATCCAGGCCATGACGATAAATATCGCGATGCGGGCAAAATTGATAAAACTGTTTTGGCTTGTGGCGAGTATGTTTACTATTTTTTCCATCTTACTTTGTTTGATTAAAAGATAAAGCAAAATTAGATAGGATTAGGTTGTCAAAACATGGACAAATAGGGTTATAACATAGACTTTTGGGCAACAATAGATAGTCCGACCTGTTCGCGAAAGACTTTTGGAGATACACCGGTCATTTTTTTGAAAAATCTACTGAAATAAAACTCATCCAGGTACTGTAGTTCTGCCGCAATTTCTTTGATGCTCTTCGGGGTCAAGTGAAGAAGTCTTTTGCTTTCGAGTACAATACGTTCCTGAATGAGTGTGGAGGGGGATTTACCCCATCTTTGTTTCACTTTTTTTGTAAAAGCAGCTGAACTCAGATTGTAGTATTCAGCGTAAAAGGATACACTTTTATGTTTTTTGTACTCATTTTCCAAAAGTTGTTCAAAACCATCGATAGGATCCTTACGTGATATGGTTGGCAGGGATAGTTTATTGGTTAATATTTTCTGTTTGCTTGCAATGGCAAGGATGAGCTGCAGATAGGTCTTTGTAATAGCCTGATCAAAGGAAGCGGACGAATATTTTAAATGATCTATTTTGTCTATGATCGCAGTAATTTCCTGAAATGCTTCTTGTGTCAACGCGACATGCGGTTGTAGATAAATGTTGTTGAATAATAAGCCATTGCAAGCTACCTCATCCTTATGATACTCGATGCAATAGAAATCGCCATGAAATTTTAACACCTTTGTATCCTCCGCTAGCTTTTCTTTGACTGAAAACAGTTGAAAAGGGGATAGAAATAAAATGCTTTTTGCAGCAGATTGATAAGGTACCATATCTATCGAAAAGTGAAGCTCCTGCTCCATTAAAATAATGAAGTAGAATGGTTCGGTCAATTCCAACTGCGCCGAGAGGATCTCCGGGATTCCAACTTGAATAAGTGAAGACGTCATAGCAGTAAAATACAAAATTTTTATTTACCGACTTTATCCTATAGAATCGTCATGATATAATATTCATAAATTCAATACTCCCATTTATTTATAAATAGATGATTGTTAAAAGTATTTCAATATATCGAATGAATATTCTTTTAATACGAATTATAAATAGGAGCTCTCGAATATAAAAATGGAGTTTATCGATGCTAGGAAAAACACTAGATTTAAGGTGAATTGATGCTTTGAATACAAGAATCACGAAATATTGATGAGTTGATTTACGATTTAATAAATTATTGAATAGAAGAAAGAATGAAAAACATTGGCATATTGCTGTTCCTAGTTTTTATCATCCAGTCCTGTAAAAATAGCGCGCAAAAAATAGCAGTGGATGGAGCTCAAGAAACTGGGAATGCCGAAAACAGATACGTTCAAAAGGATAGTGGTTATGCAAAAATTGAAACGGACGAAGAGAAAATAAGGGATGCGGAAATCGCAGGAAGCTTATCCTCGAAATTTGATGATGATACGATTCCTGACCATTTCAAAATCGTAAAAAATGAAGATGAAATCGTTCAATCTGTTCTTTCAGCTAATCTATCCGCGATAAAGAGAGAAATCAATATAGATATTCTGAACAATAGTATTTTATATAATAGGAGGGGCGTCTATTATTGGACGTTTTTTAAATTTATAAACGATAAGATCCTTGAAATAAGAGTTGAATATCCAGATCAGCAATCGTTACCGAATATATCTGGAGAAAGGAAAGATTTGGTCGAAAAAATAAAATATAGATTCAATGTTGAAAACCGCAGAATTCAAATCATAGGCTATGATCTGAGTTATCGGAAAGACGCAATCTTCATTACAAAATCTATTAATTTTATTACCGGAAAATATATCGTTAGCCGGAAAGAAAAAGGGAAGAATGACGTTATTACAGATGGCTGGTCGGCTGAATTTGAAAATAACAATTATAGCGAAGACTGGAATTTGCCATTTTTGCGGGATAAGATCTTTTGGGTAGGGAATGAAACGGAGCCAAGTTAATTGAATTTATTGACAGCATAACCAAATAAGCAAAAGATATGGCTACCGATACAATGGTATTGACCCGCAAAATCCAGGTATTCGTGGACTGCGATGACAAGGAAAAACGATCTGAATATTTTAAACAACTCTTTGAATGGCAGGATGTCGTTTTCCGTGGTGCCAATATGGTCATCACGAATCAATATTTGCAGGAAAATCTAAAAGATCTGATCTACCTGAAAGAGGATGTCAAAGTGAAATTGGCAGATCATGCCAAAGATGAGGCGGGGATACTCAATCCAAGAACTAAAAGAACATGTGATCGCGGAAGCTTCACTGACAATTGAACACCCAATCTCGGTTATCGTAGGTAAAGAGTCATTTCAGATCGGTAACAAAGAGGAGTTCCTCTACCGGCGGATGGCCATCCAGGCTGCTCGCCATAGATTGCAAAAGGCTTCTGCTTTCAATAAAGGTGGACGCGGAAGAAAACGGAAAATGAAAAGCCTGGAACATTATAACGATAAAGAGAAAAACTATGTCGATAGTAAGCTCCACCTATATAGCTGAAGATTGATTGAATTATGTGTGAAAACGCAAGCTGGAACGCTTTTATTAGTCAATCAATCGAATAAAGAGGAACTGGCCAAAGACGATGAATTTTTATTGCGCAACTGGAGCTATTATGGCCTTATCCAAAAGATTAAATACAAAGCTAAAATGGTGGGAATTAACGTTATTGTTGAATAAATATTTCAGTTTTATCAGCCCGTAGACTGATAAAACTGAAATATTCTGATTGGATAGCTGTTTATTTCATGACCAATGGACTGCTTTATATTTAATGTGAACTCATAAAATAATAGATCAAATAAAATACAATCAGCACGCAAACGGCAATAATAATCGTTCGTTTGATATTGCGACCGGCAGGTGCATCATCTTTTTCTTCAACGGCTATCGGAGGTAATTTTTCCTCCTGCTTCTCATTGCTATGTTCTGGGGTATTGAATTGATTTTCCATCTTTTTTTTGTTGTCTCTGCCAATAGAACAAGTTTGAGCTGCAAATCGTTTAAAATGTTCGATTTTCGAGTTGAAAGAAGACTCCTGCTAACCTTCAAAAACGTGGGAATGTGAATAAATAAAAAACCAAAACGTTGTGTTTTTTAACGGATTTGCATACATTGCAGCTGCACTTAACACGAATAAACCTAAACAACCCGTAAACTGATGTTTACCATAGCTTTCGTGTTGGATAGGTCTATAGAATAAATAAAACTCATGAAAAGAAGAACACTCATCGGATCTTTAATGGCTGGCTGTATACTATTGGCCATCAATCCGACTTTTGCGCAACAAAAAAACGCAAAAAAAGAAATTGGTCTACAGTTATACTCTGTACGTGAAGAAATCAGCAAGAACCCGAATTTCGATCAAATTCTACAAAAGATTGCTGCGCTTGGTTATACTGGAGTGGAAGCTGCTGGTTATAAAGATGGTAAACTGTACAACCTGAGCCCACAGGAATTTAAAGCCAAAGTGGAAAAAACAGGAATGAAGGTATTGTCGTCCCATGCGACAAAAACATTGTCTGCACAGGAACTTGCATCTGGAGATTTCTCAGAATCCTTGAAATGGTGGGACGAATGTATCGCTGCCCACAAAGCTGCCGGTATGAAATACATTGTAACACCTTGGATGGATGTGCCTAAGACGCTCAAAGATCTTGAAACGCAATGCCGCTATTTGGATGCTGTAGGTGCAAAATGCCGCCAACAGGGAATATTGTATGGATACCACAACCATGCACACGAATTTAAAAAGGTAGAGGATAAAGTGATGTTCGATTACATGTTGGAGCATACCAATCCTGAAAATGTGTTTTTTGAAATGGATGTTTACTGGGCAGTAATCGGAGATGTAAGCCCTGTGGATTATTTCAACAAGTACGCAGGCAGATTTAAAGCTTTACATATCAAAGACCACCGTGAAATCGGTCAAAGTGGAATGGTTGGGTTTGATGCGATCTTTAACAATGCTAAAACAGGTGGACTGAAATATCTTTTCGTTGAATTAGAAGATACACGCAATGATATTTACACAGGCCTTGAGCAAAGTATCGACTACCTGAAAAAGGCTTCTTTTGTAAAAGATAGCTATTCAAAATAGCTGTAAAATCGGGAGAAAATTGACGATGCTGAGACAATTGTCCGGTTGACAGATTTATTATTTTTCGGTAACTTGATCGTATTAATAAGGAATTGTTTAAGTCGTATTAAATCGGATCATATGAAACGGATTATTGTTGCTACAGACTATGCTGAAGAGGCAGAACATGCCTTGAATTTTATACTGGAAGTTTTTGCAGGTAAAGAATATGAGATTGTCTTATTTTCTCTCCAGAACCCTTCCATCCATGCGATGAATGCACGTCTTTCTCCCGATTCTATGTTCAAAATTTTTGAACATCAAAACAAGATTTTAAAACATAAAGCGGAGGCTATTACCCAACAGAGTGGGGTGCCCGCCGTCCCTTATCTGGCTACTGGTTTGTTCTACGATCAGATTACAAAATGTATTCAGGAAACCGGTGCCGATATACTGGTCATGGGTATGGCCAAACGGTCGTTTGACCAGGATATGTTGGGCAATACAACGACCGCAGCCATCAGTAGGCTAAAAATTCCTATTCTCTCTGTACCATTGGGAGCACAATTCACCGGCCTAAAACATATTCTCTTTGCCTGCGACATCGTTCGTGGTGTCCAAAAAGAGATCCTAGAAAAAGTTAAAGATTTTGCAACTGACTTTAATGCTGTCCTAGAGGTGCTCAATATCCGTAAAACCGTCGAACAGCTAAACGAGGAAAAAGGTAGTGCTACCCGTGAAGCCATCAACGATGTGATGGGGATTGTCAGCTATTACTATAAAAATGTAACTTCAAATGAAGTGGTGAAAGCTATTCGTGATGAGGTCAAAGAAAGCCATACGGACCTATTGGTTATGATTCCTTATAAATATGGTTTCTGGAGCTCGTTGACACATCGCAGCAAAACACGGATGATGGCCTCTGGCCTCGATGTTCCATTGCTGACAATATCAATATAGTTCAATATCTGGCGGTTATTTATAGTGCCTATAAAATTTGTTGTTGAAAAGTTCCGACGGGTCGTATTTTGTTTTGGTCCTGAAAAAACTGTCTGCTTTTGGATAGACTTTCCTCATTTTGTCTTTTGTGATGTGTAAACGATAAGGAAGATAATAGGTTCCTTCATTTTTAATAGTTGCATCAACCAAAAGATCTGTGAGTGTCTGCATCTCGACTTCCTGCTGTGCTGTTTTTTTCTGATTAAACAGCAGTACGAAACCGAAAACATCTTCCTGGGCATAGTTTAGGTAAGCATCATCGTCCCGATTGACCGCACGGATCGTAATATTTAGTAGATCTAGCTTTGATTTTAATAAAATAGGTTTTATATCCTGAATGAATTTCATGAAATTTCGTTCAGGAATAAAATATTCGTGGAGCAGATCTGTCGATGTGGTATCTTTATTTTCAATCAAAGAGACTTGGCTATCCATGATCTCATTTCTGGTGAAGGTAAGATGCCTTGCCGGAATAGCGGAGGATGTCTCAAGATCCCAGCGGAGCCGCTTTCCATATTCGCTATTGACGCTGCCCCGAAATATCAGTCTCTTGGTTTCTTCCATTTTCTTGCTCTGTTGAGACAGCTGTATCGGTTGTTCTACCGTCTGCTCAAAATAGTTGAGCGTAGCCTCCGCTAGAAAATTCTTGTTGGATACTCGTAACCGGCCAAAAACTAGATCGACCTTCGGGTTGTCAAGAATATATTTTTTATAGTATTTCGTATAATTTTCGGGTGCTAAATTGATGTAATGAAATTTTAAAGATCGATTATTAACGACTTTAAGTTTCACGTCGAGTATAATACCAAATAAGCCATATCCACCAATCACATGATGAAAAAGTTCGCTATTTTCTTTCCTACTGCAAAGGAGCACCTGACCTTTGGCATTCATTAATGTAAAGGAAAGTACACTGGATGCTAAAGGTGGCGAATTTTTTTGCCATCCATGTCCATTAACACTGAGTGAGCCTCCAATAGAAAAAGAACTAAATGCTTGCATCACCGCAATTGATTTGCCATAATGATCTAAATAGTGGATAGCATCTGACCAAAGTGCTCCCGAACCGACTGTCAGTATATTTTCAACAGTATCCAGCTCCATGTGGTTGTAAGGGAGCATATTGAGTACAATTCCATTGGGATACATCGTATGCCCACCCATACTGTGACGCGCCCCTGCGACGGAGATTTTTAAGCCCTTGGCATTTGCATACTGCAGAATTTGCCGCAATTGATTTTCGATTGCTGACCTGCCTTTTGGAATGGCAATGATGGTGTCGACTTTGGTCAGGTTTAAGGTACTGGCATCATCCACATAATGAGGCGGAAGTGTCCTGTGGATGTCTGTTTCTCCCCATTTTGTTCTAAGAATATGGGCAATTGGAAATGCAATAATGCCAAGAACAATAACTATAATAATAAATGAAAAAAGTTTGATTTTTTTAGTTACACGCATTGGCTTTGATCAATTAGATATCGCGCAATATTGCAAAAATATTTCACCACCAAAATAATATAAATTTATTGTTTTTTAGTTCTATTTTTATGGAGAGAGCTATTTAACCGGATTTTATCAAAGTCTCTCAAAAAAAAATAATATGTGTTATGGAATTCTGCCGCCCGCCGCATCCCTGTTCAAATTATTGCTTAAAAAAATGATAAAGTATACCTGTTTGTTCCTATTTGTTTGTACTACCCAGGCGCTTTTTGGCCAGGTGAGCCACTACGAAGGCAAGATTACAGATGCCAGTGGAAAACCTCTTAAAGATGCTGCCGTGATCAGAGTGTCCGATAAGGTGCTGCTCAGTTTTTATGAACCGATTAATAGTAGAGGTCGGACTGTAGTACATTCTGATGCCAAGGGCGTATTTGGGATTAACCTCAATGACCGGGATAAAATACAGGTGTGGAAATATCCAGTTCAGCTACCAACGACTTACCTATTATATGAGTTTCGGTCGGATCCATTTGATAAGTCTGGAGGTTATCTTGTCGAACTCGTAGCAGCGAAAGAACAGCATACTGATGTGAATTTGTTTCCAATAGATAGCTCAATCACAACAGGTTCCCCTAGACCGGTCGTCTTTAGAAATAATGGTGGTTCTTATTACAGCCTCGAGGAGAAGAAAAATCGAGTGTATATTCATCAGAACCCGACGCCGGGATATGGACTCCTAGATATTAATCTGACGCTCGGTGGATCTATCAGCAGGGCGAATGATCGCGTAAAATTACAAACTGATTATTTACAGGGGCATGCTGTGGGAGGGAAATTGCTCGCTTCCGATGATGTTCCCTACAGCTGGGGACCTTTGGTTGCCCAGACTGATCCATCGACAGTTTATAACAACAAAAATATCTACCGAACTGGATACCACACATCCACGGCGGTAGATATGACCTATTATAAGGATGGCTTGGGGAAATTCTATGGCGAAATCGAATATGCAAAGAAGCAGGGGATATTTGATCCGAATCGTGGTAAATCCTGGAACTCCCAGTTGACTTATTCGCTTTATATCGGAAATGAACATCACTTCCAGGTCATGAACAAATTTAATCAATCGGATGAGGATATGCCTATGATAGGTAATAACTATGCGAATGTCCTTATGGGGGCTTATCTCTCACCGATTAACTTCGATGCTAGATCAGCACCTACTGCTACAGCATCTATAAAATATGCTAATCCTTGGTTTTTATTGCAGAATAATCGGGACAATCAATCTAATTTAAAGTACATAGGTGCGCTGAAATATGACTGGAGCCATCCGGAATTTTTTCTGGCGGCAAATCTAAACTATCAATATCATCAGGATAAACTAAACTATGGTCTAATGGGTGACATGGCTGGAATGAACCGGGATATATTTGTCAACCGTAGATTGAGAACAAATCTGTTCAATACCAATGTACAGGGTAAATATTATTTGGCTGGAGATAAAAAACTGCAATTACAGGGGGATTTTTGGTATAGGAATCAACAGATGTCTCTAGATCGTTCTGCGCTGGATTTTGCCCCAGTATCCTTGTCACACCAGTCTTCGGAGTTCCAGGTGGGATTAGTCGGGAAAGGGGTGGGGGGATATAACAACAACTGGACTTTTGACCTGTTGCCGGGACTGCTGATAAGCAACAAAAGTAAAAATAAGACCGCCGTCAATTTCGTGGGACAGGTCATCCATAAGTTTAATTTTGATCTGTTTGATTGGGGAAATATAATAACCAATGTATGGGGGAAATTTGATCTTTCACATCTCGAGCCTAATCAGATCAATAATGATATACAGTTTAGTCTGATGCGGTACTCCATCCGTGATTTTCAATCTTTCCTACCTGTGGATGAACTGTTGTTGCGGGATCCCGTAGATAAGTTGCAACGGAAAATCAATTACGAAATTGGATCTTCATTCAATTTATACCATTGGAATCTGGAAGGAAGTTTTTATCAATTTTATGTGAAGAATGGTTATGCACCGTTACTGGAAAATGGACAATATCGTCTGGCAAATGCAGTGGATTATCAGCAGAAAGGATTTCGGATCTCATTGTTTTCTCGTTTTGGTATCAATGATGAGCGATTATCTTGGACTCCGAGACTGGATTTCCACCGATACCTTAATAAAGTGGATAAGATCTATGCCGCGGGTGACCGTATTCAAATAGCCGGTATGCGGGAAATCAGTAAAAACTATATGGTAGGTCAACCGATTGGAGTCATTATGGGGACTGGATATGAGCGGGCTCCTGACAGCCAGCGACGTATTGATACTGTGGGATATCCTGTCGTTGCTAATGAACAAAAGATTTTAGGTAACCCCAATCCGGATTTTTCATTTGTTTTTGCTAATGAGTTGAAATATAAGGGATTTTCTCTGGAGATTGATCTCGAATGGAGCAAAGGTGGGAAGGTCTGGAATGGAACACGGCAAATGCTTAATTATATGGGGCGCTCGTTAGAAACTGCTGCCGAACGAACGCTAAAAGACCAACTATTTCCGGGAATTGATCCACAGGGGAATATAAATAACAAAACGGTAGACTATTATGATCCCGCAGTGGGAACTGACAATAATAGATGGGTACGTTATGGTTTAACAGGTGTTGCCGAAGATGTTATCGAAGATGCAAGTTATCTACGTCTCTCCAGAGTAAACATTTCGCGTAATTTTGACATATCACGGCGCTACCTGCAAAAAATTAATGTGGGCCTTTATGCTGAAAATTTAGCTTACTGGAGTAAATACAAGGGCAACTTTCCTGGTTCCTCATTGCTAGGACAGAACAGTGCCGTTGGTCTGGATTATTTTAACTCGCCTCTGATGCGGACTTTTGGGTTTAATGTAATGCTGAAATTTTAATCTGACCGCCATGAATATAGATAACTTAAACACTGCCGGAAATAAATCAGGTTATGAAAGTCTCCTGTCTGATATCCCCACAAAAGGGAATCCTTATACTATTGAAAATAATTCAATGCGATGTAAACAAATAAATCTTGCACATTCGGCAAGCAGCAATAACTGGTTGTTGAGTTCTTTTTTTGCAATATTATATCTGCTATTTACAATGAATGCATTTGGTCAGGTAGATGCCGTAAATAAAAAAATAGATGAATATGCTGGTCTGCTGCCTTTAGAACGTGTGTACGCACATACGAATAAAACTATATTTGCACCCGGAGAATCGATTTATTTTACCACATATCTATGTAACTCTGCTTTTGGTGTTTCCAATCAAAGCGATATGGTCATCGTCGATCTGATTGCACCCAATGGACAGGTAATCTCACATCAACAATTTGCAATACAATCAATCTATGCTAAGGGGAGTGTAAGATTGGACAGATCGCTGGTCGGAGGTCGTTACAAATTGAAAGTGCAGACACCTTGGATGGCAAATTTTCCAAATCTAGCCTATGAAAAAGAAATTACATTGATGCGGACCAATCCACCGCGGTTGTTAATGCAGCTACAGCTGGAGAAGGAATCTTATGGGAAGGGAGAAACTGCCGTGGCAGACTTTGCTGTCAAAGATCTGGGAAACCATCCGCTTTCAAATCAAACTTTTGACTATGAGGTGAACATTGGGGGACAACTGTTTCTTTCACAAACGGGTAAGACGGATCATCTCGGTAAATCCCGTATAGAATTTGCATTGCCGGCAACCTTGAAAGACAAACATGTAAGCCTGAATATCCGATTTGTAAACCAACAGCTGATGGAGTCGATATCCAGAAATGTTCCTATTATCCTTGAAGATATAGATATTAAATTTATGCCTGAAGGTGGTTATCTTCTGGAAGGTTTTCCGAATACGGTTGCGGTTAAGGCCCTCAATGCAGAGGGATTTCCGGCCGATATTGAGGGGGGCATTTATGATGATGCAGGAAAAGAGGTGGTGAAATTTTCATCTTTCCATCAGGGGATGGGTAAGTTTTCATTTATTCCAAAAATGGGACAGTCCTACTATGCGAAACTGGAAAAGCCCTACAGGACAAATGAACGGATTACATTGCCTGCAATAAAAAACGCTGGTGTGAAAGTACAGTTGGAAGAGCAGTCAAAAGATAAATTGAAATTGCAGGTCATCAGTAGCATGGATACTCGGGTGACCTATTTGATCAGAAAAGAAGATAAAATATTTCGTACGGCAGACCTGGCTGTAACAAAGGGAATAAATTCGCTGGCTGTAGCAAAAGATGGTCTACCACAAGGGGTATTGAGTATCTCAGTGTTGCAAGGGGAACAAATTTTGAGTGAGCGTTTGTTCTTTAATACGATAGATGAGGGATTGCAGATTCAGGTAACGACTGATAAGGCCATCTACAAGACGCGGGAAGATGTGCGGTTGACGATTGAAACGCGAGATGCAAGCGGGAAATCCATTCCGGCAGCATTATCACTGAGTGTTGTTGATGATAAGCTTTTAAGTTATCTGGACGATAAACAGCATCACATGCTCTCTTGGATGTGGCTTGGAACGGCATTACAAGGTGATATCTATCAACCTGCATTCTATTTTGATCAAACGAAGGAAAAACGTACTCAGGCACTTGATATGCTTTTGTTGACACAAGGCTGGCGGAATTATCAATGGGATAAGGTCTTGAGCAATATTGAACTAAAAATTGTTCCGGCACGCGTGTACAATATGCTGTCAGGTATAGTTCATAAGCAAGCCAATGGACGGGAAACACCTTATTCATCAACGATGTATGTGGTTGCTGATAGCTTGTTATATACCGTAAAACCAGATGAAAATGGGCGTTTTTCGGTCAGGACTATTCCTTGTGCTGCCTGGCAGATTTATATACCGAAACATCGGATAAATGAAAGTTATTATATTTCTTCGTTGCAGAATGATCAGGCCAGAGACAAATCCATTGGGGTGCGAAGGAGCGATACTGGGCTCTTTTTTGGACAGTCGAGAGCAGGCCTCTCAATCCAGTCTCGAGCAGTGAAGGAATCTGTTCCGCCAACGGTGGAGACAGTATCCCCAACTTTCGATCAGGATACGAACTTGGAGGAAATTGTAGTGATCGGATATGGAGAAGATAGAAAGACGTTACTTACGGCTTCGGTGAGCAGAATCAATGTCGAAACCTTGTATGCGCAAGCAAACTTAGTATCGGCATTGTCAGGTAGGGAAGCGGGAATTAATGTCAGACCCTCTATTGAGAGGTCGACTGCACCAATTGTTATCCGGGGGATGAGCTCCATTGGTGGCAATGGTGGCCCGCTGTTTGTCGTAGATGGCATACCGTATAATGAAGCCAGTTTTTCCGACTTTAGTCGATTTTCTGCGGACCTGATCGAAAGTATCAGCGTCTTAAAAGGTTCCTCGGCAATGGCGATTTACGGTTCCCGTGGCGCCAATGGTGTTGTCCTGATCACGACAAAAGGTGGAAAAGGTGCAGAACAAATGACCAATAATGTTTTGAACAAAAGCCATCTAGTTGGCAGTCAAAAATACCTGACTTTAAATATGATATATCCGAAAATTCGTTTTGATCAACCAGAGGAGTTTTATGTGCCTAAATATCAAAATAAACAGGCTATGATCAAAGATGATTTTAGGGATAATATTTATTGGAATTACCATATTGAGACCGATGTCCGGGGCCGTGCCCAGGTTACTTTTTCCAATGCTGATGAAAATACCTCTTATCGGATCATAACGGAAGGGATTGCTGCAAATGGTATGATAGGACATAATCAGCAAGCGGCTTATCAGGTAAAAAACGAAATTGGCCTGGACGTCAAATTGCCTTTGTATGCGTCTCAGGGTGATTTGATCAATGCGCAATTGCTGGTTGATAATACCAGAAAGTTGCCACTATCCGTCAGCAGCCAGGTGGACTTGGTAGGAGACAACCTTGAATGGAAATCTGAGGGTAGTACCCTGAAAGTAGGGGCACAGAAACAAAGCCAGCTGCTTGTCCCACTTGAAGTAAAACGTCCCTCGAACGAAAAAGACAAGATACGTTTTTCCATCCGTACGGATTCCACGGTATTGGGAATTATAAAAGACATCAAATTATTTAATAAAGGCTTTCCTGTGGAGTTCGGGCATTCAACAACTAACTACCTGGAACATGAATTTGAAGTGAAAAACGCTATCCAGGGGTCGCAACGGCTTTCGGTGGAGCTATACCTTAATCCATTGAAGCAGATTACGCGGGGACTGGAGCGTATTGTCCGGGAACCATACGGCTGTTTTGAACAGGTCTCTTCTTCGGTTTATCCCAATATTTACGCGCTCTCGCTTATGCGCCAAATTAGGGCTGATGAATCCTTGCAGCGCAAGACAAAAGAATTTTTGGAAAGCGGTTATAAAAAATTAGCAGCCTACGAAATTAAAGGTGGCGGCTTTGATTGGTACGGTAAACCGCCGGCACATGAGGTTCTTTCAGCCTTTGGTTTAATTGAATTTATTGAAATGAGACCATTTATTGATGTAGATCAAAAGATGATCGACCGAACCCGCGACTGGCTTTTATCTAAAAAAGATGGTCGAGGGGGCTATCGCCAAGGCACCGGAAGGTATGCCTTTTCCGGAAACCGCACTTTGATAAACAATGCTTATATCACCTATGCGTTGAGTATTGCGGAGGTGAAGGATGAAATTGAAGCGGAGTTTCAAAAAGCCTATCAGGAAGTTTTGCGGTCAAAAGATCCTTATCTTATGGCCCTCGTTGCACTTACGGCAAGTAATCTCAAAAAAATGGAGCAATTGGAAAGCCTGAAGTTGCAATTAAAGGAATTGCTTCCCGCAGTGATTGCAGATCAGAAAGGTAAGGCAGAAGGAAGTATTACAGAATCAGATGGACGGTCGCTAAGAAACGAAACCTTAGCTTGGATAGCTCTTGTTTTTCAATTGGACAACAAGGCATCCCCGGAATTGACCACTTGCATGGAGGCGCTTATTCAATCTGCTAATCAGGGCTATTATGGCTCAACACAGGCAACTGGTCTTGCATTGAAAGCTGCGACAGGATACTATCAACTATTTGATAGTAATATGAAAGAAAAAAAAGGGAAAAAGATGGAATTGTGGCTGGACGGCCAACTGTTGGTTCGTGATACCACATTCCAAACGGATTCTTTGAGCAGGTCGTTTCTGTCGGAGCTTCCCGCTGGCAAGCATCGGGTCTCCATCCGCTTGGAAAATTTGGATTATGCCGTAGCTTCCTACCGGTTCAATTATTTGACCACAGAACCACCAAGTGCAAAAGATAGGACACTGGATCTGTCAACATCTTTATCCAGCAATCATGTCCGTCTGGGCGATAATACGGTACTCAAGGTACAGTTATACAATAAAGGGGATAAGGCAACGTCTATGCCATTGATCAAGATCGGTATTCCGGGAGGACTAACGCCAGAACCACAGCAATTAAGGGATTTAATGGAAAAAGGTTTTGTGGATTACTATGAAATTTTTGGAAATTACCTGGTCTTATATTGGCGTGGAATTGATGCCAAAGAAACCAAAGAATTGTCCATAGATTTCAAAGCGCAGGTACCGGGAAAATATCAGGGTGCAGCATCTTCGGGTTATTTATATTATACCGAAGAACTGAAAGATTGGCAAGAAGGATTAAAGGTTGAGATTGAGTAGTCGAATTAATTATTTGCATAATTGGAATAAAACAAAGCCTGTCAATATACTTTCGACAGGCTTTGTTTGTATCCTATAGCTGTTTTTATTGGATAAGGGGCAAAATTTTATCCCAGATCTGCTGATAGATTTTATCATCCTGGACAAGGCCTTTGTCATCGTAGTAATAATTTCCGGAATTACCGCTTCCGGCTTGAAGGCGTTCGAACAGAAATATATTGAGAATGATTTTGGACCTTCGATCTGGGAGCGGGACAACTAAAAAATTGAAGATTCTTTTATCACCATCACGACCAAATATTGATTTGCTTTTAAGAGATACACTGGTTTGAATAAAACCTGAAGAACGGTCTAATTGAGCAATATAGTAACCGCTTTCTTGAAGTGCTTGTACGACTTTTGTATAGGCGGAATCTGCGGAAATTGTGATGGTCTTTATCCGTTCTGGATCTTGTGCAGTGGCAACATTGATCCAAAATAACATAGAAAGGGTGAATATTAGTATTAATTGTAGTCGTTGAGTCATAGTTGTAAATTAAGAGTGTAAAATAATTACTTAAAGCTAATGATTTTTCTCTTGTGAGCCAATTGTGTGACTTAACTTACCCTTTTTCCTAATATCTTTAAACTTCGTTCTACCCCATCTAGCGTAGCAATATTGGGAAGGTTGGCCCATTCCTGGAATCCCATTTTTTCAAATAAGGTGATGCTAGGTACATTGTGCGCAAAGATGAAACCCAATAAGGTATGGACGCCAAGGTTAGGGGCTTTGTCTATGCAGTATTGGAGGATTTGCTTGCCCAGTCCCCGGCCTCGCTGTTGTTCATCCAGGTAGATGCTTATCTCTACTGTCGCATCGTATGCTGGTCGACCGTAAAAAGACTGGAAGCTGACCCAGCCGAGGATATTATTTTGTTCCTCTACCAACCATAATGGTCTCTTTGACGGGCTGTGTTCGTCAAACCATTTTTGCCTGCTTTCTACGCTTACGGGACTGGTATCTGCAGTGACCATTCTCGATGCAATGGTGGTATTGTATATGGCTACGATACGAGGTAAATCTTCTTGTCTGGCGTCACGAAATACTAACTGGCTCATGTTATATGTTGTTTTAGAACTAAGGTCAAAAATATTAGTTTTATACTATAGTTGATGCTTTTTGATCAATTTTTTCCATTGTTTATTCGGCTGCAGCTTTTGAGATGAGGTGATAGTTTTTATATAACAGCGGATATTTAACACCGGACTCCCGGCCATTTCTGACCTGCTGGCAAAAAGGGGCTAAAGGGAACGTTTGGGAGCAATGTGCTTTTCAATAGGTATAAGATGAAGGCATAATTCCAAGATACCTGTATGATAAAAGCAAAAATTACACTAATTTGAACAATTATTTCTCTTGAATATGATATAATATGCTCATCTTAGGGTAAGCAAATAGTTGTTCTGTTTGCTAAAAATTATAAACCTGAATGCAAACGGAATCGTGTACGCCTATTTTAAGCGACCGAGTCCTGCATTTTACAATTCCTTAAAGTAGCTGAGTAGTCCGTGGGAGAATTGAGTAAACGGGACGTTTTGGGCTGTGACAGCTGATTTTCTTTGGATTTATCGTATCACTATGGATCAACAACTACCTAAACAATCAATTCGAATTCGCTCAATGGATGTCATGCGGGGTATGACTCTGTTTCTCATGTTATTTGTCAACGATTTATTTGCACCCGGTGTTCCGGAATGGCTGCTGCATACCAAAGCGGAAGTCGATGGCATGGGGCTGGCAGATTGGGTTTTTCCGGGATTTCTTTTTATGGTTGGTATGGCTGTACCATATGCGGTGGCTGCTCGGGAGAAGCAGGGAGAATCTACTCTTCTGATTTTTGCGCATATTGTGACCCGTACCGTGAGTTTAATCCTGATTGGTGTCTTGATTCTGAATGGTGGACGTGTGGATGCTTCATTGACGGGTATGTCTAGTTTTTGGTGGCTAGGATTGTTGTATCTCTGTGTATTTCTGATCTGGAATAGGTATCCTACTACATCCGGTAATCAGACCCTATTTAAAGGGATGCGTCTGCTTGGGGTTCTGGGGATCTGTTATTTGGCTTATTGCTTTAAAGCTGCAGAGGGTAAAGGCTTGGAGATCGGTTGGTGGGGAATCTTGGGCTTGATCGGCTGGGGTTATTTTGCTGCTGCCACTACTTTTGTGTTAAGTCGGGGAAGGCTCTCCATTGTAATATGCTTTTGGCTGCTGTTTCTTGTCCTGAATATCCTGTCTCAAACAGCATTCAAATTGCATATTCCGATCATTGGAGACTACTTAGGGGTGCTGTTATCAGGGAATGTACCTTGTATTGTATTGGCTGGAACAATCATTGGCATCTTGATCAAACGATATGCTTCTACACCTAAGCTACTTTTACGTTGGATGCTGATTATTGGAATACTTTGGTTACTGGGCGGGTTTGCTCTGCGTCCCTGGTTTATATTATCCAAAATTCACGGCACGCCAAGTTGGGCATTGCTCTGTTGTGGTATCAGTCTGCTCTTACTGCTTGTTATCTACTATGTAATAGATATTCGGAAATACCATAAAGGAATATTCGTCTTCGAGGAGGCCGGAAAGAATTCTTTGACGACCTATCTCGCACCGGATTTAATTTATTTCATCTGTTGGGGATTGCAGATTCCTTTGTTTTTCTATAAACAATCGGATAACATGCTCCTTGCGGTTGGTGGTTCACTGCTATGGGCTTTCGCTATGCTGTGGTATGCTATTTTACTGAAAAAGATAAATATCTATTTAAAACTTTAATAGAAGACGGATCGTTGTACGCTTATTATATGGCTAAATAGAGAACGAAATTTAGTCAGGCGACTCAGGATCGGTTCAGTTTAATTCGAATCTTTAATATTATGATGTGTATGAAATCTAAAAACAGTATAAATCCCTTCGAGTTAATAACCCTTGGCTTTACAGCGATAGCCTTATTGTTAATGACTGTTAGCCCACAACGGAGTTGTGCACATGGGAAAAATAAAAAAGTGGTGATTGCCTACGTTACATCTTGGTCAACAGTGATGCCGGATCCGACTTACCTGACCCATATCAATTATGCTTTTGGGCATGTCAATGACAGTTTTGATGGAGTGCGTATCGACAATGAAGCCAGATTACAAAGTATTATTGCGCTGAAGAAAAAACATCCACACTTGAAAGTCTTGTTATCCATTGGTGGTTGGGGAAGTGGTCGTTTTAGTGAGATGGCTGCTGATGTCGTTAATCGGGGGAAATTTGCCAAGGATTGTGAACGGGTTGTGAAAGATTTTAAACTAGACGGTATTGATATTGATTGGGAATATCCGACTAACTCTTCCGCCGGTATTTCTGCGGCGGAATCGGATACCGAGAATTTTACCTTATTGATGCGGGATATCCGGAAGGCTATTGGTAAGAAAAAACTATTGACACTCGCCTCGGTATCAAGTGGTCAATATATTGCTTTTGATCAGATAAAAAACGATGTAGATTTTGTGAACATCATGACTTACGACTCGGGCAATCCACCATATCATCATGCGAGCTTGCATCGTTCTCCCTTATCGGGGCGCACAACCTGTGCTGAAGCCGTTAAGGCGCATATTGCCGCTGGAATGCCTGCCGAAAAATTGGTGCTTGGTATTCCGTTTTACGGACGGGGAAATAAAACGGACATCAAAGGGTTTATAGATTATAAGGATCTCCTGAATTTACAGGGCTTTGAACAGAAATGGGATGATGAAGCGAAGGCCCACTATCTGGTCAATGCACAGGGAGAACTAGTACTGACTTTTGAAACTCCAGAATCCATTGCCTTGAAATGCGATTATGTGCATGGACAGGGCTTACTGGGAGCAATGTATTGGGAATATGCCGGTGATACCGAAAGTGGGGTATTACGGGATGCGGTGTATAAGGGAATTATACGTTGATATAGGGCACTCCAATATAAAGCCTTCCAAAAGAACCTAAAATACCGAAATTACTGAGCTGTCGCAAGACTCCTTACTTGCTGACGCAGTAATTTCGGTTATGGAATTGATTTCTAGCGTCTACGTTATTGTGATGACGATTAGAAGGCTGTCCATTTTTGACTGGACTGTCCAGAAGCTATTACCGTTTCGATAAATTTCATGCCCCTAGTTCCATCTGCAACGGTAGGGAAATCCAGCATGGCCTCCGAGGGACTGGTGCCGTTTATTTTTGCAAGAATTGTAGCTGAAAAATTCCGATAGATATTGGCAAATGCCTCGATGTAACCCTCCGGATGCCCTGCTGGTAAGCGGCTATTGTGCTGGGCAAGAGGACTAAGATATTGTTGTCCTGCACGGAATAGTTGTGCCGGTTCGTTAAGCGGTTTCAATAGGAGGCTATTGGGCTCTTGCTGGTTCCATTCCAAACCGGCTTTTTCTCCATATATCCTTATTTTTAAAGCATTCTCTTCGCCTGCAGCTACCTGTGAAGCCGAGAGTACGCCGGTTGCATCATTTTCAAACCCCAGTAGGACATTACCGTCATCTTCCAGTCGCCTTCCTGCTACGACTGTACGAAGATCAGCACAGACCTTGGTTATTTTTAAACCGGAAATATATTCAGCCAGATGAGCGGCATGTGTTCCGATATCTCCCATACAGCTGCTTAGTCCTCCTCTTTCAGGGTCTGTTCGCCAGGCGGCAAGCGGGGATTCGTTTTCAATCAATGTGCTGAGCCAACCCTGTGGGTATTCGACCATGATTTTACGGATATTGCCGAGCTTGCCTTCGCGGACCAGTTGACGTGCCTGTTTGACCATTGGATAGGCCGAATAGGTATAGGTGACGCAAAGTAGCAATCCCGATTTATTAACTTTCTGCTGTAATAATTGGGCCTCTTGCAGGGAGAAGGTCATGGGTTTTTCCAGGAGCACATGAAATCCATGTTCAAGAGCAAGCATGGCGGGTTCAAAATGGGCAACATTGGGGGTGACAATACTTACAAAATGCATCCGCTCGTCAGGGGGCAACTGACTTTCGCGCAGGATCATTTCCCGAAAATTTGTATAGATTCGATCCGTCGGGAGCGAAAGCAGCTCTCCGGACTCCTGTGCTTTAACGGGGTCAGAACTTAATGCGCCGCAGCATAGTTCGACCTGTCCATCTATCCCTGCAGCCATACGGTGCACAGCGCCAATAAAAGCATTCTTGCCACCGCCTATCATGCCCATCCTGATTTTTCTGATTTCCATAATAACTGTATTTTAGGTTTAGGCTGTTACCCGTCTGATAAACCGATCAATTTTCTATTCAAGTCATTATCACTACCAGCAGCGGCAAAATTGTCGAATGCACGATCGCCTACCCGGATAATGTACTCTTTGATATGCTGTGCACCCTCACGAGCGCCATCCTCAGAATTTTTAAATGCACATTCCCATTCGAGGACTGCCCAGCCCTGAAAATCATATTGTGTCAACTTGGTGAAAATTGCTTTGAAATTGACCTGTCCATCACCAATAGAGCGAAAGCGGCCAGCCCGTGCTTGCCAATCTTGATATCCACCATAGACACCTTGACGACCCGATGGGTTGAATTCAGCATCTTTTACATGGAACATCTTGATCCGCTCATGGTAGATGTCGATGAATTGCAGGTAGTCGAGGCATTGCAGGACAAAATGCGATGGATCGTATAGAATATTTGCCCGTTTATGGTAATTTACTTTCTCTAAAAACAGATCAAAAGTAACGCCATCATGTAGATCTTCACCCGGATGAAGCTCATAGCAAAGATCGACATCGTACTGTTCACAGATATCCAATATGGGGAGCCACATTTTGGCGAGTTCAGCGAACCCTGTTTCGATCAGATTTGCTGGACGTTGTGGCCAAGGATAAACATAGGGCCAGAGAAATGCGCCGCTAAATGTTGCGAGGGCTTTCAAACCGAGATTATGGGAGGCTTTAATCGCATAGTGGAGCTGCTGTACAGCCCATTGTTGTCGCTCATTGGGATTATTATGCAGCTCTTGTGGCGCAAATGCATCAAATAATGGGTCAAAAGACGGATGCACAGCGATCAGTTGCCCCTGTAGATGGGTCGATAATTCGGTGATCTCCAGACCATGGGATTGTACGGTGGACTGGAGCTGCTGTGCATAACCTTCGTCTTCAGCAGCTCTTTGAAGATCTATTAAGCGCGCATCCCAAGTAGGAATCTGGATACCTTTGTAACCGAGCGAGGCTGCCCATTGGCAGATACCTTCCAAGGTATTGTAGGGTGCATTGTCACCAGCAAATTGCGCCAAAAAAATAGCAGGTCCTTTAATTGTTGTCATAAATCTTTTTTTAGGTGAAAAGGTTCTCCTCTCGGAGGACCTTATATCCGTAAGTTCGTTATTTTAAGCCCAGGAACGATCCCCTTTTTTATAGGGTATATCTCCTTCGTATCGACCTGGCGCCTGATTGTATCGCAGCGCCTGTTTATAGCCTATTTCCGAAGAGAAATAGCCTAGTAGTGTCAATTGCTTAAACATGGTATAGTAGTGATTGGGTAAATCTCCTTTTTTGGACATATACTCTTTTGCCTCTTTATCGATTGCTGTGAGTAGGCTAAGCCTTTGCTCACCTGTGGCTTCCACGAATCCCAGCTTATGCATTTTATTACAGGCCACATCCAAGTTGTCCATTCCTTCAAGAAAGACCTGTTGATCCGAAGCTTCATAACAATCGTTTACCATGACCTTCATAAATGAGCCGACTTTGGCTGCTTTGGCACCCGGGCTTTTTTGGGTAGTTGGAAGTATGGTGTCGGCTACTTCGTCCAGGAATGCGATTTGCTGGGGAGTTAAATTGAGGCGTTCCTTAAGGTCGCTTTCTTTGCTGGAACTGCAGCCCGTCAAAAAAGCATTTCCACCAATCACGGCTCCACCTGTAAGCAGGGCAATCATCTTTAAAAGTGTTCTTCTTTCCATGGGCCTAGCTATTATTTTTCTTGAGCTCATTGACGGCATGGTCTACGGCCCGTGCTGTCAATGCCATATAGGTCAATGATGGATTTTGGCAACCCGATGAGGTCATGCAGGCGCCATCGGTAACATATACGTTGGGACAATCCCAGACCTGATTCCACTTGTTGAGCACCGAGGTTTTGGGGTCGTGTCCCATTCTCGCGGTTCCCATTTCATGGATACCATGTCCCATGGCATGACCACTGTCCCAGGTGTTTACATTTTTTACACCTGCGATAGTAAGCATTGCTTTCATTTCTTCCTGCATATCCTTTCGCATCTTCAGCTCATTATCTTTCAGTTCAGCGTCCATAGCTAATACAGGCAATCCCCATTTGTCCTTGCGATCTTTATCCAGTGAGATTTTATTTTCGTGATAAGGGAGTATCTCTCCAAAGCCTGTTGCGCCGATAGTCCACTGGCCGGGGTCAGTAAGTGCATCTTTAAAACCACCACCTATATTGAGTTCGGCAACCTCTCTGCCCCAACCTTCACGGCTGGCACCGCCTTGGTAACCGAAGCCACGCAGATAATCTCTTTTGTCACTGCCTATATTAACAAATCGGGGAATATAAAATCCATTGGCCCTCTTACCGAATATATAGCGGTCTTCGTAGCCTTCCACTATTCCAGAAGCACCGATGTTGTAATGATGGTCCATCACATTATGTCCCAGTTCGCCGCTGCTGCTCCCCAAACCTTCGGGCCAAATGTCCGTTGCGGAGTTAAACAAGACCCAGGTGCTGTTGAGGGCCGAAGCACATAGAAAGACCACTTTACTCTTGAACTCATAGGTTTGGTTGGTTTCGGTATCTAAGACCTCAACACCAGTTGCCTTTTTGGTGTTTTTGTCATACAGGACCTGCCGAACCAACGAATAAGGCCTGACAGTTAAGTTGCCCGTTTTCATTGCGGCCGGTAGGGTAGAGGATTGGGTACTGAAATAGCCTCCAAAAGGGCATCCTTCCCAGCATCTGTTCCGAAATTGACATTTTGATCTCCCTGGAATCAGGGCTGTAAGGTTTGCTACCCGTCCAATGATCAGGTGCCGCTTGTCCCCATATTCTTGTTTAATGCGTTTGGCAACATCTTTTTCTACGCAGTTCAACTCCATGGGCGGCAAGAACTGTCCATCCGGAAGGTGTGCAATATTTTCTAGGGATCCGCTGATTCCCGCAAATTTTTCGACATGGTCGTACCAAGGGGCGACATCATTGTAACCTATTGGCCATGGCACGGCAATTCCATCCCGCTCATTGGCTTCAAAGTCCATTTGGCTTAGCCTATAGGACTGTCTACCCCATAAGGTGGATCGTCCTCCCATGCGGTAGCTGCGCCACCATGTAAACGGTTTCAATTCGGTGTAAGGGCAGTCTTCTTCATTTACCCAACCATCCATGACCGCTTCTGAGGCTGCCCAGCCACGGTGGATAACCGGATATTTCTTTTTCTGTTCTACTGTTGTGCGCCCGCGGTGTGGGAGATCCCATGGTTCGCGTAAGGCAGATTTATAATCTTTGACATGCTCGTAGGGGCTACCCCGTTCCAGCATCAGGACCTTCAAGCCCTTTTCACAAAGCTCTTTTGCTGCCCATCCTCCACTGATGCCAGAGCCAACGACGATGGCATCATAGGTATTAGCTTCCATACTTGATTATCGTTGAAATTGAGTTCATAATTTTATTTCGGTTTATTCTTATGCGATAGCCGCATATGCTTACATGTGGTTCCCTTGTCGTGAGATAAATTTACAGCATCAGTTGAGCATCTTTCAACCGCTATTTGGGTAAAAAAATATGCTATCTTGCTATTTTTTGTGTTTATAATCGTATATTATATGTTCAGATAGCATATGTATTTGCTAGCAATAATTTATTATGAAAACACTGATCCAGAAAATACATGTCGAAGAACAGTATTCTTTCGCCTGTCGAACGTACAGAACGCCCACTTTTGAAACTGCTTGGCATAGGCATCCCGAGTGCGAGCTGATTGTGATCACAGAAGGTAATGGAACAGCGCTTATTGGTGATTATATTGGCGATTATAAGCAGGGAGATGTATTCTTCCTCGGTTCAGATCTGCCACATTGGTTCCGTAAATCCAAGCAGGATGCTGTTGGTAGTGCTATTGTTGTTCATTTTCTGAAGGACTTTTGGGGTGCAGGATTTCTGGCGCTGCCGGAGATGCATGTGATCGCTGGATTGTTGAAAAATGACAGTACGGGAATCCAGCTTATGGGAGGTCTTTCGAATGAGATTGATCTTATGATCCGTCAAATTGAAAATACGGAGGGGCTTGAACGTATTCAGCTATTATTGAGCTGTATGCAAAGAATTGGAGCATCCGAGGAACAAAAAGTGATCACCATGGCTTTTGATACGATCGCAGGCCGTGAGGAAAATATCGTTATAGAAGCGATAATAGATTATTCTTTTAAGAATTTTTTAAACCCGATTTCACTCGAAGAGGTTGCTTCCAGCACTAATTTGTCTGTTTCGGCATTTTGCCGTTTTTTCAAAAAAAACATAAAAAAGAGTTATTTTGATTTTATCAAGGAACTCCGGATCGGCCATGCCTGCAAACTATTACGGGATACAGATCGGCCTATTTTGGACATCTGCTATAATAGTGGCTATAACAGCTGGGCACATTTTAGCAAGCAATTTAAGGTGGTGACAAAGGCATCCCCGCTAAAATATAGAAAACAGTTTCGTACAGGGTAGGGCTTAAAAAAAGAAAAGCCATACTCAATGTTGAATATGGCCTTTCTAGTGGAGCTGGAGAGATTCGAACTCTCGTCCAGTCATGGTACTGTATACGCTTTCTACATGTTTAGCTTCTCTTTGATTGTCGAGCGAGGGAAGGTGAGTCGCTTACCTATACCGTACGCCGTACTTGCTGTTTCTCACAAGTGCTTAGCAACATCACACTTGCCAGTTCTATCGTTCGATGCCCCGAATGTTAAACCAAAGAACAGGATCTAACGGGACAAATAGCTATGTTAAGTCTAACTTAAGCAGCTAAGGCGTAGTTTTCTTCGCCAGTTATAATTCTGAAAGTTCAGATTAAAGTGCTCTACTAACAACGCACTACATGCTTACATAACCGTCTCCATCCTGTCAATTCCGGTCAACCCCAATTATGTCTTACAAAGATACGGCTTTTTTGATGATAAATCAATACAGACAGCTTTTATTTGGGGGATATTCTGTTAAAAATAGCACCATGGTGCCGTATACTCAAACTGTAGTCGGAATAATGGACTGCAGTGGGCTTCAAACCTATTTATTGTTTAATGATAGATTTGATGTTTTAGAGCCCGCTACTGCAAAATTTAAAATGAAATATTGATCTTATTTTCGCCTTGAACTGGGTCGCCTTCTTTCGTTGTGAATTTGCTTAAGGTTATTTTCTTTCCACCAATATCACAAACAAATGTATCTGTTCCATCATCAATTATCTTTCCTTTTGCTCGATAGAATGCCTTCACCTTTTCAAAAGAATCGGGTGTAAACAGAAATAGGTCTCCGGCTGGATTATTAGTTTGATCCGTGGAAAAGTTGTAGTAGGTGATTTTACCGTTGGGATACATGGGGATCAGCTTGCATAATACATCTGGAGCGGTTTCGGTAACGGCATCCCTAAAATAATAGTCCATCCCACCTTTCTCGTTCGGAGTGCCTTTGGCAGCTGAACTATCTTCCATATAATTGATCAATAATGCCAATCCGATCAATACGGGGAGACCGATTAAAATGCATTTGAAGAAAAATTTGCGCCGGTTTTTATCGCGTAATAAGAAGTTGATTTCACTCATGGTATGGGGCTGTTTGGATTGATCCTAATTTCTATCTTTTTGAAGAATTAATAAATGGTGAATATAGCAAATTCTTTACGATTTGTTGTAGTTAGTTACGTCAATAGCATTATTGAGGTGGAAAGGGATTTTTTAGGAACAAAGTAGGGGGTATTGGAGCAAATTTGTGCGGTCGTGATTAGAAAAGAATAAGGTCCAATTCCGAATCGAACTTGGACCTTATTTAATCCTTGTAGGGAGTTTCAAAAAATATTATTGCCGTCAATCACAAAGATTGACTTTTGATACCGCCTTTTATTTTAGTAATCCTGCTCGTTTGAGTAGGGGCTCAACAGACGGTTCCTGCCCTCTAAATCGCTTATAAAGCACCATTGGATGTTCTGTTCCCCCTTTGGATAAGATATTGTCCTGAAATTTACGGGCAATATCGGTGTTGAAAATGCCATTTTGTTTGAAATAATCAAACGTATCTGCGTCCAGTACTTCGGCCCATTTGTAGCTGTAGTAGCCTGATGAGTAACCGCCATTGAAAATATGGGAAAAGGCTGTGCTCATCGCATTCTCTTTCACATCAGGGTATAACTTGGTGGATGCGAATTGTTCATCTTCGAATGCTTTCAGATCAGCAATGGCACTTGGGTCTTGTCCATGCCAGCCCATATCCAACAGGCCAAAGCTCAATTGGCGCATCGTGGCCATTCCTTCCAGAAAAGATGCACTCTCACGGATTTTTTCCACGAGTTCCATTGGGATCACTTCTCCGGTTTCATAATGTTTGGCAAACAATTCCAGAGCTTCTTTTTCGTAACACCAGTTTTCCATTACCTGACTTGGTAACTCAACAAAATCCCAATAGACAGACGTACCGGATAAAGTAGGATAGATCGTGTCCGCCAACATGCCATGTAGGGCATGACCGAATTCGTGAAATAGGGTTGTTACCTCCTGAAAAGTTAATAGGGAAGGCTTAGTCGCTGTTGGACGGGTGAAATTGCATACGATAGATACATGCGGACGTTCTTGCTTACCATCTTGTACGTACTGTGGCTTGAAGGATGTCATCCATGCACCGTTTCGTTTCCCTTTACGTGGAAAGAAATCGGCATAGAAGATCGCTACCAATTCTCCATTATCTTTGGTGACTTCAAAAGTCTGTACTTCTTCGTGATAGGTTTCAATGTCGTTGACTTCTTTGAAATTGATACCAAATAGTCGGTGGGCAACCTCAAATGCACCATGCAACACATTTTCGAGCTTAAAATAGGGCTTCAGCTTTTCGTCATCCAGATTAAAACGTTCCTGTTTTAATTTCTCTGCATAGTAAGCGCCATCCCATTTTTCAAGCTGTTCGATACCGTCCAGTTTCTTGGCGAAAGCACCTAATTCAGCAAACTCATGTTTTGCTGCCGGTTTTGCTTTTCCAAGCAGATCGTTCAGAAATTCGGTTACTTTAGTCGGATTTTGTGCCATGCGCTCGGCTAACACAAAATCTGCATGGGTTGTATAACCTAATAATTTAGCGCGTTCAAAACGTAGTTTTACGATTTTCAATACATTTTGAACGTTGTTGTACTCATTGTCCTGAAAGGCCTTGCGCCCCGCGGCCAGGGTGATCTCTCGACGTAATTCGCGGTTATCGGCATAAGTGACAAAGGGTAGATAACTTGGGAAATCCAAAGTAAATAACCAGCCCTCTTTTTCATTGGCTTTAGCTAATGCCTGGGCAGCCTCAATGGCCCCCTCTGGAAGTCCCGCCAGATCTTTTTCTTCGCTAACCAGGAGCTGATAGGCATTGGTCTCTGCAAGAACATTTTCACCGAATTTTAATTTTAAAAGCGATAGTTCGGCATCAATCGCACGCAACTGTTCTTTCTGCTCATCATTCAACAGTGCTCCATTGCGAACAAAATCTTTGTAGGATTTTTCCAATAACGTTGTTTGTTCTGTGGTAAGTGACAGTTGATCTTTCTGATCGTAAACCGCTTTTACGCGTTTGAACAAGTCAAAGTTTAGCGTAATGTCATTGCCTAAAGCGGATAATTTAGGGGCAACATCCTGTGCTATCTTTTCGAGTTCATCATTGGTCTCCGCAGAATGGAGATTGAAAAAGATACTGGACAACCTGTCTAAGGTCTGTCCGGAATAGGACATCGCTGCAATGGTATTGTCAAATGTAGCTGCGTCAGAATTGTTAACAATGGCGTCAACTTCATCTTTTGTCTTTTGAATTGCTGCATCAAATGCAGGGATATAATCTTCGTTTTTTATCTGTGAAAACGGAGCCGTATCGTGCTTCGTTTTGAATTTTTCTGTTAAAATACTCATAAAGGTAAATGTAATAAATATTTGGCTGAAGCGCCAAAATCATTGTGAATTATGTGCTATGGATGATATTTCCCAAAAATGGGTATCTTCGAAGCATGAAATTGAAATCTATTTATCTGCGGATGTTAGCGATTGGACTAGTCCTGATCATGACAATGGAACTGTATGCGCAGCAGAACTGTGATTCCCTGAAAAAGGAGGTGCCAGCGTTCTGTAAGCTCCTGGATGACGATGCAAGGGTAGAGTTCCCAAAAGATTATGCTAAAATCGCTTCCTGTATGGAGATTGATTCTGTCACGGGGATGCTGCTGGGCTATGATATGGTCAAGATGAAAGCTCTACAATTGCAAAAGGAAAAAAATAGGCTTTTCACTTACGGTGACTGGATGGATATGGTGGTGGAACTGAAAACAGGTAAGGAGTATCGCAATGCCGTGCAGATGATGGAATTGATTCAGCACAGGATCAATCGTGCGGACTGGAATCAATTGCTAAAGTTGATGAAAGAGAGTATGTTACCTAGCCATCTAGAGGCTCTTGAGCTGGATAAGGTGGAGAAAATGCTTTTTGATCCGCAGAATAAGGATAAGAAATTCATCGAGGTGATGGAGCATATTAAATAAAAGGACGTATTTGAATATACCGTTGTGGAAAATTCAGCGGGATTGATACAAAAATGGGCTATCCAATTTTCTTGGATAGCCCATTCAGTATACTGTGTATTGATTATGCCAATTTGCCTAATGCTTCTTTGATTCGTTTTAATGCTTCGATCAGACTTTCGTCAGAAGCAGCATAAGATAAACGAATGTAGTTGTCATTACCAAACGAGTCACCGCCTACGGTTGCGACGTGGCCAACATTCAATAAATATAAAGCTAGATCAGATGAATTTTTAATGATATTACCATCTTGGTCTTTTTTGCCAAAGAAGGATGAAATTTCAGGGAAGAAATAGAAAGCGCCTTCTGGAAGATTGGTGCGTACTCCTGGGATATCGCTCAATAGATCAAATACCAATTGACGACGACGTGCAAAGGCTTCTTTCATTTTGTTGACCGATTCTAATCCTTGTTCATATGCAACAATACCTGCACGTTGTGAAATCGAGCAAGTGCCTGAAGTTGTCTGGCCCTGTAATTTATCATTTGCTGCTGCAATAGTTTTGTTGGCGGCTATATAACCTAAACGCCAGCCTGTCATCGCAAATGCTTTTGAGAAACCATTGATGATAATAACACGATCTTTGATGCTGTCAAACTGTGCAATGGATTCGTGTTTGTCCACAAAGTTGATGTGCTCATAGATCTCATCAGATAGAATGAATATCTGTGGATGCTTCTCGAAAACTTTAGCCAATGCAGCTAGTTCATCTTTACTATAAACTGTTCCGGTTGGATTGTTTGGTGAAGAGAACATAAACAGTTTGGTTTTTGGCGTAATAGCCGCTTCCAATTGTGCAGGTGTAATCTTAAAGTTATTTTCGATCTCGGTATTGATAAATACTGATTTTCCTTCTGCTAAAACAACCATCTCCGAGTAGGATACCCAATATGGTGTAGGAATAACTACCTCATCACCTGGATTGATCAATGTTAAGATCACATTAGACAGGGATTGTTTTGCTCCTGTTGAAACAACGATCTGCGAAATATCATAGTCCAGATTATTCTCTGTCTTCAATTTATTCACAATCGCCTGACGCAATTCAGGGTATCCGGGTACTGGCGAATAACGTGTCCAGTTTTCATCCAGGGCCTTCTTTGCCGCATCTTTTACATGTTCAGGCGTGTTAAAATCAGGTTCACCTACGCTAAGGCTAATTACATTAACGCCTTTTGCTGCTAATTCGCGGCCCAACTTGGTCATTTTAAGTGTAGCCGATTCGGACAAATTATTTATCCTGTCTGATAAGTATGATGATGTGCTCATGGTAAGACAAAGATATTATATACGTCGCAAATAATTGTCTTTATTTTTGAAAATTTACAAAGAAAATGGGTGTTTTTATTGGTGCTTTGGTAACAAAAAGCGCTTGAAGCGATTTAGCCTATAAATATTGACATCTTTGTGCTATTGATGTGTAAAACTAATCGATTTGATTTGGCGTTATATCTTTACCTTTGCCCCTACAAAATGCAGGTCATGTCGAGACAAACAAGATTGGTTTTATTATCGCTGTTTACGGGAATAGGCTTAATGATCATTAAGTTTGTTGCCTATTTTTTAACAGATTCCAGCGCCATCTTTACAGATGCCGCCGAGAGTATCGTCAATGTTGTGGCCTCAGGTTTTGCATTTTATAGCATCTACCTTGCTGCACAACCTAAAGATGAAAACCATCCTTATGGACATGGTAAAGTCGAGTTTTTTTCTGTTTTCCTTGAAGGGGGGCTGATCTTTATCGCTGGTGCGATTATTTTGGCCAAAGCCTGTTACAATATCTTTTTCCCAGCAGAAATCACACATCTCGAACAGGGGATCTATTTGATCGGAATTACTTCGCTTATCAATTTTGCTGTGGGACTTTATATCATGAAAAGAGGGCGTGCTTTGGGATCCATTACCTTGGTGGCGGATGGTAAACATCTGCAGGTGGATGCCTATAGTACGATAGGTTTGATATTGGGCTTACTTCTGATGAAGCTAACGGGATTCCAATGGATCGACGTGGTGATCTCCATTATATTGGGACTTTTTATCTTATTCAATGGCTACAAATTGCTTCGGCAGTCTATCGGTGGTCTGATGGATGAGTCGGATACCGAACTTGTGCAGGATGTGGTGGCTATTTTGGAACGTAATCGTAAGGCGGAGTGGATTGATGTGCATAATCTTCGGGTGCAGCGCTATGGAAACGAACTGCATGTGGATTGCCATCTGACCCTACCCCGTTACCTTGATTTAGTGAAGGTACACGACGAAATTTCGGCAGTCGATAAGATTGTCAATAAGGAAATGTCTGTTCGCACGGAGTTTTTTGTACATGCGGATCCTTGTCTCCCACAATGTTGCCGTTATTGTCAGGTTGCAGACTGTCCGATCCGTTCGGAACAATTTAAAGGTAAGATCGCTTGGGATATGGATAAGGTGACACGCAACCAAAAGCATTTTTCCTACGCGGTGGCGGACTAAAAATGAAAATGCTTTTTGCTTGTGGCTCATGTCTATAGCAAATCTTTTCTTCCTACCTTATCACATAAACGAAAAATATACTTGATTCTATAAATATGTATAAAAAAAGGTATCTTTGCCTTTTAGCAAAAGAGTTTAAAAATCCTATATGAAGCACATTCGTAATTTCTGTATTATTGCGCATATTGACCATGGCAAAAGTACTTTGGCAGATCGCCTTTTAGAGTATACCAATACCATCAGTCAACGCGAAGCACAGGCACAATTACTTGATAATATGGATTTGGAACGTGAACGTGGTATTACGATCAAGAGTCACGCCATCCAAATGAATTATAAAAAAGATGGTCAGGAATATATCTTGAACCTGATTGATACTCCTGGACACGTTGACTTTTCATATGAAGTATCCCGTTCTATCGCTGCCTGTGAAGGGGCGTTGTTAATTGTGGATGCATCACAGGGGATTCAGGCGCAAACAATCTCAAACTTATATTTGGCTTTAGAGCATGACTTGGAAATCATCCCGATCTTAAATAAGATGGATCTTCCGGGGGCGATGCCTGAAGAGGTGAAAGATCAGATCGTCGATTTGATCGGTGGTGAACGTGATGCAATTATTCCTGCTTCTGGAAAGACCGGTCTTGGGGTTCCAGATATCCTGGAAGCTATTGTTGCACGGATTCCACACCCTGTAGGTGATGCTGATGCACCGCTACAAGCGTTGATCTTTGACTCTGTATTTAACTCATTCCGTGGTATCATGGCCTATTTCAAAGTTGAAAATGGCGAAATCCGTAAAGGGGACAGAGTAAAATTCGTAGCGACTGGCAAAGAGTACTTTGCGGATGAGATCGGTACGTTGAAGCTCAATCAAGTGCCAAAAGAAGTCATCAAGACAGGGGATGTAGGTTATATTATTTCTGGTATCAAGGAAGCTCGTGAAGTGAAAGTAGGGGATACTATTACCCATAAAGACCGCCCTTGCAGCGCGGCTATCCAAGGATTTGAAGAGGTGAAACCAATGGTGTTTGCTGGTATCTATCCTGTGGATACAGAAGACTATGAGGAATTGCGTGAATCAATGCACCGTCTGCAACTGAATGATGCTTCTTTGGTATTCGAACCGGAGTCTTCAGCAGCTTTAGGTTTTGGTTTCCGTTGTGGTTTCTTGGGTATGCTCCACATGGAGATTATTCAGGAGCGCTTGGAAAGAGAGTTTGATATGACGGTAATTACTACCGTGCCCAACGTATCTTATAAAGCCTATATGACAAAGGATAAGGAAGAAGTGATTGTACATAATCCTTCAGACTTGCCCGATCCAAGTAAATTGGATTCGATTGAAGAACCTTATATCAAAGCTAATATTATTACGAAATCGGATTTCGTGGGACCGATCATGTCTTTGTGTATTCAAAAACGCGGTACAATCATGAATCAGCATTATCTGACTTCGGACCGTGTGGAGCTGGTTTTTGAAATGCCAATGGGTGAGATTGTATTTGACTTCTATGACAAGTTGAAAACTATTTCCAAAGGTTACGCTTCATTTGACTATCATCAAATCGGTTACCGTACTTCGGATTTGGTTAAATTGGATATCCGATTGAACGATGAACCTGTGGATGCCTTGTCTTCCTTGATTCACCGAAGCAATGCCTACGATTTTGGTAAGAAGATCTGTGAGAAATTGAAAGAACTGCTGCCTCGCCAGCAATTTGAGATTCGTATCCAGGCTTCTATCGGAGCGAAGATCATCGCACGTGAAACGATTTCCGCTTTGCGTAAGGATGTAACCGCAAAATGTTATGGTGGTGATATCTCACGTAAACGTAAATTGTTGGAAAAACAGAAAAAAGGTAAAAAACGCATGCGTCAGGTTGGGAACGTAGAAATTCCGCAATCTGCATTTATGGCGGTATTGAAATTGGATTAATAACATTTAAATTATATAAAATAAAGGAGCTCTTGGGCTCCTTTTAAATACAATCAAATCTCCTAAACATGAATCTATTAGATGGTAAACTAGTTTCCGAAAAAATCAAAGAGCAAATTGCGCTGGACGCAGCCGAATTTACAACGCAAACTGGCCGTAAACCGCATTTGGTGGCTATCCTTGTCGGTAATGATGGTGGTAGTGAGACCTATGTGGCCAGCAAAATGCGCAATTGTCAATTGGTCGGCTTTGAATCTACAAATATCCGTTACGATGAAAGTATCAGCGAAGAGGAATTGATCGCTAAGGTCAAAGAAATCAACAAAGATGATACGATTGACGGTCTGATCGTTCAATTGCCTTTACCAAAACATATTGACCCGGACAAAATTACCGAAGCAATTGATTATCGCAAAGATGTGGATGGATTTCACCCGATCAACTTGGGTCGTATGCAACGTAATCTTCCTTGTTTTATCCCGGCGACACCTTATGGTATTATGTTGATGCTTGATTATTACAAAATTGAGACAGCGGGTAAACATGCTGTGGTTGTAGGTCGTAGCAATATTGTTGGTTCGCCGATGAGCATCTTATTGGCTCGCAATGCCAATCCTGGAAACTGTACTGTTACCTTAACACATAGCCGTACGAAAGATCTTAAAACTGAGGTTTTGCGTGGTGATATCGTCGTGGCGGCTATCGGTAGAAAGAATTTTGTTACTGCAGATATGGTCAAAGAGGGGGCAGTGGTAATTGATGTGGGTATCAATAGAGAAACATCTACTGAAACTAAATCTGGATTTAAATTATATGGTGACGTGGACTTTGAACATGTGGCACCTAAAGCTTCCTGGATTACTCCGGTACCGGGTGGTGTGGGTTTGATGACCATCGTCGGATTATTGAAAAATACATTGGAAGCGGCGAAGGGAACAATTTACCCAAAACAATAAGTTTTTCTATTTGGCATAGAAGTTGTAAATTGAAGACTAGTTAATCATATAATTACAAACTTACATGAAAACATCATGCAGTTGATAGGCTCCAAAATGGATAAATATAAGCTCTTGATGACTTCTTGCCATTAAAAAACAAATATTCTAATGAAAAAAATTGCACTTTTAGCAGTAGTAGCGGGAGCATTGGTAATGTCTTCTTGCAATAATTCGGAGAAAAAAGCGTCAGACTCGACAGATACTGCGCAAACAGTAGGTGAACATGTAGATGCAGCAATAGCAGATTTAAAGAACGCCGAAGAAACTGCGCGTTTGAAAGCTGAGGAAGCTAAGAAAGCTTTAGATGAAGCAATCGCCAAAGGTGATAAGGCAGCAGAAGAGAAAGCTCGTGTGGCTTCGGAAGAGGCTAATACAGCTTGGGAGAAAACTAAAACTGCGTTGCGTGACGCTGGTCAGGACGTAAAAGAAGGTTTGATAGACGCGAAAGATGCTACGGTAGACGCTGCGAATAAAGCTGCTGATAAAACTAAAGATGTAGCAAAAGATGTAGCAGATGGTACTAAAAAAGTGGCTGGTGATGTTGCTGATGGTACTAAAAAGGTAGCTAAGGATGTTGCTTCCGGCACAAAAGAGGCTGCAAAAGATGTGAAAGATGCTTTTAAAAAGTAAATGACAATAGTGGCCGCAAAGCCAAAAATGTTAGTGATGCGTTGAAAAACTAATTCGCTTACTTAAAAATAAAAAACGGAGACTGTTTCAGCCTCCGTTTTTTATGTTCTTTTATTTGTATTGACAGTCATTAATGATCAGCTTTTGGAGCGGATATTACCGCGATGTACCAGCATAGGAGGGACGCTAATCGTCGTTACAACAGCATATCCAATATTATTATCAGGCCTACAACTATGCTGTCATTTGTATCAAATTTAGCGCTGCCGAAGGCCTATATCATCGTTGTGCTGCGGTGCAGGCAGGCTTAATGAATCGGAGCAAACAAATTATTTGTTGTAGTAATCCCACAATAATTTGGAGAGATTGCGTGTCAATACTTCTGCAGCATTGGTTTTACCCCAGCTCTTATCCTGATTGTTTTTGGTGAATATACTGAATACATAGTCTCCCTTAGGTGCATTGACCAAAATCACCTCGTTACGTACATCATCCAAGGAGCCAGTTTTGGAGGCTGCCTTGACTGTAGCTGGAATCTGGGAAAGTGCTCTTTCATCATAGAACATATTGCCCAGAAAACGATACATCCGATCCGAAGATTTTACGGAGACTACTTTTCCCTGATGGATCAAAGTTAGGAGATCTGCCATCTCCTTGGCTGTGGTCTGTCCCCAACCGTATTTTTCCCAATCAGCTTTTCTTCCTTCGGTTTGTGAATTGACACGGGTATGCTGTAATTGAAGGTCGCTCATCAACTTGTTGATTGCTATTCCACCACCAGCAAGTTTTTGATTCCAGATGCTTGTTACATTGTCACTATAGGACAGCATGAGAGCGACAAGTGTTTTGAGGTCAACTTTGCTGCTATCCTTAAAAAATTGCATCAGGCCCGAGCCACCATACTTTTGACTTTCACGATAGACATACTCTTGGTCCAATTGCAGCTGTCCTTTCTCAATTTTATCAAAAACGCCCACTAAAATTGGGATCTTGACAACGCTTGCTGTAGGAAAGATACTATCGGCTCCGATGTTGACTTCCTTGTGTTTCTTGAGATCATGCACATAGATACCTACTTCTCCCTGAAAACCCTGAATAAGCTGTTTTATCTCTTTTTCCAGTTTTTTATCTGTACTTCTTTTTTGCCCGAAAGAATACAAAGACAGGAATAGTAACGTAAATGATAGGAAAATTTTACTCATAGTCAGGTCTTTATCTGTATTAAATGTGGTGGATAATCGTTATTTTTATTGTTTAATGGGCTTAAGTTATGAAATATCCATGATTGGAAAGCACAAACACTGATGAAAATAACCTGGATATTCCATATAGCCTTTCAAAGATAGATTATTTGCATATGAAATTATTTATGATTTTGATCGGTTGTAAACCGAAAAATAGACGTACAGAACAGCATGATATCTTTTTTGGAATCGGTAATGAACTGAAGGATTTTATAGACCCAATTAAAGATTTCTGGCCTGATGCTGATGGTAAAATTCATATTGATGCTTACCGTGTGGTTAATAAAATCGGAGAGTTTGAAATTAAGGTGGTAGAAAAAAATAATTCTACAGTGTCGGATACAGAATTGAAATTATTTTTTGTCAACCTGGGGGGCTATAAGCCAAATGAGTTTGATGAATTTCATTACAAGGAACTGATTGTTGCCCCCAATTTGGCTAAAGCAACAGAGAAGGCCAAGCGCACCGTTTTTTGGAAGCACCATAGCACAGCTCATATTGATGATAAATATGGGTTAGATGTCGATGATATTTATGAAATAGAAGATCTGTTGCTTGATGCGGATAAAGTAAAATATCATATTCAGATTGTTCCCAAAACCGGGTTGAAAGAGGATGTAATTGCAAATGGCTATTTTAAGTTGAGCGCATTATAGCTTATTTGGCGGGCGAACTCAAAAACACATAATACTTAGACATAAACAAATCGGGCTTCTTCTTTAGGAAGCCCGATTTGTTTATATGGAGACAAGTGTCAATAGATCGTGTTTGTCTCTATTATTCTATACCTTGTTGATCTCGGTGTTGTTTACGGATAACACTATGCTTTTTACCGTAGACGAAGTAAATCAATAGACCTAGGGCCAACCAGATTGCCAGACGTTCCCAACTTTCGATAGGTAGTGAGGCCATCATCAGTACACAGACAATGATACCCATAACTGGAACAAAAGGAACTAAAGGCGTTTTGAATGGACGTTCTAGATTGGGGTCGGTTTTGCGGAGTACCAATATACCTACACAAACCAATGTAAAGGCAAATAAGGTACCTATACTCACCATGTGACCAAGGTCGGAAACAGGAACAAATCCAGCGAAGATACTTACGAATACCATAAAGATTGCATTTGTTTTCCAAGGGGTCTGTCTTTTGGAAAGATCAGAAAATATTTTTGGAAGCAAGCCATCTTTACTCATGGAATAGAATACCCGGCTTTGTCCGAGTAACATGACAAGAATAACAGATGTATAACCTGCAATAATCGTAATAATTAATGCTGTATTCAGAAAATGATATCCTGTTTTCGCAAATGCCGTAGCTACTGGTTTGGCATCGCCTTTAAACATGGTATAATTTTCAATACCTGTCATTACATAAGAGAACAATACATAAAGAAGGGTACAGATAATTAATGATCCGATGATACCAATTGGCATTCCTTTTTTCGGATTTTTCGCCTCTTGGGCAGCCGTACTTACAGCATCAAAACCAATAAAAGCAAAGAATACAACACCTGCTGCACGCAATACACCGCTGATTCCGAAATGACCGAAGTCATCGCTCTTTAGAAAAGCCCAAAAGCCTTGCTGTCCATTTTTGACCATTTCCTCACCAGCATTTACCGGGATAAAAGGATCGTGGTTTGCAGGGTTGATAAAGCTCCATCCCAACGCAATGAAAATCAATACAACGCCTACTTTTAGGATCACTAGGATATTGTTTACGCGTGATGATTCCTGTGTTCCACGCATTAATAGCAGCGAAAGCAAACATACGATAATGATGGCTGGTAAATTAACCATACCACCTTCCCATGGGCCTTTCAGCAGTGCGTCGGGTAGATGGATGTGGAAAATCATCAGGAGCTGATTAAAGTATTGCGACCAACTGACGGCTACAGTAGCACCCGCTAGTGCGTACTCCAATACAAGGTCCCATCCGATAATCCAGGCAACGAACTCACCCATAGTTGCGTAAGAATAGGTGTAGGCGCTCCCAGCGACCGGAATCATGGATGCAAATTCGGCGTAACAGAGACCTGCAAAAGCACAACCAACGGCAGCGATAATAAAAGATAGGATAACGGCGGGACCAGCATTCTCTGCAGCTGCAATTCCGGTTAAGGAAAATAGTCCTGCGCCAATGATAGCTCCAACACCTAGCGCAATTAATCCGCCACTTGTTAATGTTCGTTTCAGTGTATGTTCACCATTTTCATTTGCCTCAGCAATCAGTTTAGGAATCGATTTTTTAAATAGCATAGGATTAATTCTTTTTCGATTATTTAGCTTTTTAATTGTTTAATTAATGTCAAATATAAATGATATCAACGACAAAAGGGAAGATTGCGCTTCCCTTTTGTAATAAAATTTTGTATAAAATCTAAATCAAACGATTGTAGTGCTATTAGTAGGCTGCAGTAAAACGTTTGTTTGTAAACTGTTTGTTCTCGATCTCGTCCACGATGGCAACGGCAAGATCTTCAACTGATAATCTCGAACGCCCTTCTTGATCAAATACTGGCGCATCCAAGCCCGTGCGATAATTGCCCGTGCGTGTACCGCCAGCATGCGGATTCATCTCTATGGCTGGGCTGATCATCGTCCAGTTCAGTTGTTCTTCCTTGCGAATGGTATCAAGATAATCTGCTGCTGCCAAAGCTCCAGGTTTGATTTCCTGAGGGAAATCTGCTGAATCGACCAGACGATTGCCATCAATTAATAAGCTTCCAGCTCCACCAACAACAATAAATCGTCTAACGCCCGCATCTTTAACGGCTTGTTGAATTGCCAAAGCGCCTTTGGTAAAATCTTCGTATAGGTTAGGGTTAGTCCAGCCCGCATTAAATGCCGAAATAACTACATCAACGCCTGTTAAAGCATTTACCAACTGTTCATGATTGTTGATGTCAACCTGTACTTTCGTTATTTTGTCGTTCGATGGAATGCTATCTGTATGACGAGCAAGTGCTACGACCTCGTAGTTGCGGTCAACCAATTCTTTGACAAGATGTGTTCCTACGTATCCTGTGGATCCAATTACTGCTACTTTCATGTGTGTTTTTAATTAAATGTTTTACTGAAATCAACCAGCGTCATTTTTTCCAAACGCGCTACAATATCAGTGTCGACTTCCTGATAAAGATCCTGCAATTTGGCATTGATGTTTTTACCTACAATACAAGCTGGATTGGGATTGTTGAATTTGCCCGATAGCTCATTTTGTTTTGTACTTTGATAGATGTCTGCAAGGGTGATACGCTCTTTTTCCTTGTTTATGCGAATACCTCCACCTTTGCCCTCTTTACTGATTAATAAAGCTGCTGCTTTCAGCGAAGCGATCTCCTTGCGGACTACAACAGCATTTACCTGGATGCTTGACGCGATGTATTCGGAAGAAAGCCACTGTTCGGACTCTTCCAATTGTGCTAGGACCATAATATGTAAAGCTGTTGCAAATCTCAAGTTGTGTAACATCCTGTTGCTGATTTTTTATTTTTGATAACACAAAGGTAATGCAAAAGGTTTTAAACTGAAATAAAAAATATTACAGTTTAAAACCTTCTGACAATCACATGATAAAAAGTCTCGTTTTTTATTTTTTCTCGTTAAATTTCTTGTAACTATCCATGATATATACCCGCAGTGTTTCTATGCTGCTGTTTTGGATAAACTGATATGAAGGTCTAAATCTTTCTTTAAATAGTGCTAGTTCGGAAGTGTTAAGAGGCGTCAGCTCTTTGATGAGATTATCTGTAAACTTCCGGTCAACGGCTCTTTTTTCCATTTCCGCTACGAGAAGTTTGTAGTTTGAGCGTGCCTGTTTACCTTCCTTGCTAAATATGCGACTGGGAGAGATACGGATCCCACCACGGTTTTTGCTGGCATCCGAATATTTTCCGGCTTCTTTTTCCCGTTGAATTTCAGCTGCAAGTCTACTGTCAGTCATCCGTTCGACGATAACCTGGCTCAATTCGATAGGAGTATTTATCCTGTTCAAATAGACTCTCCGTAGACTTGTATCATAAATAAATACAGTATCTTGTTCGTACCCGTTCGCTTTGATCAATAAGAGATCATTGATATTGGCATCGATGGCAAATGATCCATCTCTGTTGGTCTGAACTTCTACTTTGCTCCGTAAATTCTGGATCTGCGCAGCTTCTATCTTTTCTCCGCTGACAAGCTCCATAATAATACCTTTGGTTTTTTCCTGTGCAAATAGTTGTCCTGAGACCAACGTAATCAATAAGCAGCTTAGAATCGTTTGTATTACTTTCATGGGGATATATATATTATACATAAATGAGCTTGTTACCTTCCGTTTTTATTCGTTTATCAAAAATAACGAATAGATTTTGAATTATCGCGCTAATTCGCCTTCCATGTATTATTGTCCGGATTCTTGTCTGGCATCACGTCATCGGGATCTAGCTGAACAGACTGCAAAGCTTCGTTTGTCGCAATTTTAAATTGCCATACATTGTTTCTTTCCCAGATTTCCACGGGTAGTTTTTTTCTTATTTTTTTGCCCGATACAGTGGTTGCCTCTACGATAATAGGCATTGGCAATTTTTCCAGATTTTCCACAGTAACCAGTGCGCCGAGCATAGGTTGATTGTTGACATAGGAAACAGCCTTGATCGCCTGATCCATTTGCCAGTTGTTGACAAACCATCCCCGCCAAAACCAATTGAGGTTTTCACCGGTTCCGTTTTCGATGGCTTTAAAGAAATCTTCTGGTGTCGGATGTTTAAAAGCCCAGTCCTGGATGTATTTTTTAAAGGCGTAATCGAAGCGCTCTTTGCCGATAATCTCATTGCGCAATAATTTTAGTCCGTAGGCTGGTTTGTAATATACAAGGGCACCAATATTACGCTCTTTCATATTTTGTGGTGTACTCATAATCGGCTCGAGATTCTGTGATGTGAAAATATACGAGCGGCTGGCCTGAAGACGATGATATTCACCTTTATTAAATTCTTGTGTCGCTAACTCATTGATAAAAGTATTGAAGCCTTCATCCATCCAGCCATGTTCACGTTCGTTGGACGCGACAATCATAGGGAACCAGTTGTGGCCAAACTCGTGATTGGTCACCCCCCAGAGTGAGCCTGCCTTGGCTTGATTGCCACAGAATGACAGGGCAGGATATTCCATACCACCTACGTTGGATGCAACATTTACGGCTACAGGATAGGGGTATTCAAACCAGTTTTTGGAATAAATTTCGATTGCCGCTTTGGTGTATTCTGTTGAACGCTCCCAAGCATTGTTGCTGTTACTTTCTACAGGATAAGCTGACAGCGCAAGAGCTTTTTTGCCACTTGGTAGATTGATCTTAGCGCCATCTAATATAAAGGCAGTAGAGGATGCCCATGCGATATCCTGTGCATTGTTGAGTTGATATTTCCAGGTCAACGCTTTTTTGTTTGGTCTGGAACTTTTTGCGGTCACTTCTTCCGCTGAGCGAATCAATACCGTTTCATCACTGCGTAATGCCAGTTGATATCTTTTGAATTGGTCTGCTGTAAACACCTCCTGTGGATTTAAGAGCTCGCCTCCTAGAACAACGATATGATTAGCAGGTGCTGTGATTTCTACCTGATAATTGCCAAATTCGCGATAAAATTCTCCGGGTCCTGTATAAGGCAATGTATTCCATCCTCTAATGTCATCATATACACAAAGCCTGGGAAACCACTGCGCAATAGCATAGATTTTTCCATTTTTGGTGTCAAGGATACCCGTACGGTCAGCACCATATTGTGGCACGGTATATTGGTAAGTAATCTTGAATGTAATTTTTCCACCTTTACTTTTCAGCGCGGCCGGTAGTCGCAGCTGCATACGTGTATCATCAATAATGTGCTCTATGTTTCTTCCGTTGATATCGGTGACAGACTGGATCTGGTAACCGCCATCAAATTTCGAGTTTCCATCACCATATCGGCTATTGGTCAACGGAGAAATCAACTGACCACGGCCATGTTGTGAAAACATGTTTTGGTCTAATTGAAGCCAAAGGTAATCCATATTGTCAGGACTGTTGTTACTATAGGTAATCTCCACTGCACCAGTCACCTGATCATTTTGGTCGTTTAGTGATGCCTGTATCTTGTAGTCTGCAGCATTTTGCCAATATCCGGGGCCCGGCTTACCGGCTGCAGAACGATAATCATTTCCATTGTTCTTGAAAAACAAGGGTGCAAAAGCTTCGGTATAACTATAGTTGGATGTTTTTTCCTGGGAAAAGGACGGAAAAGCATAGCTCAAAGCAACAAGGCTCAAAGAAGCCAATGCAAGTCTTTTCATCATATCTGTTCGTATTAAATTATGTTTATTGGTCACAATATACAATGAAAAGTACATAAGGCAAAAAAAAGCTCCTTTTTAAGGAGCTTGTAACAATTATTTTAAGTTGCTGTTATAGTCGTCTTCACTGAATCCGAGTAGGATACCCTTACCATGTTCGATCACAGGGCGTTTGATCATACTGGTATGTACCTTTAATACGTTATTGGCACTATTTGCATCAACGACCCCTGCTTGTTCCTCTGCAGTCAGTTTCTTCCAGGTAGTACCCTTTTTGTTGACCAGTGATTGCCAGTCAACCTTTTTCTCCCATTCTTGTAGTTTTTCATCACTGACACCTTCTTTTTTGAAGTCATGAAATTGATAGGCAATCTGATTGTCTTCTAACCATGTCAAGGCTTTTTTTACTGTGTTACAATTTTTGATACCGTATACCTGTAGCATAATGATTACAATATTAGTGAGCCCAAATTTAAATAATCCGTGATGCATTTCATGCCTTATCAGACCTGTTTTTTTGTTGAATAGTTAGACAGTGCCGGGAGTCTGTGAGCGTTTGCATGTCAATCTATCTGATTTGGCTTGAATTGGCCTTGCTGGATAAACTACATCTCGGATGATGAACAACTGTCTGCTTTATCACCGTACAAGGATTATGCTAACAAATAATTGATAGTGTATTTAGTACACTTTAAAAATTAGGAAGTGATAATTATTTTTAATAATTTAGTAGCTTCAAGAGTTAATAAAGATTAAAATAAATCAATAACAGTAATATGAGCCTAAAAGATTTTAAAGGTGTATTGACGGGAGATCAAGTACAAGAGTTGTTTGAAGTTGCAAAGAAACACAAATTTGCTTTGCCTGCGGTAAACATTATCGGAACAAATTCTATCAATGCGGTAATGGAAACTGCTAAAGCAGTAAACTCTCCTGTAATTATTCAATTGTCAAATGGTGGTGCACAATTCTATGCGGGTAAAACATTAAATAATGACAACTTGCAAGCTTGTGTATTGGGTGCGGTATCTGCAGCACAACACGTGCATTTATTGGCAGAGCACTACGGTGTTGCGGTAATTTTACACACCGATCACGCTGCTAAAAAACTTTTACCTTGGATCGACGGTTTGTTGGACGCTGGTGAGAAATTCTTCGCACAACACGGTAAACCATTGTTCTCTTCACATATGTTGGATCTATCTGAAGAACCTATCGAAGAGAATATCGAAATTTCTGCAAAATACTTAGCGCGTATGAAACCACTAGGTATGACTGTAGAGATCGAATTAGGTGTTACAGGTGGAGAAGAAGATGGTGTTGACAACTCAGATGTTGACAGCTCTAAATTATACACACAACCAGAGGAGGTTGCTTACGCATACGAAGAATTGTCTAAAGTATCCGACAAATTTACAGTTGCGGCAGCATTTGGTAACGTACATGGTGTGTACAAACCAGGTAATGTAAAATTACAACCTGTGATCTTGCATAATTCTCAAGAATATATCCGTGAAAAATACAATCTTGCTGCTGAAAAACCAGTGAATTTTGTGTTCCACGGTGGATCTGGTTCTTCTCCAGAAGAAATTGCTGAGGCGATCTCTTATGGTGCGATCAAAATGAACATCGATACAGATATGCAATGGGCATTTTGGGATGGTGTAAGAGGTTATGAAGCTAAAAACCACGATTATTTGCAAGGACAGATCGGAAACCCTGAAGGTGCAGATTCTCCAAACAAGAAATATTACGATCCACGTGTATGGTTACGTAAAGGTGAAGAAACATTTGTTGCTCGCTTGAAAGAGGCGTTTGCTGATTTGAATGCAGTAGACGTAAACAGCAAACTGTAAGCTGAACAAAATATATTATAATATGAGGTGTCCTGGATTGCAGGGCACCTTTTTTTGTCAAAATAGGTTAAAAAAAGGGCTTAATAGTGATGATTGGCGTGTTTTTTGACATTAAGAAATTCGAATAAGTCAGGATGAATATGCAATCCCTGGTGACGATGCAAATCACGATACAGCGGAGAAGCATATCAAAAGGTGAAAATATAGATAAAACAGCTATGAAATTTTTAGGAATCAGTGCATTTCTTTTATTAATGACTCAAGTCGGTTTCGGACAGGCGAAACAAAATGTAGGCGATTTTAGTTCAGTTGTCGCTACAGATAAAATACAGGTAGAACTGATCAAATCCAATGAATCCCTGGTGACCTTTGAAGGGCAGAACCACGAGAATGTAAAGG